>Ga0114916_1001610_pt1 | contig 12579 bp, 12 predicted proteins | sample MalvirAntarct_66_FD_83501 | JGI IMG/M metagenome (GOLD analysis project Ga0114916, IMG submission 83501) | Marine viral communities from the Global Malaspina Expedition - Malaspina viral metaG Antarct_66 | ecosystem: Environmental > Aquatic > Marine > Oceanic | place: West Anvers Island... | reverse complement strand
GCATCAAATTGCAGATTGCTTAGTTCGGTCATGGTCGGAATTAAATCACGCTTAATGGTGGGATAAAACAAAACTGCCCGTACTTGACGGGCAGTATTCATTATAAAAAATTAATCGTTTTATTTTGTTACGCTGAAGCTCTCACCACAGCCACATTCAGAGGTGACATTCGGATTTATGAATTTAAAGCTCTGGTTCAGTCCTTCCTTAACAAAGTCCAAAATCATGCCTTCCAACAATGGCAGGTTATCTTTATCTACCACGACTTTGACATCGTCCTGCTCAATAATCATATCGTTAGCCGCAACGCTATCAGCGTAATCAAGGGCATAGCTGTAACCTGAGCAGCCACTTTTGACTACCCCTATTCGTAAGCCAATGCCACTGTCACGCTTGGCAACCATGTCGCGAACGCGTTTTACTGCTGTTTGTGTCAATGTAATTGTTGTCATTTCATTACCTGTTCATCAAATGGTTAAAACGACTGGCTTCTTTTTCAATTATGACTGCCAGTTGTTCAATTTGTTCTGTAGTATTTTCTAATGAAACACTCACCCGGACAGCACCTAATGCCGTCATGTCATCTACACCCATGGCTTTAAGCACATGGCTTGGTATTTGTCGTCCAGTCCCACAGGCTGAACCACTGGAAACCGAAAACCCCTTGCGATCCAGTGACATCAGTAAGGTGTCGGAATCAAACCCCTGTAATGAAAAAAACACTGTATTTGGCAGACGTTCTGTTGACTGTGCAAAAACCGTAACCCCTGGTATTTCGCGTAATCGAATTTCCAGCAAATCTCTTAATTCACGACAATGATGCTGATAATGGGTTAATTGCTGCTTGGCTTTTTCAGCCGCTGCACCAAACCCGACTATTGCCGCAACATTCTCAGTACCACTGCGCTTTTCGTGTTCCTGACCACCACCTAATACATATGCAGGCCAGTCCAGTTTTTTATCAACAATCAGCGCGCCAACGCCTTTTGGACCACCAAATTTATGTGCGGACAGACTCATCATCTGAATCCCAGCAGCCTGAAAATTAATTTCCAACTTGCCGGCTGCCTGCACCGCATCGCAGTGAAATACAATATCCCGTTGCCTGGTCAGCTCGGTTAACTGAGCAATATTCTGTACTACGCCTGTTTCATTATTTGCCCACATCACTGACACCAAACGGGTATCTTCGGTCAGTAAGGTTTCAAATATTTCAACGTTGATCAGTCCATCGGCTTTCACCGGAATGAACAACACTTCAAAACCTTGCTGTTGTAATCTTTTGGCAGGTTCAAGCACAGCAGGGTGTTCGGTACTGCCAATTAAAACTCGTCCGGAATCGTACATCTGAGCAACGCCACCAATGGCCTGATTATTCGACTCTGTGCCACCGCTGGTAAATATAATTTGATCGGTTTCTACATTAACCAAATTAGCGACTTGTTGGCGTGCATGATCAATTGCCGCGAGTGTATAACGACCAAAACGATGGCTGCTTGAAGGATTACCCTGTTGCTGTTTTAGATAGGGCAGCATCATATCCAGAACGCCTTCAGCCAGTCCGGTTCCGGCATTGTGATCTAAATAAGCAAAGGACATAAGACTCAGTAACGAAAATTAAAGCGCATCAAACTTGATGACTTTTTCGCTGTTACCCCGGTTGTTAAGATTACGTTCGTAGTCATTTACTACATGATGCAAGGTGATCCCAGCCAGATAGACTCGAATCTGATCACTCAGACTCTGCCATAACTCATGACTGACACATTGCTCATCTGCATGACAATTATGTTTGCCTTGGCATTGCGTGCTATCGACTTTTTCATCAACCGCTGAAATCACATCCAACACGGTAATTTCGGTAGCCGCCCGGCTTAAACGATAACCACCGCCGGGACCACGTGAACTGCTGACTAAACCCTGTTTACGCAATCTGGCAAATAACTGTTCCAAATAGGAAAGCGAGATACCCTGACGCTCGGATATATCAGCAAGCGTAATCGCGCCGACACCGTAATTGAGACTTAAATCGAGCATTGCTGTCACAGCATAGCGACCCTTCGTCGTTAAGCGCATATTGATTTCCTATCACTGACTATTTTGATAGTTTTCCATACCCGACTATTTTAGTCAACTTTAGCTGAATCCTGATCTTTATCCAACTCGCATCCTTCAAGTTCAGGCATAGAAACATCCGGCATTTCGCCGCCTAAACGATGAATTGTCTGGCACATGGCATCCATGCGCTTTTCCATTAAATGAATATGTTCAATCAATCCATGAATAGCAGATGCCACCGGATCCGGTGTTTGTGTTGAGGTACCGTATGCATCAAATCCAACCGATTGAGCCAGCTTTTCCTGGGCTTTTTTGTCGGGGTTCTTCTGACTTCTGACCACACGTCCCGGAATACCAACAACGGTTTCATTCGCTGCAACATCTTTAACCACTACCGCATTGGAACCAATACGAGCACCTTCATGAACAGTAATCGGACCTAACACTTTTGCCCCGGCACCCACAACAACATTGTTAGTTAACGTCGGATGGCGTTTACCACCTTTCCAGGAGGTGCCCCCCAATGTCACACCATGATAGAGCGTGCAATCATCACCAATTTCGGCGGTTTCACCAATCACTACGCCCATGCCATGGTCAATAAAAAAGCGTCGACCGATTTTGGCACCCGGATGGATTTCAATGCCAGTCAACCAACGACCGATAGTCGACATAAAACGCGCCAGCCACATCCAGCCTTTTTTCCATAACCAATGACTGAAACGATGCAGTGTTAATGCATGCACACCCGGATAAGTGGTGACGATCTCAAACACATTGCGCGCCGCAGGATCTCTGTCAAATACACAGTAGATATCTTCTTTAAAACGCTGCCAGCGGGTCACATGTAATTGATCGTTCATTTTGAACTCCTCGCTTTGGTCTCTGCTGCACGCAAAATGCCATGCAAAATCTGAACTTCATTCCGGTCAAGGTCTGCACGATTAAATAAACGACGAATCCGCCGCATTAAATTACGTGGATTGCTCGGATCTAAAAAGCCGATGGTGGTCAAACTGCGTTCGAAATGGTCATATAAATGCACCAGATCTTCGGCGTGAATGGCCTCACGTTCTTCTCCCACACGACCTCGTTCAATGGTCGGATTGAAACTCATAAGTAATTCATAGGCCATAACCTGAACCGCAGCAGCCAGATTTAATGAACTATATTCTGGATTTGCCGGAATATTTATCAAGGTATGACATAGATCCAGTTCGTCATTTGATAAGCCCGAATGCTCCCGCCCGAATACAATTGCAATATGGGTATCATCATTATATTTTTCAAGCGAGGCAACCGCTTCGCGCGGGTTCATTAATGGTACTGCAAGGTGTCTGAGCCGAGCACTCATGCCAAACACATGCTGACAACCGGTTAATGCAGATTGCAAGGTGTCATGCACAACTGCTTTGGCCAACACATCATCTGCTCCAGAAGCCCGTGCTGTCGCCTCGGCACTGGGGTATATTTTCGGCGACACCAGATGCAGGTTTGATAAGCCCATGGTTTTCATGGCTCGAGCAGAAGCACCGATATTGCCCGGATGTGTAGTGCCAACCAGCACAAAGCGAATTTTGTCTAGGGTCTTTTTATCTTTCATAGCCATCTCTGTTATGAATTGAAACAATGTCACGCAAGGCGCGAGGAATGAAGTTTGTGAGATACATCCATGTATCTCACCCCTTCGGGGCTCACGCTCAAAAACGTTCCTGACGTTTTTGTAGTCATTCTAAATGAGTGACGAGCAACACCGTGTGGCGTTGTTTCAATCACAACCCGAAGGGCTGGGACTATTTTCCCGCCCTCCTGCGTTAGAAATGACTTATGTAGATGACTACATCGCATCATTTCTGCCTTGTTGGACGGGAAAATAGCCTCCAGCAGTGATGGCTATGAAAGATAAATAGACCTTGCTTCATGCAATTTTCCTGGTGATAAACATGGCGTCACCGTAACTGAAAAAACGATAACGTTGCTCAATGGCGTGATGATAGGCCGTCATTATATGGTCGCGTCCAGCGAAGGCAGAGACCAACATCAATAAAGTCGATTCGGACAAATGAAAGTTAGTGACCATCGCATCTACTGAACGAAACTGGTAGCCCGGATAGATAAAGATATCTGTTTCACCAGAATAGGCCTCAATTTCGCCACTACGTGAAGCACTTTCCAATGCTCTAACACTGGTGGTACCTATTGCAATAACTCGTCCACCTTTTTCACGGGTTTGACGAACCTTTTCACAAACGGTTTCGCTGACTTCAATACGTTCAGAATGCATTTGATGCGTACGAATATCCTCAACCCGTACCGGCTGAAATGTTCCTGCTCCGACATGCAAAGTGACTTCTGTCATGTCTATACCACTGTCGCGGATACGCTGCATCAGCTCATTATCAAAGTGCAACCCGGCTGTCGGGGCAGCTACCGCACCGATTTGCTTGGCATAAACGGTTTGGTAACGATCCAGATCGTTTTTATCAACTTCACGCTCTATATAAGGGGGTAAAGGTAAGCGTCCGTATTGTTCGAGCGCCTCAATCACATCGCCTTCTATATCAAACTTAAGTTCAAATAACGCATCCTGACGGCCAAGAACCTCAACCCGAAGCGCAGTTTCCAGAATTAAAATTCGACCCGCACCGGGAGATTTGCTGCTGCGAATATGCGCCAGCACACGTTTATCATCTAGAACCCGTTCTACCAATACCTCGATTTTACCGCCGGTTTCTTTTTCACCTAATAACCGGGCCGGAATGACCTTGGTATTATTAAAAACCAATAGATCATTGGGTTTGAGTAACTCCAGAAAGTCACTGAACTGGCGATCAGCCAGCTCACCATTATTTCCACCAAGTGTCAGCAATCGGCTGGCAGTTCGGTGTTTGGACGGATACTGGGCGATTAACTCCGGTGGGAGTTCAAATTGAAAGTCGGTACGTTGCATGGCGAGATCATAGCAGAGCTCTTGTGTTTTTCGTTAGGTAATATCGCTTCCCTCTATGAAAATATCATCAAAACGTTAAAACGGGCTTTCATAATCGGACAGCCCTCGTTATAATGCTCGGCTTGTTGCCGGGGTGGCGGAACTGGTAGACGCGCCGGATTCAAAATCCGGTTTCTTCGGAAGTGCGAGTTCGATTCTCGCCCTCGGTACCAACAAACATTAGGCCTGAGTATTGTCTTTAGTTTCAACGACTTAAAGACTTACTCTTCGCGCCGTGTGGACGACGCTTGTGGACGACATTTGATTCCTAACATTTAGTTTCTTAGCGTAACTTTTTTACCTTCCAAGCTTTATCTCAATCAAAATCGAACATCTCCCCCTGAGCTTTCTGTTCTTCACTAAGTTGTTTGTACTCGTGCCCTTGAGAAGTTTCATCAAAGTTAACTCCATCCCCAACACTGAGAACAACTGTCACTGAATGTCCAGTGATATTCTCTTCACCAGTTTCATCAAGTCTTCGGTACACCACGAGGACACATTGTATTTTTGTGCCATGCTTAAAACTGACAGTCTCAGCCATCACCGATGCCTTAAAAATATCATCAGTCATAGAAAAAATGATTGGTGTCCCTTGATATAACCCCCGCCACTTGTAAGGCCCCTCATCCAAGACCGGCGCAATTATCTCAATCAAAGCATTTTCATCGACTATCGGGGGAAGTTTATTGGTTTGAAGCACGAACCGAGGAAAGTCTTTTCTTGAAATAGGCCGCTCACCATCAATTAAGCCACCCCCATAGTTTACGTTACCAATACCAAGTCCTTTTACGTCTTGGTTAAAGGTTAGACTCTTGTAAAAGTTTGATCTTCGGGTGATTGTTTTATTATTGCCTCTAAGAACACTGACTGCTTCCTCTATGAAATCATGACTTGGTTGGCCTCCTGTTTCATGTAGTTCTTTTTTTAGCTTTTTGATTTGAAGTTGCTTCTCCTCAATTTGAAGTCTAGTGAGCTGTTGCGTTAATCGATCACTCTGCGAAGGCAAAGTAGATAGAAAAAACCCGAGAACTATTGCAATTGCTGAGACTGAAGTAATAGGCTTGTTGTTTTTATCCAAGAACTGCCAAACCTCTTTGTATCCACCTTCTTGAGATGGCATAGCAAGGATGACAAAATCAACATCGAAAACTTTAGCGGCTTCTTGGTAAAGCGCGAGTAGCTCAACTTCACACTTGTTCCTTAACTGAGCATCAATCAGGTGATTATCAAGATCAAGGTAATAATGGACTAAGATTCCTGATGTAGTTTCCAAAACAGTTCCTTGTTTTTGCTAAAGAAAATTAACTTAACAGTTTGGATAATATTACACAATCAATCAAGTTCAGCCTTAACCCTCTGAACCGTTGAGACTGACACTCCGAGTTGCGCCGCGGTCTTCCTGATTGATAGCCCACCATCCAACAGCTTAAGCACCTTCTCACGGTCAATCTGTTGAGGTCTTCCCTTATACAAGCCTTTCTCCTTAGCCTTCTGTATGCCTTCTCTCTGCCGCTCTAAAAGCATGGATCGCTCGAACTGGTAGACAGACCCGAGAACCCCCAGTAATAGCTCCTGCATAGGGTTCTGCTCACCGGTAAAGGTTAGGTTTTCCTTATGAAACTTGATGCTGACACCTTGCGTATTCATCCTCTTTACCAGTGCAATCAAATCTTCTAGGTTTCTAGCCATGCGTGATATGTCGTGCACATGAACCTCGTCACCTTCACGGATATGATCAAGGAGCGCTTGTAGTTGCGGCCTGTTGGTATCCTTGCCCGAACACTTATCCTCGAAAACCTTATCCAATTGAACCCCGTCAAGCTGTCTCTCTGAGTTCTGGTCTACTGTCGACACCCTGATATATCCAATACGTTTCATACCTTCACCTGTATTCATTTAAATTTAAGACGTTTCCACGTTAACGTGGTCATATATCAAAGTCAACTTAAAAGAACACGGTTTCCGTATTCACCTCGGGTGTGGTCACAGGGTGTACCTTTTGGATACATTGCCTTTAAACATTCTTCTATTCGTGATCAAATGAACAATCCTATCGGCCATTAAAAAGATTTTAACTATATGGAAAAACTTCATGATCTTTTCAAATTAATCAGATATTCATTTGTTGGAGAGTGGTTTAACGCTGGTCTTCATGGATTACCCATAATGATAGTTGCGGTGGTTATGTACCTAGTACCAGCAATTTTGGTTCTTAACCTTATGGGATATGGAGAAGACACCTTCAGAAATCAAATCTTTTGGATATGGGCTGGAGCAGCTTGTGGTTATTATTGGGGGCATAGCGAGGGAAAACGAAAAGCAAAGTTACATCAAGACAAGGCTTGAGTTAAATTATTCTGCGCAAGGATAAATTACAGACTGTTTCAGGCACTAAGAACTGGTAGCTGCCCCTATACCCCGCTAGTGGATAGTAACCGGCTGAAACGATCTTTAAGCGTGTCTCTCGAGCTATCCATTACGGGAACTAACCTGCTATCGAATCTAACCCGCTGTCGGAAACGTTTACAGTGACTTCAAGCTGTGATCTCCTGTGTCCTTCTTCAACAAACCAAGGAGACAAAGATGCAACTCTTTAGCATCAAGAACCTGTTCGGCTTCGGCATGTATGTCGAATGGATGGAGTGGAGAGCATCCGACAAGTTACTGGAGACTGAGCGAGACCGCTACAACTGGGAGGCATGGCTCTTTGGTCGCGTCTACCTTGTCATCAGCAACGAGAATGATTTTTGAAGTGGACATTGAAACCATCATTAGTTAATGTCCTGCACTTTGTTAATACCAAGGAAAGTCACATCATGAACTTGTCTTACCCTACAGGAAGTATTTTGTTGCTCTTGCTATCTTCCAGTGCCAACGCTCAATTCATTTGGGATCGCCAAGAGGCAACTGAAAAAGAGAAGATGGGCTATATCTGTTCTGCTCAACTCTACATTCTGACAGGTGGTGATGCGGGTGAACATGTAGAAGAACTGCAGCGGAATGCACAAGCTGGTGGTATGCTTTTCAGTCAATTAGCTGCCCACGAGACAACCCAGAGAACACAAGAAGGGTTGACGCATGGCGATGTCATAAGTATCAGAGATCAAGAACTTAATAAACTTAAGTCACGCATCAAAGCCGATCCAAAAGTTACAAAAAACGAAAGTCATTATTGTCTTAAATGGGTCTCAGAAGTTAGAGCAGCTTTAATGGAAAATCAAGACATCACACCGGATAAAATACCTGTTCTTGATAACACATCTGTACCCGAACCATCGGATAGCCAAACTCGTTATGTGGACTCTGCTTTTGAAAACTGGAAGGAGTTAGAATACATCACACCATCAGACTTCAAAGAAGAGTTACGCAAAGAACTACAATAAGACTTAAATCGAGACCATATCCTACCCCCAGCCCTTACTCTTAAAGTCACAGGAAACAAGGGCCACGGGGGATTTCACTAGGCCAGACTATACGTGTTGTGGTCTCAAATATTTGCCACAAAAAGTCCGTCTCAAAGTGTCCGGCGCGGACAGTTCACAGTTGTCCGTAAAAGCGTTCCTAGGTGTGGACACCTCATGAGGGGCACCAAGTACCACTCAAAGTGTTGCTACAGGTGGTCTTGGTGCATTCTTGAGGTGCCTCACCTTTGTCATCTTACTGGGTCACTTATAACCACTATCACCAACCCTGATAAACAACAATGTTCTAACGAAAGGTAAACCTCAAGTAACCCGCTACGTTTAACTGTCGTTGACCCTTGAGGAGATCCTTTCGAGACTGGAGCTGTTCGCCTAAAATTCAGCCTCTTTGTCTTCCTCTTCTCTTTCCTTCTTGAGCATTTCTAAGAACTCCTCATCCAGATATTGGGGTAGTTCCTCCGCGATACCATAAGGGATACGGGGAGAAAGCTTAGCAAGAGCAGCGACGAGCAGTTTTGGCTGCAGGGTGAGCCGGTCTCCGTACTTCTTGCGAATGTATAAAGCTATTTCTTCTGCTTCTCGATCCTGATGGTCTTCGTCGTACTCCCCACTGCTCTTGATTGGTCGATTTGCTTGTTTCCACGTAAGGTGCCCGATATGTTTTTTCCACTCATCACCGTACTCCGCAACATATTCACGATATTTTTTAGCCATCAAAGCCACAGTAGTTTTGCCCACCTTGCAGAGTGAAGCTATCTGTCTACAAGACCTCTCAGGGTGCATCATGACCACCTGCCAAGCCTTGGTGTATTTATCGTCCCTGCTCATGCTCAGCTTATCCTTAGAGTTCCTCATTATGGCCTCGTCATGTGCCTGATGAAGTGTTCCCTTAAAGACAGCCACTGGAATACTCTTAGGGCCTTTTCCTTTGGTTCTTAATTCGATGTGTGCGTCTAACCTGTGGTGCCCGTCAATGACAAGCCACCTATGACCTGACCACCACACAGTAACTGGATCAAGTGTGTTGCCGGTTTCAGTCATGATGGAGTTCATCAACGATTCAATATGGCGATATGATGCAAGTCGATCACCAACGACCCGCGGTTGAAACACTGAGGGAATCACCTCAAGGTCATCAAGCGTTAACTTACGGGGTGTCTTAGGGTGTGGTCTTGCGTTTGATAGTTCCTCTTCAAGTTGGCGTAAGCCATCAAAGATAGAGGCTGTCTCTAGTTCAGACATATGTTTTACCTTTAAGTCATTATGAGAAGACAGGATCGTCCTCTCCAAGACTGTGTGGTAACTGCTGCAGGTCAAGCGAATAGAGATCGCTTAGAGCCACGATAGTGGTCTACCCCCTACATGCGCCCATCAAACAAGAGAAAACCGCTGAAACAGATCCTCTACGATCTCTGAGAGTGTCTTGAGGTATCACGCAAAGAATAAATAGGGGGTATCACAAAGAGACAGACAGAAATAATCAGAACACTATGCAGCCCGAACCTCTTCAATAATCTCTTCGACTAGTGCCTCCACCTCGACACCATAACCTGCCTTGTTCAAGGTCTCTGCAAGTACATCATGTTCAAGCCCATCGGAATAAAGGGAATATGTGATCCCTCTATTTTGGGCACTATGTCCGACGGTCAACTCAGCCAGATCACGCGGCACACCAGCATTCTCCAGAGCAGTAGCTAAGGAATGACGGAAAGAATGAAAAACTGTATCCCTGCCGAAACCAATTTTATCTTTACGTCTATTAAACTTATTGCCAATCACATGGTATCGCTTCTTGTCCTCTCCTCCACGGCTCAGACCTTCAAGCAAATACTCATCATTGCTGGTGGTCTTAAGGTGAGTAATTAGCGGGGTAATCTTTCGATGTATCGGCACCTTCCTGATCGAATTATTATTCTTACCCTGTACGACCCGAAAATAGTCTTTAGTTACATCCTCAAGTCTAAGCTCAGCAATTTCATTCCCACGCATCCCGCTATAAAGGCCAATCAATACCAATGCCACCATGGTGTGGTCTTTCCGCAGTCCCTTATCGCTTAACAACTTCGCAAGCTCGGAACGATTCCAACCTCTACGTGTGCTTGGGATCCCCTTGATTATGCCGCCGAGGGTAGTCATTACACTTACGAAAGGGTTAGCCTCGATATAACCCCGTCCCTCACACCAACTGAAGAACGCTCTCAAATCGCTGGCAGTATCTTTCTTCGTCTTTGGTGACAACGGCCGCTCATAACGGTCTTTCATTGAGGCAAGACGACTGGTTACATATTGACCAGCTTGGCGTTTCGTTATGACCTCAATAGAAGTGTCCGTTCCAATCCAACTTGCAAAGTCTGTCAACCTTCTCTTCTTCGTGTTGAAGGTCTGGTTGGTGATTGTTGGTTTCTTCTCTTCAAGGTAAATATCTAACGTTTCCCCTAAAGCATGAGACTCAGGGTTCTGGACATGTTGGCCCAGATTTATCAAGCTCGTTAGGTCTTGTTCTTTAATACGCTCACGCACTTGAGGATCGTCAGGGTCTCCGTAGTTTCCTCTGATGAACTTATCCCTTGCGAGGTCAAACAATTCAACGGGTAGAAGCTCTTGTTCTGGCTCACGGTCTTCTCTTAGCGCCTTGACCATGTCCCTCAGTGCCCCGAGAGAATCAGATGCTTTAGGATTTCTAGCTTCTTCGATGATTGCAAAGATTTCAGCAAGTACCCTGTAGCTCTTCCTGACTGCCTCAGATCTATCACGTGTTTTGAGGCTATGTTTAAACTCCGTTTTACCAATAATGTGCTGGATATCTTTGGGAACCCGCACTCTTACGTACCAACCTTGGCGGTCTTTTTTGAGGTAATGTGATGCCATGAAATTAACTGAAATTTAGTGTGATGTGGACGACGTTTGTGGACGACATTGAAACACGTAAAGCCTTACCCCGCAAGGCGTCTGGGTTGTCGGGTCAGAAAAATTAGAGTCTCGCCCTCGGTACCAACATTAAACCTTTTAAAATCAACAGGTTTATCCAGAATATTAAAGCCCCATCAGTTATACTGTTGGGGCTTTTTATTTACCAGCATTAAACGTAAATTACCGCCTGTTTTGCTGTTTTAATGCTCAAGAACGATTCGATAACGTACATCCCCTTTTCGCAGTTTTTCAATCGCTTCATTTATCTGATCAAACGGATACATTTCCACAATTGGCTTGACCTGATGACGCTGAGCAAATTCCAGCATTATGCTGCAGGTTTGCATACTGCCGGTATCTGACCCGGAAATACTTCTTTGCGCTTCTGTCAGGTTAAATACTCTAATATCCAATGGCTCCATCGTTGCACCGACAAAATGCAGCCGCCCTTTTGGTTTTAATTTACTCAGGTACAGATTCCAGTCCAGTTTGACGTTAACAGTAGAGAGAAGCATATCGAATTTTCTGGGCAGCTCAGCCATGACGACGGCATCACGCGAATCCACGCTGTAATGAGCCCCCATATCCAGAGCTTCCTGTAATTTTGCTGCGCTGGTAAATGCTGTGACTTCGCATCCCCAGGCATGCAGAAATTGCAAAGCAATATGTCCTAACCCGCCAATACCGATTACTGCCACTTTATCTGTTGGCTTAATATCAAATTGCACTAACGGATTGAATACCGTCAAACCGCCACAAAGCAATGGCCCGACGGATTTAAGATCAATCGCTTCAGGTAATGGAATAACACTATTGGCATTTGCTCTTACCTTATCGGCAAAACCACCATGATGGCCGACTATGGTAGGGGTAAGATCTGAACAGATATTTTCATCGCCATTATGGCACTGTTCGCAGGTTTCACAATAATCAGCATACCAGCCTAATCCGACTGTTTGCCCGACTTCCAGGTTGGTGACAGCGGCACCAATCTGACTTATTGTTCCGACTACCTCATGTCCAGCAACGACCGGGTAAATAGACATCCCCCAGTCGTTGTCGATAATGCTGATATCGCTATGACAAATACCGCAATATCGCACCTCAATCTCGACCTCATGCTCTCCTAAGAGGCCAGGGTCATATTGATATGGAGTAAGTTTGGCCCCCCGCTCCAGCGCAGCATAAGCATTAATCATT
>Ga0114916_1001601_pt1 | contig 12609 bp, 18 predicted proteins | sample MalvirAntarct_66_FD_83501 | JGI IMG/M metagenome (GOLD analysis project Ga0114916, IMG submission 83501) | Marine viral communities from the Global Malaspina Expedition - Malaspina viral metaG Antarct_66 | ecosystem: Environmental > Aquatic > Marine > Oceanic | place: West Anvers Island... | reverse complement strand
TGACGCAGCAGAAGGCGGGCCGCGTAAAGATGTGCGATCCGCTGCTTCTCCAGAGCGTGGCTCATGCCTGGGCCGATGATGCTTGGATTCCGCGGTGCGACCGCGCAAGCGCTTCAGTGATCGAGATGCCCGTCTCCTTTGAAGTCCGCCAAGCCGCCATGGCCGAGTAGTACCCATCCTTCAGGATCTGCAATGTTTCGATCCGTTCGTCGCTGAGCTGAATTGCGCTCTCGTGCTTTTTGATGGTTTGAGCCTGAGTGCCGATCATGTTGATCGCATCGGCCAGAACCAGCGATTCCGCGGAATCTTTGCTCTGGCTCATCATCTCGTTCAGCTGAGAAATCATCTTATCAACTTCGGACATCTTCTGGTCTCCTCTACGGGCAGGGCAGGGGCATGTACCACCTCGATGCGAAAAAGATAGTCCGCACCTTAAGCATCCGCAAGCTAACGTATGTGAATAACGACGGAAACGTGAGAATCCGGACCTAGCATCTGCTGCGAAAAACACTATAATGCACATTAACGCAGTATTGAAAGGACCTCACATGCGCAAACTCCTCGGCTCGGCCGCACTTACGCTCGCTCTTATGGCGCCCTCTGTTCAGGCGCAGAGCACAATCTCTGACACCCAGTGGGAAGATGTCAGGGGGTTTCTTGATCGCAACCCTGATATTTACGGTCAGCTTGAACAGATGATGGATCGCGAGATTGGCCCTGAACAGATCGCCGAAGATGCGGCCTATATCGCTGAAAACACTGCAGATATCTTCGAGAATCCCATGTCGCCTGTGATGGGCAACCCTGATGGCGATATTCTGGTGGCGGTCTATACCGACTTCCGTTGCCCTTATTGCAAGCGCACCAAGCCGGAACTCGCGAAGCTCGTCGACTCCAATCCGCGGGTGAAACTGGTGATCAAGGAATGGCCGATCCTTGGCCCGGATTCAGAGGAAGCCGCGAAATTCGCACTGGCCGCCTATCAGGCCGGTGGTGCTGAGGCATATGCCACAGTGCAGGCTGCTTTGTTCGACGCCGGTGGCGCACGCATGACCGGTTACTTCCTTGAAGAGCTCGCACAGGAAGCTGGTCTTGATCCGCGCTCCGTCATCGAAGCCATGGACGGCCCGGAGATTGCGGCTCAGATCGAGCAGAACCATCAGCAGGCACGCGCTCTTAAGATCACCGGAACGCCGGCGATCATTATCGGCAGCGTAGTTGCCCGGGGGGCTGTTCCTTTCGATGCACTGAAAGCCGGTGTCGCTGAAGTCTACGGCGCAGAATAAGTTTCCAACCTGCAAGACAGCAAATGAAACCCTGGTCTCCTAATGGCCAGGGTTTTTCCATATCTGCCGTAGAGGGGCAGGGTGCTCTGATCACCCCTATGGCCTGATTTCAGAGGACTGTAGCATCTCACACAGCAGTGTGATGGTCACGTTACCTGCTGCAGTGATTTCCTCAAGCTACTGTTTAAAATCAACAAACTGTCGTGAAACGCGTTGATGGATAGAGCATTTCCATCCCAAGATCCGCATCCATGCTGCAGCGGCGAAACCTTTATCTGAGACGGCTCGTTAGTTCAGCAGCAACGAAGACATCGCAATCATGCGACACTCGTAAGATGAAGGAACACAGAATGAAGCTGATCATGACAACCGCCGCCGCCGCCCTGGTTTCCACTGCCGCACTGGCTGACACATCGACATATCGTCAGGACCTCTTCCTTGATACGTCGATCGACGCTGAGATGACTTACGGTGATGAGGAGCGCATGTTGGCACCCCTCGAGTCGACCAAAGCGAACGACATTACCTTCAGCACGGCCGACAACAGCTACAACGACGACACAGTGATGAGCACCCGCTCCGAAGCGCGCAGCGCCGGCGAAGGCTACATCTACGGTGGCTACGGCCCCGGCAACGACAGCCGTTAATCTGTAGGATTGCTCAGCAGTTTAGGGTTTATCCCTAAGCCGCAAAAAAAAGAAGCTCTGCGCCCTTTGGGCCAGAGCTTTTTGCGTTTCTGGTGGTGCCGTTTTTCGGGTCTACGACCCAAATGAGGTTATTTGCGCAAAGAGCGTACTGACGTAACCTGACAACTTACGTGATTACCGGTTACACGTATATTAATTATTCATGTGGAGAGCTTATCAATGGAATTTCGTGGGCCGAGCGTAGCAGCGGCGGAAGAAGCAAAAGCTGTTAGATATTTGACGAAGAATCTTGCCGACCACGAGCAGGGCAAACGCGATTTAGAGCACCTGATGAAAGATTTGGGCCCTGCTGTTGAAAGCTACCCAGAATGGCATCCCCTGCTGACCGCACCAAGAAAACATCGTGGAGGCCAGGCGTCTTCCCGGTCGCTCTTTCCCTCCTTCCCTGGGATGGATCACACAAAAAATTTCGTTCGCGGATTTATCACCTGCCCCTATTCCGATGCGGCTGCATATAAGATCGTAGAGGATGCAAATCAGATCGACGGTTTGCAGGCCTATCGGCTCGATACACCGTTGTATCACGATAATGCCCACCCCGTCGTTGTTGAAGCGCACCAGGTCATTCTGGAGGCGGATGGGACCATTCGTAGCCGCGATGTTATTCGGTGGTTCCTTGAAACGGCTGCGGCCAATGCGAAAGGGGCAGAGGTGGCTGAAACATGGTGGAACATTCGGTCAGAACTTCTCGGCCGACCACATGGGTCTCGGTCCTCACTCTGCGTCAATCAGCACACTGGGGCCCATATCCGAGAAATCCTTGAAGCAATGAACAACAGCGGCGTTTTCGGTCCGATCAAGGAAAGCTCACTCGAGATGCTGTCGGAAAAGAAGCGTCAGACGATCAGCGAAACTCTGGTTCGCACGGCTGTCAAAAATTGGAATAAGTCCGACGAGCAATTCGAATTCGAACTGCGTGACGAGACATGCCAGGCAGAAGTCCGCGACACCTTCAACGATGGGGATGAACTGTCCGTGCGCGTCTCGATCGGGGACGACGACCTTTATGCGAGCGGCTTCTACATCGCCAAGGGAGATCGCGTCGAAGTGCTTTACCCAAAGGGCAAAAAAGCGCTGGCCGAAAAATTCCTTTGACCTGAACGGGGGCCAAGAAAACCCTGAGGAGATAACCGACCCAGATCAAAAAGGCGCCCTACGGGGCGCCTTAATTGTCATTGGGTCATGGTCTGCCTTTAAACCTCTTCAGGAGCCTCCAAGGCTGGCTCAGGGGCTCTGAGCGCCTCTTCCAGTGTGAGGCGCTCCCCAAAGGGGTAAGCGGCCGCCTGAGCGGCCTCAGCGAGCTTGATAAGGGTGTTTGGTGTCGACATGCCGCCACGGGTCACACTGTCAGCCTCCTCATTGGCGCTTTCGACCATAGCGGCCACCACGGCAGCAGCGATGGGCAGGTCTTCATGATCTTCGAAGACAGTGCGGATATATGGCAGATCATCCCGATCGGCGATCCAGGCGCTGTTGCGCCCGGACATACGTTCGATGCCCCAATTGCGGCCAGGCGTATGCAGCTCGATCAGATCGAGAGCATCAGTAAGGTTTGATGTATAGCTGGGCACCGGCAGGCCGTTTGCCATCGGGCCGCGGCCGGTCATCAATACCGCCGCGACGAAAATCTGGTGCAGGAGCGCGTCGATCCGGCGCCCATGAAGGGGCAGGGGGCTATCTGTGTGTTTGAACAAGGTATCTGCTTTCGGGGCTTAGCTGCGGGCGTTTGATGACAGAAGTGCGTTAAGATCGGCTTCCTCGGTCGGTACACCGGAGGATTGCAGAAAATCCAGAGCTGCTACGATCTTCTGACCTTCGTCGCTTTTGTCGTCGGCAACATTTCCGCGCATGATGCCATAGACATCTGACAGCCCAAGACGCTTCGCAGCCAGAACGAACCCTTCCAGAATCTCCTGAGATTGCTCAAGCATATCCAGTGCATCCTCACCGGCCATGTCCTCGTCTTTACGGAGGGTGGTGATCGTATCGCCAAGATCTGTTGGTGAGGTGAAACGCATCATATAATTCCTTTTCGCAACTGCTTCCTGCCTAACACATCATGGCAGTATTGCCATCAGGAAAGGCTTGTTTTCTTATCGAAATGGCATGGAGGTTTCCCCCCATGCCGGTTCTTGTGTCGTGAGCCGGGATCAAGATCCAGCGGGGAAAGCATCAGGCAGCTTCGAACTTATCCATCCGGCTGTAGATCGAGCGACCCAGGCCGTTTTTCAAGATGTAGAACTGACGTATTTGCTCGCCCCGCTCGGTTATCTTGTACGAACCTGCGTACTTGGAGCCGGTGCGCTTTATCAGCTTCTGCTTCTTGAGGTGCTCTATCAGAGCGTTCGCGTAGATCTTGGCGAAGGCGGTCTTCTCATGAACCGGGCTCGATGCATACTTCTGCTGGAAGGCCGCGCAGCGCTCTAGGACCATACGAGACAGGCTCACCATCAACATGCTGCGGCCGGATTGGCTCCAGAGCATCAGCAGGAGGGACACTTCAGCCTTGGTGAAAGTCACTTCGTTGAAAGTGAAATCCTGAAGGACATCGAAGTCGGCCTCAGTGACCATCTTGGCTTTGCGTTTGAAGATATTGAACATCTTGTACTCCTATTCTCGTCTTACACTAAATCTGGGGTGTGAAATACTTTTTCGCAAGTTAATTTTTTGACATTTAAGCACACACAGGCGGAATCCTGGAAGGATTCCGCCTGTGTGGTTTTATTCTTTAGGTGATATTTTCCAGCTATACTGTGGTGTATTCGTTTTTCAGAACCTGAATCCTGATGAACTTTATGACCCTTGAGCACCTGAAGCACCTTATGATTCTCACATCTCTTAACTGAGTTATGCCGCTTTTTCTTCGATGGGGATACCGCGGAAGATCGCGCATTTACGGAAGATATCGCGGGATAGCGGCTCTTCCTTTGCGATAGAGACCCGCATGGTCAGGCGCAGCAACATCTTGATATCGCGCGCAGAGATCATGTTGAATGCCTCAACCAGCTCCGCAATCAGCTCATCCGAAAGGTCCGCTTCGAAATTGTCGGACATCACCTTCCAGATCTGCGCGCGCAGCGTGCTGTCGGGCAGGGCATAGGCAATCACGGCCGCACAACGCGATACGATTGCGTCATCGATATCGTTGGGCCGGTTTGTGGTCATAAACATCAAGGACCGGAAGGATTCCAATGTGCGCAGGAACTCCGCGACGATCGCGTTCTGCTCCACATTGGTCCCGCGTTCGGCCACAAAGACATCCGCCTCATCGATCAAGAGAATGCAGTCCCAACGTTGCGCGCGCTGCAGCACTTCACGCAGGTTCTTGGCGATTGTCGAAGCTGTGGTTCCCAGCACACCTGCGTGAACCGAATAGAGAGGCTTTTCGCAAACCTCGGAATAGATCTCCGCGGTCAAAGTCTTGCCCACGCCAGGTTTACCCTTGCACAGGATGATATTGCCGGCGGCCTTGCCCTCGACGATGTCGCCAGTCAGCAGATCGGTGTCTGTGGTCAGGATATCAAGGAGGTCCGCCTGCTCCTTTGGCAAGATCATCTTGTTCTTGAGTTCCGGGCGGTAGACATAGGTTTCGATATTATTGGTCGAAATCCAATATTCCTCATGGGATGCCAGATCGTAGACCTGGACGTCATGGTGCCGCGGCAGATCAATGAAGCGGCCGTCGCCCGCGATGTCGAATGCAGCCGTTTCGACTTCTTCCGAATATCCTTTGATCCGGTTGTGATCGATATCCATGATCACCCGGTGCCCAAGCGGCTCCATGGGATCCCGCTTGCCATGGCCTGGGTTGAGGAAGGCCCCGGTCACGCGGAACTGGCGCGCAAAACCTGTCGACAGGATGTTGCCAAAGGTCTCATCGCTCTCAAGGTAGGCGGCCTTCAACTCATGCGTCTCACAGAGCAGGCCCGCCTTATTCAAGATCTTCGACACATGGCGGCGCGAGACGTCACCAGGCTCGAAAGACCATGTTCTGCTGATGTTCATCAGGTTGTTCGAGTTCTGCCCAAAGGCTGCGCATTGCATCTTAACGCTTGGGGTGTCCCGGTTCGAATATCCGCCCTTGCCGGAATCGAGCGAGATCTTGACGATCGCCCAAGCACGCATTTCACCGTCGTTGCCCTGCTCATAGATCCAGCCGTCGATGAAGTTTTCCTGCAGATATGCGGTCAGCAGGGCGGGGAAGGCGGCAAAGCTGGGCACTTTGTAATCTGTGGAGCCGTCGCGCATGGCGATGATGGAATCCATCACACGCACATATTTGGTCAGCTTGTTCTCGACGGCCAGTGCGCGAATCTCGGCAAGATCCGTGTCCGACATGCGGTTGGTGTCATAGGAGGAGACTTCATCCGGACCCGCCGTGCTGTTGCGCAGGCTGCGGTGGATCTTGAAAGTATCACTCTCGGTTGCCTGAATGAGGCTGATGGGCAATTGAATCTGCAAGAGAATATCCTTTTCGCAATATTGTAGAGTGCAACCCTAAAAGAGTTTGAGCAGGCGCGCTTAGGTGCGAGCCTTTGCCTCTGCGCGGCGGCGCTCAGCCCAGTCCTCGACGGTGATTTGGGAATCGATCACCTCCTGCACACGGCCATTGCCGATCGACATCCCAGGCTTCACGAAGGTCTTCACCCAGTCGATGCCTGTCTGTGCAATCGCGATCTGCCGGGAGAGCTCGGACTTCGATGGGCGGGAGAGGCCTGCCATATGGGAAACCGTCGCGAGCGTACACTCCACCATATAGGCCAGCGCATCCTGCTCGTCGTGCAGCGTGTTCTGCGTCATCGCGTATTTCGTCTCGGTAACCATGGCTTAGACCTCCGCCGTCTCTTCAAGGGTTGCTGCAACATGTGCATAGAAGCTCTCGCCGCGCTCGGTCAGAGACCACTTGGCCGCGCTGACATGCATGAGACCGGCTTTCCGCAGCTTCTGCACCAAAGCATCTGCACAGCGGTGATAGGGATAGGGATGATCTGCAGCAGCCGGCGCGAACCGGTTCATATAGGCGGCCAGGCGGCTGTACCGATCGGGCGCATTGCTGGTTTTCCATGCGAAGAAGGCCCGTCGTTGAAGATCGGCTGAGGCAGAGCAGCGATCACGCGTCATGTCCTTGAAGATCTCGGCGTTCAGCTCTTCGTTCGTCTTAGGCATCTTGTCCTCAACCGTTGCTTATCTTCTATATAGTTAGGAAATACTTTATCGCAACGCTGTTTTTCGCAAATAAAAACAGGTGATGCAGTGCCGCCTCATATATCGACAGGGGTTACTCCTCGATGGCCTCGCGTGCCGGCGCGGTCTGAAGAGGGGCCAGCTTATCGAGCGTTGGCTTGAGCACTTTGACCGTCAATGCATGGCGGTCCAGCTCGAGGCTGCCGGTCGCTTTCAGATTGCGCTCTGCCATTTGCCGCGCCTTGATCTTCAGCCGCTTGAGCGGGATCTCCTGGACCCGGCGCCGGCAGTTGTTGGTGGCATAGTAATCCGCCTGGGTCGCGGCATAGAGAGGGCGCTCCTGAAGCATTGTCACATTGACCACGACAAAGGGCTTGATGTGACGAAATTCCAACCAGGCGTGGTAGATGGGTTCATCGACGTCAGGGTGATCAAACAGGCCGGTCACAAGATAAGTGTCGTCAACGAGGCCTTTGATGACCAGATCCATGGCGGCATGCATTGTCGAGAAAAAGCAGTTCCCCAAGTCATTTCCGGTGGCGGACTTCCAGGAGGCAACGCCCGGCAGGTCGCAGTTGTCGATGACGGTGCGGAGGGCTATCGAACCGTGAGCGCCTGCGTGGTTCTTTACCTCGATCTGGAATGAACTTTGATCCTGGGGCGCTGCAGGGGCTGCTATTTCGTCTGCCATTTATTCGATCTCCGATTATTTTCGCATGACTGAAACTTATGCGTACCCAAGTCGCCTGTCCATGGAGCCCAGGGCCGCAATGCACATATTAAGTTCCGCGATCTGCATCAGTCGCCGAGCTTACAGCTCTCATGGAAGAAGGTTTCTGGGAAGCTGCGAGGGTACTTGGCAAAGAGTGTATCGAGCTCACTCTGGAAGTCCTTCGAAGTGATATCCTTTTCCATCAGGGTGCGACGTGCCCGCCAGACTGCCATGGCGCAGCTGTTTGAAATGGACGATGAGCGAAGGCCCCGAACGATATACCCCCCATCAGCCAAGATGAAGCTGAACACCATTCGCTCCCCGGGGGAGGGGAATGCCATGTCAGGCTCATTGTTCATCTTGGCCATCAAAGGCGACCAGATGATGTCGAAGTTAAACTTTGAAAAGGCCAGGTTGATGATCATGAAGCTATTGCGCAGCCCAACTCGGAAGCCTGCAGTGCCCTCAAACGATGCGTTGTCTGTGGGGCTGTAATCATTAAGAACCATGGTAACGGCCTTATGGGGGAGGCTGATGCCACCCGACATACCAGAGCCTCTCAGGATCTGGGCGATCTCAGGATCGAGAGGTTGGTTCAAGGCGACGATCTCTACAGCTGACATTTTTTCTCCATCCATCGTTGCCGCGGGAATGCCCGCAATGCTCAAGCGCAGCAAGCCTCTTTCCAGGGCGCATTACAGGCTGCTGCGCCTGCGCGGCCCTGAGTTCAGCTGCTCTATTTCTTGCGATATCAGCCCAATCAGAGGGCGTTTTCACGCTATGTTCCCTATAACCTACGATAATAAAGGATTATCAAAACCAAGTAAGCCCTATTCATAAACACCTAGTCAACCGCAAATAATCTGCGACAACGTGCGGCAAAAGCTATAATGTGGCGGTAATCATTTAATAATGATGAAGTGGCAGGCAGACGCAGATGGACACAGATCAGCTGATTTTCCGTATCCTGGAGGTGGAAACGCGCGCCGCACGTATCGAGGGCATATTTGCGGCCGACCCAACGCTGGCGCGGATGTGGCGCGGCCAGGTCGCCCTAACCGAAGCCTGCAGGTCTGTGGGCCTTGAGGACATTCATGTCTTTGAGGGTGACGTCATCCACCGCCATCTCGAAAATCGATTGACGGACGCCGAGGGCGCGCGCGGCGCTGTCAGCGTGGCAGAGCTGCTGCGTGTTATCGTGAATCCCGGAGATCTGATACACGACACCCAGCGCGTGGTTGAGAGATGCAGGCGGGCCGCCGTCAGCATTGATGACGATGATGTCTCGGTGGATCTCGCGAAGGCGGTGCGCATTTTGCCGGCCGAGCTGCGTGGGGCGCCAACACCCGTGCTCGGCGCGATGCGCGCGGCGACACTCTTTCGGATCGAAACACAAAGCAGCATGCCTTCTGCCGATCGTCTCATCTTCATGGCCGCCGAACATGTGTTGCGGTCTGGTGGGGCAGGGCCCCCCTTGGAGGCACTTCGTCCCGAGGCACTTCTAAGCCGGATGAATGCCAGTTGGATCATCACACCATCTATCGCTCTGACCCAAGGCAGGTTTCGGGCATGGTCGCCGGGCACCGCCCAAGGCTTTCACGATCTACTGGATGGTATTTCCGGTGATCTCGACAGAACCTTGGGCGCGATGCCAATTCTGCGCCGTTGGCGTGAAGACGCACGCGCGACAGCTTCTGGCAAACATGGCAAGTCGCGGTTGCGCGATTTGGTCGAGCTGGTGATGCATGAACCGATCCTGACCTCCAAGCATCTGCGCCAGATGTTGGGCGTTTCAGAACGCGCTTCTCTCTATCTTATGCAGGAAGCCGAGAGCGCGGGTATCTTAACCCTCATCACGCCCCGCAAAAGCTACCGGGTTTGGGCACAGCCTCAGATGGCGCAACTGCTGCGCATGCGCGCCCAGCGCAGTGGGGTGACGCCGGGCATTGGGTCACAGGGGTATAAGCCGCGAACCGGACCTGAGCATCCGACTTCTAATGCCCAGATCCGCGCGGACCTTGACCGGGGAAAACCCGGCGAGGCCTTTTCAGAGCAGGCTGAAGAGGCTCTCTCTGAATTGGACGCAGCGATGAAGAAAGCAGATGCGGTTCTTGCGAAGTACCGACGCGGCGACCCCTCCGAATGACAGTAAGGAAATTGGGTCGCCGCAGAGCCAAATCTGGGAGAGGCTCTTAGGTACGAATGGTTCGGGCCATCCGTCGCCCTTACGTATGGCGCTTGTTGTTTTGTGCAAGGAAGATACTGGCAAGTTCTGCGTCCAAATGATCTGCTGGTCTCCAAGCAGGGAGGGCACCTTTTAATGATTAGAAACATACTGGCCACGGCGGCCGTGGCTGCGATGATGTTTTCGCCGGCTGCAGCGCAGAGCGTAGGGGACATCATCAGCATCGACACCACATTGGCGAACGTTCGATCTGGGCCTGGCACATCTTATCCAGTCCAAGGGCAGCTCCCAGAAAACACCATCATGGCGGTTGCGGAAACCTCAGATGGTTGGGTGCGTCTGTCCGATCCGTTGAACCGAGGTGTGGCGACAGGGTGGATCAACGCTTCGCTCGTGGAAGTTCGTCGCAACACACAGACGACAACCTCTACGGCACAGCCGGCGCCTGCGCCGCGCAGAGCGCCAGTGCCCAGCTTTCCTCGGTACCCTTCGCCTGTGGCGATCACGGACACCGATTTCGACTGTGATGAGGATCTCTTCGATGGCGGATACAATTCCTGCGAGCTCGAGGTCGAAGTGAGCATCCAGATCCCAAGCGAGTATTCCCCCTTCATGAAGGACTACGTCGACATCAACTGCAAAGCGGAACTCAGCTATCAGCGGGCAGAGGAGTTCATGGCATCCACTGAGCGGGAAGACGAGACTGAGAGCATCTACCTCTACGGGGCATACTCCACTGGCACCGTCGAGATCGACTTTGATTTCGGCTTCGGTTTCGAGCCTGTCGTCTCTGCCCGAGTTACCGACTTAGAATGCGCGCCATACTGAGAGGGTGGGAATGCGACGACCCACCTGGGGTATAGGGGGGGAAGGGCCGCCGCAGAAAACCGGGCTACAAAATTGAAGCCGTGGTGTAAATGGACAGCTTACCGCCATCCACGCAATGCAGGTATGCATCTACAGCGCAGAGTCAAAACCGTAAGCGGTTTATGACCGAGACACACTCCCAAGGTGGGTTTCCCCTTCAGAAGCCATGCAGCCGTGCAGCCCATTGCATCCCGATGAACATGCCTTTTACGCGGGGAAGGAGCCAAAGCGCCAAGCCTGTTGCAGCCACCATTAACGAGAGGGCGACAAAAAGAGGGTTCGGATCATAGTTCGCATAGATCACCGCAAATAATGGGAAGACGATCGCGACAACAGCCATCAAGGTGAAATAAGCCGGGCCATCATCAACGCTGGCGTGCCGCAGGTCGATGCCACAGTGGCTGCACGCGTCTTTGACCTTCAGGTACTTATGCAGGGTTCTACCAACGCCGCAGTTTGGGCATTTCAACATGAACCCGCGGAAGACTGCTTGTTTTGTGTTCCGTTCGCCTTGGTCGCTCATAGGGGTAGATCTTTCATATTCCGATGGAGAAGATCGAGTGCTCTTGGGCCAGGTGTTTACCCGGCCCAGAGTCGATGCATCAATCAGTGGATGTAGGCTTAGGGGGCTCGCGGAACGTGTAGATAGAGCCGGAACTGTAGCGGGACTCTACCGTAACTTTCGTGCCCTTGCGCACCCAGCGCCCGCCAATGTGCTCGACGATAACCCGCACGAGACGCCCAGTGTATTTCTTCATCTCATCGCTGAATCCCGCGTCTCCGACCAGGCGATGCACCCATGGCTCTGTCGCAATGACAGGGGGACGCGATGGAGCCGATACAATGGCCCCAATCAGTACAGCAACACCAAAGCGAGATGTCAGGAAGCGGTAGATTTCCTGGCCAGTTTCAGACGCGTATGCATTAGCGTGCGAGCCAGGTAGAAACTCCATTCCATCAAGATTTGGATCAGATTGCAGTGCGAGATCGTCTAGTTCAAATGTATGCAGCATGTGAATGCTCCCGTCATAAGGTTGACCCACAGAGTAACTCTGGGGCGTAGCCTTCGCGATGGAACCTCATGATCCCCTGCTTAGGCAAGATATCTTATGCACCACCTAAGGGATCGACGCAAGGGGGTTTATTTGCTACCGCGTGAATAATTTGATGATGTCATCCGAGATGTGTTTCACATCTCCATCGAAACGGGTTCCTCAATCTCCTTGGGCGCAATGATCTGCTCCAGCTCGTCACTGGCCGCATTCCAGAAGAGCAGGAACGTAGCCGCCATGTCGCGCAACTCATCTGCGTTGTCGTCTTCCATCATCTCATCGAGCTCATCAGCACGCTCATTGAGTTTGCGCGCGAAGATGGTCGCATCGCTGCCCATAAAGCCATCATGATCAGCTTCGCCGTGGCCTTCGGCAACACGTTTGGCGATCTCATCTGACCCGGCCAGAGCGACGAGCGCATCCATGTGGTTGGTGAAAACACCTTCCATGTTGTCCAGCGCCATCAGGTCGAAGTGGCCATCAATGCCGACATTCTGTGCGGAAGCGCGCAGAAACTCGAAGCCTTCTTTGGTGATCATGTCTATTCTCCAGTTTCGCAGATCTATTTTGAGACGATCTTACGGGCTGGCGATGAAAAGACCGACCGGTCAATGAG
>Ga0114916_1001600_pt1 | contig 12612 bp, 10 predicted proteins | sample MalvirAntarct_66_FD_83501 | JGI IMG/M metagenome (GOLD analysis project Ga0114916, IMG submission 83501) | Marine viral communities from the Global Malaspina Expedition - Malaspina viral metaG Antarct_66 | ecosystem: Environmental > Aquatic > Marine > Oceanic | place: West Anvers Island... | reverse complement strand
GGCGAACACCCTCGCCGCCTATCGGCGCGACCTCGCCGATTTCGGCGCCTTCGCCGGGCGCCGCGGGTTCCGGCCCGAGGACGCACCCACCGACGCCGTGCGCGCCTACATGGCGGCCCTCGACGGTGCCGGCCTGTCGCCGCGGACGGCCGCGCGGCGGCTTTCGGCGCTGCGCCAGTTCTTCCGCTTCCTCTATGTCGAGGGGATGCGCGGCGACGACCCCTGCGCCCCGCTCGACAGCCCGCGCCAGGGCCGCAGCCTGCCGAAGATCATCGCGGAGGCCGACCTCGACGCGCTATCCGAGGCGGCCCGGACGAAGCCGGGGCCCGAGGGTGTGCGGCTGGTGGCCTTCGTCGAACTGCTCTACGGCGCCGGCCTGCGCGTCTCGGAACTGGTCGCCCTGCCCGCCTCGCTCGCCGGCGCCCGCATTCCCCCGGTCCTGATGATCCGCGGCAAGGGCAACAAGGAGCGTATAGCCCCCTTGAACGAAGCGTCGATCGCGGCGCTGGAGGCCTATCGCGACGTCCGCGACCACTTCCTGCGCGGCCAGAAATCGTCACCGTGGCTGTTCCCGTCGCGCAGCGGCACCGGCCATGTGACCCGCCGCCGGCTGGGGCAGTTGCTCGACGAGCTGGCGCTGAAGGCTGGCCTCGATCCGGCGCGCATCTCGCCGCACGTGCTGCGCCACGCCTTCGCCACGCACCTGCTCGATCACGGCGCGGACCTGCGCAGCGTCCAGCAGATGCTCGGCCACGCCGACATCGGCACCACCCAGATCTACACCCACGTCCAGTCGGAACGGCTGCGTACGGCGATCGCCGCCCACCCGCTGGCGGGGCAGCGCCGGAAGAACTGAGGCCCGGCCGCCGGCGTTGACATGCCCGGCGCGCAAGGTCATGTAGGACCGCTCTTCCGGCGCCGGCCGGCACCTTGCGCCGCAGACAGGGCCGGCCTTTGCGCCGCAGACAGGAATGAGATGGTGCTCACCCCACTCGACTTCGAAAAGCCGATCCTCGAGCTCGAAGCCAAGATCGAAGAGCTCCGGCACCTGTCCCACTCGGACGACATCAACATCAACAAGGAGGTCGGCGACCTCCAGACGAAGGCCGACCGCCAGCTCCGCCAGATCTACGCGAAGCTGACGCCCTGGCAGAAGGTCCAGGTGGCGCGCCACCCGAACCGCCCGCATCTGCGCGACTACCTCTCCGCGCTGATCGACGAGTTCACGCCGCTCGCCGGCGACCGGCTGTACGGCGAGGACGCGGCCCTGGTCGGCGGCCTCGGCCGGCTCTACGGCCGCCCGGTGGTGGTCATGGGCCACGAGAAGGGTCACGACATCGAGACCCGGATGCGCAGCAATTTCGGCATGGCCCACCCCGAGGGCTACCGCAAGGCACAGCGGCTGATGGATCTCGCCGACCGCTTCGCCCTGCCGCTCATCAGCTTCGTCGACACGCCCGGCGCCTATCCCGGCGTCCAGGCCGAGGAGCGCGGCCAGGCCGAGGCCATCGCCCGGGCCATCGCGCGCTGCCTGGAACTGCGGGTGCCCTTCGTCTCCGTCGTCATCGGCGAGGGCGGATCGGGCGGCGCCGTCGCCATCGCCACGGCGAACCGCGTCCTGATGCTGGAACACTCGTGCTATTCGGTCATCGCGCCCGAGGGCTGCGCGTCGATCCTGTGGCGCATCGCCGAGAACGCCAAGGACGCGGCGGATGCGCTGAAGCTGACGGCCCAGGACCTCACGCGCCTGGGCGTCGTCGACCAGGTGGTCGAGGAGCCGCTCGGCGGCGCCCACCGCCATCCCAAGGAGACGGTCGAGACCGTAGGCCGCGCCCTCGAGACCGCCCTCGACGACCTGCGCGGCCACGACGGCGACGCGCTTCGCCGCGAACGTCGCGAGAAGTTCCTGTCCATGGGACGCAGCGGCCTGGCCTGATCTCCTCGCGGAACTCGGCTCGGCGTGCTTCGGCAGCACGGCCCGTAATCCTCCGGCGATAAACAGGGCGCTGCCGACACCGCGGTTTTTCCGCCGATTTGGCGGAACGAACGCCATTCGATCCTGTTGCGCGACGCAGCGAAACAGGAGGACACAATGGCTGCACTCAGTACCCGTACACACGGTTTCGCCGACTATGCGGTCGGCCTGTTGCTCATCGTTGCGCCATACCTTTTCGGCTTCGCCGATGGCGGTCCCGCGCAATGGGTCCCGATGGCGCTCGGCGCGATACTGATCGGCTACAGTCTGCTGACCGACTACGAACTCGGCGCCGTGCATCTGATACCGATGCCCGTCCATCTGGGCCTGGACATCGGTGGCGGCGCGCTTCTTTTTTTCTCGCCCTGGCTGTTCGGCTTCGCCGACGTCATCGTCTGGCCGCACGTGCTGGTCGGCCTCGTCGAGATCTGCACGGCCAGCATCACCCGACGCCACCCGGCGCCCCGCACGGTCAAGGCCTGACGCTTTCGGCGCGTCGTCTCACCGGAGCGCGATAGCCCCACGGGCCCACGCCCGCGGGGCTATGCGTGCCTTGCCGCTGCGCGCCAAGGAAGCGGCCGAACGCGATCCCGCCGGTGCATGGCGATCCGTTTCGAGAATCTTTCGCACGAATTGGAACAACCGCTCTGCGACCTTGTTCGGCTGCTCGGATGCGTGTGAGGCGTAGCCGCATCAATAAAACCCGGACGATGAGGAGGCACGGATGTTCATTCGTCAAAATCGTATGCAGTACAACGCAAAGCCGGACCGTCCCGATCCGGTCTACGCCAAGCAACTCCAGGAAGTCCTCGGCGGACAGTGGGGCGAGATAAGCGTGATGATGACTTATCTCTTCCAGGGTTGGAACTGCCGTGCGCCGGCAAAATACAAGGACATGATCCTCGATATCGGGACCGAGGAGATCGGTCACGTCGAAATGCTGGCGACCATGATCGCGCGCCTGCTGGAGGCGTCGCCGGTCGAGGCGCAGGAGGACGCCGCCCGGGATTCCGTGATCGCGGCCGTCCTGGGCGGCGCCAATGTCGAAGATGCGATCGTCGCCGGGATCAATCCGCAGCACGTGATCGTCACCGGTTCGGGCGCCGCGCCGACCGACAGCGTCGGCTATCCCTGGACCTCCCGCTACACGGTGGCCAGCGGCAACCTGCTCGCGGACTTCCGGTTCAACGTGACCGCCGAATCCCAGGGCCGCCTGCAGGTCTCCCGCCTCTACCAGATGACCAGCGACAGTGGCGTGCGCGACATGCTGTCATTCCTGCTGGCGCGCGACACGATGCACCAGAACCAGTGGCTGGCGGCCATCAGGGAACTCGAGGAAGACGGTCTCGAAACGACTCCCTGCCCGAGCAGCTTCCCCCAGGAGCGTGAGCTTCAGGACGTGTCCTACAAGTTCATGAACTTCTCCGAGGGCACGGCGAGCCGGTCGGGCCGCTGGGCGCAGGGGCCGGCGCCGGACGGCCGCGGCACCATCGAGTATGTGGAGACGCCGACGGCCATGGGCGACGACGGAGAACTGGGCATGATCGACCCGCGTCTCCAGGGTACGCCGAAGATGCGCAGCTAGCTGCACCGTGCGAACCGGGAGGCGCCGCCGATCGGGCGCCTCCCGGCTGCCGCGTTGCGAGCCTGGGTAATATGGATCACAGGGTGCCGGGCGCGAACCTGTTAGGCTGACGGACTCGCGGGAAAGGGCGCGTCGACGCCCAGCCGCGTGAGGCGATGGCCGCCGCACTTCAGCACGGCGGCGTCGCTCGTCTTCCACGAGGGGGGAGTCCCATGCCCGACAGTTCGAAGCATCCCTACCACCCGATCGTCTATGTCCGCGGCTTCGCCGCCACGCAGGGCGAGATCGAGGAGACGGTGGCCGATCCCTATATGGGCTTCAACATCGGCTCGACGAGATCGCGGGTCGCCTGGACCGGCGACGTGAAGCGCTTCTACTTCGAATCGCCGCTCGTCCGCCTGATGAGCGACCACAAATACGAGGACGTCTTCGTCGAGGGCGACGACCTCGTGGCGGCCGAGCGTCACGACAAGCCGGTGCCCTATCGCAGCATCGTCATCTACCGCTACTACGACGAAGCCTCCCAGGATTTCGGCACCGGCGACGGCACGCCGCCGATCGAGCAGTTCGCGCGCGGCCTGGACAAGCTGATCCTGCGGCTGCGCGACAAGGTCTGCGCCAACCCGAAGAACGGCGTGACCCCCGAGGACTTCCGCGTCTACCTCGTCGCCCATTCGATGGGCGGCCTCGTCTGCCGCGCTTTCCTGCAGAACGAGAAGCTCGGCTCGGCCGAGGCGCGCGCCGCGGTCGACAAGCTCTTCACCTACGCCACGCCGCACAACGGCATCGACATGCGCCTCGTGCGCAACGTGCCGGGCTGGCTGTCCTTCGGCGACGTCAACAACTTCAACCGCGAGCGGATGGCCAAGTATCTCGGCCTGAAGAAGAGCGACGACGTGTCGGTCGTCGAGAACTTCCCGCCGGAGCGCATCTTCAACCTGGTCGGCACCAATCCGCGCGACTACACCGCCGTCGGCGGCGTCTCGGCTTGGGCGGTCGGCGACGCCAGCGACGGGCTGGTGCGCATCGAGAACGCCGTGACCCACGGGCGCGGCGCCGACGGCACCGACATCGGCTCGCCGCGCGCCTTCGTGCACCGCAGCCATTCCGGCCACTACGGCATCGTCAATTCCGAGGAGGGGTACCAGAACCTCACGCGCTTCCTGTTCGGTGCGATGCGCATCGACGGCTTCCTGGACGTCGACGACATCACGCTCCCGATCGAGGTCCAGCAGGCGATGGAGAACGGCCAGAAGGTCGAGGCGTCGTACCAGTTCGAGGTCGTCGCCAGCATCCGCGGCTGCCAATGGCAGATGACCCGCCGCGAGGCGCGCGAGCACTCGGCCATCTTCCGGCGCTACGCCGACCTCTTCCCGGGCAAGGCCCGCACGCGGCGGGCGGCGGACCGCAGCATGAGCCCGCACCTCTTCTCGGTGTTCCTCGACCCGCGCAAGAGCGTGAAGTCGTCGAAATCCGTCAGCTTCGCCTTCGACCTGAAGGTTCTCGTACCCGACTATGAGGTCGACGGCCTGCTGTTCCTGAAGCGGCACTACGAGGGCGGTTACATCTACCGCGACCTGACGCTGATCGAGGCGTTCCCGGACGAGGACGCGGTCGGCGGCTGGCGCATCAAGTACGGCTCCCAGGACAGGAACCCCGGAAAACCGGGCAGCGCCGTGGACACCCGGCCGCTCGACGGCGGGCCCGGCGTGGCGCCGGGCCTCACCTTCGACATCCCGATCGAGCAGACGACCCGGCCCGGTCTCAAGGGGAGACTGCGGATCGAGGCGCGCCCCTGGGGTTAGGCGCGCCTCCTCCTACTCGGCAGGCACGGCCGCCGGCGCACGCCGCGGCGACGGCAGTGCCAGTCCGGCCGCCGCGACCAGTGCCGCGCAGACCGCCATCGCGACGAACATCGTCGAGAAGCCGTTGCCCCAGCCGTGCAGGATGGCGATCGACGGCACCGCCAGCGACGCCACGCCGAGCGTGATCACGTACTTCACGGCGTAGACGCGCGCCCGCCACGGGCTCGGCGTGTAGCGCGCGACCAGGGTGTCGCCGATCGGAATCTGGCCGAAGACCAGCGCCATGATGATCAGGGCACCCAGGAACATCGCCCAGCCCTCCGCCTGCGCCACCAGCAGCAGCGCCACGGCGAGTGCGGCCGCCAGCCACACCAGGATCGGCCGCACCGGGAAGCGGTCGATGGCGCGCCCCACGGCGATCTGGGTGAAGGCGGCGATCGCATAGACGATCGAGGCCAGCACGCCGACGCCGAAGGTCGAGGCGCCCAGCCCCGCCAGCCGCTCGTCGAACACCTTCGGCAGCGACACGGTCGTCGCGTTGAACACCAGGCCGGAGAACAGCGTCGTCAGGCCGAGCACGATCAGCGCACGCTGCCAGCCGGGCATGAAGCCCACCCCGGCCTTGCCGCGGGTTCCCGCCTGGACCTGCAGGTTCGCCCGGCGCACGAAAATTACGAAGCCGATGCCGACCAGGATCGAGACGGCACCCGGCACCAGGAAGGCGGCGCGCCAGTGCACCCACTGCGCCAGGGCGCCGGCGACGATGGCCGCCGCCGCCACGCCCAGATTGCCGTAGACGCCGTTGACGCCCAGCCGGCGCCCGACGCTCTCCGGCGGCCCGTCGACCACCATGGCGATGCCGACCGGGTGATAGATCGACGCGAACAGGCCGATCAGCAGCAGCCCCGCGCCGATCTGCAGCGGCGTGCTGGCGAGGCCGGTTACCATGCTGGCCGCACCGATGCCGATGAAGAAGATCGCGATCATGCCGTTGCGGCTCCAGCGATCGCCGAGCCAGCCGGACGGCAGCGCACCGGCGCCGAAGGCGACGAAGCCCGGCGTCGCGAGCGCCAGCAGTTCGCCGTAGCTGAGGTCGAAATAGCGCTCCATCGCGATCACCGCGGTCGCGTAGAGCAGCATGAACAGATGATCGAAACTGTGCCCGATGTTCAGGAACAGCAGGCGGATGCGGAGGGCGTCCATGGCGTCGCTCCCTTGGCGCGGGTGCGGTTGATCTTGTCTCCCATAGTGAAGCTGGCTCACCTGCCCGTCCTTCGATAAAGTGCCAAGCAATGTCGCAAGACGGACATCTCTCGCCCAAGCCCGCCTCGATCAGCCCGCGGATCGAGGCGCTGCAGGCGTTGCCGCAGGCGGTGCACGCGCACGCCTCCGACTATCCGGCCGGCCACGACATCCCGCCGCACACCCACCGCCGCGCCCAACTGATCCATGCCGCCGAGGGGGTGATGACGGTGCGCACCGCCTCCGGCGCCTGGGTCGTGCCGCCGGGCCTCGCGCTCTGGATGCCGGGCGGCATGCAACACGAGGTCCACGCCGTGACGCCGCTGCGCATGCGCACCCTCTACGTCCGCACCGACGCCGCACCCTGGCTGCCGACGACCTGCCGCGTCGTCACCGTGCCGCCGCTGCTCCGCGAACTCGTCCTGCGCGCCGTCCACGTGCCCAGCGACTACACCCTCGACAGCCCCGCCGGCCGGCTGATGCAGGTGACCCTCGACCAGGCGCACGACCTGGAGGAGGCGCCGCTGCACCTGCCGATGCCGCGCGACCGCCGGCTGCACGGCCTCGCCGAGACGCTGATCGCCGATCCGGGCGACGCCCGCGACCTCGCCGACTGGAGCCGCCGTGCCGGCGCCAGCGAGCGCACCCTCGCCCGCCTGTTCGTCGCCGAGACCGGCCTGACCTTCGGCAACTGGCGCCAGCGGCTGCGCCTCCTGACCGCGATGACCCGGCTCGCCGCCGGCGAGCCCGTCACCACCGTCGCCCTCGACCTCGGCTATGCCAGCCCGAGCGCCTTCACCGCCATGTTCCGCCGCCGCATGGGTGCGGCCCCGACGCGCTATCTGCGCCAGTAGATATCGGGATACCCCACGCCGCCGCATTGCTCTAGGGTCGAGGGCGATGGCGCTCCGATCGAAATTGCAGGGCGGTTTCCGCCTGCTTCCCGCCAGGGATGCTTGGCTCGCGGCCCTGCCCTTCCTGCCGCTGGTGGCGCTCGGTGCCGCGCTCACGCACCTCGTCGATCCGGCGCAGCAACTGGCGTTCCTTGCCTACGACGAGAGTGTCTATCGGCCGCAGCCGGCGCGCAGCTTCGTCCATCTCGGCGACATGCTGACCTACTATGCGCTGGCGGGCGTCCATGTCTGCATCTGCCTTGGCGCCGCCGGCTGGTTCTTCAGCCGGATGACGCGGCTGCCCGCTGCTCAGCGCACCCGCGCCTTCCGCTTCCTGCGTACGGCACTGCTGATCCTGGTGCCGCTGGTCCTGTTCTACGTGATCTTCGCCGACGACAGCGTCATCGTGCAGCTGGGGTTCAAGGCGACCTGCGTGGCGCTGGAGACGGCCCGCCTGCCGACCGCGCTCAGCGGCGCCGGCTGCTTCGCCCCGGGCGGCATCAGCACACTCACCCTGCTCGCCTGGATCCCGACCTTCTCTGGCATGGGCGCCGCGCTGTTCGCCGCCGCCTGCGCCGACGGCAGCGTGACGAACCTGCCGTCACGTACCGAACCGAACTGGCAGGCCGCCCTCGACGGGCGCATCCGCACGCTGGAACGCAGCGTCTACGTGCTCAGCGCCGTCCTCGTCTCCAGCACGATCACCATCACGCTCTTTGCCCGGCTGCCGCTCGGCCTGTTCCCGGACGGCAGCGCGCTGGCGGGAGCCATGTCGGCCTATGTGGTCGGGCTCAGCACCTTCTGGGGCGGGCTCTTCACCCTCACCCTCCTCGCCACCTTCGCCGGGCCCGCCTGGCAGCTGCTGAGGCACGCCGAGGGAAAGGGCGCGTGGCGGACCGCCGACGCCGGCGTGGAGGCGGCCCCCGATCTCGGCGCGTGGCTGCAGGAACACGTCTTCGTTACCGTGAAGCGCCAGTTCGGCAACATCGTCAGCCTGCTCGCCCCGCTCCTCGTCGGCCCGCTCAGCAGCCTGCTCTCCAGCCTCACCGGCGGCTGAGCCGGACACGCGGCACGTCGTCTGCGCTCCGTGCCGGAGCGGCTGCGATAAGGCGACGCAGGTTCACTCGGGGCGTCAGGGACGATCCGCCGAGACGTCGCCCCGCACCCGCAACCCATCGATCATCACCTCGATCATCTTCATCGCGCTGTCCTGCCAACCGGGCTGGTCGCGGAGCATGCAGAGACCGACGAGGGACATGAGCAGCTCCTCGCCGGTGAGGTCGCCGCGCAGGCGGCCTGCGGCGACGGCGGCGTCGAGGAGGCCGGCGACGGCGGCGGTCAGGCGTTGGGTGACGCGGGCGGAGATGGCGGAGGTCGTGTCGGCGGTCAGGGCGAGGGCGGTGATCATGCCCTTCTTGGTGGCGACCATGGCAACGGCGGCGCGCAGCCAGAGGCGCAGGGCCTCGACCGGATCGTGCTGGGCGGCGAGACGCTCGGCGAGCGTCACGAGTTCGTCCACCTCGCGGCGGTAGACTGCCTCGTAGAGCGCCTCGCGCGTCGGGAAGTGGCGGTAGAGGGTGCCGATGCCGAGGCCGGCGCGGCGCGCCACCGCCTCCAAGCTGGCGTCGGGGCCGCCCTGCCCCAGCACGTCCTTGGCGGCGTCGAGCAGGCGCTCGCGGTTGCGAACGACATCGGAACGGGTCTTGCGTGTCGGTCGTTGGGTACTCCGGTCCATTCGAGCTTTTCGTCCACCCCTGGGTTGAAAAGCGGAGGGTTCCTCCGCATTGTTAGGTCACTGCCAGCGCTGCCCCACCATATGGGAGCCCACCGCATGACCCTAGCCATCCGCCTCACTGTCAACGGCGCGCCAAGGGAACTCGACCTCGACGACCCGCGCGTCACGCTCCTCGACCTCCTCCGCAAGAGACTTCACCTGACCGGCACGAAGAAGGGCTGCGACCGCGGCCAGTGCGGCGCCTGTACCGTCCTGGTCGACGGCCGCCGCGTCAATTCGTGCCTGACCCTGGCCGCCAGCCACGACGGTGCCGCCGTCGAGACCATCGAGGGCCTGGCGCTCGACGGCAACCTGCACCCGGTGCAGCAGGCCTTTATCGAACATGACGGCTTCCAGTGCGGCTTCTGCACGCCCGGCCAGATCATGAGCGCCGTCGGCCTGATGCGCGAGGCGCAGGCGGGCGACGACCCCGAACGCGTGCGCGAATGCATGAGCGGAAACCTGTGCCGCTGCGGCGCCTATGTCGGCATCACCGAGGCCGTGCTGGACGCGCAGCGCCGTATCGCTGGCTCCGCGAAGGGAGAAGCGGCATGAAGCCCTTCGATTACGTGCGGCCCGCCAGCATCGCCGAGGCGATCGCGGCGGCGGCCGTGCCGGGTGCCGCCTATCTGGGCGCCGGAACCAACCTGCTCGACCTGATGAAGGGCGACGTGGTCCGGCCGGAGCGGCTGGTCGACATCACCCGCCTGCCCGGCCTGGACCGGATCGAGACACTGGCGAACGGCGACGTGCGCATCGGCGCCCTGGTGCGCAACGCCGACCTCGCCCACGACGCCGACTTCGCGCGGTCCTTCCCGGCGGTGGCGGAGGCGCTGCTGTCCGGCGCCTCGCCGCAACTGCGCAACGCGGCGACGGTGGGCGGCAACCCGGTGCAGCGCACGCGCTGCCGCTATTTCTTCGACCCGGCCAGCGCCTGCAACAAGCGCGACCCTGGTGCGGGGTGCGACGCGCTGGGCGGGGATAACCGCAACCACGCGGTGCTCGGCTGGGGCGAGGTGTGCATCGCGACGCACCCGTCCGACTTCTGCGTGCCGCTGGCCGCACTGGACGCGGTGGTCGAGATCGAGGGCCCACAGGGCCGGCGCGAGGTGCCGATGACGGACTTCCACCTGCTGCCCGGCGAGACGCCGGAGCGGGAGACCGTGCTGGCGCCCGGCGACCTGATCGTCGCGGTGCGCCTGCCGGCGGCAGCCGCCCGGTTCGCCGGGCATTCGCGCTACATCAAGGTGCGCGAGCGCACCTCCTACGCCTTCGCGCTGGTCTCCGCCGCGGCGGCGCTGACGCTCGACGGCGGCAGGATCGGCGAGGCGCGGCTGGCGCTGGGCGGTGTTGCGGCAAAGCCGTGGCGCGTGGCCGCCGCGGAACAGGCGCTGACCGGCGCCGAGCCCAGCGCCGAAGCCTTCGCCCGTGCGGCGGATTTGGCTGTCGAGGGCGCCCGACCGTCGGGCGACAACGGTTTCAAGATCGATCTGGCGCGCAAGGTCGCGGTGCGTGCCCTGATGCGCGCCGCGGCGGGCACGCCCGAGCGGCTGCCGGCCCTGCCAGCCTCCCCCTTCGCCCCCGTCGCCGGAGAGGTGACCCATGTCTGACGTGACACCCATCGGAACAGCCGGCCGCCAGCGGCACGGCTCGAACATCGGCCAGCCGATGACCCGGCGCGACGGCGTGCTGAAGGTCACCGGGGCCGCACCCTATGCCGCCGACCGCAACCCCGACGGCCTGCTGCATGCCGTGATCGCGGCGAGCAGCATCGCCAACGGCCGCGTCGCCGCGCTGGACGTGGCGGCGGCCGAGGCGCACCCCGGCGTGGTTGCGGTGATGACGCCGCAGAACCGCCCGCCGCTGGCGCAGGATCCGGACGAGAAGACCAACCCCTTCATGTTCCGGCTCGACCTGCTGCAGAACGACCGGGTGCGCTATGCCAACCAGCCGATCGCCGTGGTGATCGCCGAGACGCTGGAGGCGGCGAACGAGGGCGTGCGGCTGCTGAACCCGCGATACGAGGCAGAAAGCCCGCGCGTCGGGCTGGACGTGGACGGTGCCTTCGTGCCGCCCGCCATCGGCCCCGGCGCACCGGCCGAGGCCGCCGTCGGCGACTTCGACGCGGAATTCGCCGGCGCGGCCAAGCGGCTGGAGGCGGTCTACGAGACGCCGCCGCAATATCACAACGCGATGGAGCCGCACTCCATCGTGGCGGCGTGGGACGGCGACACGCTCTCGATCGACATGCCGACCCAGAGCCTGATCATGTCGCGCGACCGGATCGCCGGCCTCTTCGGCATCCCGTCGGAGAACATCCACATCCGCAGCCCCTTCCTGGGCGGCGGCTTCGGGTCGAAGGGGATGCTGCCGGGGCCGCAGGCGCTGGGCGTGCTGGCGGCGAAGCTGGTCGGGCGGCCGGTGAAGCTCGTCATGCGCCGCGACCAGATGTTCGGGCCGGTCAGCCACCGGGCGGCGACGCGCCAGACCATGCGCCTCGGCACCGACGCGGACGGGCACCTCGCGGCACTCGGCCATCACACGCGGACGGCGTCCAGCATGTTCGACGAGTTCTTCGAGCCGTCGTCGAACATCTCGCACTCGCTCTACGCGGCCCGCGCCATCGCGACCGGGCACGAGGGCGTGCGCGTCCATATCGGCACGCCGGGCTTCATGCGCGCACCGGGCGAGGCGAGCGGGTCGATCGCGCTGGAGTGCGCCATCGACGAGATGGCGTTCGCCTGCGGTATGGATCCGCTGGACTTCCGCCTGCACAACTATGCCGAGGTCGAACCGATCTCCGGCCACCCCTTCTCTTCCAAGGCGCTGCGCCAGTGCTATGCGCAGGGGGCGGCGCGGTTCGGCTGGGCCGGGCGGCCGCTGGCGCCGCGCACGATGCGCGACGACGACGGCATGCTGGTCGGCTGGGGCGTCGGCACGGCGACCTTCCCCGCGCTGATGATGGAGGGCCACGCCCGCGCCGTCATCCGCGACGACGGCACGGGCATCGTGGAGATCGGCGCGCACGACATGGGCCAGGGCGCGTGGACGGCACTGGCGCAGATCGCCGCCGACAGCCTGCACCTGGACATGGACGCCACGGAGTTCCGCTCCGGCTCGTCCGACCTGCCCGACGCGGGCATCGCCGGCGGGTCGAGCCACACCGCGACGACGGGCATGGCGATCCACAATGCGGGCGCCGACGCCATCGCGAAACTGGCCGCGGTGGCGACGGAGGATGCCGCCTCGCCGCTGCACGGTGCGGGCAATGCCGGCGTCGTGGCGCGCGAAGGGCGCCTCTACGTGCGGGGCGACGAAAGCCGTAGCGAGAGCTACGC
>Ga0114916_1001599_pt1 | contig 12618 bp, 11 predicted proteins | sample MalvirAntarct_66_FD_83501 | JGI IMG/M metagenome (GOLD analysis project Ga0114916, IMG submission 83501) | Marine viral communities from the Global Malaspina Expedition - Malaspina viral metaG Antarct_66 | ecosystem: Environmental > Aquatic > Marine > Oceanic | place: West Anvers Island... | reverse complement strand
GTATAGGGATGGCTCGGATTGCCGAGCATCTCGTCGACCGGCGCGTCCTCGACCTTGCGGCCGGCATACATGACGACGACGCGCTCGGCGAGTTCGGCGATGGCGCCCATGTCGTGGGTGATCAGGATGATCGCCGTGCCGGTCTGCTCCTTCAGGTCGCGCAGCAGGTCGAAGATCTGCGCCTGCACGGTCACGTCGAGGGCGGTCGTCGGCTCATCGGCGATCAGGACCTTCGGCCGGCAGGCGAGGGCCATGGCGATCATCACGCGCTGGCGCATGCCGCCGGACATCTGGTGCGGGTATTCGTCCACCCGCCGCTGCGGCGCCGGGATGCCGACGGCCTTCAGCATCTCGATGGCACGCTCGCGAGCCGCCCGCTTGCCGAGGCCCTCGTGCAGGCGGACCGTCTCGCCGATCTGGTCGCCGACCGTGTAGACCGGATTGAGCGAACTCATCGGCTCCTGGAAGATCATCGAGATCTCCTTGCCGCGGATCCGGCTCATCCGGCGCTCGTCGGCGCGGGTCAGGTCCTCGCCCAGCAGGCGGATGGCGCCGCCGGCGACGCGCCCCGGCGGGTCCGGGACGAGGCCCATGATCGCCAGGGCGGTCATGCTCTTGCCGCAGCCGGACTCGCCGACGATGCCGAGCGTCTCGCCGGCGCGCAGGTCGAAGCTGACGTCGTCGATGACGCGGGCCATGCCGTTGCGCGTGGCGAATTCGACGCGCAGGCGGTCGATCGAGAGGAGCGGTTCGGAGGCGTTCATCGCTGGCGCAGCCTCGGGTTGAAGGCGTCGTTGAGGCCGTCGCCGACGAGGCTGACCGCCAGGACCGTCAGGAAGATCGCGAGGCCCGGCCACGTCACCGCCCACCAGGCGTCGAGGATGTAGGGCCGGTTCGCGCCGATGATGTAGCCCCAGCTCATGACGTTAGGGTCGGTCAGGCCGAGGAAGCTGAGGCCGGCCTCGAACAGGATCGCCACGCCGACCGATAGGGCGGCGCTGACGACGAGAGGCGGGGCGGCGTTGGGGAGGATCACCTGCCAGATGATCCGCCGGTTGCGCGACCCGGCGACCCGCGCGCCCTTCACATATTCCAGCTCGCGGATGCGCAGGAACTCGGCGCGGGCGAGGCGGGCGGTGCCGGTCCAGGAGACCACGCCGATGGCGATGGCGATCGTCACGAGCGACGGCGTGAACAGCATGACGAGGACCATGGCCAGCAGCAACGGCGGCAGCACCTGGAAGAACTCGGTGACGCGCATCAGGACCTCTTCCACCCAGCCGCGGTAGAAGCCGGCCAGCGCGCCGACCAGCACGCCGATGCAGATGGTGATCGCCGCGGCCGCGCCGCCGACGGCCAGGGTCGCGCGGCTGCCCTGGATGATCCCGGCGACGAGGTCGCGGCCGAGATAGTCGGTGCCGAGCAGGAAGCCTTCCTCGCCGGGCGGCGCCAGGGGCGACCAGACCATCTCGAACGGGTCGACCGGGTAGAGCCAGGGGCCGAGGATGCTGGTCGCCACCACCGCCGTGAGCAGGACCAGCCCGACGACGGCCGAGCGGTTGCGCAGGAACATGCGGGCCGCCTCGCGCAGCGGCGATTCCGCCCGGACGATCACCGCCTCGGCGTCGGGCGGGGCGGGGACGGCGAGGCTGTCGGCGTCGCTCATGCCCGTGCTCCCGAACGGATGCGCGGATCGATCAGCCGGTAGGACAGGTCGGTCAGCAGGTTCACCACGATCACGATCAGTGCGGAGAAGAACAGGATGCCGAGCAGCGTCGGCGAGTCCCGGCGCAGCAGCGAATCGAAGGCGAGGGTGCCGAGGCCGGGCCAGCTGAACACCGTCTCGACCAGCACGGCGCCGGAGAGGAGATGGCTGAACTGGAGGCCGGCATAGGTGACGACCGGAAGCACCGCGTTGCGGAGCGCGTGCTTGTAGACGACCTTGCCCTGGCGCAGGCCCTTGGCGCGCGCGGTGCGGATATAGTCGGCCCCCAGCACGTCGAGCATGCTGGCGCGCGCCAACCGGCTGTAGATCGCGAGGTAGATCGTCGACAGCGTGACCACCGGCAGCACGAGGTGGTGCAGCACGTCCAGAACGTAGGTGAGGCCTTCGCGGGGGCCGGAGATGTCGTACATGCCGGACACCGGAAAGATCGGGATCCAGCTGGCGAACAGGATCAGCAGCATGATGCCCGTCCAGAAGACCGGCAGCGCATAGCCGACGAGAGCGAGGACGGTGACGAGGTGGCTGACGATGCCGGACGGCCGCTTCGCCGCGTAGACGCCGAGGAAGGTGCCGAGGAAGACGGCGAACAGCAGCGACGTCACCACGAGCAGGATCGTCGGCCAGAGCCGCTCCAGGATTAGCTCGGTGACGGGCCGGTTGAAGTAGAAGGAATAGCCCAGGTCCCCCTGCGCCACCCGGGCCACATAGACGCCGAGCTGCTCGAGGAAGGGCCGGTCCAAACCGTAGGCCGCACGGATCTGCGCGAGGCTCTCCTGGGTGGCCCCGCCCATCTCGCCGGCGATCACGTCGGCCGGGTCGCCGGGCGCGATGTGGATCAGCGTGAAGTTCAGCACCAGCACCGCGACCAGCAGGCCGAGGCCCCAGGCGATGCGCCGGCCGATCAGCGTCAGGAACTGCATGCCGTACCGATCCTCCGTCTGGCGTGGCCCCCGTGCGCCGTCGCGGCGAACGGGGGCCGGCTCGCGGCTACTGCTGCTTCCAGTAGGTCTCGTCCAGCGGCGACATCATGCCCCAGACGGTAAGCGGCGGATTGCCGAGGTTCTTGCTGTAGGCCGTGTGGTAGGGCAGCACGTTGATCCAGTAGATCGGCAGGTCTTCCGCGACGATCTTCTGGAACTGGACGTAGAGGTCCTTGCGCTTGGCCTCGTCGGGCTCCTTGCCCGCCGCGTTCAGGAGCTCGTCGACCTTCGGATTGCAGTACTGCTGGGTGTTCGACCAGATCACGCCCTGGACGATGTTGCTGCACAGGTAGGTCCGGTGCACGCCGATGACCGGGTCGCCCCAGTTGAAGACCGAGTCCATGGTCATGTCGAAATCGTAGCTCGACACCCGCTTCGCCCAGGTCGGGAAGTCCGGCGAACTGCGCACCTGCACGTCGATGCCGATCTTCTTCAGCTGCGGCTTCAGGTACTCGGCGAGCGCCTTCTGCTGCTCGTCGCTGTTCGGCAGGTAGTCGACGCCTAGGCTGAAGCGCACGCCGTCGGCGCCGCGCTTCTTGCCGGCCTCGTCGAGCAGGCTGTTCGCCTTGTCCAGGTTCAGGTCGTAGGGCGCGATCTCGGGATAGAAGAAGGGCGATCCGGGCGCGATCGGGCTCGGTGCCGGCTTCGACACGCTGCGGTGCAGCGCCTTGGTGATGAAGTTGCGGTCGACCGCATAGGCCATCGCCTGCCGCACCTTCGGATCGTCGAGCGGCGCCTTCTTCGTATTGAAGGCGAGCCAGTTGATCGGGCCGACAGCGGCATAGCCTTCGTCGGTTACCACCAGGTCCTTGTCGTCCTGCAGCCGCTGGATGTCGCGGGAACTGCTAAGCAGCGGGTAGATCCCGCCGTCGCCGTTCTCCATGGCGATGATGCGGCTGGTGGCGTCCTTGATGATGCGGACGACGATCTTGTCGAGGTAGGGGCGCCCGTCGAGGAAGAAGTCGTCGTTGCGCTCCAGGACGATGTACTCGCCCTGGCGATATTCGGCGAGCTTGAAGGGGCCGGACCCGACGACGTTCTCGACGTTGCGCGGATGGGCCTTCACGTCCTGGCCGTCTCCGTAGACGTGCTTCGGGATGATCGGCACGATCGACGTCGACATCGCCAGCAGAAGGGCAGGGTGGGGCTGGCTGAGCTTCACCACCGCGGTCTGCGCGTCCGGCGTCTCGACCGCGCTGACCGCGCCGAGCGACGTCTTGAAGGGATGGTTCGCCTTCTGCGTCTCGATCGAGAACTTCACGTCCTCGGCGGTGATCGGCTGCCCGTCGTGGAAGCGGGCGTTCGCCCGGAGCTTGAAGGTGTAGGTCAGGCCGTCGTCGGAAACGGTCCAGCTCTCGGCGAGATAGGGATGGATCTTCCAGTCCGCGTCGGCGCGGACCAGCATCGCGAAGATCTGCGCGCCCGGGATCATCGTCGCGACGCCGGACTGCACGGCCGGATTGAAATGCCGCGGCACCTGGCTCGACAGCATCACCAACTCGCCGCCGCGCTTCGGCGCCTCGGCCATCGCGGCGGTCGTCAACAGCACCGCACTCATCATCGCCAGCGTACCGGCGCTCTTCAGCCACTTCGTCATGTCCACCTCCCCTTTCGCTCACGCCTCCGTGACGAGGCCCATTGCAAGCCGCTCGCCACACCGTCGATCACGGGCGATCGCCGCCCGTTCCGCGGCCGTCTTCTGCGGAATTCCTTGCTCTCGCCGTGAACCCGCCTTCATTTGGATCGAAGCGACGCTAGCTTTCGGCGTGAAGAAATTCCAGACGACAATCATCGACGTGAAAAAAAACGCGAAAATTTCATCACCTGCCCAGTCGCCGGGCAGCCGCGCGGCTTCGGGAGAAGGACGGCCCGTCGGGGAGATACCGGTCGGCCGGCAGGTCCGCGACCTGCGCAAGGCGCGCGGGATCACCATCACCGAGCTGGCGGAGCGCATCGGCCGTTCGGTGGGCTATGTCAGCCAGGTCGAGCGCGAACTGTCCGCCGTCTCGATCACGGTCCTGCAGCAGATCGCGACGGCGCTCGACGTTCAGGTGACTTGGTTCTTCCAGGGCAACGCCATGGCGCCGGAGGAGGAGCGGGACTTCATCGTCCGCCGCGCCAACCGCCGCAAGCTGCGATTCGGCGGCAGCGGCATCGAGGAGGAGCTGCTCTCGCCGAACCTGAGCGGGCAGATCGAGATGACGCTGACGACCTTCGAACCCGGCAGTCGCACGGGCGCGGAGGACCGCATCCGCAAGGGCGAGGAGGCCGGGTTCGTGATCTCGGGCACGCTGGAGATCCAGACCGGCGGCGAGACCTTCCGGCTGGAGGCGGGCGACAGCTTCGCCTTCCAGGAACCGGGCCCGCATCGTTGCCACAATCCCGGCAGCGTCGATGCGGTGGTCGTGTGGGTCTACACGCCGCCGACCTATTGAGGGCGGCATTCAGTCGACCGGCGGGCGCTTTTCGGCTGGTTTCAGGGCTCGCCAGCCTTCCATAAACGGGCATTCTGGTTCATAAGCCCCGCCGAAGCGGCGTTGGATCGGATGGGAATGCTGGTCGGGATCGAGGGTCTGCGCGTGGGGGTGGTGGGGCTCGGCTATGTCGGCCTGCCGCTGGCGCTCGCGTTCGGCCATCGTTTCGATACCGTGGGATTCGACATTGGCGAAGAGCGGGTCGCGGAGCTGAAGCGCGGCCACGACAGGACGCGCGAGGCCGATGCGGCGGAGATCGCGGCCGCCAACCGCCTGACGGTGACGCACCGCCCCGAGGACATGGCGGACTGCAATTTCTTCGTCGTGACGGTGCCGACGCCGATCGACGAACATAAGCGGCCATTGCTGACGCCGCTGGAACAGGCGAGCCGGACCATCGGCCGCCTGCTGAAGCCGGGCAGCGTCGTCGTCTACGAATCCACCGTCTATCCGGGAGCGACCGAGGAGGTCTGCGTACCGATCCTCGAGGCCGAGTCAGGCCTGAAGCTGAATGACGGCTTCTTCGTCGGCTACAGTCCGGAGCGCGTCAATCCCGGCGACCGCGAACACCGCCTGCCGAACATCGTGAAGGTCGTATCGGGGTCGACGCCCGAAGCCGGCGACCTGGTCGAGGCGGCCTACCGCGCCATCGTGCCCGCCGGCACGCACCGCGCGCCGAGCATCCGTGTGGCCGAGGCGGCGAAGGTCATCGAGAATACGCAGCGCGACGTGAATATCGCGCTGATCAACGAACTCGCGATCATCTTCGACCGGCTCGGCATCGACACCGGCGACGTGCTGGCGGCGGCCGGGACGAAGTGGAACTTCCTCAAATTCACGCCCGGTCTGGTGGGCGGCCACTGCATCGGCGTCGACCCCTACTATCTGACGCACAAGGCACAGCAGCTCTCCTATCATCCGGAGATCATCCTCGCCGGACGGCGGATCAACGATGCGATGGGGCGCTACGTCGTGCGGCGCGTTCTGCGGCTGATGGCGCGCAGGCGCATCCATATCGCCGGCTCGCGGGTACTGGTGCTGGGGCTGGCGTTCAAGGAAAATTGCCCGGATATCCGCAACACCCGGGTGATCGACATCGTGCAGGAGTTCGAGGCCTTCGGCGCGGACGTCGACGTGCACGATCCCTGGGTCGATGCGGCGGAGGCGGAGGCGGAATACGGGGTGAAGCTGGTGGATGAGCCGCCGAAGAACGCCTACGAAGCGGTGATCCTGGCGGTCGCCCACAGACAGTTCACGTCGCTCGGTCCGGCGGCGATACGCGCGTTCGGGCGCGAGCAGTCGGTTCTTTTCGACGTGAAGCAGGCACTGCCCCTGGGCACCGCCGACGGCAGACTTTGAGACGGGTTGGACATCGATCATGAAGGTGCTGGTCACCGGCGCGGCAGGCTTCATCGGTTCGCACGTCGCGAAGCTGCTCGTCGGCCGCGGCGACGAGGTGGTCGGGCTCGACAACCTCAACGACTATTACGACCCGGCGCTCAAGCACGCCCGGCTGGCCTGGCTGAACCCGCTTCCGGGCTTCCGTTGCGTCGAGATGGACGTCGGCGAGCGCGACCGCATGGCCGCGCTCTTCGCCGCGGAGAAATTCGACCGCGTCGTGCACCTCGCGGCCCAGGCCGGCGTGCGCTACTCCCTGGAGAACCCGCACGCCTATGTCGACAGCAACCTGATCGGTTTCCTCAATGTCCTCGAAGGTTGCCGGCACGCCGGGGTGCAGCATCTCGTCTACGCCTCGTCGAGCTCGGTCTACGGGGCGAACCGGACGATGCCGTTCTCGGTCCACCACAATGTCGACCATCCGCTCTCGCTCTACGCCGCGACCAAGAAGGCGAACGAGCTGATGGCGCACACCTACTCGCACCTGTACGGGATACCGACCACCGGGCTGCGCTTCTTCACGGTCTACGGACCGTGGGGCAGGCCGGACATGGCGCTCTTCCTGTTCACGCGCGCCATCCTCGAGGGCAAGCCGATCGAGGTGTTCAACTACGGCAAGCACCGCCGCGACTTCACCTTCATCGACGACATCGTCGACGGCGTGATCCGCGTGCTCGACCGGCCGGCGGCTCCCTCGGCCGACTGGTCCGGAGAGCACCCAGATCCCGGCAGCAGCGCGGCGCCCTACAGGATCTACAATATCGGCAACAACCAGCCGGTCGAACTGCTGCGCTACATCGAGATCATCGAGGACTGTATCGGCAGGAAGGCCGAGAAGATCCTGCGTCCGATGCAGCCCGGCGACGTGCCCGACACCTATGCCGACGTCGACGACCTGACCCGCGACGCAGGCTACCGCCCGACCACGCCGGTCGAGGTCGGCGTGCCGCGCTTCGTCGAGTGGTACCGGGGGCATTACGGCCTATGACCGCGCGCTCGACCCGTTGCGGCGCGTCGCCCGCGCTCGCGGACGTGCCTCGGATGAAGGGATAGGCGGGCGGTGCCGAACTGGTTGATCGTGTCGGTGGCGTTCCTGACGTCGTCCGCGGTTGCGCTCGCAGCCGTAGGGATGCTGCTGCCCAAGTTGCGTGCGTGGCAGGTGATGGACGTGCCGAACGCCCGCAGCCTGCATACGAAGGTGACGCCTCGCGGCGGCGGCCTGGGCGTTCTTCTCACGGTGCTTCCCGGATGGCTGCTCGTCTGGTGGTTCACGGACCAGTTGATCCCGAACGCCGCCGTGGTGGCGGCCGCGGCGCTGCTCGCCGCGGTCTGCTGGATCGACGACGTTCGCACCATAGGGCCAGCCGTCCGGTTCGGCGTTCAGGTGATCGTCGTCCTCGTCGGACTGTCGGCGCTCACGGAAACCCAGTTCGTATTCGCCGGCTATCTCCCTTGGTTCGCCGACCGCCTTCTCGCCGCGCTGTGCTGGCTCTGGTTCATCAACCTGTTCAATTTCATGGACGGCATCGACGGACTCGCGGCGACCGAGACGATCGCGGTCTGCCTCGGTGTCGCGCTTCTGGCGTTTTTCGGTCCGGCAGCCCCGGTTTTCGCCGTGGAGGCGATCATCGTAACGGGTGCCGCGCTCGGCTTCCTGTGGTGGAACTGGTCGCCCGCCAAGGTCTTCCTCGGGGACGTCGGAAGTGCGCCGATCGGTTTTCTGGTGGGCTTCCTGCTGATCAAGCTCGCGATTTCCGGCTACCTGATAGCGGCACTCGTCTTGCCGCTCTACTTCGTGGCCGACGCCACGGCGACACTGTTCCGGCGTCTGCGGCGGGGTGCGAAGGTATGGGAGGCGCATCGCGAGCACGCCTATCAGAAGGCGGCGCAGGCAGGCATGACGCATCGCCGCATCGTCGGCGTCGTGGCATTGGCGAACCTGTCGTTGATCGGTCTGGCATGGCTGTCGATGCATCAGGCGCTGATTGCGGCAATCGCGGCGATGCTCGTGGTGGTGGGCCTTCTTCGGTATCTCTCCACGCGCGCTGAACGGCAGGTGAGTTGATGCGGGTTCTGGTCACGGGTGCTTCCGGGTTCGTCGGCCGCGCTGTCCTCCCCAGGCTCGTCGAGGCGGGGCACGACGTTGTGGCGGCCGTCCGTACGCCGCCGGCGTTCGAGCAGCCTGGCGTGACCTGGCACCCGATCGGCGATCTGGGCAGTGCGGACTGGACGCCCGCGCTGGCCGGGGTCGACGCCGTCCTTCATCTGGCCGCCCGCGTTCATGTGATGAACGATACCGTGGCCGATCCGCTGGCGGCGTTCCGCGCGGTGAACGTCATCGCGACCGAGCGCCTCGCGGAGGCTGCCGCGGCAGCCGGCGTGCGCCGTTTCGTCTTCGTCAGTTCGATCAAGGCGATGCTCGATCACGGATCCGATCGGGCCGTGACCGCCGACGATGCTCCGGTGCCTACGACACCCTACGGCGTCTCCAAGCTGGAGGCGGAAAGATCCGTTGCCCGGATTGCCGCGACCGGTGACATGGAGTTCGTGACGTTCCGTCCGCCCCTGATCTACGGCCCCGGCGTGAAAGGCAACTTCCTGTCGCTGATGCGCGCCTGCGAGCGCGGCATTCCCCTTCCGCTCGGCGCGATCCGCAACAGACGCAGCATCGTTTTCCTCGAGAATTTCGCCGACGCTCTAATGACGTCTCTGGATCATCCGGCCGTTGCCGGCGGCACGTATCTGGTTCACGACGACGTCCTTTCCGTAACCCAACTCGTGACCGAGATCGGCCGTGCGTTGGGAAAGCCGCCGCGTCTGGTGCCGCTGCCGGCGCCGGTGGCGGCGCTGCTCCGCCGCGTGCCGTATATCGCGCCGAGGGTCGAGCGGTTGACCGAGTCGCTCCATGTCGACGACCGGCCGTTCCGCGAGGATGCTTCCTGGACACCGCCGATCGGGAGGGAGGCGGCATTCGCCGAGACCGTCGCCGCCTACCGCCGGGAAGCGCTGCACGCATGACCGGGACGAACGAGTCGCGCAGCCCGGCAGCTGCCGACATTCCCCATGATGCCGGTGACCACCCGGACATCGTCGTGTCGGTGATCACGCCGTCGTTCGACAGCGCCAGGTTTCTCGGGCAGACGATCGAGTCGGTCCAGGCCCAGACCTTCGCGAAATGGGAAATGATCATCGTCGACGACGGGTCGTCGGACGATTCGGTCGATGTCGCGAAGCGCTACGCCGCGGCCGACGCGCGCATCCGCCCGGTCGCACTCGGGCGGAACGTCGGCGCCGCGGTCGCCCGGAACACTGCGATCGAGATGGCGCGCGGCCGGTATATCGCCTTTCTGGACAGCGACGACCTCTGGAAGCCCGACAAGCTCGAGAAGCAGATCGCGTTCATGCGTAAGCACGATTGCGCCCTGAGCTACGGCTACTACGAGAAGATCGACGAGGCTGGCGTGGCGACCGGAAAGGTGATGCGCGCCCCGGACAGGGTCACCTACCGGGACATGCTCGCGAAATGCCACATCGGGTGCCTTACCGCAGTCTATGACCGGGGCCGGCTTGGCCGCGTGACGATGCCGCTCATCCGCAAGCGTCAGGACTGGGCCCTGTGGCTGAAAATACTGAAGGACGCGCCTTACGCGCTCGGCATGCGCGAGGTGTTGGGCGCGCACCGTGTGCGCAAGGGATCGATCTCCAGCAACAAGATCGAGATGGTGAAGTACCACTGGATGGTCTTCAGGGAGATCGAGAAGCTGAACCTCATCAGCGCGAGCTATTATCTCGCACGCAACATCTACAACAAGTTGCGGGACTGAAGTCTGCCCGTCGTAAGGGAGCGATGCGGGGGGAGCGGCTACTTCTTCGATGCCGCCCACAGGTGGCGGAGGACCGGGCCGCCATGGACGTGCGGCTTGAGTTCCTCCGTCGGGCCGCCGGCCTTCACGGGACGCTGGGGGAAGCGGCCGAGGCTGAGCAGGCGGTCGTACATGACGATCGATCCGGCGACGCCGAGATTGACGCAGAAGCGCATCGGGATCTTCACGACGAACTCGCAGCGCTCCACCAGCGCCGGCGACAGCGAGCTGCGCTCGGGGCCCAGGATGTAGGCCGCCGAGGTCGGGTGCCGGAAGCTCGGCAGTTCGATCGCGTCCTCGGTGAGTTCCACGCCGACGAGCCGGCAGCCCTGGGGCAGCTGCATCGACGCCACGTCGGGGAAACTGTACAAGGGCAGGTGCCCCGGTGCGTCCGAGGTGTCCGTCTTCGCGCCCGCCTTGCGCGCGTACTGGGCGTTCACCGTGAAGATGAAGCTCGCCCCGAAGGCATGGGCCGTGCGGAAGAGCGTGCCGAGGTTCGTCGGCTTGCTCAGTCCTTCGGCTCCGATTCCGAAATAGCCACGCATTGCTTTCTCCTAAGCCGGCGGACCCCGCGGCGCAAGCGATGCGGCGGCGCCAGGCAGAGGGAGTGCACATGCGCGCGGTGCTGGTACGCGAGTGGACGCCGTTCCACGAACTGGAAATCGAGGAACTGCCGGACCCCGAGCCGGGCCCGAAGCAGCTGCGCATCCGGGTCCAGGCGACGGGCGTCAGCTTCGCCACCAGCCTCGTCGTCGAAGGCAAGTATCAGCGCAAGCCACCGCGCCCCTTCACCCCCGGGACCGAGGTCGCCGGCATCGTCGAGGCGGTCGGCGGCGAGGTGACGCGCTTCCAGCCCGGCGACCGGGTGATGGCCGCGCTCGACTGGGGCGGGCTCGCCGAGAAGGCGCTGGCGCTCGAGGTGAACACGTTCGCGGTGCCCGAGGGCGTCGCCTTCACGCGGGCGGTGCCGCTCATCAACTCCTATGCGACGTCGGGGGCGGCGCTGCTCTGGCCGCATCTCCTGCGGCTCGCAGAGGGCGAGACGCTGCTGGTCCATGGCGCGGCGGGTGCCGTCGGCCTCGCCGGGGTCGAGATCGGCAAGGCGATGGGCGCCACCGTCATCGCCACCGCCGGTGGCGACGAGAAGGTCGCGCTGACCCTGAAGCACGGTGCCGACCACGGGATCAACTATCGCGATACGACGTTCCGGGACGCGGTCCTCGATCTGACGGGCGGCAGGGGCGTCGACGCCGTCCTGGACCCGGTCGGCGGCGACGTGTTCGACCAGTCCCTTCGCTGCATCGCGCCGGAGGGCCGGATCGCGCCCGTGGGGTTCGCGGCCGGCCGCATCCCGCAGATTCCCGCCAACATCCTGCTGGTCAAGAACATCACGGTCGTCGGCCTGAACCTCGGCTACTATTACGGCTGGAGCCCCTATGACGCGCGCTACGACTACGAGGAGCGCATGCGCGGCCTGATGGACCGGCTGCTCGGCTGGCTCGGCGCCGGCCGTCTGAATCCCGTCGTCAGCGACGTCCTGCCGCTCGACGGCTTTCGGGACGCGATGGCGTTGGTGCTCGGTCGCAAGTCCACCGGCAAGGTCGTGCTCGCGATGAACGAGGAAGCGGCGGGCAGGGGGCTCTGAACCTTCCGCCGTCGAAGAAAAAGCAAAGGAGCCCGTCATGCGTGCCCTCGTCTGCCGCGAATGGGGACCGGTCGAAGCGCTGAGGATCGAGAACATGGCGAAGCCTGCGCCAGGGCCGCACGAAATGGTCCTGGCGGTAAAGGCGTCCGCCGTGAACTTCGCGGACTCGCTGATGGTGCAGGGCAAATACCAGACGCGGCCCGAATTCCCGTTCGCGCCCGGCCTGGAGGCGGCGGGAACGGTGCTGCGCTTGGGCGAGAGCGTCACGCGCTTTCGCGTCGGCGACCGGGTGATGGCGATGCTCGATCACAGCGGCTTCGCCGAGCAGGTGCTGGCGCAAGAGGATCAGACGTTTCCGCTGCCGGACGGCATGGACTTCGTCACCGGCGGCGGCTTCCTGACCGCCTACGTATCCTCGCACGTGGCGATCCGCTGGCAGGGGCGGCTCGAGCGCGGCGAGACGATGCTGGTTCTCGGTGCGGCGGGCGGCGTCGGCCTCACCGCCGTCGAGATCGGCAAGGCGATGGGCGCC
>Ga0114916_1001596_pt1 | contig 12628 bp, 10 predicted proteins | sample MalvirAntarct_66_FD_83501 | JGI IMG/M metagenome (GOLD analysis project Ga0114916, IMG submission 83501) | Marine viral communities from the Global Malaspina Expedition - Malaspina viral metaG Antarct_66 | ecosystem: Environmental > Aquatic > Marine > Oceanic | place: West Anvers Island... | reverse complement strand
TAATGGGCAGTTTGAAATGAACACATCCCTCCCAATTTCGGCTAATATAAATTACACTTCTGGTAATTTTACTTATGGTTTTGACTATGCCGGGATTGGAAGAAGTTTTAGGCTTCATAATAAAAATGTTGATGGTTCGCAGGCTTATGTTGATTTGAGTAATTTAGAGTTTGCTAGTTATATTCAGTTTAACGCTTTAGAGAAAAGTGTTTTGCTCAGAGCAAATTTTGGCTACGCAACATCAAACTATGAAGTATATGCGACGGATGACAAAATAGATCTTGGTTTATCTGCTTTCAGCTTTGGGGATGATAGAGAACAATCAAACCCAGATATTAGTGGCGGTTTATTTATAAAATTAGAAGCCGTGTATCGATTTAACCTTGCTAAAGATAATACCCCAGCGCAACTCCCTACAGACGACGATTAAAAACCGTTCGTTCTAAATTAGAATAGTATGTCAACAAATTGTCCAGAATGTGGAGATAAAATTATAGGTCGTGCCGACAAAAAATTCTGCTGCGATGCCTGTAGAAACAGCCATAACAACGCACTAAATAAGGATGCAAAAAACTTGGTGCGCAATGTAAATAACAGACTGCGAAAAAACTACCGCATTCTTGAAACACTTAATGCCAAGGACAAAACAAAAACAACAAAAGAGAAGTTGTTAAGACTTGGTTTTAGTTTTGACTATTTTACGAGTATCTACACCACGAAAGCCGGTACCGTGTATTTTTATCTCTATGATCAAGGGTATTTACCGTTAGAAAACGACTACTATTTATTAGTGAAAAAAGAAACTAAGGCTTAATCACCAGGTTTGTCCTTTGAGTTTTAAGGCAGCTATCAAAACGTCCTTTTGACTAATTTGTCCTACTAATTTTCCGTTTTCAACGATGGGGAATCTTCTATGTTTTGATTCTAGAAATTTATTTGCAGCGTCAAAGACATTCATATTCCCATCAATGGTCTCAACATTTTTTGCCATATGCTGTTCCACCTTAACATTATCCATAGGTTGGTTGTAATATCTACTCTCGCTGATTTGTTTCATACAATCCCCCTCAGAAATAATACCTACCAATTCATATTTTTCATTCACAACGGGGCCTCCTGAAATCCTATTCTTAATCAAGATCTCCATAACTTCCAATACAGATTGCTCGGGTGTGAAGGTTGTCAAATTTGTACTCATATAATCTGAAACGGTAATGTTCTCTGGCGCGCCTTTTGCCGGCTTCGCTCGTTTGCCCATAAAACTCTTAATGCCCATAATGCGAATTTTTTAACTGTATGTAAGATACTAAAATTTCCGAAATAAAAGAAGCTAATTCCGTCGGGCAGGGTTTCGTTTCAGTAAATCTACGTACTTTTAAGAACCTAAAAAAAACAGACTATGAAAAAAATTGCTGGCATCCTCTCGCTATTTTTAGCACTTGGACTTATCTATTATAGCTTCTATAGCCTAATGCCAAGAAAAGCCGCGCCAGCTTCTTCCGCACCAACAGAATTTTCAACAGAACGCGCGCTGATTCCATTAAAAGAAATTACCAAGGTGCCACATTTCCACGGAAGTGACGCACACGCCGACGTACGGAATTATCTAGAAAACCAGTTGCAAAACCTCGGGCTTACTACAGAAATTCAGGATGATTTTATATTAAACCAGCAATGGGGCGCTATAGATAAACCAAAAAATATTTTAGGCTATTTAGAAGGCACTGGCGATGGAAAAGCACTGATGTTACTATCTCATTATGACAGTGCAAAAACTCCTTCTTTTGGAGCAAGTGATGCCGGAAGTGGCGTTGTTACTATTCTTGAAAGCTTACGAGCATATTTAGCTAGTGGCAAAACACCAACCAATGATATCGTTGTCCTTTTTAGTGATGCTGAAGAGATTGGCCTAGACGGTGCGAAACTCTTCGTTAACAGGCATCCAAAGGCGAAAGAAATTGGTCTCGTATTAAACTTTGAGGCCAGAGGAAGTGGTGGCCCAAGTAATATGATTCTTGAAACCAATGGAGGAAATGCCAATCTTATAAAGGCCTTCGTAGATGCAAATCCTGAATTCCCAGTAGCGTCTTCATTAATGTACAGTATTTATAAAATGCTGCCAAACGATACGGATTCAACTGTTTTTCGAGAAGATGCAGATATTGATAGCTTCTTTTTTGCCTTTATTGATGATCATTTCGACTACCATACGGCCAATGATAATTTTGAAAACCTAGACCGAAACACCCTGCAACATCAAGGAAGTTACCTACTGCCTTTGGTTCATTATTTTGCCGATGCAGATCTATCGCAACTCAAGGCACAAGAGGATTATGTATATGTAAATGCACCCTTGGTAAAAATGATTATCTACCCATTTGCATGGATATTTCCAATGCTTATTATCGCTTTCTTGACTTTTGTGATTCTTGTTTTCTTCGGAATTAAAAAAGGAAGGCTTAAAGCACGTGCAATTGGCAAAGGATTTTTAGCATTCGTTTTCCCGCTGCTTATCTCTGGAGCGCTTGGGTATCTCGGATGGATGCTCCTAAAAATGATCTACCCACATTACAACGAAATTCAGCATGGGTTCACATATAATGGCCATTGGTATATCGCTTTTTTTGTAATGCTCTCTTTAGCAATTACATTTAAAGTATACCGAAGATTTAATATGAAAACTCAAGTGGCGAGCTTTTATGTTGCGCCATTATTCTTTTGGATACTAATAAATACTGGCGTAGCATTTGCCTTAAAAGGCGCCGCCTATTGGATTATTCCTGTGTTTTTCGGCTTGCTCTCTTTTTGGGTTTTAATTCGACAAGAAAAGCCCAGCTTGTTGTTACTAACCTTGCTTGCGGCTCCTGCCTTATTCCTTTTTGCGCCACTTATTCAATTCTTTCCCGTTGGGCTAGGATTAAAAATGTTACTCATTAGCTGCATATTTACGGTGCTCACTTTTGGATTGGTATTACCAGTTTTAGGTGCCTATCGATGGAAAAATATTTTTGCCATTGCCAGTGCATTATTTGCATTGATATTCTTGACTATCGCTCACTTTAAAAGTGATTTTACTGAAGAGCGCCAGAAGCCAAATAGCCTGAACTACTACCAAGATGCAGATACCAAAGAGGCATACTGGGTGACTTATGATAAAATTTTAGATCCGTGGACGAAAGGATATTTAGGTGATAATCCAAAAGAGGCAAAAGAATATGTGTCTAATGCTGCTGGCAGTAAATACAATTCAGGATATAGTTATGCGGCGAAGGCACCCTATAAAGAGGTTGCTCTTTTTGAAACCGTATTAAACAAAGACACCATTTGGGAAAATTTGAGACATATTACCCTTACCATTCTGCCTAGACGTAATGTACATGAAATAAGCCTTTACGCAGACAAAGACATTCCTTTTTCAAATATGACGTTTAATGGCCAAAGGGTTTCTAGTGACACCACAAACAATCGGTTTTTCAACAGAAAACACAATGGCTTACTTCGTTATTCTGTGTCTGGCAATGATTCTTTAGAACTTAGTTATTCGGTGCCAAAAGACAAACCTGTAGCTATTAAGGTTGCAGAGTATTCTTTTGATCTATTGACACATCAGGATTTTACGATCAACCAAAGACCTGCCCACACCATGCCAAAACCCTTTGTAAATACCGATGCTATTGTAACCTATCGCACTATCCATGTTGATAAGCTTTCAAAACCATTAAAATTGCAGGACAGTTTGACCGAAACCCCAACTTTAAATGAGTAAAAACACCATTGGCATTGCTGGTTTAGGATGGCTAGGACTTCCACTAGCGAATTATCTAGACATGGCTGGGTATAAGGTTAAGGGGTCTGTAACATCCCTGAAAAAAGCAAAAACATTGCAACAAAATGGTATAGATGCCTATGCCATGCAATTAAATGAAACTGAGGTCTCAGGTTCTCCTAAAGCATTGCTTAAAGGTGTAGACTGCTTGGTTATTGCCATTCCTCCGGGACTTAGACGGAATTCTGGCGTTAATCATGTGCTTAAGATGTCTCATTTTCTATCCGAAGTTATTTCGGCTAAAATCAAAAAAGTAGTTCTGGTAAGTAGCACCTCCGTCTACGGTGACGCGCAAGGTGAAGTTACGGACAAGGATGCTCCACATGGGCAAACGGCAACGGCCATGCAACTTATAGCAGTAGAACAACTCTTTTGCAATGCGCCAGAGCTTGAAACAACCATCGTTCGCTTTGGTGGTTTGATTGGAGGAAATAGACAACCTGTTCGATATCTTGCTGGCAGAAAAGAGCTCCTTGGGGGTCAAGCACCAGTTAATCTCATTGAACGTGGAGATTGTATTCGGATTATTTCAGAAATTATTAAGCAAGATGCCTTCGGACATATATTTAACGGAGTCCATCCACAGCATCCAAAGAAGCAAGACTATTATAGATCAAAAGCCAAAGAACTAGATCTTGAAGCTCCGCAATTTAGAGCGCCAGAAACTGATGCCATTTTCAAAAAGATAGATTCTATTTATTTGGATCTTATCTTGAAATTTGAATTTGAAAATGCCTTGATATAAAAAAGGAACCCTTTACGAGTTCCTTTTCATTCTATTTTATTTCTTAGGGTATTACCAAATACGCACTCTTTCTTCTGGTGCTAAAAACATTGAATCTCCTTCTTTAATATCAAACGCTTCATAAAACGCATCAATATTTCGCAAAGGCATTGTTGCGCGATATTCTCCTGGAGAATGCGGGTCTGTTTTTATCTGTGTTCTCAATGCATCTTCACGAGACAATGTTCTCCAAACAGTTGCCCAAGACATAAAGAAACGCTGCTCTGCAGTAAATCCATCAATATCAGCCGGTCTTCCCGTTTCAGCATAATGTCTTTGCAAACCATCGTAAGCACCAAGTACACCGCCAAGGTCACCGATATTTTCACCCAAGGTGAATTTTCCATTGATAAATACGCTGTCTAAAACTTCAACATTATCATATTGTTCAGCCAATGCATCACCGCGGGCAGTAAACTGCTCTAGATCTTCATCAGTCCACCAATTAACAAGATTTCCATCTCCGTCAAAACGAGCGCCACTGTCATCAAATGCATGTGAAATTTCGTGACCAATCACAGCGCCTATTCCACCATAATTCACAGCATCATCTGCTTTATAATCGTAAAAAGGAGGTTGAAGAATTGCTGCTGGGAAAACAATCTCATTGTTTTGAGGGTTGAAGTAAGCATTCACTATTTGAGGAGACATTCCCCATTCAGTTCTATCAACTGGCTCACCAATCTCAGCTAGGTTTTTAAGGGTTGCCCACTTATTAACCGCAGCCATATTATCGAAATATGATTGCCCTGCATCTACATCCATTTTAGAATAATCCTCCCATTCATTAGGATATCCAATCTTCACAGTAAACTTGTCTAATTTTTCCACAGCTTTCACCTTTGTTTCAGCACTCATCCAATCCAATGCTTGGATTCTATCTTGGAAAGCAGCAATAACATCTGCAATCATTTTTTCAGCCTTCACTTTTGCTTCTGGCGGGAACATAGCATCCACATAAAGCTGTCCTAAGGCTTCTCCAACTGTATTATTAACCTTTGCAAGAGCGCGCTCCTTTGCAGGACGTTGCTTTTGATCTCCACGTAAATAATTACTATAAAATTCCCAGTTTGCCGTTTCAGCATCTGTTGTTAAGGAACCTGCTGAACTATTAAATGTATCCCATCTAACTAAAGATTTGATATCATCAATAGATGTTTCCGTTAAGAATGTATTCAAAGCACTCATGTATCTTGGTTGCGTTACAATAAGCGTGTCTAATTTTACCGGAATTTCCATATCAAACATCAACTTGTTAAAATCAATAGCTGGCAACATTTCTTGAATTTGTTCCACAGATCTTGGGTTGTTAAAGTTTCTAGCATCTCTGCTTTGCACCTTATCAAGACGGGGTTCTGCCAAGGCAGTTTCCATTGCTAAAATTTTAGTAGCAGTAGCTTTAGCTATTGCTTCGTCGTCACCAAGCATCTGAAGCATTCTCGCGACGTGCTCTATATATTTTGCTCGAATCTCTACCGATTTTGGATCCATCTCTAAATAGAAATCTCTGTCTGGTAATCCAAGTCCTTGTTGATATAAATAAGCGGTATTCATTGAACTATCGTTCAAATCCGCAGATGCACCAATTCCAAGAAATGGAGAAGATACGGATGGATTTTTAGCCAACACCGTTTGAAGGTCTGTTAAGTTGTTAATTCCAGCGATATCCTGTAGAGCGGATTGCAAGGGAGCTAATCCAGCCTCATTTCTCGCTACGGTATCTAATTTGGTATTAAAAATAGCCAAGGCTTTTGCCTGATCTGTTTTATTACCATATGAACCTGTTTCTTGCGCTACAGCAATAATATCAAGTACATCTTTATCTGTAGACTTACGTAAAATACTAAAGCCTCCCCAAGAAGATCGGTCCTCAGGAATTGTCGTGTATTTCATCCAACTACCATTGACATAATTGTAGAAATCTTCTTTTGGATTCACTGTAGTATCCATATTTGATAAGAGAATCCCTCTCTCTACGTCGTCGGCCTTCGCCATTTTTCCATCCTTTTCACCACATGCAACTACTACTAAAGCGATTGCCGCTAGTATTAAGGCAGGTTTTAAAATCCTTGTTTTCATTTGTTTTTTGGTTTAATTTCTATGCAAGATATGTGCCTCAACATAGTTATTTGTTACAATTTTCTTAATTTTTATCTTCTAGTTCCGCCTGATAAACAGAGTCTAGGAATTTTTTTTGTTTTTTAAGCTCCCTTTTTTCATCATCTTTTCGCTGTTCGTCTATGGCGTCTTTTTGAAACTTCTCATTAAGCTGTTGGAAGAAATTTACGACCGAAATATTAAATTCATTTATATGATTTTCAATTTTGGCAGCATCTAGTCGATCCCTATTTACTTCTTGATGTAGTAGTTTGGTTCTAGTTCCTACAACCATCAAACGGGATGCAACAAGATTTGTATTTAAAGTATCTGGAATCTTTTTAGTTAGCGAATCTGAATGTATTAACAAACGTTCCGTTTTGACTTTTAATTCTTCAATAGTGCTTCCGTTTAGCGTTTTCGCCTCCATTTCAAAATCATCAAACACTGCCCATTGCGCTATTTGAATTTTTGTGTTTTCTGAAAGTTTCGGGAATTGAGCTCCTTTTTTGCCGTAGCTAACTGTACGGTCTACTTGCGCATCAACCTCCTGCGGTTGATTTGAAAAATTATCGCAGGAAAAAATTCCGAAGCAAATAAAAAGCGATAAAACTGTGAAAATGAGGATTCTGTTCATTCCAAAAATTATGGTTCACAAATATAATAGGAATAACGGTACGAAGCCAATTCTATTTTCAAGAAGTGGCTCAGAATATTGTTACCTTTAGCCACCTTCTTTTAGAAGACTAATGCTATCTCAGCAAACATTGTATGAAAACAAGAATCCTCATAATTGGAGCATCTGGCCAAATTGGAACAGAACTAACCGCCTTTTTACGTAAGAAATATGGTAGCCATAAAGTTGTTGCCGGCGATATTAAAGAAGGCAGTAATGAGATCATGAATAGTGGTCCTTTTGAAATATTTGACGCAACAGATTATGATGCATTGCAAGACGTTGTGATTAATTATGAAATTACTCAAGTTTATCTCCTTGCGGCAATGCTTTCGGCTACCGCCGAAAAATTTCCAATGCGTGCATGGAACCTAAATATGGATTCGCTCTTTAATGTGCTCAATCTTGCACGCGACAAGAAAATAGAAAAAATATTTTGGCCATCAAGCATTGCTGTTTTTGGTCCAACTACGCCAAAATTGAATACGCTACAAAGAACTATTATGGAGCCTTCAACAGTATACGGAATAAGCAAACAATCGGGTGAGCGCTGGTGTGAGTATTATCACGAAAAATACGGTGTTGATGTTCGAAGTATTCGATATCCTGGCTTAATAAGCTATAAAACAGCACCAGGAGGAGGTACAACAGACTATGCCATAGACATCTATCACAAGGCGTTAAAACATGAGAAATATAATTGTTTTCTCAGAGGAAATACCAGCTTACCAATGATGTATATTGATGATGCTATTAGAGCGACCGTTGGAATCATGGATGCCAAACCTGAAGACGTGAAAATACGAAATAGCTATAATTTGGCAGCTATGAGTTTCAATCCAGAAGAAATTGCTGCGAGCATCAGAAAACACGTTCCAAATTTTGAAATTACATACGACCCCGATTTTCGTCAAGAAATAGCCGATTCTTGGCCACAAAGTATCGATGATCGTGAAGCACGAAAAGACTGGGGTTGGGCTCATGAATTTTCTTTGGAGGCAGTCACCGAAACCATGATTGAAAACCTAAAAGATGCTCCCTAAAAAGCTTTCTTTTCTTTGCAAATGTTTATTCGTATGTTTTATTACTACGCTTATCTCTTGCAAAAAAGGAATGACCGCAGTGCAACTAATAAATCATAGTTTGGAGGCCCATGGCGGAAAGGACGCTTGGGATTCTGTTGAGGAGATTAGCTATTCGAAGCGAACCATCTTATATGATAGTCTGGGAACCATAGAAAGTGACCAAACTAAAATTCATGCGTATAGCTACAGGCCAACTTTCACAGCAACCATGACCTGGGACCAAGACAGTGTTCATTATCAAGTAAATTATTCCGAAGAAAAAACCACGCTTTTTTTAAATGATTCCTTGGCGCAAGATGCCGCTATCAAACAAAAATTTGAAAAAGAGGTCCGCGGCGCTTATTATGTCTATTGGATGCCTTATAAATTGTTGGACGCAAATGCCGAAAACACCTACGAAGGTTTGAAGTTCCACCCAGAACTTGGTGATGTACATGTATTGAAAGTGCGTTATCCGGACTCCGAAAATGTCTGGTGGTATTATTTCGATTCACAAACATTCAAACTTCGTGGCAACACAGTTCACCATAGACCAACGTATAGCTTTATAGAAAACACCAAGATTGAAACAGAAACCGGCCTTTCACTCAATACAGAAAGAAGCAGTTATCGTGTTGATAGTATTGGAACTATTCAATTTAAAAGGGCGGTTTACTATTATAACATTCTCGACATCGTTCTAGCAACTAATTAAGTTGACACTTCTGGCGTTCCGCATGTTATGCGGCGGACTGGTCTGTTAAAGTCTGATTTTTAGGGCTTTCGCCTCCATCCCTAACCAAACAGTCCAATTGTTTTAAAGGTTTCAGATAAACACTTGTTTTAAATTTATTTGTTAGCTCTAAATTTAAACCAAAAAAACAGGCTAGTAGTATAATACCTGCCTTTTTAACCTATTAACAATAAACATCTGCCTATAACTCTGGCAAAATTACTTTATTGATGGCATGCACAACGCCATTGGCAGCCTGTACATTCACAACAATTATATTACTTACACGACCGTTTAAATCGGTAATGGTAGCATTAGCAGCATCGATGATGATATCGTCACCCAGCGTGCCTACTGTGCCAGACACTAAATCTTCAGCTCTCACATTTGCACCTGCAATAACGTGTGTGTTTAGTGTTGCAGTTAATGTAGCTCCGTCAATATCGTCAAGAGAACCTGCTCCTAACTCTATTAAAAGGTCATCAAATGCGTCATTTGTTGGAGCAAAAACAGTGAAAGGCGCTGGATCGGTTCCTTGTGGTGTAGACAATACACTTACAAAATCTGGTTGATCGTCTCTTGTTAGAGCACTAACTAAGGTGCCAAATGTTGGATCTGCAACAGCAAAAGTAACCACTGTTGGTAGCGCAATAACTGCATCAACGATATGCACAACTCCATTTGCAGCAGTAACATCAGCAGCAGCAACATTTGAAATACCATTTAAGGTCACTCCACTTTCTGTATTGATATATAGACTTAAGTTACTGTCTGTGTCCGCAAAGGTCGCCAAAGTTGTTGTATACGATGTTTCTAGATCAGTTGACAAGATCGTTCCTGTTAGCGCATGATTTAAAATTACTTGAGTTAACACGTCCACTGGCACTTGATTTACATTATCAAATCCTGCACCGGTTAAGAATGTATCGAATGCATCATTGTCTGGTGCAAAAACCGTGAACTCAGCTGTTCTATCGTTTAATACCGCATCTAAGCCTGTTATAGCAAGTGCATCAGCAAGCGTTGATAAACTAGCTGTCATCATTGCTAAGTTTGAAATGGTAGGGTTAACAATATCAATTGCTTCTTGTGGAAGTAACACTTTATCGATTGCATGCACAACGCCGTTACCTGTTTGTACGTCGGTTGCGATGATGTTCGTAGCCATTCCTGTAGCGTCAATTATTTGAGCACCATTAGATAGGCTAATTGTTATGTCTTCGCCTTGGAAAGTCGTTGCTATTTGACCATCTGAAAGGTCTGCCGCTCTCACATTTGCTCCTGCTAATACGTGATAGTTCAAAATTATTTGTAATAAATCTGTTGGCACGTCATCTAAAGCGCTAAGTCCTAATGCGCCTAATAAATTTGTAAAAGCCTCATTGGTAGGTGCAAAAACAGTAAATGGAGAATTTGCTGAACCTGAAAGTAATGCTACATAATCTATATTACCATCCGTTGCCGCCACTAAAGCATCAACTAATACTGAAAAATCAGGATTAGCAGTGGCCTGAGTAACTATGGTTGGAATTCCAATCACGGTATCTACTGCATGAATAACACCATTCGCTGCATCAATATCTGCTGCAGTTACAACAGAAACACCATTAATGGTTACACCTCCATCTGTGTTGATGAACAAACTTAGGTTTGCATCGGTATCTCCAAAATTGGCAAGGGAATTAACATAGCCAGTGGCTAAGTCTTGAGAAGCATTTGTTCCATTTACAACGTGATTTAAAAGCACATTAGTAAGAAGGTCAACGGGAACATCGTCCAGGCTCGCAAATCCGTTTGCATCTAAAAAAGCATTGAAGGCGGCGTTGTTTGGAGCAAAAACTGTAAAGTCTCCTCCACTTAAGGTTGCTGTTAATCCAGCTACCTCAAGCGCTGCTGCTAAAGATGAATAATCGGGATTTCCTGCAACAAATTCTGAAATTGTATCAGTCTGTTGCTGGGTTGTGTTGTCATCATCATTATCACAAGAAGTCACAAAGGCAAACGCGAGTAATAACAAGGAAATTTTAAATAAGTTTTTCATAGTTTAATTATTGATTATACATGTTTTTTTTATAAAACAACTACATTTCAAAATGTCCTAAAGCTAAAAGCGACTTTAATCTTTTTTTAACTTTTTGTTTAATTAAAATTCTATTTTACGAAACAAAAAAGGTCTCCTACATCGCATAGAGACCTTTTATTATTATAAAAAAAATTAATTCTTATTTACATTGTATGGCATTAATAATTAATTCACTTTTTAAACTTTCTAGGTCTTGGATTGATTGGACAGTCCCTTCACCTATTAAAATTTCTATCGGAAAGTTAATTGACGCTATGGAGTCTTCATTAAAATTATCAAGTGTAACAAAGGTTTCTATATCATGATCAAAAATTATAGTTTCAAAATCACTATTATTCGTATCATATAACGCTATTGAAATTGGATAGACAAAATCTACGCAAGTAATTCGATCATTATATAAATATCCTCCAGCACATTGATCTATAAGGGACTGTAAGTCATTATTATTATTTATAGCTCCTGGAACATAATTAGCGAAGGTAATATCAACTGGAAATATAGGGGCTACTGAATCCTGCTCATGAATTACTAACAGATCATTAATAGTGTTGACGTTATGCGATTCTCCATTTAACAGTATTTGATATGGAAAATTGATGCTAAAACAATCCGATTGATCTACAACATCATCAAAACTGCCATCGTGGGCTGAAACAGACAACATAAGACTCGTCAACTGGTTGTCTAACAATAAAGAAGCAACATCTGGAGATTCGTTAATTTTCAGGCTATCTTTTTGACATGCGCCTAAAAGAAGAACCAATGCAATAAGGAGAAAAAATTTATTCATTACATAGCAATATACTATAGAACAACTTAAGTTAAAAAAATCCTACCATTATATTTATATTTACACAAAAAGCACTATGTCTAAAGCTTTACATGATACTGTTTGTGAAGAAAAAATATTTACGAAGATATACGAGCGTCTATCTAAAGACTTATACGATTTTATTTACTTTAAATTCGGGCAAGATTTCAATCCAGAAGATAAGGTGCAAGAAGCCTTCATAAAGCTATGGAAGCAGTGCGCGAAAGTCCCACCGGATAAAGCAAAAAGTTTCTTATTTACCATCATTAATAACTTATCGCTCAATGATGCCAAGCACAAAAAAATAGTTCTAAACTATCAAAAGATGCCTGTTAAAACAGATACAAATATAACCCCTGAGTTTATTGTTGAAGAAAAACAGTATTTAGAAAAGTACAAGGAAGTGCTTGAAAAATTACCTGAAGGGCAAAGAATAGCTTTTCTATTAAACCGTGCAGAAGGTAAAAAACATAGAGAAATTGCTGAAATTCTCCAAATATCTCAAAAGGCAGTTGAGAAAAGAATTTACACAGCTTTGAAGACCTTGAAAC
>Ga0114916_1001594_pt1 | contig 12629 bp, 10 predicted proteins | sample MalvirAntarct_66_FD_83501 | JGI IMG/M metagenome (GOLD analysis project Ga0114916, IMG submission 83501) | Marine viral communities from the Global Malaspina Expedition - Malaspina viral metaG Antarct_66 | ecosystem: Environmental > Aquatic > Marine > Oceanic | place: West Anvers Island... | reverse complement strand
AATTACCTGTGGGCACTTACTTCTATGTACTTGATTTAGGCGATGGTTCTGATTTTTATAAAGGAACTATTTATTTAAACAGATAATTAAAAGATAAGATATAATAAAATTAATTTATAAGAAAATGAAAACACTCATAAAAATATCTGCAGCACTGGTTATCTCCTTCGGGAGTGTAACCTTGTCTGCTCAGCAGAATCCAATGTTCACGCATTATATGTACAATACATCTGTCATAAATCCTGCATATGCTGGTAGTAGAGATGCATTAACTGTAACGGCTTTACACCGTTCTCAATGGGTAGACTTCGACGGAGCTCCAAGAACGCAAACATTGAATATACATACACCTTTAGGAAACGAGCATATCGGCGTTGGAATATCTATGATGAACGATAGAATAGGTCCAACAAACAATACATCGATTAACGCTCAGTTTGCTTATCGAATGAAGTTGAATCAAAAGTCAAAATTAGCTTTTGGCTTATCAGGTGGAATAGATCTTTATCAAGCTGATTTGAATTCACTTAATATCGATCAGCAGGGTGACCCGGCCTTTGAAAACAATCTTTCGAATCGTACACAACCTAATTTTGGTTTTGGTGCTTATTATTCGAGAGAACGTTTCTATGCAGGTGTTTCGGTACCCAATTTGATCCAAAACAATTACTCAGAATCAGCTCCAAATGGAAATGTGTATATTGGAGAGCAGCAAAGACATTACTACTTTATAGCAGGTGCTTTATTCAACTTAACACATAGTATCGATTTTAAGCCAACTACACTTGTTAAAGTAACTGCTGCTGCTCCTGTTCAGGCAGATCTTACTGGTACTTTTGTTTTTATGGATAAACTGCATTTAGGTGGTATGTACAGACTGGGGGATGCTTATGGAGCACTGGTCGGTTTATCTCTTAATCAACTTTATGTTGGTTATTCATACGATAAGTCTTATGGATTAAATACTTTCAGATACAATAAAGGAAGTCATGAAATTGTATTGAGATATGATTTCATATTTTCCAGTAAAAAACAAATACGTACACCAAGACATTTCTAAATATTGACATAAATATTAAAAAACAAAAACATGAAAAATTTTATTATTTTATCTTTCCTTTTGATAGGAATCGGATTGAATGCCTTCGCTGAGGAGAAGTCAAACCGTGAGCAAAAAGGTGATGAACACTTCGTCTTATACTCATTTGAAAAAGCGATAGACGACTACTTACGTGTAAAGAATTTGACTACTGAGGGACATCGTAGATTGTCTCAAAGTTATGAAAATCTTGAACTGAACATTGAATCTGAAGCTGCATACTTTGAACTGATAAGTCAATCGAATGGTGTTTTACCAGAAGATCATTTCAAGTATGCACGAATGCTGAAAAACAATGGCAAAATTGAAGAATCAAACAGAGCTATGGATAAGTTTGTGGAACTAAATCCTGATGATTTACGTGCAATAGACTATAAAACCAATAAATCAAAGTATGCTTATTTCTCACAGGATCAAGGTAATTACAGAGTAAATGTATTAGATGTTAATACAGATGCCGAGGATTTTGCTCCTGCTTATTATAAGGATCAGATTGTTTTTGCTTCTAGTAGATCAAGACCAAAAATGATTGTTAGAAATAATAACTGGACAGGTAAACCATTTTACAGTCTTTATGTATCAGATGTTGAAGAGAATCAGTTAGAGAAACCTAAATATCTTGATAAAGGATTGAATGGGAAAATGCATGATGGTCCCGCTAGTTTTAGTAAAGATGGTAAGTTCATGGCTTTTACAATGAATAATTACGACGTTGAAAAGAAAGACAAAGTAGTACATCTTGAAATTCACTTTAGCCGTTTTGACAACGGAGAATGGTCAGAACCAGAATCTTTTTTCTTTAATAATGACGCATATTCGGTAGGGCACCCTTGTCTTTCTTCTGATGGAAATACTATGTATTTCACGTGTGATGTAGCTGGAGGCTTTGGAGGAGCAGATATCTATAGAGTTAAAAGAGATGAAGGTGGTAAATGGAGTGTTCCTGAAACGCTGGGAAGCAAAGTGAATACAGAAGGAGACGAAATGTTTCCTTTCTATGAAGAGAAAAGCAATACTTTATATTTTTCTTCGAATGGTCGATATGGACTAGGCGGTCTTGATATATTTGTTTGCGACATTCAAGGTTCAGAAACAGGTTCTGCTGTTAATGTAGGAGCTCCCTTAAATACACCGTATGATGATTATGGTATAATCGTGAATGAAACGATGACCAAAGGATACTTTTCTTCGAACAGAACGGGTGGTGAAGGAAGTGAGGACATTTACGGACTGGACATATTGATAGTAAAAGATATTGAGAAAACCATAAGCGGAATAGCTATGGACAGAGAAGGAAAACAAATTCCATCAACTTTTATTACCTTATTTGATGATGAGGGAAATGCACTTGACTCAATTACCACTGAAGACGACGGAGCATTTAGCTTTAATGTTGAAAATGGTAAAGCGTTTCAATTAACAGGAGAAAAAGAAGAATACAACGATGGTAGCGCTAATGCAAATACAAAAGGGGATGAAGTCAATGTTAAGGCTGATGTAACTCTGCTTCAGGATGGCGAAGAGGAAGATGAGGAAGAAGATGTTGCCGTTACTCCTAAACCTAAGAAAGGTGATGATCTAGGAAAGGTACTGAAGTTTGATCCGAAAACAATTTATTTTGATTTGGATAAACACAATGTCCGCAAAGATTCCAAAAAAGACCTGGATAAAATTATCAAGGTAATGAATGAGAATCCTTCAATGAAAATTGAGTTGGCTGCTCACACAGACTGCAGAGCTTCTGAAAGATATAACAAAAATTTATCAGACGATAGAGCAAAATCGACTGCTGATTATATTAAGAAGGGTATTACAAATCCAAGCCGTGTTTCAAGTAAAGGATACGGTGAAACAAGATTAGTAAACGATTGTGGTTGTGAAGGAGAAGCAATTTCAAAATGTTCTGATGAACAACATCAACAAAACAGACGTACCGAGTTTACAGTGGTGAGCGAATAATCTCTATTAGTTCTTAGATTATTAATAAGGAAAAGTCGTCATCTTAATTAAGGTGACGACTTTTTTATTTGGATAAAATACATCCAAATAAATTAAATAGCAACAGAATAACTCCTTTCTTTATTCAGTTTTAAGCGAGTGAACGACATAATAGTTTTATCATTTTCCGTCCTAACAACAATTTACCATCAAAATTCCTTCCTCACATTCTACGAATGATTAATTTTACCAACTCATAAAAACTCATTCTATGAAAGAAACAGCACTTACGAAAGTACATGAAGAATTAGGCGCGAAGATGGTGCCTTTTGCAGGTTACAGCATGCCCGTTCAATACAAAGGTTTAAAACACGAACACGAAGTTGTGCGAACTGCCGTTGGTGTCTTTGATGTTTCACACATGGGGGAGTTTTTTCTTCGTGGACCTAAGGCAGAAGAGTTATTACAAAAGATCAGTAGTAATGATGCGAGCAAACTTGTTGTTGGCAAGGCACAATACAGTTGCATGCCTAACGACGAAGGTGGAATTGTAGACGATTTAATCATTTACAAAACGAAAGAAGACGAATTTTTATTGGTTGTGAATGCTTCCAACATAGAAAAAGACTGGAACTGGATTAAAAAACACAATGATGTCGGTGCTGAAATGGAAAATGCTTCAGATGAATGGAGTCTACTTGCCATCCAAGGACCACGAGCTGCCAAAGCGATGCAGTCTTTAACTAAAACAGATCTTGAAAATATTAAATTTTACACTTTTGAAGTAGGAGATTTCGCTGGTTGCCCAGATGTGATTATCTCTGCTACTGGTTATACAGGAAGTGGTGGTTTCGAAATTTACGTTCCAAATGAATCTGCAGAGAGAGTATGGCACGCTGTACTTGAAGCAGGAAAAGATTTCGGAATTGAGCCTATCGGTTTAGGTGCAAGAGATACTTTGCGTCTTGAAATGGGATATTGCCTCTACGGAAACGACATCGACGACACAACTTCCCCACTCGAAGCCGGATTAGGTTGGATTACAAAGTTCACAAAAGACTTTATCAATAGCGATGCCCTTGCAAAACAGAAAGAAGAAGGTATCAAAAACAAATTAGTTCCTTTTGAATTAATAGACAAAGGAATCCCAAGAAAGGACTACCCTATTTTTGATGCAAACGAAAATGAAATTGGTCGCGTTACGTCTGGTACAATGTCTCCGTCATTAGACAAAGCCATTGGACTTGGTTACGTTCCAGTTGAATTCAAAGAAGAAGGAACAGAGATCTTTATTGGTGTTCGAAATAAAATGTTGAAAGCAAAGGTTTCGAAATTGCCTTTTTATAAAGGATAGGACTTTTAGTGACGAGTGACGAGTGACATCGACTGCGCAAGCTTGTCTTAGTGACGAATAGTAGGGAGTTGGTAAGGGCTCAGCATGCCATACCTACACACGCCCTCCAAATTCGTCACTAAAAGCCACTTGTGGCTTGATGTCACTCACCTCTCGTCACTCACCTCTCGTCACTTTACTTCTGGCTGATCTAAAAAATAGCATTTAATTCTAAACTTTTTCTCATCTTTGTATACATGAAGAACATCTTTATTTCTTTTTTCATTGTACTATTTTTTGGATCAGGTTTATTGAGTCAGGGGAATTTTATGCTTTCTCCTCAGGATAAGGCTTACTTATTTCATACAATTAGGAAGAGTCCGATTTTGGAGCAAAATATCGGTAGATACATCAAATATACTGGTAAGGAAATCACTTTACCGAACGGCGAGATTAATTACGATTCGATAGAACTTGTAATTGTAAATCAGCCTGAATTACTTACAATTTACGCAGATGAAATTCGAAAAGCTCCCAAGGGAATTCTTGCTGAAGTAGCGAATAAAATGGCGTTGTGGCATCTTAACAAGGTTTTGGTTGCTTATCGACAAAATGAGCTCGAGAAAGAAGGTTACGTAAATGACTATGAAGAATTTGAAGTTATTCTATTTCGAGAATTACCAGAATGTGCATTAAAAACAAAAAAAGAGAAACGCATTATTCACCCGAAAATTGAAAAATTAAACAATCCAAGTTTAACATTCAACGATAAAGTTGCTGCTCTTGATGGTTTTGGTGCTTGGACGGAACAAGAGAAAAAACAAACTTTAGACGCATACAATATTGCCATAAATGAATGGGTAAGTGAAAGAACTTTTGATATTTACAGGAAACTCGGTGGTGAAGCGGATGTATTTCACAATGTTTTAACTGCCGCAGGAGATGGTTCCAGCACTTCGGGACTTTTTGAAGAACGCGAAAAAGACGAGCGTGGAAGATGGAATAAAGGATTGCCTAAAGCGGTTGGACTATTCCCTTATGAATCCTATATCGGTATAAAAAAGGACGCTAAAAAGAATAAGCCCGAAGTCTTACCAATGCCATATACCGCTCATTTATTTCAAACTGTTGGTGGTGGAAAAAAGACGAATATCCACGTTGATGTTTGGGGCTATAACAGTGAAAAACAAACGACTGTTGTAATTGACAAAGGTGGAGAAATCTATCCATTGTTTGGTTCAAGTGATACACGATTCCTCTCTCCAGACTCAACTTTTGGAGAAGGAGTTACTTACTACACAATGATAAATCGATTGCGCTCAGATATTATTGCTCTAGAAGAAATGGTTTCAGGTAAACGTGGCATTGACTACTGGATCGAATATCATAAAGAAAGAAAGCAAGATAAACTTTTGGAAATAGACAAAACTGAAAAGGAACTTAATGATATTCGATACAGCACCATTATCACTAATGAAAAAAAGTACACTACTGACTCAAAGCGAAAGAAAAGAAAGAAACGTCAAGAAAAAGTAGTACTCTACTACGAGCAACTAGCTGCGATTAAGAGAAAAATAAAAGAGCTCAAAGAGGAGAAAGAAATGATTTTGACTAAAAAACAAGCGCTCAATCGTCAACTTCAAGGAATGTATGATCTTATCGGAACAAAATGGGTTTCTTATGAAGAAAAAGACGGCTTGTTTATCTTTGAAGATTCTGCTCGTTTTGATTTATTGACTCAGGAATTCGCTTTCCCCCCGAGCGAAGAACAAGAAGATTTTGAAATTCGCTTATTGGCTATCCCCTACTCTCATACGAGCGATCAGTACGATGAAGTTATGCTGCACATCAATATTGTGGACGCCATTCCGCTTTATAATGCACAGGTTCAATTGAATTTAAATGACGTATTTGAAGTAGATCAATATGAATTAAATCAGACTTTGTTTACCGCTGAAGATTCTATTCCTGTAAAAGAACTTTTTGATGCTTTACAAGATAGCAAGCGTTACTTTAATATCATTGCACGCGGTGCTGGTATAGCAAAATGGAAGAACTTTGAGCCTGTAAAATTTTACGATCCAGTTGAGTTAGATAATTACCCTGGAAAAACACAAGAGGAACGAAATGAAGCTAAAAATGATAGTGTTTTTAAGCGCTTGAGAACAACACAAGTCAAAGTTTTGATTGATCGTTGTATTACATTGGAAGTAAATAGTTTTACTGATCCAGTTAAAAGCAATTTTAATCCGCCAAATCCAGATTTAAAAAAGATGATGAGTCAGTATGATTTATCTGAGAATGATATGTTAAGCGCGTATAGAACTTACATGACATTGAAAAAAATCAAGCAAGAGCTGAATGTCTTGGCTGGAAAGTATCTCGATCGACCAGAAGCTAAAACGGCGATTGATAGGATTAATAAATCGATTGATAAATCGAGGATTTCTGTAGGGAAGACTTCTTTTAAGTTTAAGGAGTTTGAGGAGTGAGGGATGAGGGATGACATTTCTGGTTAGAGGATTTCGTACCTACGGCACTCTGTGTTGGTTAAGTGGGGTTCTTTGTCCATGGGTTAGCACCCATGGTTAACAACTGGTCGTCCCTATGGGACTTTTTTCTGGGTAGAACGGGACTCTTTACACATGGATTTACCCCTTTATCAACGGATCTTACCTACGGTACTTTCGAAGTAAAATGTGGTGGGGGTTTTTGACCTATATTTCGTCTCTACGAGATTTTTTTTGGTCAAAAGCGTCTACTCCGCATAAGACTCATCGAAAAACTGCTCATTAAAGTTCACCAAATACAATTTCTCAGTAGCTCTGGTAAATGCTGTGTACAGCCATCTAAAATAGGAACGGTCTAACATTTCGTCAGTTAAATAACCTTGATCTACAAAAACACAGGGCCATTGTCCACCTTGGGATTTGTGGCAGGTTACGGCGTAGGCATATTTTACCTGGAGTGCGTTGAAGTAAGGATCGGCCATGATACGTTCGTAGCGCTTTTTCTTGTTTTTCTCAAAACCATAATCTTTTTCAACGGCGAAAAACAGCTCTTTCATTCTTTCGCGGGGGAGATTGGCTGAGTCTACATCGAGTACATCCATCATAATCTTTACCTTGAAAGGTTCCATGTTTGGGTAATCAATAAGTCGTACTGTCGCATCCACGAAATTAAAATCATACATCGTTTCCCGACCGTGGATTCGCTGTACTTCCATTGTTTCACCGTTGGCGATGAATCCCGCTTGCGATTGATCATCCAGCCAGAAATAATTGTTTCGCACGACCATTAGCAAGTCATTAGCAACAATATCGTCTTCGTACCAAAAAATCCTAGAGCGAATTTGCTGATTGAATAAATTAGCTCTTTTATTACTTCTCGTAATGACAATCGTATCAGTCGCGCCGTAATTTGAGAAGGCTGAATCTAATTCGTCTTCAAGATATTCGCCAGTCAATCGAACTAAGTCGCTGTTCTTGGTTTTAAAAAAAGAAGGATAGGTATTATCTGGCGCTGAACGCAAAGCTGTCGCATTAGCTAAAATATCAGAATCGGTCGCTTGTCGCAAAACATTGGAGAGTTGAAAGTGATTAATAAGTAGATTCGAATAGAAATCATTCATGTAATCCAAATTCAGCGCAGGACTAAAATCTGCTCCAACCGGCGGTAACTGTGCTTCATCTCCGATAAAAATCAACTTACAATTTTTTCCACCGTACACAAAATTGATTAAATCTTCCAGCAAACTCCGTGGGTTGATACTTCCATCACTTTGTTTTGTGTAATCTCCGATCATGGAGGCTTCATCCACTAAGAAAAGTGTATTGGTATGGAGATTCGGAGCCAAACCCAATTGTATCGCACCACCTGCAATCTTCTCTTTGCGGTAAATTTTCTTGTGAATCGTATAAGCCGGTTGAACTGAACGTTGAGAAAACACTTTTGCCGCCCTACCTGTAGGTGCCAAGAGTACTGTTTTACGCTTTAAACTTCGGAGTCCTTTAACAAAGGAACTAAGCAAGGTCGTTTTTCCTGTTCCTGCATAACCTTTCAAAATAAACAATGAACGATCATTCTCAGCGGTGTAAAACTCACATAATTCTTTCAATAGCTGTTCTTGCTCAAGCGAAGGAGTAAACGGGAAATAGTTTAATGTAATTTGCCTGAGCTGCTCTGTGAGATTCATTTTTTTAGCGAAAATATATTATTGAGTTACCAACTAAGCTCGTAAATATTAAAGTATAATTGATTCTTAGCTATAAATATAGACATTAAGATTTTAGGATATTAAGATTTTTAGAGGAACACAATTGCGAAGACAATCTAGAGCTTTTAAATTACCTCAATCTTACAGCGATGCGTGTCTTACCTCTTAAGGTCTTAAAATCTAATCACCATAGGAAAGAACAACTTGGTTATTCAATTGTGATCTATTTCGGGAACCTATTTATATTAATTCAATTCCCGCCTTGATTGCATCAGAAATGTTTTTTCTCAACGTCAAAAGATTTGTTTCCATCATATAGCAAGGTGCTGTCACCAATTTATTTGTTCGGTCGACATTAATCTCATCGGCTTTTTTCATAGTCGTTTTTACACCTGTTGCGGCTAATCCTTCGGTGAAACCACCAATATCGTAAGGCGACTCTTCTTTGTCAGTTCCAATAGTCATGAATGGTTTGATTTCAGAATCTTCAAATGCTTTCGCCACAACTACAGGACTCACACACAACGCAACAATTGGTTTTCCAATGTTTACCATATTCACAAGCATCAGTTTCACTTCTGGCAATACTTCTCCTTCAGGACCATTAAAAGCCCAAGTCGTGAAATTCTTAGCACTTCCAAAACCACCAGGAATCACTAACATATCAATATCTGCTGGGTCTACTTCAGTAATTGCTTTGATGTCTCCACGAGCAATTCTCGCAGCTTCAACCATCATGTTACGTTCTTCGTTTTGCTCTTCTCCTGTAATATGATTGATCACATGATGTTGTTTTTTATCGACACTGATACAAACTGCTTCTGCTCCTGCTTCTTCTATCGCAAGTAATGTCAAAACTGATTCATGAATTTCAGCCCCATCATAAACACCTGAACCTGATAATAAAACTCCTATCTTCATTGTTATTAATTTTAATCTCGTTATATTAATTTCTAAGGTGCAACTAATATAAAGTTTTAATTTTGTTTTTCAAATGGAAGAATCAAGTAATAGTTCAGAAAAGAGGATCGTTTTCTACGATGGCGATTGCTGTTTTTGCAATACATCCGTTCAATTTATTCTAAAGCGAAGAAAAAAAGACTTTTACTTTGCTGCCTTACAGTCTGACTTTGCAAAAAAAAAGATTGAAGAAGAGCAGGGTGTAGATATAGAAATGAACACCTTATATTATCTTGAAGAAGGTAAGCTCTACGAAAAGTCAACCGCCGTTTTGCGCATTGCTCGAGGGCTTAAAGGTGGTTACCCATTGTTTTTTTATTTTGGAATTATTTTTCCTAGGTTTATAAGAGATGCCGTATATGATTTTATTGCGAAGCGCAGAAATAAGATTAATCCGGGTTTTTGTGCTTTGCCTAGTGAAGAGGAGAGAAAGTATTTTTTGGGGTGAGTGAGGAATGTTTTTGGAGTTTTTGGAATAGATTGTAGATCGCTTTTCAAAAGGCTTTTTGTCACGATTTTTGGAGCAAAAATACGCGCCAAAAAGGATTTTCGTTGAGATTGGGGTTGTGTCCGAAATGTCGTCCCTAGTGGGACTTATATATTTCTTGGTTCTTTAAGCCACGGACTGAAGTCCGTGGTTAAGAATGATTCGTCCCTAATGGGACTCGTATCGGATCGTGATGTTTATTTTCCATGGGTTAACACCCATGGTTATATGTTGACCGTCCTTAACAGGGCTAAATATAAAGCCACGGATCGAAGTCCGTGGTTAAAAATGATCGTCCCTAATGGGACTCGTATCGGATCGTGTTGTTTATTTTCCATGGGTTAACACCCATGGTTACATGTTGACCGTCCTTAACAGGACTAAACAAAGCCACGGACCGAAGTCCGTGGTTAAAAATGATCGTCCCTAATGGGACTCGTATCGGATCGTGTTGTTTATTTTCCATGGGTTAACACCCATGGTTACATGTTGACCGTCCTTAACAGGACTAAATACAAAGCCACGGACCGAAGTCCGTGGCTAAATATGATTCGTCCCTTACGGGACTTATAAAGAAATTTGTTCTACTAAATAGCTGCTAGTGCTTGTTCTACGTCCCAGATGATATCTGCTGCGTCTTCTACTCCGATTGAAAGGCGAACGAGGTCTTCTGAGATTCCCATTCGGTCGCGTTGTTCGGGGTTTATTCCACAGTGTGTCATTGTTTGTGGGTGTTGTGCTAAGCTTTCTGTACTTCCAAGGCTTACTGCCAATTTCATTAATTTTAATGAATTCAGAAATTTGAAAGCTGCTTTTTCACCTCCTTCGATATCGAAAGAAATCATTGCGCCCGGTGAATTGTACTGACGTTTGTATATTTTATGTGCATGCGTTCCTTCTTCAATTAATCCTAGGTAATATACTTTTTTTACTTTTGGGTGATTGTTTAAGAAATCTGCAACTTCTTGAGCGTTTTCGCACTGCTTTTCCATTCTGATTTTTAGTGTCTCCAAACTTCTCAATAGCAACCATGCTGTGTGCGGACTCACCATGTTTCCAAGGAATGTTCTGAGTGTTTTAACACGCACCATTAGTTCTGCCCTACACAATACTGCTCCTGCGATTAAATCACTGTGACCACCGATATATTTCGTTGCAGAATAAACAACCAAATCAGCACCAGCTTCTAATGGTTTAGACCATACAGGGCCCATGTAAGTGTTATCAACACAAAGAAATGTTGGTGTTTCTTCAGTTGAATATTGATCTGCTAACTCACGACACATTTGAATGTCTATAATTGTATTTGTTGGGTTGGCCGGAGTTTCGATATAAATCATACCTAAACGATCTGCTTTTCCAGAATTCTCTATGATTTTCTGAATATCCTCTTTAGAGTCCTCAGGGTGAAATGAAATAGAATCAACTCCGATTTTTTTCAAAAAAGAATGAATAAAATGGTCTGTCCCTCCGTAAGTTGGAGAGCTGTATAGAATTGCATCACCAGGTTTCAAAAACTCCAGCATCACAGTTGAAATTGCTGACATTCCGCTTTCAAAAACTGCGCTGTCGTCTGCTTTATCCCAAAGTGATAAACGATTTTCCAGTATCTCTAAGTTTGGATTGTTAATTCGGCTGTAAATTAAACCTAATTCTTCGTCCTGATCTTTTTCGCGCAAACCATAGGCTACTTCGAAAAAAGATTTACCCTCTTCAGCTGTTTTGAATGCAAATGTTGAAGTTTGAAAAATAGGGCATTTGATAGCGCCCTCCGATAACTCAGGTTTATATCCATGGGTCATCATTAAACTTTCTGGCTTGAATTTATGGCTCATTTTAATCGTTTTAATATTTCTTACAAAGTTAATTTTTATAAGACAAAAGATGTAGAAATCTAACTATTTCAGTATTTTTTCCTGATATTTGATGTTTCAAAGGAATTTTAGTCTAAGAATGAATTTTACTCAATTCCAAAAGGGAAATATTCCTACACGTGGTATTAGAAAATAATAATTATGAAAATTGACGCTATCGATGAGCAAATCATTGCTATTCTCCAAAAGGATGCAAAGTCTAATGTAAAGTCTATTGCAGATCAACTGAATATGACGAAAACACCTATTTACGAGCGTATAAAAAAACTCGAAAAGGAAGGTATTATTGAGAAATACGTTGCCGTAGTAAACAGACAAAAATTAAAAGGTGGGATGTATGTTTTTTGCTCTGTTTCACTTGAAGTCCAAAAATTGGAACATATCGAGCGATTTAAAGCTGAAATTTCCGAAATCCCCGAAGTGATGGAGTGCTATCTTATGGGGGGCGCAAATGATTTCTTACTCAAACTTCATGTAAATGATTTGAACGCTTACCATCAGTTCTCCTCTGGAAAGTTAGCCGCTCTGGACAATGTTAGTCAGATCAAAAGTACGTTTGTGTTGGATGTTGTAAAGAAAGAAAGTGCTATTGAAATATGAATAAAAAAGTATTTCGCCCGTTTCTATAGCCTACATAGACTCCTGTCTTAGAAAAGAATATCTTTTAAATTTATAAAAAGTCACAGCAAATCCACCGAGAATAATGCGTAAAAAGTGTGATT
>Ga0114916_1001593_pt1 | contig 12630 bp, 13 predicted proteins | sample MalvirAntarct_66_FD_83501 | JGI IMG/M metagenome (GOLD analysis project Ga0114916, IMG submission 83501) | Marine viral communities from the Global Malaspina Expedition - Malaspina viral metaG Antarct_66 | ecosystem: Environmental > Aquatic > Marine > Oceanic | place: West Anvers Island... | reverse complement strand
CGCCCGCACCGAGGAAGGGGGGCGGGCGAGACGCCCGCACTCCGGCCTTTACCCCTTCCGCAGCATCCCGAGGATCGGTCCCACCGCATCGTCGGCGATGGCCCAGAGTTCCTCGTCGGTACGGTCCTGGATCGGGTGGGGCACGTAGACCACCGCACCGTCGAAGCCGAGGGATCGGGCCTGCGCCTCGAACCCGGCCTTGAACTCGGTGGTGGCGATCATGCCGCCCGGTACCCCGCGCTGATCGAGGCTCGCGATGTCATGCAAACTGCACGACGTGCACGAGCCTCAATCGCTCAATGCCTCGACGACGAGGTCGCACTCGGTCGCGATCGCCTGAAGCGTCTCGACCGGTGAAACCTTCGTGTTGGTCGGCTTGGCGTAGCGCCGGACCGTGAGCCCCTCCTGCGACAGCCGCTCCTCGAGCCTGTCGAGGAACACGCTGCCGCGCGCCTTGCCGATGTCGAACAGCGCGACGGTCTTGCCGTCCAGGCTGTCCGGCGGGTCGAGGCGCGGCCGCATCAGCGGCGCGCTCTCCGCCGTAGGGTCTAGCAGTCTCGTCTCCATCAGGTCTTCACCTCCTTGGTTACGGGAACGCTGCCGCGCGCACCGGACGCCCAGCCGCCGATGATCGCCGACATCAGGCCGGCCTGGCCGCCGGCCCGTACGATGTGCAGGCCGCCCGGCCGGAATTTGGAGAGCATGCCCTCGGCCTGCTCCGGCACGACGCCCTCCATCACGCCGCCGGCGCCGCGGACGAGGTCGCTGCCCGGCTTGCGGAGAACGTCGTCGAACTCGGCGAGGATCCGTGCCCGGTCCCAGCCGGCGTCGCGGAAGATGCGGTAGTGCTCGGGCGAGAGGACCAGCAAGGCATCATGGCCCTGGACCTTCTTCGGATGGCCGATCGACCAGAGCGACATGGCCAGCGACCGCACCAGGCTGTCCGGCGTGCGCGAGATCTGGTCGAAGTTCGACATCACGCCGTCGCCCGCGAACAGCGAGACCGTCGATGTTCCGGCGGCGAAGCCGCGCGTCACCGGCCATGGCTCCCAGGTCGGGTCCGTCTCGTCCTCGGCGAAGCAGAAAGTGTACTTGCCCGGCTGGCCCAGGGTCGCACGGTCGATGCCGCCGGGGATGCCGCCGCCGACGTTGCGGATGACCAGCTGCAGCGCCCGGCCGATGGTGGCGTTGGCGCGGTTGCCCTGGCCGAGGGCGTTGCCGCCCCAGTTCATGCCGATCGCCTTGGCGATCGGACCGTTCACGACGACCACCGGCCCCGCGAAATAGGTCGTGCACAGCAGGCCGTGCATGGTGAACTCGGGGATCAGGGCCGCCTCGATCGCCGCCAGGACGACGGGAAAGTATTCGGGCTTGCAGCCGGCCATGACGGCGTTGATCGCGGCCTTCTCGACCGTGCAGGACGCCAGGTTCGGCGGGATGCTGCCGACGACCTCGTCTGGCGCACGCGTCGTGCCCTGGAGCATGCGCAGCACGCGCACCTCGGTCGGCGGCACGACCGGCAGGCCGTCGCTCCAGCCGCGCTCGTAGGCCGCCTCGATCGGATCGTCGTAGTCGCCGAGGTCGATGGGGCGTGCGCCGAAGCGCGCATCGCCGAAGCGGACCTTCAGGATCTCCGCCATGCCGGGCTCGACGCTCTTCGATCCGCAGCCGGGCCGCCATTCCGGAAGGTCGGCACCGATGCCGCCGATGCCGGTCAGCGCCTCCCAGTCGCCGCGATGCCAGCCGATGGCCCGCCCGGCTTCCCGGCCGCCCTCCAGCCGGATCAGCGTCGGCACCGTATCGATGTCGAGGCGATAGGACCGTTCCAGGTCGCGGTCGTCGTGCGCGCCGCCGATCGCCTCCGGGAAGGTCGGATCGTCCTGCGAGAAGACGGTCAGGCCGGGACCGTCGCGCAGCTGCCGGTAGACCGGCTCGAGCAGTTCGCAGGTCGGGCAGTCACGTTTGACCACGGCGACGAAGCCGTTTTCCGGCAGTTGCATGGCGTTCCTCCAGGCGGGGATTGTCCGCGCATCCGCGCCCGGAGGCAATGGCCCCGCCCTTTGCCGGCTTGACCCTCTGCCGTTCGTCGCTACGTTCCGCCGCACTCGGAAAGGTAGGGCGATATGGGTGCGGATCGGGATCTGGCGATGCAGGCGCGGGCTTGGCCGTTCGAGGAGGCGCGCAAGCTGCTGGCCCGGTTCGAGAAAGCGCCGCCCGAAAAGGGCTACGTGCTGTTCGAGACCGGCTACGGCCCGTCGGGCCTGCCGCACATCGGCACCTTCGGCGAGGTCGCCCGCACGTCCTGGGTGCGCAACGCCTTCGCGCAGATCTCCGACCTGCCGACGCGCCTCTTCGCCTTCTCCGACGACATGGACGGGCTGCGCCGCGTGCCCGACAACGTCCCGAACAAGGAGATGATGGCCCAGCATCTCGGCAAGCCGCTGACTGCGGTGCCGGATCCGTTCGGCACGCACGAGAGCTTCGGCCACCACAACAACGCCCGGCTGCGCGTCTTCCTCGACCGCTTCGGCTTCGACTACGAATTCCAGAGCGCCACCGACTGCTACCGCTCGGGCCGCTTCGACGCGGCGCTGCTGGCGGTGCTGCGCAACTACGACGACGTGATCAAGGTGATCCTGCCGACCCTCGGGCCGGAGCGCCGGGCGACCTACAGCCCGTTCCTGCCGCTCTGCCCGAAGACCGGGCGCGTCCTGCAGGTGCCGATCGTCGCCCGCGACATCGATGCGGGCACCGTCGTCTACGAGGACGATAGCGGCGCCAAGGTCGAGGTGCCGGTCACCGGCGGCCATTGCAAGCTGCAGTGGAAGGCAGACTGGGCGATGCGCTGGTACGCGCTCGAGGTCGACTACGAGATGTCGGGCAAGGACCTGATCGACTCGGTCCGGCTCTCCTCGCAGATCTGCCGCGTCCTCGGCGGCCGACCGCCGGTCGACCTGACCTACGAACTCTTCCTCGACGAGAAGGGCGAGAAGATCTCCAAGTCCAAGGGCAACGGCCTGACCGTTGACGAGTGGCTGACCTACGCGCCGCCCGAGAGCTTGGCGCTCTTCATGTTCCAGAAGCCGAAGGCGGCCAAGCGCCTCTATTTCGACGTGCTGCCGCGTGCCGTCGACGACTATCGCACCTGGGTCGACAAGGCGCCTGCCATGGAGCCGGCGGCGCTGCTGGAGAACCCGGCCTGGCACATCCACGCCGGCGATATCCCGACGCTGGACCGTGCCGACCTCAGCTACACGATGCTGCTGAACCTCGCCAGCGTCTGCAACGCCGAGGACAAGGCCGTGCTGTGGGGCTTCATCAGCGGCTACGCGCCCGAGGCGACCCCGGCGACGGCACCGATGCTCGACAGCCTCGTCGGCTATGCGCTGAACTACTACCGCGACTTCGTGAAGCCGAAGAAGAGCTACCGCGCGCCGACCGACCAGGAGCGTGCGGCGCTGCTGGACCTGCAGGCCGCCCTCGCCGCACTGCCCGACGATGCGGGCGCCGAGGCCTTCCAGAACGAGGTCTACGAGATCGGCAAGCGCCATGGCTTCGCCAACCTGCGCGACTGGTTCAAGGCCCTCTACGAAGTCCTGCTCGGCCAGAGCGAGGGCCCCCGCATGGGCTCCTTCATCGCCCTCTACGGCCGCGCCGCCTTCGTGACGCTGCTGGACAGGGCGCTGGCCGGTGCCATGCTGAGGGCCGGCTGAGGGAGGGCTCCGTGGCGATACTGGTCCGGCGGGTCAAGCTCAAGAACTACAAGAGCATCGCGGACTGCACGCTGCACCTCCGCGATCTCACGCTGCTCGTCGGGCCGAACGGCGCCGGCAAGAGCAACTTCGTGGACGCGCTCAGCTTCATATCCGACTCGGTCAATTCCAGCATCGAACATGCGATCCGCCAGCGTGGTGGGATCGGTGAGGTGCGGAGGCGGTCAGGGGGACACCCCACCCACTTCTCGATCGAGCTTCGCCTAGATCTCGCCTGTGGGTGGAACGGCTTCTACGGCATCCAGGTCGGCGCATCGTCTGCCGGCGGATTCCACGTTCAGGAGGAGCGTGCCGTCATCGGGGCGCCGGACGGCACGGAATCCGAGTTCCGCGCAGTGAAGGGCGAATTGGTCTCGAAGAGCGATGATCTGGCGGCGCCACCGCGTGTGCTTGAGGATCGCCTCGCGCTGACCGCGATATCGGGAGTGCCGCCGTTCTCCCGCCTTTTCGACGCACTCTCGCAGATGAGTTTCTACAATATCGTGCCGGATCTTGTTAGAGAGCCTCAGCCGCACGACAGCGGCGAACGGCTCGACCGGAGCGGCTGGAATCTAGCGGCAGTCGTAAAGCGCCTTCTTCAGGAGGACGCGGCCGCTCAACGCCGCATCGAGGCATATCTTCAGCGCATAGTGCCTGGGATCGAGGGGGTTGAGCACAAGTCGTTCGGCCCGCGCGAGACCTTGGAGTTTCGCCAGAGAGTTCCGGGTCAAAAGCATTCCTGGCGGTTCTACGCACACAATATGTCGGACGGAACGTTGCGCTCGCTGGGTGTACTCGCGGCCCTGTTCCATGCAGGGGTCGATCCGACGGCGCCGCCGCCGCTGATTGCGGTCGAGGAGCCTGAGAGCACGATCCATCCGGGGGCCGCAGGCACTCTCATGGATGCGATCATCGAGGCGTCCCGCAAGCAGCAGGTCATCGTGACAACCCACAGCCCCGACCTGCTCGACCATGCGGACATTGCCAGCGACAGCATCGTGGCCGTAAGGAATTCGGGCGGCGAAACGGTCATCGCGCCGGTGGATGAAGCTGCGCAGAGTGCAATCCGCGACGAACTCTTCACGGCAGGCGAGTTGCTGAGAAGCGGTCAACTGGAGCCCGATCCCAAGGCTTCGCGAAAGATGAGGCGGCAGCCGGACATGTTCGGCGCCGCCTGATGCTGACCGTCTACCCGATCGTCGAGGGGCACGGCGAAGTCGCGGCGGTGCCGATCCTCCTGCGCCGCATCGCCGAAGAGCTCGGACGGCCCGGCGAGGTGAGCGTTCTCACTCCCCATCGGGTACCGCGCGGTCGGATGCTGGCGGATGCCGGCGGGCACCTGGAGCGGGCGATGGAACTCGGAGCGCGAAAGCTCCAGGTCGCACCGGGTACGGGGGCGATCCTCGTGCTTCTCGATGCCGACGACGATTGCCCCGCAGAGGTCGCTCCTGCGATCCTGCACCGTCTACGCCGACAAAGGCCGGATATTCCCTGCAGTGTCGTACTTGCCTCGCGCGAATACGAGGCTTGGATCCTGGCCGCCGCCACATCTCTCCGCGGCCGGCACCGCGTGTCTCGTGATGCGTCGCCGCCTCCCGATCCGGAAGCGATCAGGGACGCGAAAGGCTATATTTCCCACCACCTGCTCGTGGGCGGGGGTGTCTATAGCCCCTCTATCGACCAGCCTAGCATGACGGCAACCTTTTCCCTTGCCGAAGCAAGGGCCTGTTCTTCCTTCGACAAGCTGATGCGCGATTTCGAGGCGCTGCTCACGGCCGCATGAACGAATGATCCTCCTCGTCCGCGATGTTGCGGGCGATGAAGGTCATCTCGTCGGCCACCTCCTGGGGCGAGCGGTCGCGGCCGAGGACCTCGGCGGCGACGTCGAGCAGGGTGCGGCCGATCTGGTCGGCGGCGATGCCGTTGGCGGCGGCCTCGGTCAGCGCGGCGTCGACGTGGCGGCGGACGATCTCGAACGGTGTCGGCATGGCGGACTCCCCAGCGTGTTGTTCCGCTCAGCGTAAGCCCCGGCGTGCGAACCTGCACATGAGACAGTTGGTCGCCGTCCTCAGTCCGCCGAGTGGAGGCGGCTGGCGCGCAGCGCCCCGGTCTGCTCCAGCAGCGGATATGCCACCGACGTGACGTGGCTGTTGATCCGCTTCAGGTCGCGGATCACGTCCAGGTGCAGGCTGCTGCTCTCGATCGATTCCGGCCGTCCGGCGCGCAGCCGGCCGATATGGCTCTCCGCGGCGGCACGCTCGGCGTCGCGGATCGCGACCTTCTCGTTCAGCAGGCGCCGCGCCATGCCCACGTCGCGCGACATGAAGACGTTGAGCGCCAGCTGCAGATTGTCGAGCACCCGCGCATGGAAGGCGCTGATCTCGGCGAAGCCGGCCTCGGAGAACAGCATGCGGTGGCGGATCTTCTTGCGCGCCAGTTCCATCAGGTTCTTGTCGATGATGTCGCCGACATGTTCGAGGTTGGTCGTGAAGGTCAGGATGTCGGTCATGCGCCGGCTCTCGTCCTCGTCCAGGCCGGCCTGCGACACGCTGGTGAGGTAGAGCTTGATCGCCTCGTTCAGGCTGTCGACCTGGTCGTCCTCCGCCTCGATCGCCTGGGCCAGCTTGGCGTCGTCCGTGCGGAAGACGTCGATGCTCCGCCGCAGCATGTCCTCGACGAGGTCGCCCATGCGCAGCGTCTCGCGCGCCGCGGCGGCCAGCGCCACGGACGGCGTGTCGAGCGCGTCGTCGTCCAGGTAGCGCGGCCGCTTCGCATCGTCCGGCGTCGGCCGTGCCGGGAAGAGCCGGGCGCAGCCCGCCGCCACGATGCCGACCAGCGGCAGGAAGACGAGCGCCGAGGCGATGTTGAAGGCGGTGTGGAAGTTGGCCACCTGCCGCGCCGGGTCGGCGTCGATCGCGGCGATCCACGGCCCGATCCACGCGATGAACGGCAGCAGCAGCAGCCCGGCCACCGCGCGCGTCGCCAGGTTGCCGGCGGGGACGCGGCGCGCCACCGGCCCGGCGCCCCAGCCGACCGCCAGCGGCGCCAGGGCGCCGCCGATATTGGCGCCGATCACGAAGGCGAAGGCGAGCGGCTCCGGTATGACGCCGTGCAGCGTCCACGACATCACCAGCAGCACGATCGCCAGGCTGGAATGCGACAGCCAGGTCAGCGCCGCAGAGACCAGCACGGCCAGCAGCGGTTCGCCGGCGAGCGGCGCCAGCACGAGCTGCAGCGTCGGCGAATCGCGCAACGGCATGGAGCCCGCGCCGATCAGGTCGAGCGAGACCAGCATCAGGCCGAGCCCGATCATCATGCGGCCGATGTGCCGCCAGCGGCCGGAGCCGACCGTGCTGAACGAGACGAAGCCGCCGATCAGCAGCAGCGGTGCGAGCCAGTCCAGGCCGAAGGACAGGATCTGCGCCACCACCGTCGTGCCGATGTTGGCGCCGAGCATGACGGCGAGCCCGGCCGTCACCGCGATCGCGCCGCGCTGCACGAAGGCGACGAGGAGCAGGGCGGTGGCGGTGCTGCTCTGCAGGACGGTCGTGACGGCGACGCCGGTCAGCAGCGCCGTCACGCGCGTGCCGGTACCCTTGGCGATCGCCCGGCGCAGTGCCGCGCCGAAGGCGCGGGTCATGCCGGTGCGCACCATCCGCACGCTCCACAGCAGCAGTGCGACGCCGCCGGCGATATGCAGCAGAGTATCCGTGGTCGCTATCCTCTCGCGTTCGCTGCCGTCGGACCCTCGCCGGTCGGCGCACCTCTCCGACTGTCGTATGGGCGGGCGACGATGTCATCAATCGTCGTCATCTTATTGTCATCGTTCTTTCATGCGCCTGTAGCGCTGCATTAGGATGAAGGGAGGGAGAGAAGCAACGCTCAAAAAGGGCAGAAGATCATGTCTCTGAAGACGAACCTCGTGTCCGCCCTGCTGGGCGGCCTCGGCCTGATGGCGGTCGCTTCGGCGCCTGCGCTGGCCGCCGACCGCGCCTGCCCCAGCACCCTGGGCGACCGCTACTGCGACTGGGACGGCGACCTCGTCGCCGACCTGCCGCTGGACCAGAAGGACTGGGTCGATCCCGGCACCCTGATCTTCGCCTACACGCCGGTCGAGGATCCCGCCGTCTACGCCAAGGTCTGGGACGGCTTCCTGGCACATCTGGGCAAGGTCACCGGCAAGCGCATCCAGTTCTTCCCGGTCCAGTCCAATGCGGCACAGCTCGAGGCGATGCGTTCGGGCCGCCTGCACATCGCCGGCTTCAACACCGGCAGCAACCCGATCGCCACCACCTGCGCCGGCTTCGTGCCCTTCGCCATGATGGCGTCGAAGGACGGTTCCTTCGGCTACGAGATGGAGATCATCGTCCAGGCCGACGGCCCCATCCAGAAGGTCGAGGATCTGAAGGGCAAGAAGGTCGCCTTCACGTCGCCGACCTCGAACTCGGGCTTCAAGGCGCCGTCCGCCCTGCTCAAGTCCGAGTTCGGGCTGGAGGCCGAGAAGGACTTCACCGCCGAATTCTCGGGCAAGCACGACAACTCGATCCTCGGCGTCGCCAACAAGGACTACGACGCCGCCGCCATCGCCAACTCGGTGATGAAGCGGATGGTCGACCGCGGCGTCGTCGATGCCGCGAAGATCCGCACGGTCTACAAGTCGCAGACCTTCCCGACCACCGGCTACGGCCATGTCTACAACCTGAGCCCGACGCTCGCGGCGAAGGTCAAGCAGGCCTTCTTCACGTTCGACTGGGAAGGCTCGGAGCTGAAGAAGGAGTTCAAGACGGAGGACCGCTTCATCGGCATCCGTCACAAGAACGACTGGGACATCATCCGCAAGATCGACGCCGCGCTCGACGTCTCCTACGAGTGCAAGTAGTCCGCCCGTGCTGCGCATCGAGGGACTGGTCAAGCGCTACCCGACCGGCGATCTCGCTCTGAAGACCGTCGACCTGACCGTCCCGGACGGTCAGGTCATGGCGCTGATCGGCCCGTCCGGGGCCGGCAAGAGCACGCTCATCCGCTGTGTCAACCGGTTGGTCGAGCCGACCGGCGGCCGCATCTTCCTGGGCGACCGGGAAGTCACCGGCCTGGGGATCGGCGCGCTGCGGCGCGTGCGCCGGCGCATGGGCATGATCTTCCAGGAATATGCCCTGGTGGAGCGCCTGTCGGTCATGGAGAACGTGCTCTCCGGCCGGCTCGGCTATGTGGGCTTCTGGCGGAGCTGGTTCCGCCGCTTCCCGCAATCGGACATCGACGAGGCCTTCCGCCTGCTCGGCCGGGTCGGGCTCGACCACATGGTCGACAAGCGGGCCGACGAACTCTCCGGCGGCCAGCGCCAGCGCGTCGGCATCGCCCGCGCGCTGATCCAGCAGCCGGACCTGCTGCTGGTCGACGAGCCGACGGCCAGCCTCGACCCCAAGACCTCGCGGCAGATCATGCGCCTCATCCGCGAACTCTGCGCCGAGCGCGGGCTGGCGGCGATCATCAACATCCACGACGTGATGCTGGCGCAGATGTTCGCGCAGCGGATCGTCGGGCTCCAGGCGGGCGAGATCGTCTATGACGGCCCGCCCGACGGCCTCACCGCCGACGTCCTCACGCGCATCTACGGCGAGGAGGACTGGTCGCAGACCATCCGCCCGGCGGACGAGGAAGGCGACGACGGCGCGGAAGGGGCCGCGGCGGAACGTCATCGCCATGCGCCGGTACTCGATCCCGAGCGCCTCGCGGGGATGACATGACCGTCCCCGTCGCGGCGGGTGCCGTGGCCGGCGGGGCGCCGCGCCGCTGGCGTCCCCCGCCGATGATCGCCGATCGGCGCCTGCGCTGGGCGCTCGGCCTGGGTGCCGCCGTCTATCTGGCCCTGGCGCTCGGCACGCTGGAGATCAACTGGGCGCGCGTGTCGGAAGGGCTGCCGCGCGGCGCGCGCTTCATCGCGGCCTTCTTCCCGCCCGACTTCACCAGCCGCTGGGGCGACATTATCGACGGCATGCTGGAAAGCGTGTGGATGACGATCGCCGCCACGGCGGTCGGCATCGCGCTGTCCATCCCGCTGGCCCTCGGCGCCGCGCGCAACATAGCACCCCGGCCGATCTACTACGCCTGCCGCTCCGTCGTGGCGTTGTCGCGCACCTTCCAGGAGGTGATCCTGGCGATCTTCTTCGTGAAGCTGTTCGGCTTCGGGCCGTTCGCCGGCTTCGTGACCCTCGTCGTCGCGACCATGGGCTTCTATGCCAAGCTCCTCGCCGAGGACATCGAGGACATGGATCCCGGCCAGGCGGAGGCGGTGCGGGCGACAGGCGCCTCCTGGACCCAGTGGCTCAACTATGCGGTCCTGCCGCAGGTGATGCCGCGCATGATCGGCCTCGCCGTCTACCGCCTCGACATCAACTTCCGCGAATCGGCGGTGATCGGCATCGTCGGCGCCGGCGGCATCGGCGCCACCCTCAACACCGCCTTCGACCGCTACGAGTTCGATTCGGCGGCTGCGATCCTGATCATGATCATCGTGATCGTCATGCTGGCCGAATACGCCTCCGGCCACATCCGCCGGTGGGTGCAGTAATGCCGGTGCTCTCCGACGGCGGCCGGCAGGACTGGCGGCGGCGCACGACCTGGGCCCAGCTGGCGATCTGGGGCGGATGGCTCCTCGGCGTCGCGCTGTTCGCCTACAGCTTCGAGTTCATCTCCGACCGGACGATCTGGGCCTTCGTCTGGGACGCGCCGGAGCAGGCGGGCGACCTGCTCGAGCGCATGGTCCCGCCGCAGTGGACCTACATGGACCGGCTGTGGCGCGCGCTCTGGGACACGATCAACATCGCCACCCTGGGGACGCTGCTCTCGATCGTGATCGCGGTGCCGGTGGCGTTCCTCGCGGCGCGCAACACCACGCCCAGTGCCGGCTTCGTGCGGCCGCTGGCGCTCTTCGTCATCGTCGCGTCGCGCTCGATCAACGCGCTCATCTGGGCGCTGCTGCTGGTCGCCATCCTCGGCCCCGGCGTGCTGGCCGGCATCTTCGCCATCGCCTTCCGCTCGATCGGCTTCGTCGCCAAGCTGCTCTACGAGGCCATCGAGGAGATCGACCACGCCCAGGTCGAGGCGATCACCGCGACCGGGGCGGGGCGGGGACAGGTCATCGCCTACGGCATCGCCCCGCAGATCATGCCCGCCTTCGCCGGCATCACGGTGTTCCGCTGGGACATCAACATCCGCGAATCGACGGTGCTCGGCCTGGTCGGCGCCGGCGGCATCGGCCTCCAGCTCAACGCCGCCCTCGGCGAACTCGCCTGGAGCCGGGTCAGCGTCATTCTGATCGCGATCTTCGTGACCGTCATCGTCAGCGAATGGGTCTCCGCCCGCGTCCGCCACGCGGTGATCTGAGGGGTGTGGCGCAACGCTTTTCTCCGCTTCCCCGGACGCGAAGCGATCCGGGGCCCACCCCGCCGCTTTCACCGTTGGGGACCGCGGCGCCCGGCCGTGGACCCCGGATCGCAGCGCCTCCGGCGCCGCGTCCGGGGAAGCAGCAGAGGACCGCAACGCATCGAGGACGCATCCGTCCCCCGATTGCCCGCAGCGTCGGCTTATGCCTAGACTTCGGCATGATACCCGATCTCTGGTACACCAAGTCGCCGCTCGACCGCGTCTCCCAGCGTCGCCGCGACGACATCTGGCTCCACGGCCTGCGCAAGGCGGAACAGACGCGAATCGTGCCCGTGTGGCGCAGCCGCAATCTCGTCCATGTCGAGGACGAGCGGGCGCTGCTGCCGACCCTGGCCGAGGCCGGCGACCTGCTGGACGAGGGGCGGTTCCCGTCGCTGCTCGGCGTCGTCGACGGGGTCGCCTACTTCGCGGTCGACCTCAGCCATATTGAGGACCCCTACGCGCACCCCTATATCGGCGAGCAGGGCGCCTTCGAGGATCTGCGCAGCGTCGGGCCGAACCTCGCGCGCACCGAGGGAGCCATCCTCGCCCATGCGCGCGGCCTGATGCACTGGCATGCGAAGCACGGCTTCTGCGGCGTCTGCGGCAGCCCGACCGAGATCACCCATGCCGGCCACCAGCGCACCTGCACCAACACCTCCTGCGGCGCGCAGCACTTCCCGCGCACCGACCCGGCGGTGATCATGCTGGTCGTGAAGGACGACATGTGCCTGCTCGGCCGCACGCACAATTTCCGGCCGCGCATGTACTCGACCCTGGCGGGCTTCGTCGAACCGGGCGAGAGCCTGGAGGAGGCGGTGGCGCGCGAGGTCTTCGAGGAGGTCGGCGTGCGCGTCGGCGACGTGCGCTACCTGGGCTCGCAGCCCTGGCCGTTCCCGTCCTCGCTGATGCTGGGGTTCCATGCCGTGGCGGAGACGACGGAACTCACCCTCGACCCCGAAGAGATCGAGGACGCACGCTGGCTGACCCGCGCCGAGATCGAGAACATCGAGGACCTGGGCATGCAGATGCCGCGTGCCGACTCGATTGCCTACCGCCTCATCCGTACATGGATGGACGGCTGACCCTACGGGGTTGGCCCACCGGAAGGCTTGGGCTGAGCGAACAGGTCGAGGTGGCCGACGACGAGGCGCAGGCCACCCGCGTCGGCCTGCGATACGCGGCGGGCCAGCCATGTCTCGATTTCAGCGGTCCGTGAAGGATCCTGCTCCTTCGCCGCGGTAGCGATACCGCGGATCGTCTCGCTCTGGAGACCGCGGGACTCCGCCCCTAGGACCCAGGCGCTGTGCCGGACCGCGACCGGACACGCGGTCCGCGCCAGCAGGTCGGAGAGCATTGCGGTCGCCGCGGTGCCGAGCGCCGTGCCGAAGCCCTTGTCGCGGCGCTGATGCGCCTCGAACAGACCGGCGACCGTGGCGTCGAGCGGGTCGCACGG
>Ga0114916_1001592_pt1 | contig 12638 bp, 12 predicted proteins | sample MalvirAntarct_66_FD_83501 | JGI IMG/M metagenome (GOLD analysis project Ga0114916, IMG submission 83501) | Marine viral communities from the Global Malaspina Expedition - Malaspina viral metaG Antarct_66 | ecosystem: Environmental > Aquatic > Marine > Oceanic | place: West Anvers Island... | reverse complement strand
GGTCTGGTTCGCGAGACTCTTCACCTCGGAGGCCACCACCGCGAAGCCCTTCCCCGCCTCGCCGGCGCGCGCCGCCTCGATGGTCGCGTTGAGTGCCAGGAGGTTGGTCTGTGACGCGATGTCGGAGATCAGGCGCACGACCTCGTTGATCCGCTGCGCCGCGTCGTTCAGCGCACCGACCTGGGCGTTCGTCTGATCCGCCTCGCGAACCGCATTCTGGACCACTTCGGAGGCACGCGACACCTGACGGGCGATCTCGCCCAGCGACGACGCCATCTCCTCGGCCGCCGCGGCGACCGTCTGCACATTGCCGGAAGTCTGCTGCGCCGACGCGGCCGACGCACTGGACTGGCGCGTCGTCTCCTCGGCGATGCTGCTCATGCTGCGCGCCGTTCCCTCGAGTTCCGTCGCGGCACCCGTGACCGCAGCCAGCGCGCCCTCGGCGGCCTGGCCGAAGGCCGTAGCGAGCGCCTGCACCTGCGCCGCACGGCGTTCCTTGACCTCACGTTCGACGGCCTGCTCGGCCTCCAGCTTGCTCCGTTCCACCGCGTTGTTCTTGAAGACCTCGACGGCGGCGGCCATGGCGCCGATCTCGTCGCGGCGATCGGCGAAGGGCACGACCACCCCCGTGTCGCCGTCGGCCAGGGTTCGCATGGTCGATGTGATGCTGCGGATCGGCCCACCGATGGCACGGATCAGAACGAGCACGGCGCCGATCGCCAGCACGATCGAGATGGCGGCACCGGCGAGAACGGCGGCGATTGCCGTCGCGACGGCCCCCCGCATCGCGCCGTCGAGTTGGGCCTCACGCTCGGCGATGTCCCGCTTGATGTGATGCGCCGCTTCCCGCATCGACCTGTGGAAGGCGTCGCCCGCGCCCGTCGCCTCGATGGCGCGCGCCTCGTTCAGCGTCATCGGATGGAGGGTACGCTCGATCTGCACCCGCGCGACCCCCGACTGCCATGCGCCGACCGTCGCGGCCAACGCCTCGACATCGCCTCGCAGCACCGGTTGGTCGGCGAGCAACGTCATGAGATGGCCCAGTCGTGCCTCGAAGTCGCCCACCGACGATTCGAAGGCGGCAGCGTGCGCGCGATCTCCGCTGATCAGCAGGCCGCGGATGCTGTTGAGCTGATCCTCGGCCGCCTCCTGAAGCGTGACGGCCCCGTCGGAAATCGCCTCGATCTCGGCCACGGCATCGCGCACCTCATCAATGGTGCGGACCTGAAAAAAGATCGTTGCATTCGTCGCCGCGATGACGGCGAGCAAGATCGAGAAGGCGAGCAACAGCTTGTGCGCGACACGAAGATTGGCGAAGGCGTTCATGAGGTCGGCTCCAGGAATACGCGTATCGATCGGCGGATCAGGTCGTCGGCGCGGTCTTGCGACGCCGCAGTTCGTCGAGATTCACTTCGACGGTGATCGAACCGGAAGGTTTGCGGGTTTCGGGATCGACGATCGTCAGGTTGACCTGCGTGCGGTAGGTGCGGGTCTCCTTGTGGAATTCGACCTCGTCGACGAACACGGCATCGGGCCCGACCGCGAAGGTCTTCTGCCACTTGGCCTCGTCGCCCTGCCAGTAGTCGGTGGTGACGCTGCTCTGTCCGACGTTGAGGCCCTTCATGTCCATGATGAAGATCTCCGGATAGAGACCGAGCGACCGGGCCTGGATCTGCAGCAGATACTGCGAGAGCGGGTTGCCGATGAGCTGCGCGATGATCGGCTGCGTGTCGGCCTTCGTCTCGGCGCGCCACTGCTTGTCGAGCACCAGGATCTGCTCTTCGGTCATGTCCCTGTTGCGCTCGTTCTGCGCACGCAGAAGCAGATGCACGGTGGGGGCGGCCACCCAGGAGCGGACTTCCTCGAGAAACGGGCCGTCGATCAGGGCGACGGACGGCGCTTCCGCCAGAGCCGGCGCCGCCATCGAGAGGGCAACCGCAGAGGCGGCGAGCAGGGTCGGGATGAATCGCATTCAAGCACCAAATCGTTGGAATAACGCTTTGATGATAATTGCCGGCAATACGATAAGGCTTGCCTAACGATCCGCATAAACGGACGGACAAAATGACACGTCATTCCGTCTCGCCAGCCATTTGCTTGGCGAGCCGCAAGCACAAACACAGATCACGGGCGCGTGAAACGCCCGTGAATTTTCAGAAGTGGGTGGAGATCCCGCCATCCACTGTCAGAGTGTGCCCCGTGACGTATGACGCGGCATCCGACGCCAGGAAGACCGCCGCCCCCGCGATCTCCTCCGGCCGTCCCCAACGCTGCAGCGACGCTCTGCCGTGGACCCACCTTCCGATCGCAGGATCGGCGACCATCGCGGCGTTGGCGTCGGTGGCGAAGAAGCCGGGGGCGATGGCGTTGACCGTGATGCCCGCAGGGCCGAGTTCGGCGGCGAGCGCCCGCGTGAGCGCGGCCAGGCCTCCCTTCGCGGTCGTGTAGGCGGCGTCCCCGGCACGGGCCAGAGGACCCGCGATCGAGGTGACGTTGATGATCCGTCCATGGCCGACGCGCCGCATCGGCACCGCGGCCAGCCGCGCCAGGGCGAAGGGAGCCAGCAGGTCGACCTCCAGCAGCGCGCGCAGGTCGTCGAGGGCGAACGCGTCGAGCTGTCGGCGGTCGCGCTGCCCGACATTGTTGACTAGGATGTCGAACCGGCCGCACCGCTTCAGCAGGTCCGCGACCGCCACCGCCGCCGCCCCGCCGTCCGCCACGTCGAACGCCAGCGGCTCGGCGGCCCCCCCCTCGGCCGCGATGACGGCGCAGGCGCGCTCCAGCGCCGCCGGATCACGTCCGTTCAGCAGCACCCGCGCGCCGGCGGCGGCCAGGCCCCGTGCCATTTCGAAGCCGAGGCCGCGGCCGGCCCCGCTCACCAGGGCGACCCGCCCGTCGAGCGCGAAGGCGGCCGGCGCCGGCATGACGGTCGAGACCGCCGATCAGTAGGCGAGTTCGTGATAGATCGGGTCGACCGACCGGTTCCAGCGCGTCTCGTAGGCTTCGAGCAGAAGTTCCGCCGGCGTCCGTCCCGTCGCGACGATCTCCTCGATGCTGGTGAGGAAGCCGCTCTCGTCCTCGCCTGCGCGATCGAGCCGGGCACGGGCGCGCAGGCCGGCACGCGCGATCTTCAGCACCTCCGCCGCGATGTCGCGCAGGGTGCCGCCGCGGAACGGCGTCGCCAGCCCGAGACGCGGTGCCTCGTCGCGCAGGGCGTTCCGCTCCTCCCGGGTCCAGTCCTTCATCAGGTTCCACGCGGCGTCGAGGGATCCCTGATCGTAGAGCAGGCCGACCCAGAGCGCCGGCAGCGCGCAGATCCGCCGCCAGGGCCCGCCGTCGGCGCCACGCATTTCCAGGTACCGCTTCAGCCGGACCTCGGGGAAGGCGGTGGTGATGTGGTCCGCCCAGTCGGTGATCAGCGGCTTCTCGCCCGGGAGGGCCGGCAGCCGGCCGTCGAGGAAATCGCGGAAGGACTGGCCGCTGGCGTCGATGTACTTCCCGTCGCGATAGACGAAGTACATGGGCACGTCGAGGATGTAGTCGGCATAGCGTTCAAAGCCGAAGCCGTCCTCGAAGACGAAGTCGAGCATGCCGCAGCGGTCCGGATCCGTATCGGTCCACACGTGGCTGCGCGCGCTCAGCATTCCGGCCGGCTTGCCTTCGATGAAGGGGGAGTTCGCGAAGATCGCCGTCGCCACCGGCTGAAGCGCCAGCGAAACCTGGAACTTGCGCACCATGTCGGCTTCGCTGGAGAAGTCGAGGTTCACCTGCACCGTGCAGGTGCGCAGCATCATGTCCAGGCCGAGCTTGCCCTTCTTCGGCATGTATTCGCCCATGACCTTGTAACGGCCCTTCGGCATCCAGCCGATGTCCTGCCGCCGCCACTTGGGGTCGAAGCCGAGGCCCATCATCCCGATGCCGAGTTCGTCGCCGACCGCCTTCACCTGGGCGAGGTGCGTGTGAACCTCGTCGCAGGTCTGGTGCAGCGTCTCCAGCGGCGCGCCCGACAGCTCGAACTGGCCCCCCGGCTCCAGCGTGATGCTGCAGCCGTCCTTCAGAAGGGCGATCGTGTTGCCGCTCTCCTGCACGGCTTCCCAGCCGAAGCGCTGGAGCCCCTGGAGCACCGCACCGATACCGTCCGGTCCCTCGTAGGGCAGGCGGCGGAGGTCGCTGCGGCGGAACGCGAACTTCTCGTGTTCGGTGCCAATCCGCCAGGCCGAGGCCGGCTTGTTGCCCTTCTCGAACCATTCGACGAGTTCGCGCCGATCGGTGATCGGCGTGCCGCCTGGCGCCGGTGGTGCAGCCATGCTCGGTCCTGTCCTATCGGAGAGGGTCTGACGACGGTGCATTCGCCCAGTCGCCGAGAAGAGCCTGCCATACGGCCAGGGCGGCGATCGCCGCGGTCTCGGCTCTGAGGATGCGCGGCCCCAGCCCAATCGCGGTAACAAAAGGCAGATCGCGCAAGCCGTCAAGCTCGCGCGGCGCGAAGCCGCCTTCCGGCCCGATGAGGATCGCCCAGGATCCGCGCATATCCGCGCTCAGCGCCTCGGCGATGGACGGCCCCGCCCCGCGCTCGTCGCAGACCAGGAGGCGCCGCTCCGGATCCCAGGCGGACAGAATCGCGCCGAGCGCCATCGGCTCATGCACCGCCGGCAGATCGAGCCGCTCGCACTGCTCGGCTGCCTCGACAGAAATGGTGCGCAGCCGGTCCAGGTTGACGCGCTCGGGCACCGTCCGCTCGGTGAGGACCGGGCGGATCGCCGCCACTCCCAGTTCCGTCGCCTTCTGCACCACGAGATCGAAAGCCTGGCGCTTGATCGGCGCGCACAGCAGGTGGACGTCCGGCGATGCCGCCTGCCCCCGCAGCAGTGCCTGCGGCACCACCGCGCAGCGCGACTTGCCCGCAACCGCCAGCGTGGCCGACCATTCGCCGTCGCGGCCGTTGAAGACGCCCAGCCGCGTGCCGTCGGTCAGCCGCATCACGCGCGTGACGTAATGTGCCTGGTCGGGCGACAGGGGCGCTGCGATGCCGGAGGCCAGGTCGGCCTCGACGAACAGGCGTACTTTCGGCTGGCGCGGCGTCACGTCGTTCCATCCCTATTGCCACGGCCCTCGCGAGCCTGCATCTACGCTACGGCTTCGTCGGATCCGGCGCCACCGCGGCGACCGGCAACGCGCGGTGAAACAGGGCGCGAGAGAGACGTGATGGCTCGTCAGGACGCTTCGACGGCGACCGACATCGGCGTGGGCGGCCCGATCGACCGGCTGCTGCCGGCGGGACTGCTGCCGTTCGCGCGGCTGGCGCGGCTGGACCGGCCGATCGGCACGTGGCTGCTGCTCTTCCCCTGCTGGTGGGGCGCCGGCATGGCCTGGGCGGCGGATCCCGGCATCGACGGCGCTCGGGTGCTCTGGCTGGCCGCGCTGTTCGCCGTCGGATCGGTCGTCATGCGCGGCGCCGGCTGCACCTTCAACGACATCGCCGACCGGGACTATGACGCGAAGGTCGCCCGCACCGCCCTGCGGCCGCTGCCGAGCGGGGCGGTCACCGTCCGCGGTGCCTGGGCCTTCCTGGCCGTCCAGCTCGCGATCGGTGCCGTCATCCTGTTCTCGCTGAACGGCGCCGCGATCGTGGTCGGGCTCGGTGCCCTGCCGCTGATCGCGATCTATCCCTTCATGAAACGGGTCACGTGGTGGCCGCAGGCGTTTCTCGGGATCACCTTCAATTGGGGCGCGCTGGTCGGCTGGGCGGCGGTCACCGGCGGCATCGATGCGCCGGCCCTGATCCTCTATGCGGCCGGTATCGCCTGGACCCTCGGCTACGACACGATCTACGCGCACCAGGACAAGGAGGACGATGCCCTGATCGGCGTCCGTTCCACCGCCCTGCTGTTCGGCGCGCGGACGAAGCGGTGGCTGCTGCTCTTCTACGGCCTGACGGCCCTCCTGCTCGCCGCGGCCGGCATCGTCGCGGGCCTCGGGTGGCCCTTCCTGATCGGTATCGCCGCCGCCGCGGCGCACATGGGCTGGCAGGTGCGCGCGGTCGACATCGAGCGCCCCGCCGCCTGCCTCGCGATGTTCAGGGCCAACCGCTGGGTCGGTTGGATCGTTCTGGCGGGGATCGTCCTCGCCGGGACATTCGCCCGTGGCTGACCCGCTCGCCGCACCTTTCACCAGAAGTCCGGCCGAGCTCGACGCATTCATCGAAGCGGGCACCGTGGTGGCGACGCCGTCGCTGCTTCCCGAAATCCGGCTCTATCTGGCGACCGAGGTGACGCCTCTCTGGCAGGCCAGCGAGAAGCTGATGCAGGACGCACACCTGCCGCCGCCCTTCTGGGCGTTCGCATGGCCGGGCGGACAGGCAGTGGCGCGCTACATCCTGGATCACCCCGAGGCGGTGCGCGGTCGCAGCGTCCTCGACCTCGGATCCGGCAGCGGCATGGTCGCCATCGCCGCGGCCTTGGCCGGCGCGGTGCAGGTCGTCGCCGTCGACGAGGACGCCTTCGCCTGCGCCGCGATCCGTCTGAACGCCGGCCTGAACGGCGTCGCTGTGCGGCCGGCGCAACGCGACGTCGCCGCCTTGGACGAACCCGACACCGCGGTGATCGTCGCGGGAGACGTCTGCTACGAGAAGGCGGGCGCGGAACGCATCGTCCGCTGGCTCCGCCAGCGCCGCGCTGCCGGAATCGAGGTCCTGCTGGGCGACCCCGGCCGCGCTTATGTGCCGACCACTGGGCTGGAGCTGGTCGCCGAATACGCCGTTCCCACCTCGATGGAGCTGGAGAGCGGCGTCACACGCGAGACGCGCGTATGGCGCCTCACCGAGACCTGACGGGCGCCGCGCTCCTCTGGCGGATCAGCCGGAGATCGTCCCCAGATCGTTGACGCGCCCGCGGTGCAGCGATGTCTTTGCGATCACGGAGTGCGGCGCCGTCATGTCGGCGATCACGCCGCCGTTGGTGGCGATCACTTCGACCACGATGACCGTCTCGCCGTCGGCGACGGTGAAGTTGCCCGGCAGCTGAGCGGTCGCACCCGTGGCCCCCACATGGCTCGGCTCCTGCAGCGTACCTGCACCGCGCCGCTGCCAGGCGACCTGGGGTGCGCCGTTCTTCCCGGTCACGGCGCTGATGATCACCACGCCGTTCTCGCCATAGGCTTCGCCGGCGATGTGCTCGACGGCCGCGAAGATGTCGTTCAGCGCCGCGTTCGTCAGCTTGGACTGCTGCGTGACGAGATCGCCGACACGGCTGGCGGTGGTGTTGAGCTGATGACCGGTCAGGATCTTCGAGCCCACCTCCGTGACGCCGATCAGCAGGATCACCAGGATCGGGACGACGATAGCGGTCTCGATCGCAGCCACGCCGCGCTCGCCGAGCCGCAGCGGCATGGCGCGGCACGCACGACGAAGGCTGGCACGCAGGAAGGCGATCATCAATTGGCTCCTGTGACGGGTGGCTCGTTGCGGACGGTGACGGTGGCGTTCAGGGTAATGCTGCCGAAGGCGGCGCCCAGAAACGGCGTGAAGCCGCGCCAGGGATAGGAAAGGCTGTAGACGACGACGTCGTTGGGACCGCCGTAGCCGTTCGTTCCGGTGCCCGCCTGGCCGATCGACGCGAAATTCGGATAGGACTTGGCGCTGACCTGCAGGCGCGCCGGATCGATCAGCCCATAGGCCTGGCCGGCGATGTAGTTCGCCATGTAGGTGTCTCGCGCCGTACCGGTCGGCGTGTAGCCGGTACTGCCGATACGCGCCGCACTGGTCGCGGCACCGTCCAGGATGCCCTGCGCCGTGAGCAGCAGGCCGGTCTCGATCAGGCCGAGCATGATCGTGATGACCACCGGCACGATCATCGCGAATTCGACGATGGTCGCCCCAGCCTCGCAGACCGCGAGGCGGCTGCGCGACAGGCACCGGTCGATCGTCGTCAGGGGCATGAACCTCGTCACCGCACGATCCTCAGCTGGCTCAACTCGCCGCCGATCTTGCGGAAGGCGGCGATCAGCGACTCGTTGGTCGGCGAGTGGAAGTAGTGGGCGTTGCTGGAGGCGCACCCGCGATACAGGTCCTGCGTCGCCGTTCCGGGCGTCGGGCCGAACGTGATCGTATAGATCTCGATGCCGGCGGCCTTCATCGACTGGCAGGTCTGCGCCATGCGCTTGTCGACCTCGTCGCGCCCTGCCGCCAGGGAGTTGAAGCCGAAGTCGTTCAGCCGGCCGTAGGCTCCGAAGTCCGAACCGTGCGGCCCCGCCGGCGGCTCGTCGTAGAGCTGGTTCTCGCCGTCGGTCATCATGACGACGATCTTGTCCATGCCCTGCGTGTGGTAATCGAGCGGCAGCGTGGCCTCGGAATCCCGCCACAGGCCGCGCCATTTCGGCGAAAGGGCGCGCCAGCCCCAGGCGAGGCCGAGGCTGCCCAGGGTGCCGCCCCGATGCCAAGGCAGCAGCTCGTCGATCGCCGCGCGCAGGGTCGCCTTGGACTGGACGAGCGACGTGATCGCGGGCCCGCAGCCCAGGTTGGGGCCGGTACCGGCATTCTCGTACTTGTTGGCTTCCTTCAGCGGCAGGATCGGATTTCCATCCTTGTCGCGCCACTTGTTGTCGGTGTCGGAGGCATAGAAGAAGCTGGTGAACGGCGCCTCCGACGGCGTCGCGTCGGTCCGGTCCTGGCCGCTGTCGCGCGCCATGACGCAGCCCTTCCAACGCGACGGCGCGAACGATCCCGGGTTGGTGTGGACGCGGTCCGCAGTCGACAGCCAGTCCGCGTTCGACGCGCCGACGTTCACCGTGACCGCATACGGCACGACCGAGACGTACAGGTCCTCGCGGGTATCCTGATCCCCGTAGAGGATGTCCAGCATGTCGCGCGCCGCCGTCTTCAGCGCGTCGATCTTGCCGCCGGAACGCATCGAACCGGTGACGTCGAGGACGAGCGCCAGTTCCGCACTGCGGTTGCTCCGCGCGACGACGGTCGCCACCTCGATGCCGGTCGTGTCGACGCCGAGCAGATGCATGAAACGGGTCGGCAGCGACGCGGTCGCCCGCGCCGTCAGCGTCTCGCGGCCGGCGTCGGGCTGGACGTCGAACGAGGTGATCGTGGTGCCCATGTAGCCGGGCTGGAAATTCGCGTCGAAATAGCGCCTGGCGTCGGCGGACCAGCTGTCGGTCGTCATCACCCGGCCGGCCGCGAGCGCCGCCGCATCCAGCGACGTCTGCATCCGGTCTCGTACGAGATAGCCGAGCAGGCCGTCCGTCGCCACGCCGGCGACACCGACCAGCGGCACCAGGGCGGAGGCGAATATGATCGCGGTGTTGCCGCGCCGGTCACGGGCCACGGCTGGACCGCGGCCACGCAGAGCGGCGTCGATGCGCATGCGCACCGTTCCCATCCAACCTGGCAGCCTGTCCACGATAAACCCACCGTCCGCAATTCGACCCAAAGTCGATCGTCAGGATGCGGGGGGAGCGTTAATCGCGCCTGAAGACGGTTGGTTAACGGCAGCGGGGCGAAGGCTTAACCCGGCCGCGCACGGCAGAAGACCCACGGCCGCGGACCGCACGAAAGAAAGCGGCGCCCCGAGGGGCGCCGCCTGGTAGGCACGGTCGTTTCGACAGAGCCGGCCGATTACTGGAGCCGGATTTCGACGCGACGGTTCTCCTGCTCGCGCACGCCGTCCGGGGTCGGGACCCGCGGATCGGCTTCGCCACGGCCGGTGGCCGTGATCTTCGCGGCCGGCACGCCCTGACGCGACAGGTAGTCGCGGACGGACTGGGCGCGGCGCTGCGACAGGCGCTGGTTGTAGGCGTCCGAGCCGGAGCGGTCGGCGTGGCCGATCAGGTCGACGCGGTTGGAGTTCAGCGAGTTGTAGGCGGAGCTCACGCGGCGCAGCACGTCGGCCGCATCCGGGCGGATGTTCGAGCGGTCGAAGTCGAAGAACACGAGATAGTCACGGGCCGGCGGTGCGACCGGTGCCACCGGAGCCGCTGCCGGACGGCCACGCAGCGCATTCATCGCCTCGTAGAACTTCGCCTTGCAGTCGTCGACCAGCCAGTAGACCGATTCGGCCTTCTCGACCCAGCAGTCGTACATCACCTGAGCCCGCGCGGCCTGCGTCGGGTTGGCCGTGCGCGCTGCGGGCAGGACGCCCATCAGTTCGGAACGGGCCGCCTCGAGTTCGGCGCGGGTCGTCGGCGTGGTCCCGCCCAGGCTCGGCTCGTCGCCCCAGTTCGAGGGCATCACCGGCTGAACGTCCTTGCCCTCGGCGGCGAGACGCGCCTTGCGGGCGAAGATGCCGGAATCGATCCAGTCGGCCTGGCGCTTGCCGTTGGTCGCGAGTTCCAGATAGCCCTTGCGGAGGTTCTCGTTGAACGGCGAGCCGGCCATGCTCTTTCCGGCCGCCCGCATGTCGCCCTCGGCCGACATGGGTCCGCCACCATACTGAGTGCCGCCGCCGCAGGCTGCCACAGCCAACAGCATTGCCGCACTTCCAAGCACCTTCCCAGCGAATTTCATTCGAATCTCCATTATGCCGACGATACCGCCACCGTTTCTAACGACAGCAGTACGCCGTTGTTCCAGACCGATGACCGGTGAGGTCTCGAAGGGGCAAACCCCATGTCCGCAATGGACTCTTACGCATGAAGTACGGCGCAGGTAAAGCGGGCGGCGGCTGTCAAGTGTGCCCGAACGGCACACTGTGTGATATTAGTCACGCGGAATGTTCGGCGTCGCGCCCGAGCAATTGCATGAGTTCCCGCCACTCGCGCGGCGCCAGCCCGCTGCCGTCCTGATCGACGCGCTCGCCTGCCAGCATGCGCCGCACCACCGCGAGCGCCGGCCCGGAGAGTTCGGCCGCATCCAGCCGATAGTCACGGAAGGCGGCGAACGTCGCCGGCACCCAGCGCTCCAGCACGGACACCATCGCATCGGCATAGACGCGGATCTCGTACTGCGCGTGCGCATCGGCGCGCAGCGACAGGAAATGCATGAAATTGTGCAGATCGACTTTCCAGTACCACTGCGTATAGGCCGAGAGCGGCAGGTTGATCCGCGCCAACTCGCGCGCCAGCCCGACCCGGTCGTCGGCGAGGCGCGCGCCTCCCGCATCCTCGTTCAGCATCGCCTCGTAGTGGTCGAAGGCGCGCGTGGCGTCGGCCTTCAGCACGTCGAGGACGTCGCGCGCCTCGTCACCCTCGAGCACTGCGCCCCGCCCCTGCCGGTTCGACGTCGACTGCGCCGCCAGATGCTCCGGCGCCGGCAGGTAGAACTCCCGGTCGAGGACGGAGTAACGCGCGGAATATTCGTTCACGTTGGCTGTGCGGTGGCGGATCCACTGGCGCGCCACGAAGATCGGCAGCTTCACGTGCAGCTTGATCTCGCACATCTCGAACGGCGTCGTGTGCCGGTGCCGCAGCAGGTAGCGGATCAGCCCGGCATCCTCGCTCACCCGCTTCGTGCCGCGGCCGTAGGAGACGCGCGCCGCCTGCACCACCGCCGCGTCGTCGCCCATATAGTCGACGACGCGCACGAAGCCGTGATCGAGCACGGGGATCGCCTGGTAGAGGATCTCCTCCAGAGCCGGCACCGTGGCGCGCCGCGTGGCGACGCTCTGCGTGCGCAGGCGCTCGATCTCGTCGGACTGGTCGGCGGTGAGCGGCATGGAACCTCGAAGGTGGCGTCGAACGGTAGTAGCGCAGCGTCCGGCGGGCAGGAACCCCTTTCGCTAACGTCGCGACCGCCTATATTAACCCTCGTCGGGTAGCACCCGACTATGGCGATAAACGCCGTATGGAATAAGCGTTGCGGACCCGGGGGCGGTACCCGGCGCCTCCACCATACCCGCCGGGGTCCAAGCCGGCGACCATGGGGGCGAAACAGGATCGACGCGCGCGGTAAAGATGCGGTTTTTGCTCGGCATGGTACCACCGATATCGGGCCATTTTCTAAGTGCGAATGATAACGACGCACTCGCTGTTGCTGCATAAGCAATAAGCGCGGTTCGGGGGGCACCGGGCAACAGAAGCCCCCCACTTCGCGCGGCCGGCGTTCGGATGGGGCATGAGCCAGGATTTGCTGAAATACGAACTCATCGTCCAGGACGCGCTGCGCGGGGTCGTGCGTGAGGTCCTCACCCGCGTCTCCCGGGAGGGGATGCCGGGCGAGCATCACTTCTACATTACGTTCCGCACGCGCGATCCGGGGGTGAACATCCCGCAGCGCCTGCGCGAGACCTATCCCGACGAGATGACGATCGTTCTCCAGCATCAGTTCTTCGGGCTGGAGTTGAAGGACGACTCGTTCGAGGTGACGCTGTCCTTCAACCGCAGCCTCGAGCGGCTGCACGTGCCGTTCCGCGCGATCAGCGCCTTCGTCGATCCTTCCGTCAATTTCGGCCTGCAGTTCCAGACCGGCGAGGGCGGCGAGACGCCGGCCGCCGCCGCGGACACGGCCGAGGCGGTCGCAGCCGACGGGGACGCAGCCGAGCCGGCGGCCGACGTGCCGCCCGCCGAGAAGGTCGTCTCGCTGGACGCCTTCCGCAAAAAGTAATATCGCCTCTCCCGTTACCGCTTCGGCTCAGCGCGCGCACGCCTCGTCCGCCGCGCGAGCGAGCACGTCCCAACCCGCTCAGTCCCGCCGGGAG
>Ga0114916_1001589_pt1 | contig 12651 bp, 11 predicted proteins | sample MalvirAntarct_66_FD_83501 | JGI IMG/M metagenome (GOLD analysis project Ga0114916, IMG submission 83501) | Marine viral communities from the Global Malaspina Expedition - Malaspina viral metaG Antarct_66 | ecosystem: Environmental > Aquatic > Marine > Oceanic | place: West Anvers Island... | reverse complement strand
GGATCTGTCGCGCCTGCAGGACCGGCTGACGCCGTTCGACGGCGAGACGGCACGGCGCGCCGTCGCCCGGGAGCTGGGCCGCCCGGTCGAAACGGCCTTCGCCAGCTTCGACTCGCGCGCCGTCGCCGCCGCCTCGATCGCCCAGGTCCACCGGGCCGTCACCACCGAAGGCGCGGCGGTCGCCGTGAAGGTTCTGCGGCCCGGCGTCGAGGCCGGGTTCGCGCGCGACCTGGCGCTGTTCCTGTGGCTCGCGAAATGGACGGAGCGGCTCGGCAGGACCATGCGGCGCCTGCGCCCGGTCGAAGCGGTCGAGGCGTTCGCGGACAGCGTGCGCAGCGAAATGGACCTGAGGCTAGAGGCCGCCGCCGCGTCGGAACTGCGCGAAAACTTCATCGACGTGCCCTGGTTCAGGGTGCCGCAGGTCGACTGGCAGCGCACCGCGCGCGGCGTCATGACCCTGGAATGGATCGACGGCATCCCGGTCGACGAGAAGGCGCGGCTGATCGCGGCGGGGCACGACATCCGCACCATCCTCAGCCACGCCGCCAATTCCTTCTTCACCCAGGTCTTCCGCGACGGCTTCTTCCACGCCGACATGCATGCCGGCAACGCCTTCATCGCCGGCGACGGAACCCTCGTGGTCATCGACTTCGGCATCATGGGCCGGCTCGACCGCAGCACCCGCGACCATCTGGCGGACATGCTGATCGGCTTCGTCATGCGCGACTACGATCTGGTCGCCGACGTCCATTTCCGCGCCGGCTGGATCCCGCGCCACCAGTCGCCGGCGGCCTTCGCCCAAGCGGTCCGCTCGATCGCCGAGCCGATCATGGAGCGGCCGCTCAACGAGATATCGATCGGCCGCCTGCTCGCGCAGCTCTTCGAGGTGACCGAACGGTTCGACATGGAGGCGCAGCCGCAGCTGCTCCTCCTCCAGAAGACGATGCTGATGGCGGAGGGCATGGGCCGGCAGCTCGATCCGACGGTCAACATGTGGACCCTCTCGCGCCCGCTGATCGAGGACTGGCTGCGCGAGAACCGCGGCCCCGAGGCACGGATGCGCCGCTTCGCGGCCGAGTTCGTCGCCAACGTCGTCCGCCTGCCGGAACTGCTCGACAAGGTCGAGCGGGCCGCCGACCGGATCACCGAGGCGGAAACCGCCCTGGTGAGGCGCAGCGCGCGCGAACGCTCGCGGTTCTGGCCGTGGGCCGCGGCGCTCGCCTTTCTCCTCGTCGTCCTCGCGGCGATCTGAACGGCAAAGAAAAAGGGCGCCCCGATCGGGACGCCCTTCTTTCGATGGCCGTGAGGCCGGCGATCAGCGCTTCGAGAACTGGAAGCTGCGGCGCGCCTTGGCCTTGCCGTACTTCTTGCGCTCGACGACGCGCGGGTCGCGGGTCATGAAGCCGGCGCTCTTCAGCGCCGGGCGCAGCGGCGGCTCGTAGCAGATCAGCGCGCGGCTGATGCCGAGACGGACCGCGCCGGCCTGCCCCGAAAGGCCGCCACCGGAGACGGTGCACCAGACGTCGTACTGGTTGGCGCGGTTCGTGGTCACGAACGGGGCAAGCAGGACCTGGCGGAGATTCGGACGGGCGAAGTAGTTCTCGCCGTCGCGACCGTTCACGGTGATCTTCCCGTTGCCCGGCTTGATCCAGACGCGCGCAATGGCGTTCTTGCGTCGGCCGGTGCCGTACGACCGGCCCTGCGCGTCGATCTTCGGCTCACGGGGCGCGTCGTCCGTCTCGACCGGCGTGCTGCCTCCGAGCGCGGACTTCAGATCGGCGAGCGAATGTGCATCCGCGGCCATGCTCAGAAGCTCCTCTTGTTCTTCACGTTCATCGCACCGACGTCCAGCGCCTCCGGCTGCTGGGCGCCGTGCGGGTGCTCCGCGCCGGCATAGACGTGCAGCTTGCGCATGACGTCGCGGCCGAGCGGGCCGCGCGGAACCATGCGCTCGACCGCCTTCTCGATGACCCGCTCCGGAAAGCGCCCGGTCAGGATCTGCTGCGCCGAGCGCTCCTTGATGCCGCCCGGGTGACCGGTGTGGTGATAGTAGACCTTGTCGGTGAGCTTGTTGCCGGTCAGGCGAACCTTGTCGGCATTCACGATCACGACATGGTCACCGCAATCCATGTGCGGGGTGAACATCGGCTTGTGCTTGCCGCGCAGTCGCATCGCGACGATCGTCGCGAGCCTGCCGAGCACAAGATCTTCGGCGTCGATCAGGCACCATTTGTGCTCGATGTCCGCCGGCTTGGCTGAATAGGTCTTCATGTTTCCGTCCGCTGGCCTCACGCCATCCCGTGTGGCGGCGGGATATAGGGGGGTGCGCGGAAGGCGTCAACAACAAACGATTTATCCTGCAAAATCAATCGGTTGATATGAACTACCATGTTACGCATGCTTCAAGCCTCTGACGGCATTGCATAAGTCACCGACGCCTGAGCCACCGGATCCGTGACGCCCTCGCTGTAGAGCAGGACGTCGCCGAAGGCCAGCCGCCGGCCCATGCGCAGCAGCCTTCCTTCCGCGATCACCGCCGCCGCTGCCGGCCGGCGCAGGAAGGCCATGTTGAGGTGCGTCGTCACGGCCAGCTCCACCGCCCCCGCCCGGCTCATGACCAGCCCGTACATCGTGATGTCCGCCAGCGCCATCAGCACCGGCCCGGAGACCGTGCCGCCGGGTCGCAGAAAATCCGGGTCGAACGGCGCCCGGATCCGTACGAACCCATCCTCCAGCCGCTCGACCTCGGGCCGCAGGATACGGGTCATCGGCACGGCCTCGCGGACGAGCGCCTGGAATTCGGCGGCTGTCACGGCGGCAGCTGGGGCGCTGGCGGCGGCTGGCATGGCTTTCCCTTGGTCGGTTGGCGCGGGCGGGCCTATCTTCCACCGCAGCGACCGCGATCGGAAGCACCGCGAGGCCTGTCATGAACCACCTGCCCAATGCCGAGCCGCTGCTGCTCCGCGACGACCGCGACGGCATCGTCACCCTGACGCTGAACCGACCAAAGGCGTTCAACACGCTGTCGCGCGCGCTGATGACGGAGCTTCAGACGACATTAGAAGCGATCGCCGAGGATCCTGCGGCCCGCGTCGTGGTGATCGCCGGCAGCGGCCCGGCCTTCTGCGCAGGCCACGACCTGCGCGAGATGCGCGCCGATCCGAGCCGCGAGGCGCAGCAGGCGCTGTTCGACCAGTGCAGCCGCCTGATGCTTACCCTGACGCGAATCCCACAGCCGGTCATCGCCCGCGTCCATGGCCCGGCCGCGGCCGCCGGCTGCCAGCTGGTCGCGACCTGCGACCTCGCGGTCGCCTCCGAGGCGGCGAAGTTCGGCACCCCCGGCGTGAAGCTCGGCCTGTTCTGCTCGACCCCGATGGTAGCGCTGACGCGCGCCGTCGGCCGCAAGGAGGCGATGCGCCTGCTCGTCACCGGCGACATCGTCGACGCAGAGACCGCCCGGAGCATCGGGCTTGTGAACGAAGTGGTGGCGCCCGATGCGCTCGACGATGCGGTGGCGGCGCTGGCGGGGAAGATCACCGCCCATTCCGGCACCGTCGTCGCCATCGGCAAGACGGCCTTCTACCGCCAGATGGAACTCGGCCTCGACGAGGCGTATGCCTATGCGAGCGGCGTCATGGTCGAGAACATGATGAAGCAGGATGCCGCCGAGGGCATCGACGCCTTCCTGGAGAAGCGCCCGCCCGTCTGGCGCAACGGCTGACGCGGCGGCGACCGAGGACACTGCCATGGCGTGGAACTTGCTCGCGATGCTGACCTTGCCCTGCCGACGCGAGAGCCCGCCGCCGCCATGCTGACCATCATGCCCGAGCCCCTGACGAAAGAGGCGTTCGCGCCTTACGGCGATGTCCTGGAGGCGCCCGTCGAGAAGGGGCGCCTCTATTACGAGGAGGCGCTGGGAAACGGCCGGACGGATGCGTGGGCCAGCCTGTTCCTCTCCTGCGCCCTGCCCGTCGCCGGCCTGCCGCTCGACGCGACGGTCATGGAGCGCCACGAATTCTCCTCGCAGACCTTCGTGCCCCTCGCGCCGACCCGCTGGGTCGTCATGGTGGCGCCGCACGGCGCCGACGGCGGCCCGGACATGAGCCGCGCCCGCGCCTTCCTGCCGGCACCCGGCCAGGGCATCACCTACCGGATGAACGTCTGGCACCACCCGAACACCGTCTTCGGTGCGCCGGCGCAGTTCGCCGTCTTCATGTGGCGCGACGGCGGCAAGGGCGACGAGGAGTTCTTCACCCTGCCCGAGCCCGTCAAGATCGCCGGCTGAGGAGACTGCGATGACCTACGACCGCGACCTCATCGGCTATGCGAACAACCCGCCGGATCCGAAATGGCCGGACGGCGCGCGCATCGCGATCAACTTCGTCATGAACTACGAGGAGGGCTCGGAGCCCTCCGTGCAGGACGGCGAGGGCTATACCGAGCGCGCCCTGACCGAGGCCGGCACCGCCGATCCAGGCGTCGTCGGTCGCGACCTCGCCGGAGAGGGCCTGTTCGCCTACGGCAGCCGCGTCGGCTTCTGGCGGCTGATGCGCCTGTTCCAGGAGCGCGGCCTGCCGATGACGATTTTCGGCTGCGCCCTGGCACTTGAACGCAACCCGCCCGCGGCCGAGGCCATCAAGGCCTCGGGCTTCGACATCTGCTGCCACGGCTGGCGCTGGGTGCCGCATTACAAGCTGACCGAGGCCGACGAGCGCGACCACATCCAGCGCGCGATCGCCTCGTTCGAGCGCATAATGGGCGAGCGACCGCTCGGCTGGTACTGCCGCTACGGGCCCTCGGTGAACACCCGCAGGCTGGTCGTCGCGGAAGGCGGCTTCCTCTACGATTCGGACGCCTACGACGACGAACTCCCCTACTGGGTGAAGGTCGACGGCAAGCCGCACCTCGTCGTGCCCTACAGCATCACCAACAACGACGCGCAGTTCGGCCGCGGCAAGTTCGCCACGGGCGACGACTTCTTCACCTTCTGCCGCGACGCCTTCGACATGCTCTATGCCGAGGGTCGAACCCAGCCGAAGATGATGTCGGTCGGCCTGCACATGCGGATGATCGGCCACCCGGCCCGCGCCGCCGGACTCGCCCGCTTCCTGGACTATGTCCAGATGCACGCCGGCGTGTGGGTGACACGCCGCATCGACATCGCCCGGCACTGGATGGAGCATCACCCCTATCAGGGGTGACGCCCCTTCCCGCCCGGCGTCAACCCAGCTTCGGTTCCAGGTCGACGCTGTAGAGCGTGTCGCCCTTCAGGTCCTTCAGCATCACGGTCATCACTTCGGTGCGGCCGTCGATCCTGGTCTCGCCGAAGAACTGCAGACCGGCGGTCGGCGGGGTGTTGGCCTTGCCGTCCGGATGCTTCGTGTAGACGACCTGCGGCCCGAAGGTGTCGTCCATCTTGCCGGGCCCGAACGAACCCGCGTTCAGCGGGCCGCTGACGAACTCCCAGAAGGGCTCGAAGTCGGTGAACTGCGCCTTGCCCGGGTCGTAATAGTGCGCCGCCGTGTAGTGCACGTCGGCGGTGAACCACACGGTGTTGCGGATGCCGTTCTGCTTGATGAAGCGCAGCAGGTCGGCGATCTCGTGCTCGCGGCCCAGAACCGGCCCGTCGCCGTTGGCGATCGCCTCGAAGGCCTCCTTGCCGTCGGCAACGACGATGCCGATCGGCATGTCGGCGGCGATCGCCTTCCAGGTGGCGCGCGAGGCGAGCAGCTGCTGCTTCAGCCATCGGATCTGGTCCGCACCCATGAACGCCGTCTCGACCCCCGCGACCGGCTGGCGGTTGCCACTGTTCGCGGCGCGATAGGTGCGCATGTCGAGGAAGAAGACGTCGAGCAGCGGGCCGTAGCTGATCGCGCGATAGACGCGGTCGGGATCGGTCGGCTCCTCGCGGATCGGCATGTACTCGCTGAACGCGCGCCGCGCGCGGGCCGAGAGCAGCGAAGCGCTCTTCTCGGTGTAGCGGTCGTCGAGCATCTCGCCCGGATACCAGTTGTTCGTCGTCTCGTGGTCGTCCCACTGCGCAAACATCGGCACCTCGGCCGCCAGCCGGCGGACGTTGGCGTCCATCAGATTGTAGCGGAAGTTGCCGCGGAACTCGGCCAGGGTCTCGGCGACCTTCGACTTCTCCTCGATCGTCACGTTCTTCCACAACGTGCCGTCGGGCAGCTTCACCTCGGCCTGGATCGGGCCGTCGGCATAGATCGTGTCGCCCGAGTGGATGAAGAAGTCGGGCTCCGACTTCCGCATCACCTCGTAGATCTTCATCCCGCCCCAGTCCTCGTTGATGCCCCAGCCCTGGCCGGCGGTGTCGCCGGACCAGACGAAGGCGACGTCGCGGGCATGGCCCGGTGCGGTGCGGAAGCGGCCGACCGCGGCCTCGCTGACGATGCCCGGCTCGGCCAGGTCCTCGAACTGCACGCGATAGAAGATCGTCTGCCCCGGCGGCAGGTCGCGCAGGTCGACCTTCGCCGTGAAGTCGGCGACGTCGAGCGCCGCCGGCCCGACCACCCGCCGGGGGTTCTTGAACGACTCCGTCGTGGAGTATTCGACGATCATCCGCGCCGGTCGGTCCGTACGGCTCCAGACGATGCCGCGGTCCATGCCGACGTCGCCGCTCTGCACGCCGTTCGGGATCGTCGGACGCACCTTGTCCGAAGTGATCGACGCCGGTGCGGCCAGACCGGACCGCGCCAGGACGCCGGACGCGGCGAGCCCGCCGCCGATCATTGCGGTGCGACCCATGAACAGGCGTCGGGTCAGCGGCTGGACGAGATTGGTGCGGCGCATGATCACTCCTGGCACGGGCTCGGTTTCTCGGCCCGAACCCTAGCGTTTCCGCGTGTCGCCGCCGTGACGTCGCCATTGCAGCGGCATGACGCGTACTCGGATACGACCACTCCATTTCCGGCGTCGGATCGCCCCGCTATCATGCGCCGCGACGCACTGCCGGAGAACACGCCGATGCCCGACACGCCCACCCCCTGCCGTATCGCGATGGTGATCTTCCCGCGTATGACGCAGCTCGACCTGACCGGCCCGTTCGAGGTGCTGGCGCGCATGCCGGGCGCCAAGGTCGACCTGCTCTGGCATCATATCGAGCCGGTGAAGGACGCCCAGGGCCTGACCTTCACGCCGACGGCGACCTTCTCCAGCTACGGCACGCCCGACATTCTCTTCATCCCAGGCGGACCGGGCGTGCTGGAGGCGATGCAGGACGACTATCTGATCGCCTTCGTGCGCTCGGCCGGCGAAGAGGCGGCTCTGGTCACCTCGGTCTGCACGGGCTCGCTCGTCCTGGGTGCCGCCGGCCTGTTGAAGGGCAAGCGCGCGACGACGCACTGGGGCGCCATCGAACAGCTCGCCCTGCTCGGCGCGATCCCGACGCCCGAGCGCGTCGTCGTCGACGGCAACACCGTCACCGGCGCCGGCGTCACCTCGGGCATCGACTTTGGCCTCGCCGTCGTCGCCAAGCTGCACGGCGAGGAGAAGGCGCGCGAGATCCAGCTCCAGATCGAATACGACCCGCACCCGCCCTACGACAGCGGCTCGGTCCGCACCGCCAGCCCCGAACTCGTCGAGCGCCTGAAACGCCGCAGCGCCGGCATCACCGAACAGCGCCGCACTGCCGCCGAACGCATCGGCCGGAGGCAGGGGCTGGCGGGGTAACTCCCCAAGAAGCGGAGGTCCGACCTGGTCCTCAATAGTTCGCCTTGTCCTCCACCGCGTGGCCACGCTTCGGGATGAGCATCGATCGGACGAAGCTCATGAAGACCGTGCCGTCGGCCTTCGTGCCGAGGGTACGGATCTGAACGATGCCCTGGGTCGGACGCGAAGCCGACTCGCGTTTGTCGAGCACCTCGGACTCGGCATAGATCGTGTCGCCGGCGAAGACCGGTGCGGTCAGCTTGATGTCGGTCCAGCCCAGGTTGGCGATCGCTTTCTGGCTGGTGTCGCTGACCGTCATGCCGACGACGATGGACAGGGTGAGCGCGCTGTTGACCAGCGGCTGCCCGAACTCGCTGTGCTTGGCGTACTCGCGATCGAAGTGCAGCGGATGGGTGTTCATCGTCAGCAGGGTGAAGGCCGTGTTGTCGTATTCGGTGATCGTCCGGCCGGGCCGATGCTCGTAGACGTCACCGACGGTGAAGTCCTCGTAGTAACGGCCGTAGGTCTCGCGATAGCGATTGGGGCCGACCTGCTTCCAGTTCTGGGTCATCGTGCGGGCGTTCCTCGGTTGCCTGTCGTCGGATCGGCCGGACGATAGGTCCGCGGTACGGCGCGCACAACGCCCGGCGGGACCGGCCGGGCACGTCGGGCGCGCGGCCTCGCAGCGCGTGGTCCGTCGCCGTCGCCGTGGTTTTCCCCTGCGGGGCAAACGCATCGTGGCCAGCGCAGCCGCGCCGGTGTAATCTACGTCGCTCCCATCACCTCTCCTCTCGCGGGTTCCCATGGCAGGCAGCGTCAACAAGGTCATTCTGGTCGGCAATCTCGGGCGCGATCCCGAGATCCGGCACCTGCAGAGCGGCGAGAAGCTCGCAAATCTCAACCTCGCGACATCGGAGAACTGGCGCGACAAGGCGTCGGGCGAGAGGCGCGAGAAGACCGAGTGGCACCGTGTCGTCATCTTCAATCCGAACCTTGCCGACATCGCCGAGCGGTTCCTGAAGAAGGGATCGAAGGTCTACGTCGAAGGCCAGCTGCAGACGCGGAAATGGCAGGATAAGGACGGGATCGAGAAGTACAGCACCGAGGTGGTGCTCACGCGCTTCCGCGGCGAACTCACCCTGCTCGACGGCCGCGCCGGCGGCCCTGGCGGTGCCGGCGAAGGCGGGTCCGGCTACGAGCCCGACCGCGGCGGATACAGTGGCGGCGGCGGCGGTGGTGGCGGCTTCGGCGGCGAGCCCTCATTCGGCGGCGGCAGCCGCCCGGCCAGCGGCCGCACGCCCCCGCCGGCCGACCTGGACGACGACATCCCGTTCTGACCCGGATCTCCGCCTGAGACCGCGCGGCGCCGCTTCCGAGCGGCGTTTCGCGCAAGCGTGATATCTGCTACTAGAATCACCACCTTCTTGTCCGGCGCTGCCGGGCCGGCCATGGTCGCCGTCTGACGGGCCGGTGCCGCAGCGACACCGAAACAATTGGGCCGATTGCGGGCCACGCCGCCCGTCACGGGGGCGACCGCAGCAGGGCCGGGATACAGAGCTTGAGCGACACCCCTCCTACCCCCATCGATCCGCAGGACATCAAGCCGGTCACGATCGAGGAGGAGATGCAGCGCTCCTACCTCGATTACGCGATGAGCGTGATCGTGTCGCGCGCCCTGCCCGATGTCCGCGACGGCCTGAAGCCGGTGCATCGCCGCATCCTCTACGCGATGCTGGAGGGCGGTTACGACTGGGCCAAGCCGTTCCGCAAGTCGGCCCGCGTCGTCGGCGACGTGATGGGCAAGTATCACCCGCACGGCGATTCGGCGATCTACGACGCCATGGTGCGCATGGCGCAGGACTTCTCCATGCGCCTGCCCCTGGTCACCGGCCAGGGCAATTTCGGCTCGATGGACGGCGACCGGCCGGCGGCCATGCGGTACACTGAAGCGCGCCTCGCGCGCTCCGCCGAGGCGCTGCTCGCCGGCATCGACGAGAACACCGTCGACTTCCAGCCGAACTACGACGAGTCCGAGAGCGAGCCGACGGTCCTTCCGGCGCAGTTCCCGAACCTGCTGGTCAACGGCGCCGGCGGCATCGCCGTCGGCATGGCCACCAACATCCCGCCGCACAATCTGGGCGAAGTCGTCGACGCGACCCTGGCCTACATCGACAATCCCGGCATCACCGTCGACGAACTGCTGGAGATCGTGCCCGGCCCGGACTTTCCGACCGGCGCCATCATCGTCGGGCGCGGCGGCATCCGCGCGGCCTACACCACCGGCCGCGGCAGCATCATGATGCGCGCCCGCACCGCGATCGAGACGATGGCCCGCGACCGCGAGGCGATCATCGTCACGGAGGTGCCGTACCAGGTCAACAAGGCCCGGATGGTCGAGCGCATCGCCGAAGTGGTGGCGCTGAAGCTGGTCGACGGCATCTCGGAGCTGCGCGACGAGTCCGACCGGCACGGCATCCGCGTCGTAATCGAGCTGAAGCGCGACGCGCAGTCCGACGTCGTCCTGAACCAGCTCTACCGCTTCACGCCGCTGCAGACGAGCTTCGGCGTCAACGCCCTCGCCCTCAACGGCGGCCGCCCCGAGATGCTGCCGCTGAAGGACATGCTCTCGGCGTTCGTCGCCTTCCGCGAGGAGGTCATCACCCGGCGCACCGTCTTCCGTCTCGGCAAGGCGCGGGCGCGGGCGCACACCCTGATCGGCCTCGCCGTCGCGGTCGCCAACCTGGACGAGGTGATCGCCACCATCCGGCGCGCCGGCGACCCCGCGGAGGCGCGTGCCGCCCTGACCGGGCGCAGCTGGCCGGCCCTCGACCTGGCCCCCCTGATCGCGCTGGTCGGCGAGCCGGGCGGCGCCTTCGACGGCAACGACTACACCATGTCCGAGGAGCAGGCCCGCGCCATCCTCGACCTGCGCCTGCACCGCCTTACCGGTCTCGAGCGCGAGAAGATCGCCCAGGACCTGAAGGAGACGGTCGACACGATCGAGGGCCTGCTCGAGATCCTCCGCTCGCGCGAGACGCTGTTCAAGGTCCTGCGGGAGGAGCTCGTCGCGGTCCGCGACCGCTTCGCCGATCCGCGTCGCACGGTCATCGAGGACGGCGACTTCAATCAGGACATCGAGGACCTGATCGCCTCGGAGGACATGGTCGTCACGGTCAGCCAGACCGGCTACGTGAAGCGGGTGCCGCTCTCGACCTACCGGGCCCAGCGCCGCGGCGGCAAGGGCCGCGCCGGCATGGCGACCCGCGAGGAGGACTTCGTCCGCCAGGTCTTCGTCGCCAACACGCATACGCCGATGCTGTTCTTCTCGTCGAACGGCATCGCCTACAAGCTGAAGGTCTACCGCCTGCCGATCGGCACGCCGACGGCGCGCGGCAAGGCGATGGTGAACCTGCTGCCGCTCTCGCCCGGCGAGACGATCACCACCATCATGCCGATGCCGGAGGACGAGGAGCGCTGGGGCGACTGGCACGTCATGTTCGCCACGACGAACGGCAACGTCCGCCGCAACAAGCTCTCCGACTTCGTCAGCATCAACGTCAACGGCAAGATCGCGATGAAGCTCGACGAGGGCGACAGCCTCGTCGGCGTCGCCACCTGCAGCGAGGCGGACCACGTGCTGCTCGCCACGGCGAAGGCGCGCTGCATCCGCTTCCCCGTCGACGAGGTGCGCGTCTTCATGGGCCGCACGTCGAGCGGCATCCGCGGCATCGCCCTGGAACAGGGTGACCGGGTGATCTCGATGACCATCCTGCAGTCGGCCGCGTTCGCCCCCGAGGAGCGCGACGCCTTCATCCGGATGGCCGCCGCGCGCCGGCGTATCCCCGACGCCCTGGAGGGCGCGAGCGAGGGACCGGCCGAGGAGCCGGGCGAGGAGAACGGCTCGGCCCTGCTGCTCAGCGAGGAGCGCTATGCCGAGATGGCGGCCAACGAGGACATCATCCTCACCATCGCCGCCAACGGGCTCGGCAAGCGGACCTCGGCCTACGACTACCGGGTGACGCGCCGCGGCGGCAAGGGCATCGTCCTGATGGACCTGGCCTCCGCGGACAACAGCGTCGCCGCTGCCTTCCCGGTCGGCGAGCGCGACGAACTCGTCCTGGTCACCAATGGCGGCCAGATCATCCGCGTCGGCGTCGGCGACATCCGCATCGCCCGGCGCAGCACGCGCGGCGTGCGCATCTTCCACGTCGCCGAGGGCGAGAAGGTCGTGTCGGTGACGCGGCTCGCCGAGGACGCCGAGGCGGCGGCCGAGGATGCCGCGGCAGCCGCGGCGGCGGACGAAGCCGTCGCCCCGACCGAGCCGCCGCGCGAGCCGCCAATGAACGGTGGCGCGGGCGAGGACGAGACGCCGGACGACGGCGAAACCTGAGCACCGGCCGGCAACGCTCCGGGCGGAGAAGAAACCGAGGGAAGAAAGTCGATGAGCAAGGAGCGCGTGGGCCTCTATCCGGGCACGTTCGACCCGATCACCAACGGCCACATGGACATCATCCTGCGCGGCACCCGGATCGTCGACAGGCTGATCGTCGGCGTCGCGGTCAATGCCGGCAAGGGGCCGCTCTTCCCGATCGAGGACCGGATGGCGATGGTCCGCGAGGAGGTCGACTCGGCGACCGACGCCGCCACCGCCGCGCGCGTCGAGGTGCGCACCTTCGACGGCCTGCTGATCGACTATGCCAAGCGCGCCGGCGCCTCGACGATCGTGCGCGGCCTGCGCGCCGTGTCCGACTTCGAATACGAGTTCCAGATGGCGAGCATGAACCGCAAGCTCGACCCGTCGATCGAGATCGCCTTCCTGATGGCGTCGGACAAGTACCACTTCATCTCGTCGCGCTTCGTCAAGGAGATCGGCGCGCTCGGCGGCGACATCTCGCACTTCGTCTCCGAAGGCGTCGCCAAGCGTCTCCTCGCCCGCTACGCCCAGGGCGAAAAAGTCCTCTCCGGCGCCGCCTCCAAGGCCTACTG
>Ga0114916_1001588_pt1 | contig 12660 bp, 5 predicted proteins | sample MalvirAntarct_66_FD_83501 | JGI IMG/M metagenome (GOLD analysis project Ga0114916, IMG submission 83501) | Marine viral communities from the Global Malaspina Expedition - Malaspina viral metaG Antarct_66 | ecosystem: Environmental > Aquatic > Marine > Oceanic | place: West Anvers Island... | reverse complement strand
TGATGACGACGACGACGACGACGGCGGCAACGGCGGTGGCCGCGGGGGCGGTGGCTCCGACGACGACGACGATGATGGGGACGACTGATCTTGATTACCGTCGCGGGAAGAGAGTTCGGAGTTCGCTCGGTCAACCTGTTCTGGGCCACCTTGATCATCGTGGTGGTGTCGATGGCTTTGCTGTCGGGGTTTCTGCGCCCCGTCAGCGACGCCCTGGCGGGCGTTCGCTTCAGGCTGACTGACCGCGAGGCCAGCCAGACCCTCACTGTGGTGGAGATCGACTCGCGCAGCCTTCAGGCGGCGGGAGCCTGGCCCTGGGACCGGCAGCGGTATGCGACCGCGATCGACAATCTGGTCGAGGCAGGAGCCACCCTGGTGGCGTTCGACGTGGATTTCAGCGCACCCTCGCAAACGGCGGCCGACGCCGAGTTGGCGGCCGCAGTCTCGCGTCATCCGGGACAGGTGGTTCTGGCCAACTTCCTCCAGAAGGAATCTTACGGATCGAGGGACAGCGCGGTCGGCGAGAACACGCCCATCCCCAGCCTTCGCCAGGATGCGCTGCTGGCGTCTGTGAATGTACCTGTCGATGTGGACGGCAAGGTCAGAAGCTATGACGTCACACCATCGGGAGCATCCCAGCCTTCGCTGGCGGCGGTTGTCGCAGGACGCAGTGGCGGAACCAGCTTCGATATCGATTTCGGGGTCGACCACCGGACGATTTCGCATCTGAGCTTCGAGGACGTTCTGGCCGGCGACTTTGACAGGACGCTGGTTTCGGGCCGGGTCGTACTCATCGGCGCGACTGCGGTCGAACTTGGGGACGAGTTCGCCACGCCGGCGGGTCTCATTCCAGGCGTCTACATCCATGGCCTCGCTTACGAGAGCCTGATTGGCGGCCGGGCTCTGGTGGGGCTTCACCCGGGCCTTCTGCTCGCGCTCTGCCTTGTTGGGGGTGCCCTCCTCTTGCCGCGACGCGACGGCGGGGCATCGCTCCATCGACTGGTCCAGGTCCATGCCCTGGCTGCGGCAACCATCCTGATCGGGCCCGTGATGCTTCAGGCAGTCTCTCCGATCAGCCTGAACCCTGCCCCCCTGATGCTGACGCAGCTTCTGTTTGCCATCTGGGGCACACGCGTCGAGCTGGAACGGCGCGAGCGGGCCATCGTCGCCGAGCGCGAGGCGGGCCTGCTGCACCTGGCCATGCACGAGCCGGAAACCGAGTTGCCCAACCGCCGGGCCCTGCTGAAGATTATCGGCGACACCTGGGCGGCCTCGTCTGATGCAGAGCTTGCCGTCATTACCGTAGGGGTGGAGCGACACGCCGAGATGCGGGGCGTGGTGGGCTATAACGTCGCCAACGCCGTGCTGGTCCAGCTCGCGGCCCGGCTGGAAGCCTTCGGTGCCACCGGCGGGGTGACCCAGCTTTCCAGCTCTGTCCTTGCGTTCGCGAGAACGGATCTGAGCGCAACCGGCCTCGCCGAACTGCTCACACGGCTCAAGGGGCTTGAGACCAACTTCGTCGTCGGGGATCATTCCATCGACATCTTCCTTCGCCTGGGTGCGGCTCTCGAACGAGGCGGTCAGCTGGAACCAGAGGCATTGGTGGAGCGCGCGACGGCCGCACTCAACTCCGCCCGTGCCTCGGACGATCGCGGCGTGGTCTATGACGAGGACGGGCAGGGCACGCCCGAAAACAATCTGGCCCTGATGTCGGAGATGCGCGAGGCGATCGCCGCCGGGGACATGTCGCTCCACTACCAGCCCAAGATGAGCACTGCCGATGGTGTGATCCGGTCGGTCGAGGCCCTGTGTCGCTGGCGGCATGCAGAACGCGGCTTTGTCTCTCCCGATCTGTTCATCCCTATCGCCGAGGATACCGGCCAGATCCGTGTCCTGACCGAGTGGAGCATCACGCAGGCACTTACGGATCACGCAGTGCTCCGCCTGGTCGGGCAGGACCTTGTCATCGCGCTGAACATCTCCGGGCGTCTGCTTGCGGATCAGGCCTTCCAGGCCAGGGTCCTCGACATGGTCGGGACGTCCGGAGCCGCTCTGTGTTTCGAGATCACCGAAACGGCCGTGATTCAGCAGCCCGGTCTGGCCAAACAGGCCCTTGCTGCCTTCCGGGCAGCGGGCATCAAGATTTCGATCGACGACTACGGCTCGGGCCTCTCGTCGCTCAGCTATCTGAAGATGCTCAATGCGGACGAGCTGAAGATCGACCGTTCACTCGTCGTCGATGCGCTCGACAGCCAGCGGGACCGCCTCATCCTGAAATCCACGGTCGATCTGGCGCATGGTCTCGGCATGTCTGTTGTAGCCGAAGGCGTGGAGACCGAAGAACTGACCTCGTGCCTGACGCTTCTCGGATGCGACGTCATCCAGGGCTACTGGGTATCGAGGCCGCTGCCGCTCGCGAAGCTACAAAGCTTCGTAGAGCACAGCCGATCTGCCCTTTCAGAGAGCTGGCCGGACCACAAGGCTGACGTTGTTTCTCTCAAACCCGAACGCTCGAAACAGTCGCTGGCTTTATGAATTTCACGGCCGCGCTCCCGGAGAAGACCGGTAGCGTCAGTCCTTCTCGGACTTGACCAGTGAGGAAGACCAGAAGTTCGACACAGCCAGGCAGAAGACGTTCGGGGAGCCCTTACCAATATCGGGAGGCGGTCACCTCGCTCGCCGTGTCCTGAAGCAAGCCGGCATGGGTGGCGCCTCTCATAAGAACCGGGCGACACCATAAGGCTTTCCGAACGATAGGCTGGCCACATCATGCACCTGAATCAGGGTCAACGCCGTATCGGCCAGGGCCTTTCGGCTGCGGTGGAAACCTTGGGCCAGATGTCACACTATAGGACCATGCCTAGAACCAAGATGAACCCCCGCGTCTTCTGGGGCGCGAGCCTGATTATCGGGCTCCTGCTCGCTGTAGCCATTGCTGCTCCCGGAGAGTCCGACCGCCTGTTTCAGGCGGCCCAGGGATGGGTGATCGAGACGTTCGGCTGGTTCTATGTCGCCTCGGTGGCCGGCTTTCTGATGGTCGTCCTGTTTCTGGCCCTCGGCCCGACCGGAGCGCTCAAGCTCGGTCCGGACGACTCGGAACCCGACTTCCCCTACCTCTCATGGCTGGCGATGCTTTTCGCAGCAGGCATGGGCATCGGCCTGATGTATTTTGCGGTTGCCGAACCGATCCAGCACTACGCCAGCCCTCCGGAAGCCCAGACCCAGACCTTCGACGCGGCGCGCGAGGCGATGGTGATCACCTTCACCCACTGGGGCGTTCACGCCTGGGCCATCTATGCGCTCGTCGGTCTGAGCCTCGCCTATTTTGCCCACCGCAAAGGCCTGCCCCTTACGCTACGGTCTGGTCTGGCACCGCTGTTGGGCAAAAGGATCGACGGTCCGATCGGCGATGCGGTGGATGTGTTCGCCATCTGCGGGACCCTGTTTGGCATTGCCACCTCCCTGGGTCTGGGCGTGTCGCAGATCAATGCAGGGCTGAACTATCTGACGGGCCTGCCGAACACACCGTGGATGCAGGTCGGACTGATTGTCCTGGTGATGGCGGGGGCGACCGCGTCCGTCCTCACGGGACTGGACAAGGGTGTTCGGCGACTATCGGAGCTGAACCTCGTCCTGGCGGTGCTGCTCATGATGTTCGTGCTGGCCTTCGGGCCGACGGCTTTCCTGCTCAAGGCACTCGTGCAGAATTTCGGCTTGTATCTGGACCATTTCTTCGTCCGGACCTTCAATCTCTACGCCTATGAACCCAGGGGGTGGATGGCGAACTGGACGCTGTTCTACTGGGCCTGGTGGATCGCATGGTCTCCCTTCGTGGGGATGTTCATCGCCCGGATATCGCGCGGCCGGACCGTGAGGGAGTTCGTGATCGGCGTCCTGTTGGTGCCGACCGGCTTCACCTTCCTGTGGATGACGGTCTTCGGCAACACAGCCATCAGCCTGGACATGGGCGTCGCGGCCGGTGCCATTTCGAATGCGGTCACCGCAGACCTGTCGACCGCCCTGTTCCGCTTCTTCGAAGAACTTCCCGGGACTGCGATTACATCGACGCTGGCGGTGACGCTTGTGGCGGTTTTCTTTGTCACATCGGCGGATTCGGGCTCCCTTGTAATCGACACCATTGCGTCCGGCGGGGCTGATGAAACTCCGCGCTGGCAGCGGGTCTACTGGTGTTCCCTGGAAGGACTGGCAGCGGCCCTGCTGCTTCTCGCTGGTGGACTGGGTGCGTTGCAGGCGGCGACGCTGGTGGCTGCCCTGCCGTTTGCGGTCATCATGATCCTCCTGGCAGCCGGGCTGGTCCGACAGATGAACGCTGACGTCGCCGGCCGAACCGTCGAGACCGAGGGCCCTCCCCTCGCAGAAAAGCTCAAGCGGATACTGTCTCCGGCCACCCGACGTGACATCGAACGGCAGATTGATCAGGTGGGCGCGCCAGCGCTTGAGACCGTGCGCCAAGGGTTGGCGGCGGAGGGTCTGGAGGCCGAGGTTAGCCGCGAGGCAACGGGCCTGTCCCTTCTGGCCACTTCAGGGGCCGGCACCGCCTTCCACTACCATCTCGAAGCGCGTGAGCGACCTCGTCCTGCTCTGACGGCACTGGAGGCTCCCGAACGTCACCGTGCCAAGGAATGGCGCATGACGGCGCGTTCCGACGATGTCGCGCGCGTCCGGGACGTGACGGGGTTCACCCAGACGCAGATCGTCAACGATGTCCTCGACCATCTGCATCGCTGGCGGACGGTCTGATGTAAACGGACCCGATCCCCTCAACCCTGTGTGCGCCGTGCCTGCGAGTTCATATGGGCGCTGATGGCTTCCATTGACCGGCGCACATGCCTTCATCCAGCCGTCCGCAGTGCTTCTGGAACTTCTCGGCGCAGCCATCCTAGGCAGTGACAGCCGACGCTGGTTTGGGGAGGGCGGGGCGCGTTACAAATCTCGTCGGCTTTCTGATAGCGGCTGGAGGCACGCTCGCGCGGCGACATCAATGGAAGTCGCGCGATCCCGGCATTATCCGAGCGTTACGGGGATGCGTGTGGCCGGGGTGGCGCGGATACTGCGGACGCACGATTTCGTCAGCGCGGCAAAGGGCGATCTCCGTGCAATGCCCGTCCGATAGCCGGTTCAGTTCGGCGGAGCGATCGAAGACCCGGTGCGCCATCAGATGAACGACGCCCTCCGGGCTTTTCTCGACCACGCCTTCGACGCCCATCAGCCGGGCAGCCATGACGACGCCTCGATACTCTTCGAACATTCGCGCCCACAGAACCAGGTTGGTGACGCCGGTTTCGTCCTCCAGGGTGATGAAGATGGCATTGCCCTTTCCCGGGCGCTGCCGGACAAGGACGACGCCGGCGGTGCGAACCTTGGTGCCGCTGCATTTGGTTTCCAGTTCGGCGCAGGTCAGCATTGTCTCCGCTGCAAAGATCGGCCGCAGGATCGCCATAGGGTGCGCCTTCAACGATAGGCGGGTTGTCTGATAGTCGGCGGCGACATGCTCGCCCAGAGCCATAAGGGGCAGTCGGGCATCGGCCTCCTCGCCCAGTTCGCGTGCGTCGGCCGCGGCGAACAGCGGCAGAGGTGCGTCGTCGGGCAGGCGGCGCACGGCCCATAGGGCCTCGCGTCGGTCCAGGCCGATCGAGCGAAAGGCGTCGGCCTCCGCCAGTCTGCGCATCGCCGCGCCGGGCAGGGTCGCGCGCCGAGCCAAGGTTTCGACACCCTCGAACAAAATGCTGCGGGCAGCCATCAGGGCCTTGGCCCAGTCTTTGCGGAATCCGTCGATCTGGCAAAAGCCCAGCCGCAGCGCCAGCGATCCCGGTGGTCCCTCCAGCTTATTGTCCCAGTCGCTCAGATTGACGTCGATAGGCCGGATTTCGACGCCGTGCTCCTGGGCATCGCGCACAATCTGGGCCGGGGCATAGAACCCCATTGGCTGGGAGTTCAGCAGTGCGCAGGCGAAGGCTGCCGGGTAGCGGCATTTGATGAAGGAGGAGATGTAGACCAGCTTGCCGAAACTGGCCGCATGGCTCTCCGGAAAACCGTATGAGCCGAAGCCCTTGATCTGCTCGAAACAGCGCTGGGCGAAGGCGCGATCATAGCCGCGCTCGACCATGCGAGTGACCATCCGGCCCTCGTATTTCCACAGGGTTCCGTCGCCCCGGAAGGTGCCCATGGCCTTTCGCAGGCCGTTGGCTTCCCGGGATGTGAACTCGGCGGCGACCATGGCGACCTTCATCGCCTGCTCCTGGAACAGGGGCACCCCCAGCGTCTTGTGAAGAACCTCCTTCAGTTCATCCGGATTGTAGCCGGGACCGGGTTTTGAGTAGTCGGCCTCCTCCACGCCGGCGCGCCGGCGCAGATACGGATGCACCATGTCGCCCTGAATAGGTCCCGGCCGCACGATCGCCACCTGGATCACCAGATCGTAGAATGTGCGTGGCTTCAGGCGCGGCAGCATATTGATCTGGGCCCGGCTCTCCACCTGGAACACGCCGATCGAGTCGCCCCGACAAAGCATATCGTAGACGTCGATCTGCTCTGTCGGGATGGTGTGCAGTTCATAGTGCGCGTCTTCGTGATCGCGCATCAGGTCCAGCGCCTTTCGGATGCAGGTCAGCATCCCCAGCGCCAGCACATCGACCTTCATCAGCCGCAGGTCGTCGATATCGTCCTTGTCCCATTCGATGAACGTCCGATCCGGCATGGCTGCATTTCCGATGGGGACCAGTTCGTCCAGCCGGTCCTGGGTCAGGATGAAACCGCCGACGTGCTGGGACAGGTGGCGGGGAAAGCCCAGCAGCCGCGTCGCCATGGCGACCGCCCGCCCGATCATCGGATTGGCAGGGTCCAACCCGGCCTGTTCAACATGCTTGCCTCCGATCTCGGCACCCCAGCTGCCCCACTGGCTGGCGGCCAGGCGGGCGGTCACGTCCTCGGTCAGGCCCAGCACCTTGCCGACCTCTCGGATGGCGCTCTTGGGGCGATAGCGGATGACGGTGGCGGCGATGCCCGCGCGGTGGCGGCCATAGCGCTCGTAGATGTGCTGGATAATTTCCTCGCGCCGCTCGTGCTCGAAATCCACATCTATGTCGGGCGGCTCTCCTCGGTGGTCTGACAGAAAGCGTTCGAACAACAGGTCGTTCTCGGCCGGGTCCACGCAGGTGATGCCCAGCACATAACAGACCGCCGAGTTCGCAGCAGACCCTCGCCCCTGGCACAGGATTCCCTTGGAATTAGAGAACCGCACGATGTCGTGGATGGTCAGGAAATAAGGCGCAAAATTCTGAGCCTGGATGAAGGCCAGTTCCTTGTGCAACAGGTCGACGACCTTGTCTGGAATGCCGTCGGCATACCGGGTTTGGGCATGCCTCCAAGTCAGTTCCTCCAGATACTCCTGCGATGAACGACCTGGCGGCGTCGGTTCCTGCGGATAATTGTAGGTCAGGTCTTTCAGGTCGAACCGGGCGCGGGCCAGCAGAACTTGCGTCTGTTCCAGGGCCTCGGGCGCATCCCCAAATAACCGGTTCATCTCGGCAGGGGTTTTAAGGTGTCGTTCCGCATTGGCCAGCAGCCGTCGCCCCGCCGCCTCGACCGTTACCCCCTCTCGGATACAGGTCAGCAAGTCCTGAAGATCGCGCTCCGACGGATCGTGATAAAGCACGTCGTTAACCGCCAGCAGGGGTACATCGGCCGCCTGAGCCATCGCCTTTAACCGCGCCAGACGACGCCGATCGTCGCCCTGTCGCAGCATCGCCGCAGCCAGCCAGATCGAACCGGGCGACGCCGCCTCCAGCCGTTTCAGGATGGTCGGCAAGCCCTCCAGCCGACGCTCTGGCATGACGATTAGCAGCAACCCCTCCGAATCGGCCAGAAGGTCAGCCAAGCCGATATCGCACTGGCCCTTCACAGCACGGCGGTTGCCCAGGGTCAGCAACCGCGTCAGCCGCCCCCACCCCGCCCGATCTTCGGGATAAGCGACGATGTCGGGTGCCCCGTCGTTGAAGGCCAGTCGCGTACCCGTCAGCAGGCGAAAATCCTGTGCCCGCGCCTTTACCAGGTCTGATAGGGCCGGATCATTCATGGTGTCCTCGACGAAGATGGTCTCGCCCGGCCCGCCACCGTCGCGGACTTTCTCGGGTGGCGACAATCCCTCCTCTCGCAGAGTGTTCAGCGCGCTCCAGGCTCGAACGACACCCGCCACAGTATTCCTGTCCGCCAGACCCAAACCGGTGTGGCCCCGCAGGATCGCGCTCAAAACCAGCGACTTGGGATGCGAGGCACCACGTAGAAACGAAAAGTTGCTCGCTGCCGCCAGCTCTGCATAGGCGGTGGAAGAAGTGACGTCCTTCATGCGAACAGACCGTGGATATACCAGCGCGGTTCGGGAACCTCGCCATAGAAGCCTGCACGAAACAGCCAGAATCGCCGCCCCTCATGGTCCTCAACGCGGTAGTAATCCCGCGTGCGATGTCCCGGCCGACGCCACCATTCGCCGCCGATGCGTTCGGGACCTTCTGCGTGTGCAACCTGATGCGTGACCCGCCGCCAGCGAAACCGTGCCGGAGGTCCATCAGGAGCCAGAGCGATGGTTTCGATCGGCTGGGGTGAATCGAACATTTGCAACGGGCGTTGAGGCGGGGATTCTGGATCGCGCGCGGGCCAGGTGGTCTCGCCCCGACGACGCCCAGCCCAGACCAGACGCGTGGCGCGTTCAGGCAGATGCGACTCCACCGGTTCGAACCGGCCAACCGCTTCTGGCCCCAGACGCGCTGTTAGTCGGTCGATCAGCCGGTCCAAGTTTTCGGCACCCGTCCCATTGCGATCTGGCGGCTTGGCTTCGAGCCTCGCCTGCGTTGACGCCATAGCTTGGGTGACAGGAACCGAGAGGCGCAACTGGTCGAACCCGAAGCCGGGGTCGAGCGGACTGGCCAGAGCCGCCAGCCTTTCCTTGAACAGCCGCATCACCCCGGTGGCGTCACGCGTCGCCTGCCCGGTTCGCACTGTGATCCGCCGGGTCGCCCCATCGATGCGGAAAAAGGCCACCGCGAACGCCCGCCCGCCCTGCCGCCGCTGGTCCAGCCAGGCCATGGCCTCGATCAGCAAGTCACCGATCACCGCCTCGACATCAGAAGTCTGGGTGATCGGCTCGAACAGGATGCGATCAACGACGCAGGCCGGGGGCGGCCGCAGCGGCGTGATCCGCACGTCCTCCCGGCCAAGGATACGCGCCAGCCGTACCGGCAGGTCGGTCCCGAACCGCGCGGCCAGGGAGGCGGTCGGGCGGTCGTCCAGATCGCCCAGGGTTCGCAGGCCCGCCCGATTCAGGGCCTGATGCTCCCTCTCGTCCAGCTCCAAGGCTGCGATCGGCAAGGCTCGGACGGCTGCCGCGTCCTGATCGCCTTCAAGGATTCCTCCCCGTCCAAACCGGGCCAGGGCTCGCGCGGCCTGGGGCGTGCCGGCCAGGGCCGTGCGGACGCTCAGGCCGATGAGGGCGGCGCGCATTTCCACCGCCCGGACCAGCCCGGCCTCATTGCCGAACAGATGGGTGCAGCCGGTGACGTCCAGGATCAGGGCGTCATCGCCATCGATCGCCGCCATCGGCGTGAACCGCCCGAAATCCTCAAGTACCTGAGTCAACAGGGCCGCATCGGCGTCGGGCCGATGCACGACCGTGCGCAGGGCGGGCGTCCGCGCCTGGGCGTCGGCCAGGGTCATGCCGCGCGTCAGTCCCAGGGCGCAGGCTTCCAGGTTCAGGGCGGCGAGCCGCAGGGCGCCCCGGACCTTTTCGACCAGAACGACGGCGTCTGGCGGGGCGCGTTCACCCGGTTCGGCGAAGCCCTGTCGCGCTTCCTCCCGACCCAACCGATCCGACGACAGGAACGGAAACCAGACGGCCAGATAGCGGCGCGGGCTCTGCAAATGCGCGAGTCTCACGATCCCACTCCAGCGTCCATTTGGCGGGGGCGGCCCCCTGTCGGCTGCGGGTCAGGGCGGCGACAAAGGCGGGGCGGCCGGGAGCCCCGGCCTCCAGCGCCGTCGACAGGGCCGCGCGCACCGACCAGCGGGTCTCGGCCGCGCTGGGCAAAGCCGCCGCCGCCGCTCGGACCAGGAACGCTGTGCTTCGCCCCGCCCGTGACGCCAGAGCCAGACGCCGACTGGCAGTCAGGGTCATGGCCTTGGCTTCGCCCCAACCGCTCATCAGCACGGCTCCGACAGCCCCACTCTTCAAGGCCTCCTCGCCCGCAGCCAGCATGGCCGTAGCGTCTCGTACTCGCACGATCAGCACGTTCTCGGGTCGCAAGCCCCACTCGTGCAGCCCCGGCCCATGCAGGGCCCCCGCTTCTTGGCAAGCCAATGCCTGAACCACCCAGGCCAGGGGCCTCTCCGTTGTCGCACGAGACGCCAGACCCAGCGCAAAGGCATTGGCGGCCACAGCATCGGCGGCGGTTTCGGCATGAATGTCGTGGAGGCAGAAGAGGCAAGGTCCGGGGTCCAGATACGCATCGACACGATCCATCCCGAGCGTGAATCGTCCCGGCTCGGGCCCGGTCTCATGATGAGACAGCTTGGCCAGGCGGGATTTCAACTGGTCGATCTGAAGGGCCGAAGACAACGCATGTTCCTGTTATGTTCCTCCATATGCCTCTCTCTCGATATGGAGAGTCAAGAGCCAAGAACTTGGCGCGCAAGCACCAGACCCAAATCGAGGCCTGGTCGTTTTGTAATTTCAGGAAATTAAGCGAGCGGCGGTCGGTTCGCTACAAGCCGACCACATAAGCAGCCTACTGATCAGCACGGGTAAGCTGCTGCTATTTATCAGAAAATGGCGCGCCCGGAACGATTCGAACGTCCGACCCTCAGATTCGTAGTCTGATGCTCTATCCAGCTGAGCTACGGGCGCGCATGGCCGCGAACGGCGAGGCGGCTTCCTAGCGGAGGTGTGGGCAGGGGGCAAGGGGTTTAGCGCGGTTTTCGCGGCAAGTTTCGATCGGGGGTTTCTAAGCCGAGGCGCAGGCGTCAAGTTGAGACGAACCTCCCCGGTCGTCTTCGCGAGTGCCTGATGCCATCCTCCCTTTCCCGCCTGGTCAGACCACTGGCTGTCGCAGCCCTGACACTGGCGCTTGTGGCCTGTGCGAGCGACGCCGGGCAATCCGCTCAGGACGCAGGGGGACGGGCGCCGGCCACAGACGCCCCGTCTGTCCCGGCCATGCCTCAGGCGCGCGGGCCGTTCGTGGCTGCCGCCAATCCCCTGGCGGTCGAGGCGGGGATGAAGATCCTGCGCGAGGGCGGATCGGCGGTTGATGCGGCGGTGGCGGTGCAGGCGGTGCTGGGGCTGGTCGAGCCGCAGTCGTCGGGTCTGGGCGGCGGGGCCTTCATGATGGTGTTCGACGCGGAGAGCAGCGAGGTCACCAGCTATGACGGGCGCGAAACGGCCCCGGCGGCGGCGACGCCGGAGCTGTTCTACGAGAACGGCCAGCCGTTGGGCTTCGGGGACGCGGTGCTGAGCGGTCGATCGACGGGCGCGCCGGGCGTGGTGGCGATGTTAGGCATGGCGCAGGCCGAGCACGGTGCCCTGCCGTGGAGCGCCCTGTTCGGGGATGCCGAGCGGTTGGCGCGCGAGGGCTTTGTGGTCAGTCCGCGTCTGGCCGGCATGATCGCCCAGCCGCGCGGACAGGCGCGGTCGCGCTGGGCCAACGCCTATTTTACGAAACCGGATGGCCAGCGGCTGGTCGCGGGCGATGTGCTGCAGAACCCGGCCTATGCCCAGACGGTGGCCGAGCTGGCGGCGGGTGGGCCTGAGGTCTTCTATCGGGGTCGCATTGCGGAAGAGATTGCCGACACCCTCGCCGAGGGGCCGCGCCCGGGGGCGCTGACGACGGCGGACATCGCAGCGTACCAGCCGATCGAACGCGGGGCCCTGTGCCGCCCTTACCGGGTCTATGTGGTCTGTGTGCCGCCGCCGCCGTCCAGTGGGGTGGCGATCCTGCAACTGCTGGCCATGGCCGAGCGGACACCGGCGATCAATGGCGGGGCGAAGGATGCCAACGCCTGGGTCGCCTTCGCCCAGCTTCAGCGGCTGATGTATGCCGACCGGGACCGCTACGTCGGCGACCCGGCCTTCGTGGGTGTGCCGGTGCAGGGGTTGCTGGACGACGGCTATGTGGCCGAGCGCGCGTCGCTGGCGGTGGGTCTGACGGGCGCGGCCGAGGCAGGCACCCCGCCGGGCGGCGTCTTCGCCGGGCCCGATGCCACGCGCGAACCCGCCGGCACCTCGCATTTCGTCGTGGTGGATGCTCAGGGCAACGCCGTCAGCATGACCACGACGGTGGAGAGCATCTTCGGCTCGGGCCGTATGGCGGCGGGGTTCTTTCTGAACAATCAGCTGACGGACTTCTCGTTCGAGCCGTTGCGTGCCGATGGCCAGCCGGCGGCCAATGCGGTGGCGGCGGGCAAGCGGCCGCGTTCGTCCATGTCGCCCGTGATCATCCTGGACCGGCACGGCCGTCTGATCGGGGCGCTGGGATCGCCCGGCGGCTCCTCGATCCTGGCCTATAATGCCAAGGCGCTGATCGCCGTGCTGGACTGGGGCCTGCCGGTCCAGGCGGCGTTCGACCTGCCCAATCTGGTGGCCAAGGGCGATGGGTT
>Ga0114916_1001586_pt1 | contig 12672 bp, 11 predicted proteins | sample MalvirAntarct_66_FD_83501 | JGI IMG/M metagenome (GOLD analysis project Ga0114916, IMG submission 83501) | Marine viral communities from the Global Malaspina Expedition - Malaspina viral metaG Antarct_66 | ecosystem: Environmental > Aquatic > Marine > Oceanic | place: West Anvers Island... | reverse complement strand
TTTTTCGTAAGATTGTCCTTTTGTTGCAATTACAAAAACAGGCATTGCTTCATCGATTAAAGCAATTGGTCCATGTTTCATTTCAGCGGCAGGATAACCTTCGGCGTGAATGTAAGAAATCTCCTTAAGCTTAAGCGCACCTTCCAATGCAACTGGAAAAGAATTTCCTCTTCCCAAGTACAAAGCATTCGTTGCGTCCTTGTAAATTTCTGAAATAGATTCAATGTAATCACTAGATTTTAGAACTTTTGCTACTTTATCAGGAATTAACTCTAATTCGGTGATAATTCTTCTGAACTTAGCTTCATTTAATGTCCCTTTCTTACGAGCAATAGCAAGTGCCATTAGTGTCAAAACAGTAACTTGAGCAGTAAATGCTTTTGTTGAAGCGACTCCAATTTCAGGTCCTGCATGTGTGTAAGAACCAGCATGCGTAATTCTAGAGATAGAAGAACCGACAACATTACAAATTCCGAGAATTGTAACTCCTTTAGATTTTGCAAGTTCTAATGCAGCCATTGTATCAGCCGTTTCACCAGATTGAGAAATTGCAATGACAATATCTCCTTCTCCGATTATTGGATTTCGATATCTGAATTCAGATGCATATTCAACCTCTACTGGAATTCGTGTTAGATCTTCAAATAAATACTCACCTACTAAAGCGGCGTGCCAAGATGTACCACAAGCCACGAAAATAATTCGTTTAGCGTTTGCGAGCTGTTGTTCGTAATCCTTAATTCCGCCGAGTCCAACCCAGCCTTTGTTCACGTTTAGTCTTCCTCTGAAACAATCTTTTATCGAACGTGGTTGCTCGTGGATCTCTTTCAACATAAAATGCTCATATCCTCCTTTTTCAAGGGCTTCAAGTTGCATTTCTAACTCTTGTATGTATGGAGTCTTTTCTTGATTCTGGATATTGTAAAGACGCAATCCTTTGTTTCTTTCTACAATTGCAATTTCTTCATCTTCAAGATAAACTACTTCGTTTGTATATTCAACAATCGGTGTAGCATCAGAAGCTAAGTAGAAATCACCTTCTTTACCAATACCAACAACAAGTGGACTACTTTTACGAGCCGCAATAAGTTGATTTGGATTGTCTTTACTCATAACCACAATTGCGTAAGCACCAATAACGTTATTAAGCGCCAATCGAACCGCTTCTGCAGTAGTTACTTTTTCGTTTTCTTGAATATCTTCTATCAAGTGAACTAAAACTTCGGTATCTGTTTCACTTTTAAAAGTATGACCTCTTGCTATCAATCCTTCTTTAAGGGTATCATAATTCTCAATGATTCCATTATGAATCAGAGCGATATTTTCATTTCCAGAAAGGTGCGGATGTGCATTTACGTCATTTGGAAGTCCGTGAGTTGCCCACCTTGTGTGACCAATTCCGATTGTTCCATTTATATTTTTCTTGTTGGTATGTTTTTCTAACTCACTAACTTTTCCTTTGTGCTTGTAGTTTAGGAGTCCTTCTTTATTAATCAAAGCGATCCCAGCACTATCATAACCTCTATATTCAAGACGCTTAAGTCCTTTAAGAACAATTGGAAATGCTTGTTCTTCTCCGATGTATGCAACAATTCCGCACATAACTTAATTCATTAAATTTTTAGAAATATATTAAAGTTTTGTATAAACTACGTTTAATTTAGGTTGTTTTTTATTGACCGATTCAGGACCATTAAAAATAATTCGTTCCGTAGTTGAGTTGTAAAGACTAGGTGAAATAATAACCCCGTTGTTTACATACTCTCCTGACAATAAGTTTTGCAAATAGAGCCGAAGATCTACTATGTATGCTCTCCTCTGTTGATTATAAGATATGGGACTATTAGATTGATGTAAAAGATATAAGTTGTCATTGTCTGGATCCAGCTTAGAGCTAACAGTCACAGAAGAGCTAGGGTAGAAATCGCTACCTTGGTAATAATCAATCGGAATCTCAAGAATTGCTTCGTGAATTATCACGTCTTTAGGAATATCGTTTAAAGAAGGAAAATCAATTTTTGCTCTGCTTCTAAATGCTTGTGCATAATATTGATCTTGACCTTGAGCTGGATTGTTTATTACTGTTTCGACATCAGTACCTGAAATATCGTTTTCAATGTGATTAAAATCAACCAGCGAACCAGTGACTAAAAAATCAAACTCAAGAGGATCTCCTGTATCGTCATCCGTATAATAAACAGTCATCTTAGAAGCAGGTGTGGTAGTTGTCAAGTAAAAGATTGTTCCTTCTCCAGGACTTTGCATTCCGTTGTTGACTTTAAACTGCAATCCTTTAAAACCATTTAAAAAAGTTTCAATATCTGAGGAACTCGCAGCCAATGTCATTAAACTTTGCCCAAAAGTATTATCCAGTCGAATTCTAAGTTGTGGTTCTAAAGTATCATTTCCGACAACAGCTCCATTCGATACATCAGGCAGAATTTGACCTGAACCCGATTCAACTAAATCTCCACCCGTTGTTGCAACAATTGAAGAAGACAAATAGGACGAATCTCTTGTCAATTCATCCATTAGCTCGTAAACTTCAAAGGTTTGTTCACTTATTTCACCATAATAACCTCCATATTCAAAGGCCATAACAACGGAATCGATAGTGTAGTTGAGGGGAAAGTCTGGATTGAAACCTTGCACTGTAAACTGCGTGTAAAAACTAGCATCTACCTCTCCAAAAACAGGGTCGTTGTATGAACCAAGTAAGTTGAAACGCGGATCCATAGAGACTGTAGAATCTTCATCAATGGTGTAAGTATACAACTCGAAAGTATCTACTCCACTTGAGGAAAGTATTGATCCAGGAGGCAAAGCTTCTTCACCAACTGGACTTCTTTTCTTTTTACAAGATGTAGCAACGAGTGCTAAACAAAAAAAAGCAGCGGAAAGCATTACTGCTCCCCGCCACGTAATTACATTATTAATCTTTATCATCATTGAATCAATGCTTCTTCTTCTATTACTTTGTCAAAGAATTCACTTACCACTTTTGGCTGAACTTCTTCTGATTCGAATTCCATTTTATGACCATCGCAATTATCAAAAGCTTCTTTTAGATCATCATTTAGCGCTTCACTACCCATGATAACACCATCTGAATACTTAACAGCTGTTTTACTTAAGCTATTGTGGTCTCCTTCTTTAATTGCTTCAATAATACTTTCATCGAATCCTTCAAACTTAAGTTTTTCTGCAAAACGATCGTCCCAATTTTTGTTAAAGGAGTCTTCGTAAAGAGAATAAACAACTTTTGTATCCGAAAAATGTGGGTCATTATTGTAAATATCCTTCACATACATTGGCATTAGCGAAGTCATCCAACCGTGACAGTGAATTACGTCCGGTTTCCAACCAAGTTTTTTCACTGTTTCCAATACCCCTCTACAGAAGAACATTGAACGTTCGTCGTTATCACTAAATTCTTCATCTTTATCGTCAGTAAAAACAGCTTTTCTCTTGAAGTATTCCTCGTTATCGATAAAATACACCTGCATTCGAGCAGTTGGGATAGACGCTACTTTTATGATTAGAGGATGATCCATGTCATCTATTATCAAATTCATACCAGACAAACGAATTACTTCGTGTAGCTGATGTCTTCTCTCGTTAATAATTCCGAAACGCGGCATAAATACGCGAATCTCCTTTCCATTTTCTTGTACTCCTTGCGGAAGCTTTCTAGCTACTGTAGAAACTTCAGACTTTGGTAAAAATGGTGTGATTTCTTGCGAAACAAAAAGAATTCTCTTTTTTTCCATGAAAGTTATTTTGGTAAAACGTATACAAAAATATAAAAAAAAAGTCGGATATTCAATATAAAAAGATAGTTTTGCCCGTTTGCCTCATCAAAGAATACAGTATTTTGCAGCATTTTGAAGACATAAACTCAATACGAAAAGCCTTAAAACCCTTTTGGGATTCAAAAAGGACTGTAGGCCTTATTCCCACTATGGGGGCGCTACATGATGGACACATGAGTCTTTTGCGACAGGCAAAAAAAGAATGTGATGTTGTTGTTGTAACGATTTTTGTGAATCCTACACAGTTTAATAATTCTGGAGATTTAGCAAATTATCCCCGCACAATTGATGAAGATTTAGCTTTATTAAGAGAAGAAAACTGTGATTTCGTCTTTTTGCCAACAGTTGAAGAGGTGTATCCTGAAGATTATGAAAACATCAAAGTTGATTTATCACCAATTGATGAAGTGATGGAAGGCGTGCATCGACCAGGACATTTTGATGGTGTAGCAAATGTGGTTTCAAGATTTTTCAAAATTATTGAACCTCAAAAGGCTTACTTTGGAAGAAAAGATTTCCAGCAAGTTACAGTAGTGGAAGAAACAGCACGCCAATTAAATTTACCCGTTGAGATTGTGCCTGTTGAAACATTACGAGCATCAAATGGTTTAGCTTTAAGCAGTAGGAACAAACGTTTATCTGAAGACGAGCTTGAAAAAGCCTCTATTATTTACAAAACGCTAAATTATGGTAAGGAACTAGTGAGCCAAACTTCGCCAAGAGATGCTCTCAACAAAATGAAAGCTTATTTTGAAAACAGTTCTCTGGAGTTAGAATATTTAGACATTGTTGATCCAAAATCATTAGAACCTTTAAATCAATACTGGGTTCCAGGTACTACGGCTTGTATTGCGGCTTTTTGTGGAGAAGTTCGTTTGATCGATAATATGGAACTTGTTCCAAATGATTAATTTTACGTTTTAGATTACAGTTCGTTTTTTAAATTAAATGCTCATGTTTACAGGAATAATTGAACAATTAGGAGAGATAAAGAAGATTGAAAAAGAAGGGAGTAATATTCATTACACTTTTTCTGCTTCGTTTGTAGACGAGTTAAAGGTTGATCAAAGCGTCGCACACAATGGAGTTTGTTTAACTGTCGTGAAGATTGAAAACAGCGAATATACTGTAACAGCAATTCAAGAAACATTAGATAAAACAAACCTAAAGAATTGGAAAGTAGGAAATCTGGTTAACCTTGAACGCTGCATGCCTGCAAATGGTCGATTTGATGGACATATAGTACAAGGTCATGTCGACACAACTGCAACTTGCAAAAACATTCGATCAATCGATGGAAGTTGGGAGTTCTCGTTTGAGTACAATAGTGATCATGTTACAGTTGAAAAAGGCTCCATTACAATTAATGGAACAAGTTTGACGGTTGTAAATTCAACTGAAAATACTTTTAGTGTACACATCATTCCATATACTTATGAGAACACCGTGTTTCACACTCTAAAGTTAGGTGATCTGGTGAATCTAGAGTTTGATATTATTGGGAAATATGTTGAACGACTTTTGGAGAAAAGATTTAGTAAGTAGTCAAGACCTAAGAACTATTAAATAACAGCGAAAAAATTAACAGTACTGTTATTAAAAGGATTATTAAAGGCTAATACCAACAAGTCTCAGTAATTTACCTCTGAGCGCCTATTAGAAATTTATAAGCTTAATTAGAGTAAAACAAAAAGGCTACATCCAATCTTTTCTTATTGCCTTGTCAACCTTTTTCATTAATTTCTTTAAGACCGCATCTCTAGAACCAACAGTTCCAGTCCTGATTAATTCATAGTGAACAGGCTCTCCATTTTTGTAAAAGATAATCGAAAAAGTTACCGATGTAGCGCTTTCTCTGTAAAGAGGAAAAAGGTGTCCTGCTTCGAGTTCCTCTTCTAAGGTTTTAATGTTTTCTGAAGGTTTAAACCTTTTGTCATAACCGCGAACAGAAATAAGCATGTAAGTATCAATGCCTTCGTTTTTGAGTGATTTTTGAACACTATCATTTAATAGTATTTTTGGAGAACCACCTTGCTTGATAACATTTAAAGAAGCTTTTGTTTTGATGTCGTAAGAGTTGAAGAGTTGTATTAAACTCACTTCAAGAGAGTATCTATCTTCCTGTTTGTCTTGTTGAGCAACAACTAAAACATTGTCTAATTTAAATTCTTCGTTTTTCTTATTCTGAGCAGAAACGCCTGTTGAAAGTAAAAAACTCGTAATGATTAAGCTAAAATATATTTTCATAATTCCTGATTTTAAAAAACTTCACTAGCGATTTGTTTGACTTCGCTAGAATTAGACATTGTATAATAGTGAATGCACGGAACTCCAGCTTCTTTCAATTCTTTGGTTTGTGCAATTCCCCATTCGATTCCTAAGCTTCGTACTTCGTCATCAGACTTGCACTTTAATAATTCATTGGACAATTCATCTGGGAAATCAATATTAAAGAACTTCGGTAAAAACGAAATATGTCTCAATTTGGTTATCGGTTTAAGACCTGGTATAATCGGAACATTTATTCCAGCAGCACGACACTTATCGACAAATTCAAAGTATTTTTTATTGTCGAAAAACAATTGAGTTACGATATAATCCGCACCTTTATCCACTTTTTGTTTAAGGTATTGCAAATCTGTTGCCATATTCATAGCTTCGAAATGTTTTTCAGGGTACCCAGCTGTACCAATACAAAAATCAGTGGGTTCCAGTTGAATATCATCATGCGTATAATTCCCTTTGTTCATCTGAACGATCTGTTCAATCAGATCTACAGCATATTTATGTCCATTTGGATTAGGGGTAAATGAACTTTCTGTTTTAATCGGATCACCTCGCAACGCTAGAACATTATCTATCCCCAAAAATTGTAAGTCGATTAAAGCGTTTTCAGTATCATCTTGACTGAAGCCTCCACAAATTAGATGTGGAACAGCATCAACATGATATTTATTCATGATAGCTGCACAAATCCCAACCGTACCAGGGCGCTTTCGAATAGAAACTTTCTCTAAAAGGCCTTTTCCTCTTTCCTTGTAGATATATTCCTCTCGGTGATAAGTAACATTGATGAATTTTGGCTTAAATTCCATTAAAGGATCTATTCCATTGTAAATTGATTGAATACTCTTCCCTTTTAGTGGGGGAAGAATCTCAAATGAGAAAAGTGTTTCTTTGGATTCGTTAATATGATCAATTACTTTCATCAGGATATTTTATTCTAATCTGTTATCTTGAACAAAAGTAATATGATAATCAAGATAAATGGAATACACTTGCCTAAAAGTTGTGAATTTTTAGTTATACTAAAACGTTATTATCAAAGAAGATTAAGGAATAGTTCCGCTATTTTTAAATCGTTTTTAGTGGTAATTTTGATATTTTCTTCGTTGCTTTCAGTCAAATGAATTGTTTTGCCTGATTTTTCTACCACACTAGCGTCGTCAGTGAATTCATTGGAATACGATTGTTGGTAAGCATCTTTTAGCCATTCGGAGCGAAAAACTTGTGGAGTATGAACCAAGACATAGTCTTTGCGATAAACAGCTTTGTTGCCTTCTTTCGATTGCTTTCTCATGGATTCTTTAAGTGGCAAAACTGGAATACCACTCCCTTTATCTTCAGCCATTTTAAATGCATCCTGAATCGTCTTTAGACCAACTAGTGGTCGAACCCCGTCATGAACCGCAATGATTTCCCCTTTTGCAACCTTTAACGCTTTTTGAACGGAATGATATCTTTCTTCCCCACCTTCAATCAACTGTAATGGAGTTTTAAAATCATGTTTCTCACACAATTCATTCCAGTATGACCACCATTCTCTGGGAAGAGTAACTAAAATTTCAATGGTATTATCGAAATCATAAAACCGTTGAATGGTATGCATTAATATTGGCATACCACTAATCGGTAAAAATTGTTTGGGAACATCACTATTCATGCGTTTTCCGATTCCTCCTGCTGTGATGATAGCAGTTCTCTTTAAATCAGAATGAATTACGCCCTTCAAAATAAGATTTTACAAAATCAACATCGCATCACCATAAGAGAAGAATCGATATTTTTCTTTGACTGCTTCTTTATATGCTTCTTTCATCAATTCGTGACCCATAAATGCAGAAACCATCATGAGTAAAGTTGAAGAAGGTGTGTGAAAATTTGTAACCAAAGCGTCTGCAATACTAAAATCATAAGGAGGGAAAATAAATTTATTTGTCCATCCATCGAAAGGTTTTAATTCACCCTGTGTAGATACAGAAGTCTCAATTGTCCGCATTGAAGTCGTTCCGATAGCGCACACTTTTTTTCTATTTTGTTTTGCTTTATTTACCTTATCTGCTGCTTCTTCAGAAATATGAGCTTCTTCAGAATCCATTTTGTGTTTGGTTAGATCTTCAACCTCCACTTCTCTGAATGTTCCCAATCCAACGTGAAGAGTCACCTCAGCAAACTCTACACCTTTTAATTCAAGACGCTTCAACAGTTGCTTAGAAAAGTGCATCCCTGCCGTTGGAGCAGCTACAGCACCTTCTTCTGAAGCATATATGGTTTGGTAACGCTCTTCGTCCTGCTCTTCTACATCTCTTTTGATGTATTTTGGAAGCGGAGTTTCGCCTAATTCGGTAATTTTATTTTTGAACTCTTCGTAGGTTCCATCATAAAGAAAACGCAAAGTTCTTCCGCGAGAAGTGGTATTATCAATAACCTCAGCAACTAACGATTCGTCATCACCAAAATATAATTTATTACCAATACGAATTTTTCGAGCTGGATCTACTAAAACGTCCCAGAGCAATGATTCGCGATTGAGCTCTCTCAAAAGAAAAACTTCAATTTTAGCACCCGTTTTTTCCTTGTTCCCGTACATACGAGCTGGAAAAACTTTTGTGTTATTTCGAATCATAACATCACCTTCATCAAAATAGTTGATGATGTCTTTGAACATTTTATGTTCTATTTTACCAGTATCACGATGTATTACCATCAGGCGAGACTCGTCTCGGTTGTCAACAGGATAATTTGCGATGAGTTCTTCCGGCAATTCGAAATCGAACTCAGATAGTTTCATTTTATTCAAAGCGACCGTTTTTTTAAGGGCTACAAAGATAGGAAATATATCATTTGAATATACATAAAGTTAGAAGAGAATGAATGAATGACTCAAAAGCTCCATTATTCTTGTAATCTGCTATCGTCTTAAACGGATTCCAAGCTCTAATTCCACCTCTTTTCCAATTATTTTTGAAATTTCATCTTTTACATTTTCAATTTCATCTTCAGTTGGGTATTCGTTTACAATTAGATCAAGAGACATTATCAGTGGATTATTACTCAAAACCTTTACGTTTTCGAGTTCAACATCATTAATTTCCTTGTGATTGATTGAGCGAATCATTTGGTTTTCTTGAACCACCTTAAAAAACCCGTATCCAAGAGGAACACTTAAAGACAAGACTACGAAAAAGGAAATGAGTACACCTTTACGCGCCAATCTGAAAGGACTGTAACCAGTGAATAGAAAGGTTAGCGCTCCAGCCAACACCATCCCCGTCAAGTTTGTGAGTACAAGTAAAAATGCACCAAAGAAGACTTCCCAGTTTAACCAAGCAATTCCAATACCCGAAACCGCCAGTGGTGGGACCAAAGCAACTGAAATCGCAACCCCCGCGAGCGTCTTTGCTATTTCTTCACGAGAGTGAGCGTAAGCACCCGCTGCACCAGAAATAACAGCAATCCCCAAATCTATAATGTTGGGTTTTATTCTTGAAGTTATTTCGATATTCATATCGTTTATCGGAGTGATAAAAGTTAAAATGATAGCAAAAAAGTATCCAATCAAGAGTCCTAATCCGACAGTTACAAGACTCTTTTTAATTAATGATCGATCCTGTCTTAAAACCCCCATGGAAAGAGAAATAATTGGAGACATTAGTGGAGCTAAAATCATTGCACCAATTATAACTGGTGATGAATTTGCAAAAATACCGAAGGTTGCCAAAATGACTGAAAGCGTCATTAAGACCACATAATTCTGACTGGGACGTGAGTTTTCTCGAAGTTGTGTAAATAAATCTTTGTATTCTTCCGTGGTAGCGTGTGAAATCCAAGGTAAACGCTTACGAACAACTTCTTCTTTTAACGTTCCTCTTGGCAGGTTGTTTATTTTAAAAACTTTTTTACTGGTAGCTTCTTCAAACTCAACTGACTTAGCAGGTATTATTTTTATCCCTTTTTCTATACGAAAGTTTAGTTCCTTTGCTAAATTTATTTTCCCGTCTATATCAAAATTGAACTCATTATTCGAACTTAAGATTAATTCGTTTACTTTGAGTTCTCCCAAAAAGTTAAATGCTTTGTTTTTTTGTTCGTTTCCTAAAAATAGTTTGAGAAAGTAAGCTTTCACAAGTTGTAATATACTTCTCGGCGAAAAAACAAAACAGTGAAGTAAGCCATTGTTGGAATATTTTTCTTCAGATAAAATTCTAGAAACCATTGAGTTTTTTCCGTGCTGGACAACCAAAACATCTGTGATGGCGGTTTCAAATTCATCTTTGTCCTCCACTTTAAACTTGAACAGAGAAGCCCTGATATTTTTGAGCTTTCTCATAAATTGAAAAAAGCGTTTTATTTTTCCAAAGAGGTTTCCTTTCTTGCCATTTGACGAAAGAAAAGACATTATCTCCCCAACAGCAAAGTAGTTTAAAACAACTTCATCGTTGCAAAGCAGCAAGTCAGATTCAATAGCACGTTCTGATTCTAAAGCTTCAGTGAACGAGATTTCGGGATCTTTGCTTAAATTAAACCCTTTTATTGCATTAGAAGACTTGGGATGGCTAACAAAGGCGATAGTACATCCTGTACTTTTAATTTCATTAATTGTTATTTTGAGTTGATCATCACTTAAAAAAAGAATACAAGTGTCCCCTTCACTGAGATCCAGTGATAAGTTCTCTAAAAAAGGTGTATGGCGATCAGTTTTCTCAACAAAAAGAGTTTGTATACTTTCTTTTAATGCGTTGAAAGCTTCACCGTCATAGATTAATACTTTTTTGTTCGAATACTTCATTTAATTCGTTACCAAGTAAAATGATTAGCACTAATATAATATAACTAATCTTTTACGACTTCTGTATTCTCAATAATTTCCAGCCACTCATCGACAGATTTAGCATCGTCAATTGAAAATTCGCCCGACTTAGTTCTACGCAACGCTATTAAACAGGCTCCTGCACCCAATTTTTTACCAAAATCCTGAGCTATCGAACGAATATAAGTCCCCTTTGAACATTTAATTTCAAAATGAACTTCTGGAAAATCTTTTGAATCAATTGTGAAATGATCGATGCGAATTAAGTTTTGTCGCATTTCAATAGTTTTACCTTGCCTTGCAGATTCGTATGCTCTTTTCCCATCTATCTTCTTTGCTGAAAAGATAGGTGGAGTTTGTAGTTGCTCACCAAGGAATTCATTTACCACTTTATTCATTAATTCATCATTGATATGATCTGTTGGGTAGGTTTTGTCGTATTCCGTCTCCAAATCAAAACTTGGAGTGGTTTTGCCAACTAAAAACGTTCCTGTATAGGTTTTGTCATCTGCGGTTAATTCCTGACTAATTTTGGTCTTTTGGCCAGTGCAGATAATTAGTAGTCCAGTTGCTAGTGGATCTAGCGTTCCAGCGTGACCAACCTTCATCTTTTTTACATCATACTGCTTCTTGAGTTTCCAGCGCAATTTATTGACAACATCGAAAGAAGTCCAGCGAAGTGGCTTGTCTACGAGAATAACTTCTCCAGCTTTAAAGTCATAATGTTCTTTCATAAAGAAATGTTGAAATTATTGTCGTGACGAATTAAAAGGCCGACCAAACGATGGCAATTGTACCAACTATAAAACAGTAGTAGGAAAAATATTTAAGCTTACTGTTTTTGACGATTGATATCATCCATGTACATGCGATTAATCCGGTAATGAACGCAGCGATAAATCCGGCACTCAGTTCGAGGTATTGAATGTTTGTTTGAGCGAAATCATCGCTCAATAAATCTTTCCCCATCTTACCTAAAATTAAAGGTACAACCATTAAGAAAGAGAATCTTGCCGCCTTTTCGCGATCTATTCCAAGAAGTACAGATGTTCCAATAGTAGCTCCAGACCTAGATACACCAGGGAGGATAGCAATGGCTTGAGAAATTCCAATGATTATTGCATGACCGATTCCAACCTTTTTTTCGGTGCGTATTGCTCTATCTGCAAGAAACAGTAGCAATCCAGTAATTAAAAGCATAAAACCAACCAACAGAATTTGACCATCAAAGAAAGTTTCCAATTCATCGCTAAACACAACGCCAACAATTGCTGCTGGGATCATGGAAAGAACAATTTTAACGGCGAACCAGAACTCTTCATTTGACTTGAACTTGAAGAGTCCGTGAAAGATTTCACCAATATCTTTTCTAAAAACGACAATTGTACTTAACGCCGTTGCAGCGTGCAAAACTACGGTTGTCATCATCGATTCTTTGGCAATAGTTTCGCCACCAAAAAAGGCTTTCACCAACTCTAGATGACCGCTACTTGAAACTGGTAAAAACTCGGTAAGTCCCTGAACTATACCAAGGATAATTGCTTCTAATAAACTCATTGATATTATTCGCTGTCTTGATCTTGTTTTTCAACTTCTTTAGGCTTTTTCATTATACTGTAGATGATAACGATATAGCCAAGAACGATTAAGATTGGAGATAATGTAATTCTGATGTGAGAAAATAATTCATCCTCATTAAAAGCTTCTTTTGTTTCTGCCGCTCCACCAATCATTAGAATAAAACCGATAATGTTCAAGCCTATTCCAATT
>Ga0114916_1001585_pt1 | contig 12677 bp, 11 predicted proteins | sample MalvirAntarct_66_FD_83501 | JGI IMG/M metagenome (GOLD analysis project Ga0114916, IMG submission 83501) | Marine viral communities from the Global Malaspina Expedition - Malaspina viral metaG Antarct_66 | ecosystem: Environmental > Aquatic > Marine > Oceanic | place: West Anvers Island... | reverse complement strand
GACATAAACCGAGCCCCAGTAGCCCCCTGCCCTGTCATGATCGATGATCAGCGTCATGTGCCCACTGCCTCCCCGGAATCGACCGCATTTTTCGATGCGGCGGCCTTGGCGGCGAATTTCTTGCGGAAGGCGGGACGGTCGACCGGGGTGTCTTCCCATACACCGGCATTGTCGCCCTGGCCGACGCCTTCGAAGAAGGCCTTCATGCGGTCGAAGCGCGGCTTGTTGTCGATCGCCGCATTGACCACGGCGGCAAGCGAGCCCGCTCCGGCGGGACCCATCAGCGGCCGGGCCGAGATCAGGTTGGTGAAGTAGAGCGCGGGCGTCGCCTGCTCCTTGGCCTTCTGCACGACAGGCGTAGTGCCGATGGCGAGATCCGGCTTGAACTCTGCCATGGCGGCGAGATCCTGCTCAAGCGAGGCACGGTACTCGACATGCACGCCATGAGCTTCGAGCCAGTCGGCATCCAGGCGCGAGAATTCGGTTTTCGGGCATGCGGTGCCGACATATTTGAGATCAGCTCCGCTTTCGACCAGAAGCCGCGCGACAATCAGCTCCGAGCCTTCATAGCCCGACAGCGTGATGCGCCCCTTGATGCGGTTTTCCGACAGCGCGCCGCGGATCGCGCCGCCAAAGGCGTTGCGGGCGGCATCGATCCGGGCCTGGGAGACGTTACAACTGTCGCCGATCGCCTGCAGCCAGGCGTCGGTGCCTTCAAAGCCGACCGGCGCCGAGCCGATCACCTTGCGTCCCGCCGCGCGGAAAGCACGCACGGAAGCGGTGTAGAAGGGATGGATGGCGGCGACCGCAGCGCAATCGAGTGCGGCATAGAGCTCGCGCCATTCCCGCACGGGAACAACAGGGCCGGCGGCAAGGCCCATCGGCTCGAGCATGGCGGCAATCATCATCGGATCGGCGGGGAACATCTCGCCCAGCAGCGTGATCGAAGGTCGTTCCTCAACACCCGTGCGGGGCGCTTGAACCGGACCGGTCTCTGCTTCCTCATGAGCGTAGGTCAGCATTGCCGAGGACAGGACATCCTTGGCTTCCGCATGGGTCGGCACGCCGAAGCCCGGGACATCGATGCCGACGATACGCACGCCGTTGATCTGCTTGGGCAACATCTGCAGCGGCACACCCGACGCGGTCGGCACGCACAGGCTGGTGACGACGATGGCGTCATAGGCGTCCGGATCGGCCATCTCGTGTACAGCATCGCGGATGTCCTCGTAGAGCTTGCCGGTGACCAGCGATTCCGAGTTGAACGGCACATAGCCGACCGAGCGCTTGGCACCGTAGAAATGCGAGGTGAAGGTCAGCCCGTAAACGCAGCAGGCCGAGCCCGACAGGATGGTACCGACGCGGCGCATGCGCAGGCCGACACGGAGCGAGCCAAAAGCCGGGCACATGGATTGCGGCTGGTCGTGCGGTCCCTTCGGGTAATCCGCCTCAAGCCGGTCCATCAGTTCGGACTTGCCCGAGGCCACGGCCTGGGCCTTCATCTTTTCCGCGCCCGATGCGCAGGACATGCCTTCCACCGGCGTTTCCTCGGCCGTTGCGGGAGCGATATCGTCGCGACCTGGGGAGTAATTTTCCATGATCACACCGTGTCGTAGACAACTTCGAGGGATGGACGGGCCAGGGCCGAGGCCGGGCACATGTCTTCCGGCAACGCCGGGACAAGCACGTAATCGCCACCGGTGTCGGAGGAATCGAACAGGTTGATCAGACCATCCTGGTCAAGTGGCTCGGGCAGCACCGGGGGAGCCAGACCGAGATTTTCGGCCAGCGTCTGGAACAGCGGACCCCAGCGGTTATCGGGATGACCGATGATTTGGTAGTTGGCGCTCTTCTTGCGGATGTCGTCGTCCTGCGGGATCGCGGCCAGAACCGGGATACCGACCGCTTCGGCGAACGCTGCCGCCTCGCCCGATCCGTCATCCTTGTTGATGACCATGCCGGCGACGCCGACATTGCCGCCGAGCTTGCGGAAATACTGAACCGCGGAGCAAACATTGTTGGCGACATAGAGCGACTGCAGGTCGTTGGAGCCGACGACAACCACCTTCTGGCACATGTCGCGGGCAATCGGCAGGCCGAAGCCGCCGCAGACCACGTCGCCCAGGAAATCGAGCAGCACATAGTCGAAATCCCAGTCGTGGAAGCCGAGCTTCTCGAGTGTTTCAAAGCCGTGAATGATGCCGCGTCCGCCGCAGCCGCGACCGACTTCCGGACCGCCGAGCTCCATGGCGAAGACGCCATCGCGCTTGAAGCAGACATCGGAAATGGTGATCTCGGCACCAGCGGCCTTCATCTTCGAGGATGTCTCGATGATGGTAGGGCAGGCACGGCCGCCAAAAAGCAGGGAGGTGGTGTCGCTCTTCGGATCGCAGCCGATCAGCAGCACCTTCTTGCCGAGCTGGGCCAGCATGCAGGACAGGTTGGCCAGCGTAAAGGATTTGCCGATGCCGCCCTTGCCATAGATGGCAATGATCTGGGTGTCCTTCTTGACCGGGCCGGTATGCGGCTGATCAGGCTCGATCTCCGCCTCTTCGCGCAGGAGGTCATGAATCCGGTCTGTGGCGTTTCCGCCGAAGCCTTCGGTCATTGCAGTTCCCTCCAGTCGAGTATCATTTTCAAACAGTCCGGATCGCCAAAAGCGGTCCGGTAGGCAGCCTCGGCTTTGCCGGGGCTGGCGGTGTGGGTGATCAGGCCGTCGAGCGAGAGCCGGCCGCTTGCCAGCAGAGCGAGCACGGCATGCACATCGGCGGGCCTGAATTCCGCAGCGATGCGAAACCGCGCTTCCCGCATGAAGGCCGGGGTGAAGCGGAAGCTCATGGTCTCGGCGTAGAAGCCGGCAAGGGTGATTTCGCCGCCGCGCTCAAGCACGGCAATGACCTTGTCGAGAATATCGGGATCGCCGCTGGCATCGAGCACGGAGGACCATTTGCGGCCTTCGCAGGCTTCCGCCGTGGTGACTTCGTATCCTCTCGCGCCCTGGCGGCGCGCAGGATTGGTTTCCCAGACAACCGATGCCGGATTGCCCATGGCGATGATCAGCCGGGCGGTGAGACGACCGACGATGCCGTGGCCGATGACCAGGTCCGGCGGCACCATCCCCGGCAAGGTAAGGGCGTGGTAGGCAGTAGCTGCGAGTGACAGAAGCGTTCCATTGCGGTCCAGGCCGTCATCGATCGGGATCACGCGGTCAGCGGCGGCAACAAGCCGGGAGGCGGATGCGCCGAACAAGGCTGCGGCATCCTGATATCCGCGAGCACCCGGCACAAACACCAGTTGCCCCTCGAGGTCGGAAGAACAGTCGCGACCGGCGGAAACCACCCGTCCCACGGTTTCATAGCCGGGGACAAGCGGATAGCCCATGCCGGGAAACTGAGGCATGCGGCCTTCGAACAGAAGCTTTTCCGTGCCGGCGCTGATGCCGCTCCAGATTGCCTCGACAATCACGTCGCCGGCACCAGGGTCAGTCACGTTCAGCGACTGAAGTCCGATGTGTTCCGGTTGTTCGAAGACGACTGCTGTTGTTTGCATCTTGATTGGTCGAGCCTGACTCAGGCAGGACACTCCTCCTGCATGTAATATTTATTTTACTCTTCACTATGTCAACTTTTATTTACACTCAATGTGACAATTCTCATGGACGCGCGATCACCAGGGTCGCCATCAGGGCGGACCGGCACGGGCGGATATCGAAACCGGAGAAGCCCGCCGCGCGGGCCAGCCCAATGATCTCTTCGGGCGTGCGGCACCTGCCCGACCCCATGGCCAGGACGTAGACGCCGAAATAGGCGGTCGAGAGCCGTTGCGCTTGCGATCCCTCGCCCGCCATCGGCTCTGCAATCACCAGGGTTTGTCCGGGCTCCATCGCTGCGCGGATGTTGCGCAACAGCCTGAGAACAATCGTATCCTCGTGATCAAACAGCACCCGCACCAGGGTGACACAGTCATGACCGCGCGGCAGTGGATCATCGAGAAAACTGCCGCCATGACAATGCGGACACTGGCTCAGCGGCTGGGAAGCAAACCTGGCGCGTGCCCGGTCGGCCACCGGGGGCAGTTCAAACAGTGAAAGCTTGAGCCCGGGATGCCGCTCGGCCAGCGCTGCGACGAAGACGCCCTCGCCTCCGCCCACGTCAATCAGGCGCTTGTGGCGGCCGAAATCATAGGCCTCGAGAATTTCGCCCGCGAGCATCGACTGGCTGGCCGCCATCAGCTCCGAATAGGCAGCTGCATCACCAGGCTTGACCGATGATTCGCGGCCCGCACCGGCGTAGGACCACAATCGTCGCAGCTCCGTATCGGTGCGTGTGCCGTCAAACAGGCCGACCGGATCGGCCAGGTCACGGTACAGAAGCGCATGGTGACGGATCATGGCCCGGATGCCCGCGTCACTCTGGACGACGGCACCGTGATCGGCGAGCGTGACATAGCCGTCCGAGCCAAGCCGAACCAACCGGATCGACTGCGCCGCCTGCAACAGGCGCTTGAGGCGGTCCTCGCCGAGGCCGGTCGTCGAGGCGAGATGCCTGACGGTGACGGGACCGCCGGTGGCCGCATCGATCAGGCCGCTCTGCAGCGCGGCAAACAGGATCTGGCTTCGCACGAAGCCGGTGACGATGGAGAACAGTTCCTCTTCGCGGCCCCGGGAGAAGCGGCTCGACAGCGGCATGCGCTGGACAAACCTGCGGAAGGCGGGCCGTGCGACCTGGCGGGCGCGCCAGGCCTGGAGCCGTGAGCGCCAGTCCGGCCGCGGGCCGAAAGCGTCGCGCGAACCGGAAACCGACACCTCGACCGGCATGACCTCAGGCCGCCGCGGTTGCCAGGCTCTTGGGCACCAGGCGCTTTGATTCATCAAGGATCAATTGCTTGAGCATGCCCGATCCGGGGCAGTCGGGAATGGAAGCCGCGGCGTCTCCGACAAGATCCTGCAGACGATGTATTGCCCCTTCGAGCCCGAGCTCCCGGACCGCATTGGGGCGATCGTGTGCGGCATCCTGGCCACAGGGTTTTCCGATCTCATCGGCATTGGCGGCGCAATCGCGCAGGTCGTCGGCGACCTGGAAGGCATCGCCGAGCGCTTCGCCCAGACGGTACCAGTTCTGCGGATCGACGCCCGCGGCGATGGCGCCGGCCGTGGTCGAGCCGATGAACAGGGAAGATGTCTTGGCGCGGTGATAGACCTTCAGGTCGATGCGGTCCTCGCTCTCCCAGGCCTGGCCGGCAATGATGCCGTGCGGCATGCCCACTGCGCGCGAAATCACGCTGATCAGTGGCGCGATCCGGTCGGGTGTGGCCAGGCATTCGCGGGCCAATGTCTCGAAGGCAAGAACGATCAGCGCGTCGCCGGTCAAGACCGCTGTGGTCTCGCCGAAAACCGTGTGCAGGCTGGGCTTGCCGCGGCGGGTGTCCGCATCATCGAAACATGGCAGGTCGTCATGAACCAGCGACGCGCAGTGCAGGAGTTCGATCGCGGTCGCGGCGGCGCTCGAAGCCTGCGGCGCCTTGTCACCAGCCGCAAGAGCGACGGCGAGGCACAGGCGCGGCCGGATGCGCGCGCCTCCGGGAAAGACGGCGTATTTGAGAGCCTCGCACATGAGAGAGGGATTACCGCCCGCGGTGGCGTAGGTGACGGCCCGCTCGAGGTTGCGTTCTATGCGGCCTTGCAGATCCATCTGGCGTCTCCCTCCATCACCATCACGATTGTCACTTTTAAATGACGTTCATGTATGTCAATTTATCCTGACACAGTTGATTGATTTGTCAACGCACGGGTTGCCGATTTGGAAAGGAACAAGAAACGATGCGGCAGACGCACACTGTGATTGTGGTGGGCGCGGGCGCAGGCGGGCTTGCAAGCGCGATCTCGGCGGCGGCGGCGGGCTTCGGCGTCACGGTGGTCGAACGCAGCAACACGCCGGGCGGCAAGATGCGACAGCTCAGCGCCGGCGGACGGCCGGTGGATGCCGGGCCGACCGTGCTGACCATGCGCTGGGTATTTGAACAGCTCTTCGCACTGGCCGGTGCGGACCTGGGTGCCCGGATCGGGCTCAAGCCGGCCCGACTTCTCGCCCGGCATGGCTGGCGCGACGGCGCCCGGCTCGACCTGTTTGCCGGCATCGAGGACAGCGCCCGCGCCATCGCGGATTTCTCGGACAGGGAGAATGCCGAGGGGTATCGCCGGTTTGCGGCCGACAGCGCCGCGATGTTTTCCACCCTGAAACCGAGCTACATCAATGCGCAGAGACCCGGGCCGCTGGGGCTTGTGAAGCGGATCGGCCTGTTCAACCTGGGCGACCAGCTTGCGCTCAAGCCGCTGTCCTCGATGTGGTCGGCGCTCGGCTCCTATTTTTCCGATCCGCGGCTGCAGCAACTGTTCGGGCGTTATGCCACCTATTGCGGCTCGTCGCCCTTCATGGCTCCGGCCACGCTGATGCTGGTCGCCCATGTCGAACAGGATGGCATCTGGCTGGCCGATGGCGGCATGAACGCGGTGGCACGCGCCATGGAACGGCTGGCAGTGGATCTGGGTGTGCGCATTCGCTATGGCAGCGACGTCGAGCAAATCGACACAAGCAACGGAAGGGTCGCGGGCGTGACCTTGGCGGGGGGCGAGAGGCTTGCAGCCGACAACGTCATCTTCAACGGCGACGTCTCCGCGCTTGCCGCATTGACCGGAGAAGCGGGCAATGCCGGCATCGGAAGAACCCCGCCAGCGGCACGGTCGCTTTCAGCCGTCACCTTCGCCATGACCGCCAGAACCAGCGGCTTCCCCCTCACCCACCACAACGTGTTCTTCTCTGACGACTATGCAGCCGAATTCGAGGCACTGGCCGGCAAACGGACCATGCCCCTGGTTCCGACCACCTACATTTGCGCACAGGATCGCAGCCATGAGGGCGGGATGCCTGACGGTCACGATGGCGAACGGATGCTGTTCATCCTCAACGCGCCGGCGGATGGCGACACGAAAACCTTTACCACCAAGGAGACCGGGGAATGCCTCGACCAAGCACTGGACCATCTGTCGGCCTGCGGACTGATCGTGGATCGGACCTTAATGGAGGTCGTACCGACCACACCAGACCAGTTTCACCGGCTGTTTCCCGCGACCGGGGGAGCCCTGTACGGGAGAGCCTCGCACGGCTGGATGGCCTCGTTCCAGAGGCCGGGAGCCCGAACGCGGATCCCGGGCCTGTATCTGGCGGGCGGCAGCGCCCATCCGGGTCCGGGCGTGCCGATGGCGACGCTTTCCGGCATGCTGGCGGCGGAGAGCCTGGCCGAGGACCGCGCTTCGATGCTGCCGTCCCGCCGGGCGGCTATCTCTGGTGGTATGTCGACGGCCTGAGCGATTGCGGCCGGTACGGCCTGTCGGTGATCGCCTTTGTCGGCTCGGTGTTCTCGCCTTACTATCATTGGGCCGGGCGGGCCGATCCGGATGACCATGTCTGCATCAATGTCGCGCTCTACCGGCCGGGCGGCAACCGCTGGAGCATGACCGAGCGCGGCCGGCGGTCGATGCAGCGCGACGCCAGCTCCTTTCATGTCGGACCGAGTTCGATCCACCGGGACGGAACACAGATCGTCATCGAATTCGATGAAGTCTCGGTGCCGCGTCCGCCGGCCCAGTTCCTGCCCAGGCGCATCAAGGGCACGATCCGGTTTTCGCCCGATGCGGTGACATCGCGGGTGTTCGACATCGACCAGCACGGTTCGCACAAATGGTGGCCGGTCTCGCCCACGGGACGGATCAGCCTCGAGATGGATGGCGGCAACGAAGGCTGGTCAGGCCACGGCTACATGGACAGCAACTGGGGCACGGAACCGCTCGAAGACGGTTTCAGGATATGGGACTGGGCGCGCGGGCTGCTGCCAGGCGGTGATGCGGTGATCCTCTACGATTCGATCCGCAAGGATGGCGGCCGTGGCCAGATCGCACTCCGCATCGGCCGCGACGGGGCGATCAGTCCGTTCGAGATGCCGGCCAAAATGCAGCTTTCAAAAGGTTTCTGGGGCGTGCCCCGTTCGGGTCATCACGATCCGAACGCACAGGCGAAGACGCGGATTGTGCGAACGCTGGAGGACGGGCCGTTCTACACCCGTTCGGTGATGGCCACCCGGCTCTTGGGCGCAGACATAGAGCTGATCCATGAAAGCCTGTCGGGCGACCGCTTCGCTTCGCCCATCGTCAAGGCGATGCTGCCGTTCCGGATGCCGCGCCGGGCCGGTTGATAACATCATTCTGATCAACTCGTCTTCGGCGCCTCGTCTACCGCCTGCTCAGAAGCCGCCGCACGCTCGCGAGCCTCACGTTCTTCGCGCGCCCGGATGTCGCGCTTGAGCGTTCGCATCTGCCAGATGATGAACAGGATGAAGCCGCCGAAGGTCAGCGCGATCTCGATCAGGCCGGCGTAGTGGCTCATGTCACGCCTCCGCTTCCACGGCGCGCCGACGGGTTTCCGACAGGGTCATCAGTTCGATCATGCGTCCGGCCTTCGCATCGAGCCCGGATGGCGCGTTGATGCGACCGGCGGCGGCGGCCTCGACGAGGAAACGGACCTCCGCGTGGGCGGGTTCGGTGGAAACCGGCTGGAACAGGAATGGCGTTGCGGCGGCGCGGGCGATCAGCTCGAGCTTGCGCCGGGTCGAGGTATGCGCCCGTGTGGTGATGCTGTCGTGACCGGCGATCTCGATCTCCCGGCCGATCTCGCGATAGATCAGCGCCGCGCTGCGGATCGCCGTGCGGCAACTCAGCGGCAGGCCGGCAATTCCGGTCATGGCGCGGGCATAGAGAATGTGGGCCGCATCGAGCAGGCGCTCGACAGTGGCGCGCATTGCCGGACAGGCTCTGGGATCAGACACAAAGGCCTGTGGATCGACGCCCGCCTCGTCAAGCCAGTCGAGCGGCAGGTAGATGCGGCCGCGGCGGGCGTCTTCGCCGACATCGCGGGCGATGTTGGTCAGTTGCATCGCAAGCCCCAGATCGGCGGCGCGCGCCAGCACCGCACGGTCGCAGACGCCCATGATCAGCGTCATCATCACACCGACGCTGGAGGCGACGCGGGCGGCATAGCCGCAAAGCTCGTCGCAACTGCGGTAGGTGCGGTTTTGGACATCCCATTCGAAGCCCTCGATCAGGGCCGCGGGCAGCGCGCGGGGCATGGCGTAGTGCTCGACAACGGCGACAAAGGCACGGTCGGCGGGATGGCTGCCCGGCGTGCCGCGATAGATGGCGTCGAGGCGGGCGCGGATCTCGAAAAGCCCTTCCGCCGGATCGGCGCTCTCATCGATCAGGTCATCGGCGGCGCGGCAAAAGGCATAGAGTGCGCGGGCAGCCGACCGGGTCGAGCCGGGCAGCAGCATGGAGGCCGCCAGAAACGATTTCGAGCCGGCGCGGATTGCTTCCTCGCACTCGCGGCGAAGACCGGGATCGAGCATGAAGGTCTCAGACGACGGTGCTGGCATGGGGCACTACCTTGTCGAGTATCTTGGCCGAGGAAACGACGCCGGGAAGCCCGGCACCGGGATGGGTTCCGGCTCCAACGAGAAACAGGTTCTCCACTTCCTCGCTCTTGTTGTGGGGACGGAACCAGGCGAGCTGGGTGATCACCGGTTCCATGCCGAAGGCCGCCCCCTTGACCGAAAGCAGGCGATCGCGGAAATCGACCGGCGTCATCAGCCGTGAGGTGACGACATGGCCACCAAGTCCCGGCAGCAGCGTCGCCTCGAGATGAGCCTCGATCCTGCGGCGATAGGGTTCGGCGGCCGTGGCCCAGTCGATGCCCGCATCCAGGTTCGGAACCGGCGACAGCACGTAGAAGGTATCACAGCCCTGGGGCGCGACGGATGGATCGGTGGCGGTCGGACGGTACAGATAGAGGCTGAAATCATCGGCGAGCACCTTGGCATCGAAGATATCATGCAGCAGCCCGCCGTAGCGCGGCCCCATCATCACCGTGTGATGGCCGACATCTTCGTAACGGCGGTCGGTGCCGAAATACCAGACAAACAGGCTCATGGAGTATTTGGCGCGATCGACCTTGGCGTCGGTCCAGCGCTTGCGCGGGTGGTTTGCCAACAGTTTGGTGTAGGTCCACCCGGCATCGGCGTTGGAGACGACGATCGAGGCAGGGAGATGCTCTCCGTCAGCGAGCCGGACGCCCATGGCGCGGCCGGATTCGACCGTGATTTCCGCCACTTCCACCCCGGTGCGGATCAGGCCGCCCTGCCCCTTGATCAGCCCGACCAGTCCCTTGACCAGCGCGTGGGTGCCGCCGATGGCGTAGTGCACGCCGTATTCCCGTTCGAGATAGGAAATCAGGCTCAGCACGCCCGAAGACCGCATCGGGTTGCCGCCGATGAACAGCGGATGGAAGCTCAGCCCCTGCCGCAGTTTCTCGTTCTTGATGTATTTGGAAACGAGCTTGTAGACCGAGCGTTCGGCCCGGCGCAGGATCAGGTCGGGCAAGGCGCCCGCCATGGCGCCGAGGGTCGCGTAGGTCTTGTCGATCATGCCGGTGAAGCCTGCCTGGAAGCAGCGCACGCTCTCGGCGAGATAACGCCGGTAACCGGCGACATCGCCGGGTGAGAATTTCGCGATCTCGGCTTCCATCGCCTCGTCGTCACCATTGACGTGGAACTCCTGACCGTCATCGAAGCGGACCGTGTAGAACGGATCGAGCGGCCTGAGGTCGACATCGTCGGAGAGCCTGCGCCCGCACAGAGCCCAGAGCTCCTCGAACACGAACGGAGCGGTGATGATCGTCGGACCGGCATCGAAGGTGAAACCATCCTGGCGGAACTGCGACGCCCGTCCGCCCGGCTCGTCGAGCTTCTCGACAACTGTGACCCGGTAGCCGCGCGCGCCCAGTCTGACGGCGGCGGCAAGGCCGCCGAAGCCTGCTCCGATAACAATGGCGTGGGGTCTGGCGTCGTGGCTTTGGCCACCGGCAAGCGATGGATCGTGGACGGTCATCATGGCGTCGCTCCCCGGGGGCTTTTGCTTCGATGTCGCGCCAGTCGATCCTGCATCTCAAGCCACCGACCGGGCGGAGGCCGGGGCGCCTGATGCCTCGATCAGCTCGTAGACGCGTTCCGGATCAGCCTCGTGCAACAGATGTCCGCCACGGAGGACCGCGACAAAACTCCCGTCCGGCATCAGGCGTGCGGCGCGATCGGAGACACTTGAGGGGACCATGGGATCATCCGCTGCAGCGATGAGCGTAACGGGGCACTTCAATCCGCCCAACCGCGCCAGCATCGGCTCAAGCCGCCAGTTCGCCATCATTCCGAGAGCACCGCTGACATGGGAGGGCTGGCGCAGCAGCACATGATAACAATCGCGTCCGGTCTTATCGACCGCAGAGCCGGTGGCCTTGATGAGATTGTCGGCCATGTTGCCGATCCGGGCCTGGAACGAGACAAGACGCGAGGTCAGCGGATTGGCGAACAGCAGCTTGGCCAGGGGCGAGAGCAGCGCGTTGCCGCGGATCGGCTCGAGCGCGGCATTGAAGCCTATGATGCGGCAGGGCCGGATACCGCCATCGAGCGCCATCTGGATGAGAACGGCAACGCCAGCGGAGTGGCCGATCGCGAGTGCGGGTTCCACCTGAAGCGCCCGGAGCAGGCCGGCAAGAGCGCGCGCCATGCCCGGCAGGGTGAGATCGTCGGCGCGGGCGCCGCAGGTGAAGCCATGGCCCGGTAGATCCATGGCAATCACCCGGTAACGCCTGGAAAGAAGCGGGATCAGGCCGCGAAAGGAATGGGTGGCAGCACCGGTTCCATGCACCAGCAACGCCACCGGCGCCTCGGCATTGCCGATGCTCTGGACGTGCCAGTCCAGCCGGCCAACACGCAGCATGCGGCTTGCGTCACGAAACGGCCAGTTCCGGCCCGCATCCTCCAGGGTTGGACAGGCGCCGGAGAGGGTCATTGACCCGCGCCTTTTGACAACTCGGCGCTGACGATGGCATTGACGGCGCTGGCCGAGACGATGGGAAGCGGGCAATATTGCGCCTGCATGGAGCGGGCCAGTTCGCGTGTTGATTCGCGCGGCCGGCGCGAAATGTCGATCAGGATCGAGCGGTAGCCCAGTGCCGCGCCGTGCCGCGCGAGCATCTGTGCGTCCTCGCCGGCGCGGACCCGATCAGCCTTGCCATCGAGCGCGATGTTGCCGCTGCCGTCCGTCAGGTAGACGATCAACGGCGACTGGCCGCGGCGCTGAACCATTCCGGCGATTTCGAGCGACCGCCGGATCGCGCCTGCCAGCGGCGTCGGTCCGCCGCCGGGAAGACCGGTCAGCGACCGTTTGGCGCGAACCAGAGAGCGGGTCGGCTCCAGCAGGGTCTCCGCCGACAAACCACGGAAACTGATCAGCGCGACCTGGTCTCGCCGCACATAGCAGTCGCCAAGCAGCAGTTCGATCGCGCCCTTGGCTTCGGCCAACCGCTCCATCGCCGTCGAGCCGGACGCATCAACGGCGAAAATGGCGGTCGATTCTGTGCGGTGGCGGAACCGGATATAGCGGAAGTCGCTTGGAAGGATGCGCAGCGGCGGCACAGAGCCATCCGCGCGCAGGGCGAAATCCGGATTGCGCAGCCGCTGCCAGGGGATGGCCGCGCGCAAGGTGGAGACAACATCGGGCCGGGCTTCCGCGTAGGGAG
>Ga0114916_1001584_pt1 | contig 12680 bp, 8 predicted proteins | sample MalvirAntarct_66_FD_83501 | JGI IMG/M metagenome (GOLD analysis project Ga0114916, IMG submission 83501) | Marine viral communities from the Global Malaspina Expedition - Malaspina viral metaG Antarct_66 | ecosystem: Environmental > Aquatic > Marine > Oceanic | place: West Anvers Island... | reverse complement strand
GCCAGCAGATGGTCAAAAATATCTGACGCAATACCTTCGTATTCAATCCAGTTGGTGGTATTGGTAAAACAGTAAATCTCTAATGGCAGACCATTGGCTGTTGGCTCAAGTTGCCGGGACATCAAAGTATAGTTCTGATGAATGCTGGGATGATTCTTCAGATAATTGGCGACATAAGCACGGAAACTGCCAATATTGGTAATTCTTCGCGTGTTAACCGGTTCTTTGCCCCATTCTGCTAACTGCTGATTCCATTTATCAATATCTTTCTGTTTCTGCTTTAAATAGTCATTCATCAGGCTGAAACGATGTAGTTTTTTGCATTCATCATCTGAAAGAAAATGAATACTTTGCTGATCAATCAAAAGACTGCGTTTAATCCTGCGACCACCGGCTTCCTGCATGCCCCGCCAGTTTTTAAACGGATCGGTCAGAAAACGTTTGGTGGGGATGACACTGATGGTTTTATCCCAGTTCTGCACTTTAACGGTATGCAGCGCGATATCAATAACATCACCATCAGCATTGAGCGGCGCCATTTCAATCCAGTCACCGACCCGGATCAAATCATTTGAACTGATTTGCACACTGGCGACCAATGACAGCAATGTGTCCTGAAAAATCAACAGCAATACGGCGGCCATTGCACCCAGACCGGACAACAGTATTAAGGGTGAACGGTCAATCAGGGAGGCAATCATCAGAATTGCCGCAATCGCATAAATAGCGATTTTGATTACCTGGATATAACCCTTAATCGGTTTCAAGTGCGCATCAGGACGTTTGTTATACGCCTCATTTACGATGGTCAGTAAACTGCCAATACCAAGTGCAATGGTTAATACAATAAATGCCGTAGTGACATTCTGTACCACTGCCACAGCGACTGGCGAAATATTGGGGATGATAACGATTCCGGCGGACAAGATAAGCGCCGGTACTATATTCGCCATGCGCCGGATAAAGGATGAATCCGCTAAAGATGAATAACGACCTAACTGACTGTTTCTAAGGATGCGATAGACGCCGCGAACCAGAATACGTTTTACCAGCCAGTTAGCGATCCACGAGACCAGGATCAATAAGCTCAGGCCAATCAGCGTGTAGAGATGGGGATAGTTTTCCAGCCATTCAGTTATTAGATTGTAGCTTTCCACTTTGTGCTCCGCAGCGTTGCATCAGGGGGCAGATTGTAGCATTCAAACGGCTGATAAATCTGGGCCATAATGTGGTGTTTAAGTCGGCAATGTTTCCGTAAAGTTTTGAAGGCCATGCAAATTACTGTATATTGGCGCGTTTTCCAAACAAGCCCTATTATCAACGTGAAGCTTAATCCACCCTAGCGTATTACTTCCCCCGGGACCTTTCTGGTCCTTGATGTTTAACACATCGTCCCCGCCAACAATGCGGTTGTGCCTGACATAACCACAGTTAAATGAATGCAGTCGACATCAAAATGTCACGCAGCTTGGCAATAATTTTTTATCTGAAAAAAATCTTTTGAACACAGGAACCTGAATTAATGTTGCAAAACCTTAGACGAGATTGGTTTTCCAATGTCCGTGCCGATTTGATAGCCGGTATTGTTGTTGCTTTGGCGCTTATACCTGAAGCCATCGCCTTTTCTATTATTGCTGGTGTTGATCCCAAAGTGGGCTTGTATGCTTCCTTTTGTATTGCAGTCATTATTTCCATCGTGGGTGGACGCCCTGGAATGATATCTGCTGCAACCGCGGCAATGGCAGTACTAATGGTGACATTGGTTAAAGAGCATGGTTTGGAATACCTGTTGGCAGCCACTTTGCTTACCGGGGTTATCCAGATAGTGATGGGCTATTTAAAACTGGGAAATTTAATGCGCTTTGTTTCACGCTCAGTGGTGACAGGCTTTGTTAACGCGCTCGCTATTTTGATTTTTATGGCGCAATTGCCTGAACTGACAAACGTGACCTGGCATGTTTATGCCATGACAGCTGCGGGCCTGGGCATTATCTATCTCTTTCCCTATATTCCTACAATTGGTCGGTTATTACCTTCTCCATTAGTAACTATTATCGTGCTTACCATCGTTGCAGTTGTGTTTAACATTGATATCCGCACGGTTGGTGATATGGGCGATTTACCAGATACGCTGCCTATTTTCCTATGGCCGGATGTACCGTTAACTTTTGAAACGCTGACCATTATTTTTCCTTATGCCATGGCGTTAGCTGTAGTTGGTTTGTTGGAATCAATGATGACGGCCACCATTGTTGATGATTTAACCGATACCACCAGTGATAAAAACCGTGAATGTAAAGGTCAGGGTGTTGCAAATATTGGTTCAGGGCTTTTAGGCGGTATGGCGGGTTGTGCGATGATTGGTCAGTCAATTATCAATATCAAGTCAGGTGGACGAGGACGATTGTCAACAATGACCGCTGGTCTGTTTTTATTGTTTATGGTTTTGGTACTGGACGATCTGCTGGTTCAGATTCCAATGGCTGCTTTGGTGGCAGTTATGATCATGGTTTCCATTGGTACATTTTCCTGGGCATCAATACGGGATCTCAAAAAGCATCCAATCTCGACCAACATTGTGATGGTGGTTACTGTGGCCGTTGTCGTGTTTACTCATAATTTGGCTTTGGGTGTGTTTGTTGGGGTATTGTTGGCAGCCTTGTTCTTTGCCAATAAAGTTGCACACTTTATGGTAGTCAAAAGCGATCTCAGTGATCAGGATACCAAGCGTCGCTATGAAATCAGAGGGCAGATATTCTTTGCGTCATCGGATAAATTTGCTGCGTCATTTGATTTTAAAGAAGCTCTGGATACAGTCGAGATTGATTTGACCCATGCCCACTTTTGGGATATCACCTCGGTCTCTGCCCTGGATAAGGTAGTGCTCAAATTCCGTCGTGAAGGTACTGAAGTGGAACTGGTTGGTATGAATGCAGCCACCGCGACGATTGTCGACAGATTTGGTGTGCACGATAAGCCGGAAGAAGTCGAAAAAATACTCGCCGGTCACTAATAAATAGAGGATTGAGAGAGATGACAAAAGTAATAGCCTGTATTGATGGTTCAATAACTTCACCTGCAGTCTGTAAAGCTTCGGCCTGGGTCAGTTCTAAGTTACAAGCACCATTGGATTTATTACATGTGTTAGATAAGACCGAGTATCCCAAACCAGAAAACAGTAAAAACCTGTCTGGCAATATTGGTTTAGGCAGTCGGGAACATTTGCTGGAAGAATTGGTGGAGCTTGATGAGAAGCGTGGTCGGCTGGCTTTGGAGCATGGTAAAAACATTTTGCAGGATGCCAGAGCATTAGCTCAGCAACATGAAGCCGTTGAAGTAACTACGCATCAACGACATGGCGGGTTAATGGAAACCTTGTCTGATTTGCAAGATGATACCCGAGTGCTGGTGTTAGGCCGTCAGGGCCAGGCGCATGAAAATGAAACGCATAGTCTGGGCAGCCATCTGGAAAATGTTATCCGTGCATTGAATAAACCTATTCTGATTACCTTGCCAGAATTCAACGCTCCGCAACGCTTTATGATTGCTTATGATGGCAGTGCAACGGCTACCAAAGCATTGGAAAAAGTCGCTGAAAGTGACTTGCTAAAGGGGATGCCAGCCCACATTGTTATGGTGGCTGAAGACGATAATAACCATCAAGCTCAGTTAAATTCTGCAGTACAACGCCTGACAGAGGCTGGTTTTGATGTCACTGCAGCATTAATTCAAGGCACAGTAGAACCTGCTTTGCATCAGTATCAACGTGATAATGATATTGAGTTACTGGTCATGGGCGCTTATGGTCATTCGCGTATTCGCCAGTTCCTGGTTGGCAGTAATACTGCCAAGATGGTCAGAATGAGTGATATCCCAATCCTGTTGCTTCGTTAATGGAAGTACTTTTCATTAATCCAATGAATATTGTGCAGTTGGAAAATTATCGACAAAGACTTTTTTTGCTCAAACAGGAAGTCGTACAGTCCCTCACTGAAGAATCACCTGGCGTGGTTGAACTGGATCATTCCCGTATGGGACGTTTGTCGCGCATGGATGCGTTGCAGGATCAACAGATTGCAATTGAAGTCCAGCACAGGCTCAAACGAAAACTGCAAGCTATAGAAGGCGCTTTAAACCGCATAAATAACGATGATTTTGGTTTTTGTTATCTTTGTGATGAAGCCATATCAGAGGCTAGATTGAGCTTTGATCTTACTGTTACTCGATGTCTGCAATGCGCTGATAAAATCTCCGATTAATATTCTGATTTTTAACTGTTTTCGGCCTACAATTCCCTTAACAGTAGAAGGCTTCAATCTTTAGTTGGAGAATATCCTGTGGAGAACACTTTTGAAGATCAATATCATCCGGCGATTATGATTGAAGGTATTCAGCCCTTCGGTTGTTTAATCCGGTTTGATGCCTATTTACAGAAAGTTTTCCAGGTCAGCGCCAATTTGCAGAAAGTTCTGGGTGTTTCAATTGATGAGGCCCTGGTGTCTTCAGCAAGGGAGATTCTGGGCAGTAAATTACAATACCGCTTGCAACAGGCACTCGCTAAAAACTTGCGTTTATCAGCGGCATTAACTATCAATCGTCAGGTAAACGGTTCATATCAGCGGTTTCATGTCATGGCTTACCGCTACGAGAATTCCATTGTTGTTGAATTTGAACCGCTTTCCCGCTCAGGTGAACAGCGCTTAATGCCAATCGTTAATGAATGGCTTAGTCGGTTGGCAAAGGTTCAGCAAATTGGCCAGTTGCAACAAATGCTTGTGCAAAGTGTACAGGCCGTGACGGGCTATGATCGAGTGTTGTTATGCCAGTTTGACTCGCAATGGCAACGTACAGCTATTGCGGAAGAGTGTCGAGATTCGGCCAGAAGTTTATTGAATTACCGGTTTCCTGCCAGTGATATTCCAGCCATAGTAAGAGACAGGTATGCGATAAATCCAATCCGCCACATACCAGATGTCCAGGCCAGGGTAGTACCACTGGTGCCAGCTTCAGATTCCCTCAACTTGCCAACACTTGATTTAACAGCCGGTGTGCTCAGGGCATTATCCCCATTTCATTACCAGTATCTTTGCGAAATAAATATAGCAGCTTCATTATCCATCGCGATAACCAATGAACAACAGCTATGGGGCGTACTGATCTGTCATCATTTTTCAGCAAGTGAAATATCGGCAGCAGAACGCGATGCTGCTTTTAATCTGATGCAAATGGCGTCTCAGCGACTATTCTTATTGCAGGCCCGACAACAGGCATATTTTCTGGAGCAGGTATTAAATAGTCGCGAATTGCTCTCAGCTGAACGTGACAAAGTTGTCCAGCCCACAACATTACTGGATAAATATGCCAAGAACTGGATGAAGCTGTTTAATTGCAGCGGTATTGCTTTGTTATACCAGGAGCAAGTGCGATGTGCCGGGGAAACCCTGGATAACTTTGAGCTGGACCTTGTCGGTAAATGGCTTACAGAAAATATCGGCCATAAGGCCTGCTGGGCGTGTGACCATCTGTCAAAAAGCCCATTGAATAACCTGGTTAACCTACGAAAACTGGCCGGTCTACTGGCCGTGCCTTTACCAATTGAACACAACCAATCTGGATGGCTTTTGTTGTTTCGTAACGCTGAGAAAATGCAATGCAGTTGGGTGGGGAAAAAACAGATAATAGAAGCTGAGACATCGAATCCACTGCAGCGTGTTGAAGAGCGTGGCCATGAAATCTGGGTCGAAACCATTGAGAATGAAGCTCAACGCTGGTCAGCAAATGAACAGCATGCAGCTCAGGATCTGGCTGAAGACTTGGCAGTAGCCATTACTTTGCATCAAATCAACCGACTCAACAAAGAATTACAACGTGCCAATAAACAGCTTAAAGAGATTGCTCATACGGATACTTTGACCCGAATCTGGAATCGCTATCGAATGGAATTGGCCATCGATGCCGAATTGGCTGCAGCCGATCGATATGGACACCCATGCTCGGTATTATTGTTTGATGTAGACCGCTTTAAATCGGTCAATGATAACTATGGTCATGATATGGGCGATCAGGTTTTAACCCGGCTTGCAGAGGAAGTGCAATCAAAACTGCGGACCAGTGACCATTTAGGCCGCTGGGGTGGTGAAGAATTTATTGTACTGGCATCGCATAATACGCTGGATGAAGCCATGGCGCTGGCAGAACGTTTGCGCCACCATGTTGAAATGGTTGAATTCGAAACCGTTGGAAAAATTACTATCAGCATCGGTGTCGCCCAAGCAATAACGGGCGCTGAAAGTCGAAGACGCTTGTTAGAAAGAGCGGATCAGGCGATGTATCGTGCCAAGCAATCTGGGCGTAATCGTGTTGAAGCCGCAAGTGCCGAATTGTCTGGGTCTTGATTTTCATCCAAAATACGCGGTTTATTGCGCATGCCGCCAAGTCTGCTTGGCCTATCTAATTTTAAACTGAGTCAATATGTCCGATAGCCTGTTACAGAAACAAGTCTCAAAGCGACGCACCTTTGCCATTATCTCGCATCCTGATGCCGGTAAAACCACACTGACTGAAAAACTGTTGTTATTTGGTGGTGCTATTCAGATGGCTGGAAGCGTGAAATCACGCAAAACCGATAAACATGCCACCTCTGACTGGATGGAAATGGAAAAGGAGCGGGGTATCTCTGTAACCTCTTCAGTAATGCAGTTTCCCTATAAAGACCGCATTGTTAATCTGTTGGATACACCAGGCCATGCTGATTTTTCTGAGGATACCTATCGCACACTGACAGCAGTGGATTCCGCATTGATGGTTATCGACAGTGCCAAAGGTGTAGAAGAACGTACCATTAAGTTAATGGAAGTCTGTCGACTACGGGATACGCCAATCCTGACCTTTATCAACAAACTGGATCGGGAAGGCCGAGATCCTTTGGATTTGCTTAGCGAAGTTGAGAATATTCTGAATATCCGCTGTGCACCCATTACCTGGCCAATTGGCATGGGGAAAGGCTTTAAAGGAATTTTTCATCTTTATAATGACAATATTCGTTTGTTCGAAGCCCATGGCAAAGATGCCGATGCAGGTGAAGTGATTCAAGGATTGGATAACCCACGTTTGGATGAACTCTTCGGCTCGATGGCTGAGGAGTTACGGGAAGAAATTGAACTGGTTCGCGGTGCCAGCGACCAATTTAATCTGGATGACTTTTTGTCTGGACAAATGACGCCGGTGTTTTTCGGTTCAGCAATGAATAATTTTGGTGTAACTGAGTTGATGGATGCCTATGTTGAATATGCACCGGCTCCTCAACCCCGTGAAACCAAAACCCGTGACGTAGCAGCCGATGAAGATATCTTCAGCGGCTTTGTATTTAAGATCCAGGCCAATATGGATCCTAAACACCGTGATCGCATTGCCTTTATGCGTGTCTGCAGTGGTCATTACACCAAAGGCATGAAACTACGTCAGACCCGCATTGGCAAAGATGTAACTATCGCCAATGCAGTGACTTTTATGGCAGCCGAACGGGAGCAGGCCGAAGAAGCCTGGCCGGGTGATATTCTCGGGTTACATAATCATGGCACCATTCAGATTGGCGATACCTTTACCCAGGGTGAAGATCTGCAATTCACCGGCATTCCTTACTTTGCCCCAGAGTTATTCCGCCGCGTTCGTTTAAAAGATCCATTAAAAAACAAAGCGTTATTGAAAGGTTTGCAGCAACTCAGTGAAGAAGGTGCCACACAGTTGTTCCGGCCATTGGATAACAATGACCTGATTCTTGGTGCCGTTGGTGTGTTGCAGTTTGACGTTGTGGTACATCGTTTGAAAGGCGAGTATGGCGTTGAATGCGCATATGAACCGGTTCAGGTGCATACCGCCCGCTGGGTATATTGTGACGATGTGAAAAAGCTGGAGGAATTTAAGCGTAAAGCGTCGATGAATCTGGCTCTGGACGGCGCGGACAACCTGACCTATATCGCCCCGACACGGGTCAATCTGGATCTGACAATGGAACGCTGGCCAGAAATTGAATTCCGTTCAACCCGCGAACATCTTTGATTTAGTCGGCACGACAGTTTGCCTATGTAATGCTGTCATTATATGATAATGATTCTCATTACTTTATACGGTCAAATGTTTCATGTCGGCTTCAGAGATAATCGATCAGCACTATATTGGCGAATTATATAAAGATCATCACTCCTGGCTGCTGAGTTGGCTACGCAGAAAACTGGACTCTCCTGAATTTGCGGCGGATATTTCTCATGATGTGTTTGTTAAATTATTGACCCGCGAAGAAAACAAACAGATCCATGAGCCTCGAGCCTTTTTGACAACTATCGCTCGCCGCAGTCTTGCCAATCATTGGCGTCACCAGCAAATTGAACAGGCTTATCTAGACGCTTTGCGAGCATATCCACAACCATTGCATCCTTCAGAAGAGGAGCGGGCTGTGATTATCGAAACGATAGTAGAGATAAATGCGCGCTTGGATGGATTGCCTGCCGTAGTCAAACGAGCTTTTTTGTATTCACAGCTTGATGGTATGCGTTACCAGCAGATTGCCGATAAGCTTAATATTTCCATTTCTACCGTTAAGCGTTATCTGATTCAGGCTGCCGCACAGTGTTATTTCGTTATTAATCTTCAATAAACAATGTCGGCTCCACAGAAGATTGACAAAGATATTGCTGTAAAAGCGGTGGAATGGTATTTCTCGCTCAAAGAAAGCCCACAGGATATCGAGCTCCAACGAAGCTGGAAAGCATGGATCGATAGTGATCAAACGCATCATCAAGCTTGGTTAAAAATCGAACAATTCAATAAGGAATTGGGCTCATTGGCTAACCCAATTTCCAAAACGCTTACCCATAAAAGTGTGACGCTTGAGAATAAAAATCGTCGCCAACTGCTTCGATCCATTCTCGCCGTCGCTTTTGTCGGTGCTGGTGGTGGGATCGCTATACAACGTCATCAGATATTTCCAGTTCTGGCGGCTGACTACCGCACTGGTAAGGGCGAAACCAGTCAATTTACGCTCACCGACGGTACACGTATTGAACTCAATGCGGAAAGTGCTATTAACGTCAATTTTTCCATAAATGAACGAAGCATTTATTTGTTAACCGGCGATGTATTGATAGAAACCGCTAAGGATGAGGCTACCAGGCCGTTGGTCGTTTATGCTTCATGGGCGCGTTTTCAACCGTTAGGTACCCGATTTTATATTCGCAGCCGTAAGCAAGACGGACTATTGGCTGTCTATGAGGGAGCCGTCAATTTATGGCAAACAGATCAGTTGAGCTTTTCACCGTTACGCATAGAGTCAGGACAGAAGCTGGTATTTGATCAGAATGGATTAAGTGAATTGATGGCTGCGGACAGTAATGATCTGGCCTGGCAGCAAAATATACTGGTTGTTGATGCGATACTCCTGAGTGATTTTGTAAAAGAGCTTGGTTATCACCACCATGGCTGGATTCATTGTGATAATTCGGTGAGGCATATGCGGGTTTCGGGTAGCTATCCGCTGGATGATATTGATCGTGTCCTCAGAGCGTTAACTACTTCACTGCCGATTGAACTGGTTTATCGAACCCGCTACTGGATAACATTGAAGGCAAAATCAAAAAATTAATTTTTTGTGGTCCGTTTTTATTTCTCACGTGACAGTACATATAGAGAACTGAATTGTTACTGGAGAACGAGAAATAAAATGTTAAAAACTACCCTTCGAACACCGACACTATTGAGCGCCGTTACCCTCGCTATACTGTTTAGTGGTGGCTTATTGTTCACCACAACCAATACAGTACAAGCGGCTGAGATGTCGACTAAAGGCATTCGTGATCACGTTAAGTTTGATATCAGTGCAGGTTCACTGTCTTCTGTATTAAATCAATTTGGCCGTCAGGCTGATATTTTATTGACCTACTCACCAGAACTGACTCAGGGACTGCAAAGCCAGGGACTCCGCGGAGAATATTCGGTAGAAGCAGGTTTAACACAATTATTAAAAAACACCTCACTTACTGTTCAAAAACAAGCTGATAACAGTTTCTTGATCACTGATACAGTTTCGATGAGTGCCTTATTGCCAGTGGTTACTGTTACGGGACAGCAGACAGTCATTTCACCTTATGCGCCATTAGCGGGATATGCAGCTGTCCGAAGCACCTCAGCCACCAAAGGCAGTGCCGATTTATTGGATACACCCCAATCTGTTTCTGTTATTACCCAGCAGCAATTGCAGCTTCGTGGGGCATTAAATGTTCAGGAAGCATTACGTTACACACCAAGCTTGAGTGTTCCTTACGGCTATGACACACGTTATGACTGGTTCAGTCTGCGTGGCTTTGATGCTAAATCACAAGTTTATCGAGATGGTTTATTGCAGCCCACCAGTCTTTACGGTTTGCCGCGTGCGGATAATTACACACTGGAACGGATCGAAGTGCTACGCGGCCCTAGTTCAGTACTTTATGGTCAGGCGCAGCCGGGTGGTCTGGTGAATCTGGTTAGCAAACGACCGACCGAAGAAACACGTCGTGAACTGCAAGTGTCTGTTGGATCGGATGATTTTACTGAATTAAGTGGTGATTTCAGCGGCGCGATCGATGAAGACGGCCAATTTTTATATCGCCTGATAGTTTTAGGGAATGAGGCCAATACAGAAGTCGATCAAAATGAAACCAGGCGTAAATTGATCGCACCATCAATCACCTGGAATATGAGTGATGACACACAACTTACGCTGTTGGCATTGCAACAAAAAGACGATCAGATCTATAGCTTTAATCAACATCTTTCGCCCTATATTCTTGAAGCTTTCAACGCTATGGGCACAACTTACGATATTGATAACGGCTTTTTTATTGGTGATGATGATTTCAACAAATTCGAGCGTGATTATCAATCAGTGGGTTACGAATTTTCTCATGTCATCAATGATAGCTGGACGTTTCGCCAAAACCTTCGCTATGACAAGGTGGATCTCAACTATCGCTATCTGTCACTACGCGGTGGTAATCCCCTTACCGCTGACTTACAGCGCAACGCAGCAATAGAGAATGAAAAACTGGATGCGCTTGCCATTGATAATCGACTTGAAACGGTTTTTGACACAGGTGCTCTGGCTCATCAAATGACGATTGGTTTAGATTGGCGCTACAGCAATGCCGATGAACAGCGCTACAGGAGTACTGCCCCATCTATTAACTACCTGAATCCTGACTATGATCAGATGATTGCCTATCCTGCATTACTAAGAGATCGAGAGGTTTACAGTCGTCAGACCGGGGCATATCTTCAGGACCAGATTGCTTTCAACAAATGGCGTCTGATGTTGGGGGGACGTTATGACTGGGTGAAAACGGATATTGATGTCAATTTTGACAGGGAGAATTCTGCTTCTGATGTTAGCCAGTCAGAAAAACAGTTTTCCGGTCGATTAGGTCTTGTCTACAAATTTGATAATGGTATTGCCCCCTATATCAGTTATAGCGAGGCATTTAATGTTGTCAGCGATACCGATGTTAACGCTAATTTGTTCGATCCTGAACTCTCTGATCAATATGAGATTGGGGTTAAATTTCAACCGGAAGGCAGCGACAGCTTTATCAGTTTGGCTTTGTTTGAACTGACAAAAGAGAATTATGTGTTAAGTGAGTTTAACTCTGCAGGTGTAGCCACTCGACGCCAGGTCGGTGAAGTCAAATCCAAAGGGATGGAAATTGAAGCGGCAATGGCCTTATCAGATAGCTTCAGATTATCGGCAGCCTATAGCTATATTGATGCCCGTATCACCAAATCACCTAACGCCTGGGAAGAAGATAGCCGAACGCCAATGCAACCTGACGAGACAGCCAGTATCTGGCTGGACTATAACCAGCAAACCGGAATGTTTAAAAATCTGGGATTAGGTTTGGGGCTGCGTTATGTGGGACAAAGCAGCTACTCGACGTTAAATAGCAACACGATTGCCTTTGTAACCGGTGAGACCGTCGCAGAGCTGGATAGTGAAAGTTATACCGTTATGGATGCCAGCCTGCGTTATCAGATTCAAAATGTTGGACTGGCATTACACGTCACAAATTTATTCGATAAAGAATACGATACCTCATGTACTGAACAACTTTGTTATTTCGGTGAAGGGCGCCGTGTAATGCTAACGGGCAGTTACAACTGGTAATTGCCAGAAGAGGCTACATAGCTTCGGCTTGTAGCCTCTGATTTATATTGAAACTTTATTGACAGTCTTGCCAATTGGCGCCACTCTCAAGCAGAATGAATTTTCCATTCGTTGCCGGAGAGAGAGATGAAAGTCAGACTCATTACCAAAAACAAAGGTAAGCCGGTTATCGGCCTGACACCAACCGATTCGCTGGACAAAGCCGTTCATTTGATGATGGAACATCGGATTGGTTCATTAGTGGTGACGGATAACGGTGAGTTAGTAGGAATTCTGTCAGAGCGCGATTTGCTCAGTGTGTTGCATAAGAAACATGCCATGTGGGAACCCAAAACTGCCGCAGATGCGATGACACCCAACCCTTATACCTGTGATCCGGATAATACGCTTGAAGAAGTAATGAATATGATGGTTGAGCATAATATCCGCCATCTACCGGTAGTTTACAAAGGCCACCTTGAAGGCATGTTATCCATAACTGATATTGTGG
>Ga0114916_1001579_pt1 | contig 12703 bp, 10 predicted proteins | sample MalvirAntarct_66_FD_83501 | JGI IMG/M metagenome (GOLD analysis project Ga0114916, IMG submission 83501) | Marine viral communities from the Global Malaspina Expedition - Malaspina viral metaG Antarct_66 | ecosystem: Environmental > Aquatic > Marine > Oceanic | place: West Anvers Island... | reverse complement strand
GGTATATTTACCTCATGTAAAAAAGAAAATGTATTAACCACAAGCCCTAATAACAATTATGATGAAAACTTGGAATCAGAGCTTGAAGAACTTTTTCTGCAAACGAAAGAAGAACATAGTCAAAACCTAAAATCCTCTAACCAGTTAAATGTTCCTTTGCCTAACAAAAAGAATCCATACGACATTGTAGGTGTTAAACACAATGAGGCACTTGATTTAATTAGATCTCAGAATAATTCAAAATTTGACATATGCCAATTAACAGATCTAATACAAAGAGAATATGATGTGAAAAACGCTTTTTCATGCAGTGATATAAGCAATACATTTAACTCTGGGAGAGATATGTTTTTCAATAATAACAATTACAGCAGTCAATTATTTGATAATTTATTAGATGAGAATAAAATTTCTGCAAACGAAAGAAATATTTTGAACTCAACAACTTCCGCTATTTTTAATGCGAACAATATGAATCAAAAAATTGCACTTTTGAAAGCATCTGAAAACTTTACAAGGAATTACCCACATATTTCAGAAGACGCAAGACAAAGAATATTGACCTCGTTTGCTATATTTAGATATAGTTCATTTTACTGGGAAATAGATGAAGCTGATGAAGTAGAACTTGCTTGTTCAGTTTGTGTCGCGGCAGCAGATGCTTACGCATATTATTGGGCATTGAACAGTCCTGATGTAGATGATAATGTCATTCAGGATAATGCAACTGCATATTCTTTCTCATCTCTAGTTTCAAGTGTAGCAGAAGTAATCTATACAGTATCTCCTTAAAGTGAAAAGCCTCTTAATATCTATATTTTTTTTGTGTTTGATCAACTACGGTCAATCACAAAACAATAAGGACTTCCCCAAAAAGAATATTTTCCTTTTTGGGGAAGTTCATTTTGTGAAAGAAAAGTATAGTGAAATTAAAGAGTCGATCACTTCAATTATAGATACCACAAATAATTCCGATACAGTTAATCTATTTTTAGAGTTACCCACAAGCTTTGAGTTTGTTTTATATCGATTAAAAGAATTTAACGATACAACCTTTTTCAACAACTATTATAATAACATGTATTATAAAAAAGATCCACCATCGAAATTCTGGTTGGATTTTAAGGAACTCCTTTTGAGTTTTATAAATTATTGTGAGTCTAAAAAACTAGAATGGAACATAAGATGTATAGATATTGAACGGAACTTCCGAAACACTGCCTATGTTTTGAATTTTTTTGATCCTGAAATTGATAGTTTATTATCTCAAAAATATATAATGGATGATTCATTAAATAGGAACTATTTAATTCAAAAAACAGGTGAGTTTTGCTTATCAAGGAAATTCAATGAAAAAGAGTTATTCTACCTTAAGAGAATAAACAAATCACTGAATATTGATTGCCAGTTATGTCAAAAAAGGGATTCATTTATGTATTCACAATTTACTGAATTTGTTGATTCAGTAAATAATTTAAATTTTGGAATATTCGGTATAAAGCACCTTCTTTTGAGAAAGTCTCATAGTTCGGATAAGAATTCTTTTACTCATAGTCAGTTCAAAGTTGAAGAAGGAGAAATGATTCCCTTTTATGGTTTATTTTCAGATTATTTAAGAAACAGAACTTTTAAAATTGGAATTTTAGCATTAGAACATAAAATATTTGATTCGGGTTTAAGTATAACTAAAGACTATGATTATTTAATGTCTGACTCTGAAAGAGAATACATATTAAGCATGTTAGCTGGATCTAAAGTAATTCGTTGCACTACAAAATCTCACAAGACCCAATTAAATGAATTAAATGAAATACTTGACTACCTGATAGTTTATAAAGAGTCCCAGTATGCAAGATGATAAATTATCAAACAATTATTATGAAAATTGTCATCATATCCATCAATAGTTAAGTTAAGGTTTATTTATTATTCCAGAGCCACCTCAATAACTTCGTCACCAGAAAACTCACAAGAGCACCAACAGCCGCCAAAACAATAGTTTTAGTAATATCCTGAAGATCTATTGTAACAACTACGCTAAGTAAGGTGCCTGAAATAGTTCCAATGAGTGTTGTATGCTCTCCCGAGTGTTCCATTTTTTTGGATTAAGAATTTACTAACTCTTTGCCAAAGCAAATATTTCGTTTTAGATGTAGTTTCAGATCAATGATCTGCTCATCTTCTGTGTGATGATCATTGTATTCGATATTCACAATATTCACCTGGCCAGATAATTCAGCACCAGCTTTGAACTTTACTTTATTTCTGGTTTTCAGATTGAGAATAAGGTCACTTTGACCACAATTATTTTCTTGAGAATGTTCCATTTTCTTTCAATTAAGAGCAGCGCGTGATACACACGCCGCTCTGACTCAACATTTATTCTTCTTCTTCACAGTCACATGCCTTAGCAATGCAACCTTCAGAACGCAAATGAAGTTTCACCTCCAACACTTGGTGTGTATCGGTAAGCTCCTCATTCCATTCTGCATCCATCAAATTCACAGACTTCGAAAGCTCTGCACCAGCTTTGAAACGTGGAGCTCTTTTTTTCACGTTTAAGATTAAGTCGCTGTGCGCGCAATCATTTTTTACTGCATCTTCCATATATTTTGGAATTGTGTCCACTGATTTCGCAAAGCTCAACCAGTGGACGGATTTTACATTCATTTTCTTTCCTGGACTAATCCTCGTCCTCTATCTCGCAATCCTGTTCCGAGACAGCAGCCTGACTCACCGCGGTCATGATGGATCCTCCAAGGATCAGATAACCTCCGGCAGTAATTACCGCTGCAGGTAGCGCAAGCGGTGAAGCCACAACCGTCGTTCCGACTGCAGCAATCACCAAACCTACCGTGCGTAACTTCTTAAAGAAGGGCGGCGTTTCTGCCTGACATCTTTTACCGATGGTTTTTAGCTTGTCCTGTAATCTCTTTTCGTTCATAACTCAAATTGATTATTGGACATCCACAATGCTCAAAGCATTAAATTGTCCATCGTTCAAACTATACTGATTACCATTCACCTCTTGGAAGAACTCAACCATCAACATGAAAACGTCAATGCCGTTTCCTTGCGGTTGGTTCGCAGGAGTCAAAGTCACAGATGTGTTGGCATTATCAATCACCAAATTCTCAGTGTTCGACAATTCCAACTCAAAAGCCTCTCCGGAGAAATCCACTTTCCCCCACGCTCCCGTCAAGGAAACGTGAGTCGATCCAACTGGAGCAGCCAAATGATTGACCGGCACCAAATCAGGTATCGTGATCACTCCCGTAGCAGTATCTACCGTAAAAGGACGATAAAGCACCGCCTTTAAAATAGAACGCTTATTGAAGTTAAAGTCTTTCAACCTGTCTTTGGCTTGCTGGTTAGCAATCGCATTGGCTACCGTTCGTTGACCTCTGGCACTGTTGGTATCCAACTTACGGATATCCGACATGATTTTGGTCATACGAGAAGCCACACGACCATCCGAAGCCTTCATCATCAAAGGACGCACAGCATCCCTCATCAATTTTCCAGACTTCGCAGCCATCCCGAATTCCTGACCATTCTCACGAGTTCTCGCAAAAGCAGGGTCATTCTTAATTCGGTCAGCCTCAACGCCACCTTTCTCACGCGCCAAATAGCCATCTTGAGACTTATAGAAAGAAAGATCACCGATCTTCCCGGTAAGCTTAATTATTCCTCTTTGTCTTGCCATTTTGCATAAGTTTTAATTTGACAAATATCCAGCTGAGACTTTCTCAGCTTTCACAACTTCGTCGCGACATGAAATTGAATTCAAATCAAAACTAAAGGCTAACAAAATGACATACAAATATCTCGTTCCGTTGATGCCGAGTAGGGGAGAAACTGCCGAAAAAGTAGGGAAGAGGTAGAGGAAGTGTATAGATAAAGTATGAGAGAATACAAAATGGTATAAAACAGATCAATACCTTTTCTCAATCATTTAATAAGATCATAATCCGTATCTTTGAACAACGGTTTTTGACATGAAAACAACCCGAATTTGCATATATCCAAAGGATATCCAGCGAATCACCGGAAGAAGTGAAAGATACGGCAGAAAGCTACTAGAACGGATAAGAGAACACCTAAATAAGGAGCAACATCAATTCGTAACCATTAAAGAATTCTGCGATTTCACTGGAATCGATATTGTGGATGTCCAGGAGTATCTCAACAATTGAAAATAGATACTCAAAATCGTTCCACCCTTCAAACATTCATTTTGATTTATTTTGTATCACTTTGCTATTTACCCGAAAACAATCCGTATATTTGTGCCAGTTCTTTAAAAGTAAACAAAACAAACCAACGTAATAGGTTACTCATTCGGTTACCTTATTTTTGAATTACGTTTCAAGAGTTTGATTATCAATATTATGACACGCGACGGTTAGTCCCGTCCAGACCGCAAGTTCGTAAGAACAAAAGACAAGTCTATATGGCTGTAGACCTAGAAACCCTCAAGAAGTATCAAATTTCTTGGGGGTTTTGTTATTTAAAACGATTTAACATGTACTACACTTATATCATCTACAGCGCCATTGGTGACTGCTACTACAAAGGTTATTCTGAATATCCAATAGAAAGAACTAAGCAACATAATGCTGGGAAGAGTAAATACGGATCAAGACCAAAAGTTGGGGACTAGGCACAAATTTTAGTTAATCTAAACAAATATCTAACCAAAATTTTTATGCGAAGTACAGAACACACGATTTAGGTTTTAAGTCGGTTTTCTCTTTTACCATCTTTTTAAACACGAAATTAGTTGACTACTTACTTTTATTATGCGAAAAATCAAACGATTTTATGAAGAAATAAATTATGTCCGATTATCAATAAAAACAGAGAGAGAATGATTGATGACATTCCCCACTCTGTTTTTTTCGTCACACCTAATTAAATCATTAATTCGTCTTTTCAAAAATTTAGTTAGGCAAAGTGGTTAAACTCTAACTATGAAACAAAATTATATTTTAACCAGTGTCAATATTGCTTTATCTCCCAAATCTGGGACTAAAGCTTGTCTTTTTCATGTCTTCAATAGAGAAGCTGAGAAACATCTCAAAACCACCCAGTGACCTAGAAACAGATGTCAGACTCGACACATTAAAGTCATAGGCAAATCCAACATTAAAAGAAGACCATTCAAGCATTGCTTTGGCCACAACTGCATCTTTAAATCGATAGAAAAGTCCGGCCGAGAAAGAAGACGATTTCTTAAAGCCCGTATGAAGTGATGAACTTCCTATCTTAAATTTTGCATAGGTTCCCATCAAAAGATGATTAGCAGGTCCCTGATTATGATAGTAAATTCCAGGAAGTAAAGATACATCTTTTGCTGATGTAGGAATTTCGGCATTGACGAAACCTGTAATTCGTATAAACTGTGATTCATTCGAAGTGTTAAGAAAAGAATAGTTCGGACGATTTACATGATAGACCGACAAACCAACATTTAACTTGATATCGGACTCTGGTCTTTGTCGGCTATTAAAGCCATAAGTATATAAAAGCCCTGCACCTAAGTCAATCGCTGAAAAACTGGCTGAACCGATGTCCTCACCGGTAGGAGCGGCTTGATTAAAAGCACCTCCGACATACTGATTTCCCCATGTGGACTCAGAACTATTCAGTGACCTTTGTCCCCATCCAGCATAAATTCCGGCTCCAATTGTATGATTGTCTGCTACCAGCACGTGATACGCTGCACTTAATGTCACTGTGTTCGTAACAACACCATCTCGACCAGCACGATCATTCAAAAGTGTAAGACCTACACCTAAATTACCATTGCGTTCCAGCTGCTTTTTAAAAATTCGGCCATCTACTGAAAGCATTGAGGTTTGAAAAGGATTTGCAAAACTACTCCATTGATTTCTGTGAGCCAGTGAAGCGTTAAGATCATGATTAGCGCCTGCCAAAGCTGGATTTATATTCATAACTCCAGATTGAAATTGTGAAAATTGGCTGTCCTGTGCAATTGTTACTAAGGAAGAGGACAATATTAAAAGAGAAAATATAATTCGATTCATAGCTCTAAATATTAACGTAAGATTTTAAGATTACCGGCTTCCTGAACTCTGGTGCCGTCGAATAATGTAGCAGTTACCTTATATACATATTCACCAGATTGTACTTTTTGACCTTTAAACGTGCCATCCCAGCAGACATCGGGATCAGATGTTTCGAATAAGAGTTGTCCCCATCTGTTGTATACCGCATAATTTAAGTTTGTAATACAATTCCCATATACGCATAGCTCATCATTCATACCGTTACCGTCGGGAGAAAAGGCCGTAGGAACAAAGAAATCAGTACAGTTTGGATTAACAGTAATTAAAACATTCGCAGTTCCAGAGCAACCGTTAGTATCTGTGCCAGTTACTGTGTAACTCGTTGTCACATTAGGCGAAGCCACCGGATCACTGCAGTTGGCGCAGGAGAGACTACCTGAAGGATTCCATGTATAAGTCGTTGCTCCCGAAGCATTAAGTTGTACCGTTTCACCCGCTTCAATTGTAGCCTGATTAGGCGAAACAAATATTGTCAGACCACCAATCTCATCAACTGTATAGTTTTCCTGAATCGAACATCCGTTCGCATCCGTAATTACGAGTACGTATGTTCCAGCGCCTATTCCAGACAAGTCTTCAGTTGTTTGACCTGAATCCCACTGATAAGAAAGTGTTCCAGTTCCACCGTTGACGGTTACATTTATTTCACCCGTTGGGTTTCCGCAATCACTGTTCGTAATAGTTTCTGAAGCAACAATAGGGTTGGGCTCCTGTATAGTAATATTCTGAGAAGAAGAACATCCTGAATCATCTGTTACAGTGACTACGTATACGCCCCCTCCTAAACCGTTGGCTGATGCCAGAGAACCTCCAGAAGGCTGCCAGTCATAAGTATAGGGTGACGTTCCACCGGTAACCGAAACAGTAGCTTCACCGTCACCTGCATTTGCACAAGAAACATCCGTTGTCGACTGAACGGTAATCTGCGGACCATTAGCAATGGGATCAATTGTTACGGTACTCGTTGCAGAAATACATCCAGTATTTAAATCAGTCACTGTAACTGAATAAGTATTAGGATTCAGTCCAGAAAACACTGGGCTGGATTGATCTCCTGATCCAATTGAATAAGTATAATTTGAGCCAAGTGGAGCTGTTACTTCAAATTCTCCTGTCGGAACCGCACAACTTGGTTGTGAATTGATAGTAGTTGAGGGTGCTGGAGGAGGCGTTGGTAGAGGATTAATTACAACATCCAAGGAAGGAGCTGATTCACAGCCGTTATTATCTGTTACCGTAAAATTATATGTTGTATTTGCAGTCAGATTACTGAACGTAAAAGAGGTGCCTGATCCCGATTGAGTAACTGACCACGGAAGCCCGTCTAATGTCCAGGAACCACTTGCAGGAAGTCCACTCAAATCAACAGAACCTGTAGAAGTAATACAATCTGGTTGTGTTATTACTCCAACAACTGGTGCAGAAGGCGAGGGGAAAATTGTGATATTGCTTCCGTTATCAGTTCCTATTAAAGCAGGTGATGAACTTATAACTCGAATTCTGTAGTTTGCTCCAGCGAGAACAGTTCCCGGAACAGTAGCATTAATTATTTGAGCACCAGAAGTACTGGAGTTCAGTGTGCCAATAACCGTAGGACTGAGAAATGAACCAGAAGCATCCGATAATTCTGCTGTAAAGACATTTCCAGCATTATATGTTCCAGTCGCTGTAAAATCAACGGTTACTGACTGGTTTGTACCTTGACACCAAGACAATAAACTCACGTTATCCGTAGTAATTGAACCGCTTCCGGTTGGAACAGAGATTAATACGTCATCCACAGAAAAAGCAGGGTCACTTCCTGCCGCACCATTAATCCAGTGCCATCTAAACTTTAAGTTTGCCTGATTATCCCACGCTGGATTGGTAAGTGTTTCTTGAGTCCACATTGAAATACCAGTGTAATTAGGAGTTGCGTTTGTCCAGGTTGTACCGTTATCTGTGCTATACTCTACAAAACCATAAGAAATTCCAGATGCTCCGTTACATAAATACCAGAAAGAGAGTGTGACGCCTGTCTGTCCTAAAGTACTCACATTATTGGTCATAGTAGCGGTTTGGTCACTAGATGAACCTGTGTCGAAGATTGCCTGGCACTCACCAAAAGAACATACGGTTGTATTATGGATGTGGAGGTAATTTGAATTTGGGTTACTAATTCCTGCCGGCTGACTAGGGGTACTAGTAAAAAAGCCACCAATATATGAAGCGTTCACAATCCAAATATTTTGCCCAAATCCTCCATTGAGAGTCCAGTTTCCTGATCCTGCCTGGAAATCGTCTGAAAAAAGGATTTGTGCCGAGGACAACCCTGAACTAAGAGTAAAAAAGAATAAAATCAAAAATCTTCCAATAAATATTTTCATTTGTTTCATAATACACTATTAAATATTTCTGTTGACTTAGAACTATTCATATCAACATTGATTCAAATCTATGAAAGGGAGTTAAACAAAACCTAAGATTCTTAGCATTCGGTATTTGTAAAATATTATTCGGCAAATTGACTAATCTATCAAAACGGAAGGTAGATGGTCACTTTAAGATTTAGAACCACTTAATAATTTAACAGACCGTATAGTAATTATAGAGTTTATAGTTCCGCACTTTAAAATATATTTCGATCAGTAAGAAGGGATTCTGAAATTTTAAGTTGAACAAAGAATAGGTTAACAGCTTTTTCTTTTTAATTCGTATCTTTCTCATAATAAACTGTTAAATTCTCGTAAGTTGGTCAGAACATTCTATTTATATCTTTTGATTATTGCTTTTCTGATAGTCTCCCCTTGCAAAGCTAATCCTGTCCCCGTGAATTTGAAATCACCGACGGTTATTAAAGAAAAAGAGGTAACTACGAATTCAAAAATTGAAGAATATATTAATAAGGCGTCAAATCTCCAAAAGGAAAACAAGTTAGATTCCGCAATTATAGTTTTGGAATCAGTCCTTTCAAAAGTAAGAAATCCAAAACTCTCTTATACTAATGAAGAAGAAGCAACTATTTATTTTAATTTAGGTAACTATTACCGCCAAAAAGCTGCATACGCTCTAGCTGTCGAAATGTATGAAAAAGGGCTATCTCTCGCAATTAAAAACTCTATGTTTTTAAAAGAAGCTCAAATTTTAAATTCGCTGGGAGGATTATATACTGAAACTGGTAATTACGAGAAAGGGTTATTGCATTGCCGTGAAGCAATATTAATTTTTGAGAGTAAATTCAGTTACAGAAAACGCGACATCTGCTTGTTATTGGCGAATATCGGAAATATTCAGATTCCACTTGGGAACTTTGACGACGCCTTAGTCAAACTAAACAAAGCTCTTGATATAAATAAAGAGATTAAGAACGAATATTACTTTTCACTTATATACTCGGGAATCGGTTTGGCTCACCTTAAAAAACAGGAATATAAGCATGCTATACGTAACTTTAATTTAGGCGTTGAGAGCAGTAAAAAATCAAATAATACTCATTCAGAAATTGCAAATTTAGCGAATCTAGGGAGTGTTTATATTGAACAAAAAAAATATACTAAAGCTGACAGTATTTTACTTGATGCAAAATCAAAAGCGATCGATTTAGATGATAAGTATCTCCTTAAAGAGGTGCTTTCTATTTTAATTAAGCTTAAAAAAACCACTGGTGACTACGAAAAAACAGCTAAATTCCAAGAGCAATATATTTCAGTTAAGGACAGTTTATTCACTGATGATTTAAATAATAAATTAGCCGTACTTGACCTCAATTATCAAAACCTTAAAAAAGAGAAAGAAATTCTATCCTTAAAATTAAAAAATCAGGAGCAGAGTTATCAGTTAGATCAAAACCGCTTATTCCTAATAATCGGACTTGTGGTATTTCTTATACTAGGTCTTGTTTTGACGATAGTTATGCAGCGCAGCAAACTTAAAAGTACAAATGAGATAGCCGAGTTACAAAATAAAATGTTTCGTTTACAAATTCGACCTCATTTTATTTTCAATGTTTTAAGCAGCATTCAAGCTTATATAAGTAATAATGACTCTAGAAAAGCTGTTGTCTTTCTTTCCAAGTTTGCACGCTTGATGCGTAACGTTCTGGAACAGTCACAAAACGAATTCAACTCGATTTCACACGAAGTACGTATTTTAAGCTATTATCTGGAATTGCAACAATTAAGATTTGAGCGAGGATTCAGTTTTAGTTTTGTATTCGATGAAGACATTGATACTGATGTTTTTCTAATTCCACCGCTTATCCTACAACCCATTATTGAAAATTCGATAGAGCATGGTATTAATACTTCATTAACAGAGGGTGAAATCGAAATAGTTTTTCGTATTGAGGCTAAAGCGCTTTTTGTAGAGATAATTGATAACGGTGTTGGAATTGAATCAATTAAAAAGAAGAATACAGAAATGTCAAGTCTTTTAAAAACCGAATCACTTTCAATGAAGATTATTAGTGAACAACTTGCATATTACAGTAAACGAATGAAAAGTGACTTCTACCTAAAATACAAAGATCTTTCAGAGAATAATTCGAACGGAACCAAGGTGACAATAAAAATGCCCTTCCAAACTTTAAAAGCAGAATAATGGAAACAGCAGTATTAATAGAGGATGAAGTTAATGTACGGCTCGGTTTAATCGCGATGATTAATGACTACTGCCCACAGATTAAAGTTATAGGTGAGGCTAACTCTGTTGAAAGCGGTTACCAGCTTATAACAGAGAAAAAACCTGATATTGTTTTTCTCGATATACGACTTCCTGATGGATCCGGCTTCGACTTACTTTCGAAAATCATATCACTCAATCTAAAAGTTATTTTCGTTACCGCCTACAGTGATTATGCGCTCCAGGCAATTAAGTATTCCGCAATTGATTACTTACTGAAACCAGTTATCCCTGATGATTTAATCGAATCTGTTGAGAAAGCATGCAAATTTATTAGACATGAACAGGAGTATTATGAACTGTCTTCCCTGAATGATCTTGCTCAGAATAATCAACCACGAAAAATCGTAATAAAAACAAAGACCGATTCGTATTACCCACTGATCTCAGACATTATATATTGCAAGGCAGATGGAAATTATACGCACGTAGTTTTGAGAGATAAAAAATCAATCATGGTGGCTAAAACACTGAAGATATATGGTGAAATTTTATCTGAACATGGCTTTGTTCGGGCCCATCAGTCGTATCTGGTAAATATTAATCACGTCATTGGATTACATCAGAATAAACTTTCATTGAGCAATGGAGATTCTATCGAAATTTCACGAAGAAAAAAATCTGTATTTCTCGATAAACTTAATCCAAACACCAAATAATAAGTTAATTAGACCTCTTACTAATCATTTTACTAAATGTGATGTTTGGTCTTTATTTTTATTTAATGTTTACCATTAATACGAAAATAATGACTTCAATAACTAAAATAAATTTCTCTCTATTTCGTCAAATTCGTTTAACGCTACTTTTGTTTATTACTTTTTCATTCTGTTTTAAAGCCAAAGCAGATATCATAATACAGGAAGATTTTAGTGGAGGCGGAATTCCTGCAGGCTGGTCTTCCACGGCTATCCAGGGAACAAATATTTGGACAGTTCAAAATGCCCCCGCTTTCAGTAGTACTTCTGGTGGATACTATACTGTTTTCAATGACGAAGTGCTCGGTTCAGCGGTGACGCCTACGCAAGCACAGTTGAGCACACCTTCTTTTGACTGTTCGAACAGAACTGCAGTATACATGAATTATCAACATCACTGGTACGGGGTAGAGTCTACTTACGGGTATATCGAAATATCTTCTGATGGGGGTGTATCCTGGACAATTTTGATGGATTATGAAAAACTTACGAGAGGTTCTCTTTCGGCTCCTCAAGATACTACCTTTAACATCTCAGCTTTCGCAGCAAACCAATCGGATGTCCGGGTTAGATTTCGCTACTGGGACAATAACCTAGCTGGTAAATTTTGGTATATAGATGATATCACAATTTACAGTGATCCTGATGTTGGAATAACAGAGTTATTAGAACCAGATTATCTCAGTTGTGGAAGTGTTTATGGCACAAATGAAGCAGTAACAGTGGAAATTACAAACCACGGATTTCTTCCTGTAAGCAATATCCCGGTTGTTTGTAATATAACCAACGGAATTACCGCTACGCTAACAGGAACTTATACAGGAACGATAAATCCTGGAATGTCTGTTAACTACACATTTACAGGAACGATAAATATGAGCGCAGGTGCAACCTATGATTTTGAAATATATACGAATCTATTAACAGATGAATACCTTTTTAATGATACTTTAAATGATTCCAGACAGCAACTTGTAAATTCATTTCCTTACCAAATAGATTTTAATGGAACCACTGGAGGATGGTTTCCTGGGGGAACTAATCCACCATTAAATAACGGTCGGCAGTTTGTTCATGGTAACATACCTTACTTAAACGGTCCACAGGGAGAAGGCGATTCGTGGTATGTAGAAACCACAACCACAAATCAAGGCGACTGGATATGGGTGGAAAGTCCTGTTTTTGACTTCTCAGCCATGACGAATCCTCAGTTATATATGGATATCAAGCACCAACTCCATAGTTCGGATTACT
>Ga0114916_1001578_pt1 | contig 12705 bp, 12 predicted proteins | sample MalvirAntarct_66_FD_83501 | JGI IMG/M metagenome (GOLD analysis project Ga0114916, IMG submission 83501) | Marine viral communities from the Global Malaspina Expedition - Malaspina viral metaG Antarct_66 | ecosystem: Environmental > Aquatic > Marine > Oceanic | place: West Anvers Island... | reverse complement strand
GTCGTCTTCTGATCGCCGCGTGCCGTGTTGGCACTTCGTTTGCTGAGACAGGACGGCGGCCGGTGGCTGCAAGGGGCAAGCGGGACGCAGGGTCGAGGCCGGGAATGGACGATGTACGGGATGCCGCATTCACCAGCGTCGGGCGCGCCGTGGCCTATGCCGGCTTCGCCATCCTGACGCTGATGCTCAGCCTTTCGTTCGACCCCGTCATGGCCCTGAAGAGCGGCGGCGTGCTGCAACTGCTGCTCTTCGCATGCCTGATGCTGAAGGCGCATCGCACGGACGCCAGGAACTACCGCCACACCGAGACATGGTCGCTGCTCGACCGCACGAAGCGCCCGGACGAACGCTTCGCCGGGCGCGTCGTGGTCAACGCGCTTCGCGAGGCCTGCCACTGCTTCGCGCGCTGGACGGCCGGCGCCGCGCTGGCGACATGGGCTGCGGCCATGCTGCTCGCACTGTTTCATGTGGGCGGGCGCGGCGTCTGACGACCGGCGGCGCGACGATCGCCCGCTCCGCACAGGAACATAGCGCGCCACCGGGGACCATCGACGGCGGGCGTGCGACCGCCCTATTCTGTCGGCCGAAACGCGGCGTGCCGAAGATGGCGCATCCCCCGTGCCGTGCGCCGGGACAATGAAAGGAAACGACCGATGGCCGACGGTGCAGGTTCGCATGTCTATGTCGGTGCCGCCCCGTGGACCGGCGGCGAGGTGGGCGGGCTGTTCCGGCGGAAGGTCGCCGGCGGTCCGTGGGAGAATGTGACGTCGGGCGTGGTCGGCCACGTTCAGGCCGTCACCATCGATCCAGTCGACCCGCGCACGGTCTTCGTCGGGACCGCCGACGGCCCCTGGCGCAGCCGGGATGCCGGCGACAGCTGGGAGCGGCTCCCCTTCCCCGAGCGCGACGTCCAGATCTGGTCGATAACCGTCCATCCGACGCGGCCGAAGACGATCTTCGCCGGCGCCTCTCCGGTCGCCGTCTACCGCAGCGACGACGGCGGCGACAGCTGGCGGCGCCTGCCCGACCCGCAGGTGCCGGAGCGGGCGCGCATGCCGTTCGCCTGTCGCGTCATGCGCATCGCCGTGGACCCCGCCCGGCCGGACGAGATCTATGCGACGCTGGAGGTCAACGGTGCGATCCGCAGCCTCGACGGCGGCGAGACCTGGGACGACTGCAGCGAGCCGCTGGTCGCCCTCGCCCGCGAGCCGCACCTGAAGAGCCGGATCCTGAGCGACACCGACGCCGAGGGCATGCTCGACGGCCACGCCGTCTGCGTCAGCGGTGCGGCCCCCGGCAGCGTCTTCCTCGCGGTCCGCATGGGCGTCTTCCGCAGCGACGACCAGGGCATGCACTGGCGCGATCTGGAGGTCGGGCGCTTCTCGCCGCTGACCTATGCGCGCGACATTCGCGTCGCGCCCCAGGACCCGAAGACCTTCTACGCGTGCCTCAGCCCGGCGGCACGCAGCGAGGACGGTTCGGTTTATCGCAGCCGCGATCTGGGGGCGACGTGGGAACGCTTCGACAGGGGCGTGAAGGCCGAGAGCACCATGATGGGCGTGGCCCCACATGCGCACGACCCGGACACCGTGTTCGCCACGTCGCGCACCGGTCAGGTGTTCGGCACGACCGATGGCGGACGGACCTGGAGCGAGAGCCGCCTGCCCGACTGCCGCGACGTCTATGCCATCGCGGTCGGCTGAGCCCGACGCGGTCGGCGTCTGCCGGATCGACGGGCCGAACCGTTGAGGCTCGGCATCGTCTCCGACCTGCACTGCAACATGGCGGGTTTCGAGAAAGCGCTCGACCTGATGGGGCCGGTCGACGAACTGCTGTGCCTGGGTGACAGCATCTACGAGTACCGCTTTTCGAACGAAGTCGTGGCAGCGCTGCGCAAGCGCAGTGCACACGTGATTCTCGGCAATCACGAGGAGGTCTTCTTCAGCCCGCAGGGCGCACGCGCACGGTCGGCCGACTGGATCGACCCTGAACTGCTCGACTGGCTGGCGGCACAGCCGTATCGCCGAGACATGCTCTGCGACGGCAAGCGTGTGCTGATGGTCCATTCGACCCCATGGGAACCGCGCGGCGCCTACATCCTGCCGACCAGCGCCGAACTCCAACGGTTCGGGACGGCGGATGCCGACATCGTCCTCTACGGCCATACGCATCAGCAGGTGGTCGAGCGCTTCGGTGGCGTGCTGGTGGTCAATCCGGGTTCGGCGGGCGATGCGCGCGACGCCCGCAACGGCCGCCGGCTGAGCTGCGCCGTGATCGAAACGGGGAGCGGCGAGGTCGAGATCATCGACTTCGAGGTGTGATCCTTTCGGAAGTCGCCGTCCTCGCCTTGCCGAACCCGGCAGCGGCGGCGATGCTGCGACTCCGACGACAGACACGGACAGGATCAGATGACACAAGCCGCTCAGGGCGCCGCCGCCGCGAGCACCGCCCCGGACGAGGCCGACCGGCTGGACGCGCTGCTGCGGGCGCGATACAGCTGCCGCGCCTTCCTGCCGGAGCCCGTGCCGGAACCGGTGATCTCCCGGATCCTCGAAATGGCGCAGCGCGCCGCCTCGTGGTGCAACAGCCAGCCATGGCACACCATCGTCACCAGCGGCGAGGCGACGGAGCGTTTTCGCAAGGCGATGTACGAACATGCGGCGGGCGGCGGCGAAGGCTCGTCCGACCTGCCCCAGCCGCGCGAATATCGCGGCGTCTATCTCGATCGGCGTCGGGAGAGCGGCTTCCAACTCTACAACACGCTCGGCATCCCGCGCGGCGACCGGGCGGCCTACCAGCGGCAGGCGATGGAGAATTTCCGTCTGTTCGGCGCCCCGCACGTGGCGATCATCACGACCGACGAGGCGCTCGACGTCTACGGCGCGGTCGACTGCGGCGGCTTCGTCAGCACCTTCCTGCTGGCGGCACAGGCGATGGGCGTGGCGACGGTCGCCCAGGCCGCCCTCGCCCGCTATGCGCCCTTCGTGCGCCGCCATTTCGAGATCCCGGAAGACCGTCTGCTGGTCTGCGGCATCTCCTTCGGCTATGCGGACCACGACCACCTCGTGAACAGCTACCGCACCAGCCGCGCGCCGCTCGCCGAGGCGGTGACGTTCAAGCGGTAGATGTCTAAATCCCAGGCTTTGATGGTGCAGAGTTTTCACGGGAGTGGATGGATGCGCTATGGGCCAGGTTCACCACGGGAGCGCCACGACGGCAGCGGCAATCCGTCGAGCGATTCGGCATAGTCAGAAGAGCCTGAGGTTTCTGGCCAGGCGCCACGGCGTCAACCGCGAGACCGTGGCCAAGTGGAAGAAGCGGATCTCGACCGCCGATCGCACGCCCGGTCCGAGCCGAAGTCGACCGTCCTGTCGCTTGAGGACGAAGCGGTCGTCGCCGCCTTCCGGCGTCACACGCGGCTTCGCTGGACGACTGCCTCTACGATCTCCAGCCGACGATGACGCACCAGTCCCTGTCGATCGGCAGGGAGAGGGAACCCTCCCCTACCGCCGAGAAGTCGTCGGTGATCGCGCCGGCGCCAGCCGACACCTTGCCGTTCGGCTGCGAGACTGCCGGTTGCGAAACCACCGGGCCCGAGATTGATGCCTGCGCCGTAATCGCCGGTACCCGCATTCGCGCCGCGATGTAGCGGCCCGACGAGAGCGAGATTTCGCGCTCCGGCGACACGCCGCCGCTCAACACTCCCCAACGCCTGTCCGTCCCCCTCACGCTGGATCTCCGGATGACGGTAACGAAGCCAGGCCATGCTGCCGACGCACGGGAGGTGACGGGCCTTCATGCGCACTTCCTCTTCGATGGGCGGTACCTATGGTGGGCTTCGAAATGAAACTGCTACGATCCCGGTCCGACCGAAAACAAAAAGTGCCGGGAGAACGCCATGAACAGTATCGGAAAGACTAGACGGTATCGGTATGCGGCCGTCGCGGCGGCGATCGCCCTGTCGGGCCTCGCCGCCCCCGCCCGCGCGGCCGACAAGGTGGTCTGGAACTTCTCGCTCTGGGGACCGCCCAGGGCCGCGACCGCCGCCGCAGACTTCTTCGCGAAGACGGTGGAGGAGAAGACCGGCGGCAACTTCACGATGAAGCTGCACTACGGCGAGGCGGTGTCGCCGGCGAAGGAGAATCTCGACAGCATCAAGATCGGCTCGGTCGAGATCGCCATGGTCTGCACGGCCTATCACCCCGGGAAGAACCCGGCGATGACCGGGCTCGACCTGCCGTTCCTGCCGTTCGCCGACCTCGACGTGCAGCAGCGGGTGCACGAGGCCTACTACAAGCATCCGGCGGTCTTGCAAGAGATGAAGCGCTGGAACGCCGTGGCGATCTTCTCCAATCTGCTGCCGCAGTCGGAGTTCATGGGCACCGGAGCGCCGCCGAAGACGCTCGAGGACTGGAAGGGCAAGCGGGTGCGCGCGATCGGCGGCATCGGCGACGCCATGCGGGCGCTGGGCGCCGTGCCGACCTCGATGCCGGCGCCGGAGGTCTATACCTCGCTCGAACGCGGCATGGTGAGCGCCGCGTCGCTGCCGTTCACCTACAACCACATCGCCATGCGGCTCCACGAGATATCGCAGTGGTACACCGTGAACATGGCGCCGGGCAGCAGCCACTGTCCGACGGTCGTGAGCCTCCCGGCGATGAACGCCCTGCCCGCCGAGTATCGGAAGATCCTGGAGGGCGCCTATCCGGCTGGCTACGCGCTGCTGAAGAACGCCTACAAGGAAGTCGACGTGAAGAATCTGGCGACGCTCGACAAGATGGGCCTTCAGCCGATCCGCTACTCGGAAGACCAAGTCGCCGCGTTCCGCCAGAACGCCGCCCAGCCGATCTGGGACAAGTGGGTCGCGGACATGAAGGCGAAGGGCATTCCCGGCGACGAACTGCTCAAGCTGATCGTCGACAATGCGAAGGGAGGCGCCTGACCTTCGCGAAGCCGGGTCGGTCGGCGTCGCCGCCGGCCGGCGCTGCGCGTTGCCGTCACAGTCCCTCTTCCCAGGGCGGCACAGCGCCGCCGAACCGCTCGGCCAGGAAGTCGACGAAGGCGCGCACCTTGGCCGAGAGGTGGCGGCCGGGGGGATAGACGCAGTGGATGCCGGTCGTGAGCGGCGTCCACTGCGGCATGAGCGTGCGCAGGGTTCCGGCGCGCAGCTGGTCGCAGACGATGAAGGTCGGCATCATGACGACGCCCAGGCCCGCCTCGGCGGCGGCGGCGAGGACGTCGCCGTTGTTGGCACGCAGCGGCCCCTGCACCTGCACGCTCACTGGCCCATTCGGTCCGGTGAAGCTCCACCCCTGTCCGCGCGCGTTGAGCGCATAGAGCAGGCAGTCGTGGCCAGCGAGATCCTTCGGATCCGCCGGCTCGCCGCGGCGCGCGACATAGGCGGGCGACGCGGCCAGCACGCCGCGCATCGTGCCGACCCGGCGCGCGATGAGGCTCGAATCCGGCAGGTCGGCGATCCGCACCGCGACGTCCCATCCCTCGTCGAGCAGGTCGACCATCCGATCGTTGAGCGCCAGATCGATGGTGATGTCGGGATAGCGCGCGAGAAAGTCGGGCAGGACCGGCCCGAGGTGGCGGAAGCCGAACGACATCGGTGCATTCACGCGCAGCTGTCCGCGCGGCGAGGCGGCGTCGCTGGTGACGAGCTGCTCCGCCTCGGCGACGTCGTCGAGGATGCGTGCGCAGCGGTCGTAATAGGTGCGGCCCGCCTCCGTCAGGCTGAGCCGCCTGGTCGTGCGGTTGAGGAGCCTGACGCCGAGACCCTCCTCCAGCCGGCCGACATGCTTGCTGACGGCCGCACCCGACATGCGCAGGTCGCGGGCGGCAGCCGCGAACCCGTCCAGTTCGACGACGCGGCGGAAGACCGCCATGCTGGTCAGCCGGTCCATGTGTCCACGCCCGATTGCTTCCGTTCCGGAAACAATATCATGCAGCCGAGGCCGGTTTGATACCATCCGGCACGGGTCCACCTTCTGCAGCGAGCGGCGACGAAGCCGCAACCCGTTTCGAAGTTGGAGGCTACGATGGCGAAGGTCCTGGTCCTGTACTACAGCAGCTACGGCCATGTTGAGACGATGGCGAGCGCGGTCGCCGAAGGCGCCGGCAGCGTGGCGGGCACCGAGGTGACCGTGAAGCGCGTGCCGGAACTCATGCCGCGCGAGGTCGCGGAGAAGGCCGGCGTGAAGCTCGAACAGACGGCGCCGATCGCGACCGTCGACGAGTTGTCGCAGTACGACGCGATCATCTTCGGCACGCCGACGCGCTTCGGCAACATGGCGTCGCAGATGCGCAACTTCCTCGACCAGACCGGCGGCCTGTGGGCCAAGGGCGCGCTGATCGGCAAGGTCGGCAGCGTGTTCACCTCCACCGCCAGCCAGCACGGCGGCCAGGAGACGACGATAACGTCCTTCCACACGACGCTGCTGCATCACGGCATGGTCATCGTCGGCCTGCCCTACAGCGAGCCCGGCCTGACCAAGATGGACGAGATCAGCGGCGGCACGCCCTACGGCGCCACGACGCTCGCGGGTGCCGACGGCAGCCGCCAGCCGAGCGAGAACGAACTCACCCTGGCACGTGCCCAGGGTAAGCACGTGGCGCAGATCGCGGCGAAGCTGGCCGGGTGAAGCCGGCCGGCGCGCGCCGATCGTCCTTCCCCGGGCACCTGCGGCAGGCCCACCGGAAGGACGACCGGCCGCGCCGGCAGCGTCACCGTGAAAATCGAGGAGAGCGAACGATGGGTCTGCTGATCGACGGGGCATGGCACGACCAGTGGTACGACACGTCGAAGACCGGCGGCGCGTTCAAGCGGCAGGACAGCAGCTTCCGCGACACCGTGACGGCCGACGGCTCGTCCGGCTTCGCGGCCGAGCCGGGCCGCTACCACCTTTACGTCTCGCTGGCCTGTCCATGGGCGCACCGGACGCTGATCTTCCGCGCCCTGAAGAAGCTCGACGACGTGATCTCGCTCTCGGTCGTCGAGCCGTTCATGGGCGCCGAAGGCTGGACCTTCGGCCCGGCGCCAGGCGCGATCGCCGACGACGTGAACGGCGCAAAACGGCTGCACGAGGTCTACACGGCGGCCAAGCCGGACTATACGGGCCGGGTGACCGTTCCCGTTCTCTGGGACAAGCGGACCGGCACGATCGTGAACAACGAGTCCGCCGAGATCATCCGCATGTTCAACAGCGCATTCGACGCCTGGGGCGACGCCTCGCTGGATTTCTATCCCGAAGCGCTGCGCGGCGAGATCGACGCGCTCAACGCCGAGATCTACGACACCGTGAACAACGGCGTGTACAAGGCGGGCTTCGCGACGGAACAGGGCCCGTACGAGGCGGCGTTCGACGCGCTCTTCGGTACGCTGGATCGATTGGAGACCCGCCTGTCGACCCGGCGCTACCTGACCGGCGACGCGATCACCGAGGCGGACTGGCGGCTGTTCACGACACTGGTGCGGTTCGACGCCGTCTACTACGGCCACTTCAAGTGCAACAGGCGTCGGATCGCCGACTACGCGAACCTGTGGGGCTACCTGCGCGACCTATATGCGGTCCCCGGCGTCGCCGACACGGTGAACATGCACCACATCAAGACGCACTATTACGCCAGCCACAAGACGATCAACCCGACCGGGATCGTCCCGAAGGGGCCGGAGATCGACTTCGCGGCACCGCACATGCGTGACCGCGGCGTGCGGATGGCGGCGGCTCAGCCGGCCTGAGCGGTCCGGTCGCCGAGGTAGCTGCCCACCGAACTGGAGATCTGGCCACCGATCGCCTCCGCCTCGCGGGCATCGCTGAAGCCGACCACGATGGCCTCCGCCAGGCGCGGCAGGATGTCGAGATCCTTCCGCGTCGGTTCGGGGTGGGCACGCAGGATGGCGCGCACCACCTCGCGCAGCGTGACGCACAGATCGCCGATTGGCGCATAGGCGGTGCCGGCCAGCCGGTCGTGCGCGTCGTCGGCACGCGCCAGGAGGCGTTCCATCGCCAGTTCCGTCGCCGGGGTCGCCCGTCCGCTCTTATAGGAGGGGAGAATCTCGCGGACGAGCCGCATGATGGAGTCGCCCTGGCTGCGCAGCCGCTGCTCGTTGACCGTGCGCAAGGCGCCTTCGAACGCGTCGTCCATCGCCGCCGATCGCACCGGCTGGCCGTCGACCTTGGCCTTCAGCGTGTTTGGAACGGCGACGCGCTGTGCGCCGGGCTCGTCGTCGGGATGGCGCTCTGGGCCGATATAGTCTCCCGTCACGATGAATGGCTTGCGCTGATAGACGAGGACGCTGATGCGTTCGAGGACTTGGTCGGGCGAGATCGGCTTCACGAGCAGATCGTCGCAGCCGCTGTCCGACACTGCCGCGGTGAAGGCGAGCGACGGATTCCAGGCCGTCATGATCGTCGGCAGGAACGGATTGTGCCCCAGGCGGCCTTCGCGGATATCGCGGATGAGTTCGAGCGTGTCGCCGCCCGGCATGGCGGAATCGGCAATCAGTATGTCGGCGTTGAATTCGCGCAGCGCCTTCAGGAGCGGCGGGAACGTCGTGAAGCTGACGATGTCGGTGAAACCCTCGCGCTTCAGGCAGGCGCGCAGAAGGTTCGCGAGGCCGGGTTGCGGCTCGCCGTAGAGGATCTTGATATCTTGCCGGCGCTTGGGATCGATTCCATGCGTCTTGCCGATCGGACCGAGCATCTTGTCCCGTCTGTTTCCCCGCCGCACACATCCTGTAGGCGGCAATGCCCTGTTATGCGGCAGCCGGATTAATCTGCGGTGAACGGCGGCCGGCTCGGGCGCAGATCGAACGCGAAGTCCGCGACCACGGGGGCGTGGAACGAGCCGCCCCGCGCCGTCTCCTCTGCCGCCGCGAACACCTCGTCGGCGAGATGTTCATTGTGGATCGCCACGAACCGAAGGCCGGCGACGAGGCGGCGCGAGACCAGCAGGTGATCCAGCATCACGGCACGGCCCGCATGCCGCACGGAGAAGCGGCGATCGGCAGGCACGGAGCTTTCCAGCGACACGAGGCTCCGCACGGCCAGCGCCGCGTTGCCGGTATCCGCGGCTTCCGCCAGCAGGATGCGCAGCGGCATCTCGGTCTCGCCTGCGTTGCAGTCTCCGGCGACCACGATCATGGCATCCGGATCGTCGTCGAAAAGCCGCTCGACCAGGAGACGCGCCTCGAAAGCTTGGCCGGCGCGCTTCACGGTCGCCAGAAAAAAGCCTTCGGCCCAGCCGCCGACGGTCCGCCATCGGAACGGCGCCAGCTTCTGACCTGGCACGAAGCCCGCCAGCGGTGCCCGCAGATGGAGGTTGAGGATGTGGATGCGCCTGCCCTCGACATCCAGTTCGGCCAGGAGGAGCGGCCTGTCCCACTCCACCGGCTGCGGCTGCTCGGGACGGGGCTCGGCCGTCGCCATCCGGTAGGACGGCGCCGAGACCAGATCGTGCCGGATCTGCCGGTGTGCGACGATCGGATAGCGGCTGAGCGTGACGAGGTTGTGCACGTCGGCCGGCCCGCCGCCCGGCTCGCGCGCCGAGGCCGCACGGTGGAAGCCGGCATAGGCTGTGTCTTCGAGCAGCCGGTCGAGCGCCGCGAGCCGGCGCGGACCGTGGTGACCGGACGGCTGCGCGTTCACCTCCTGGAGGCAGAGCACGTCGGCTTCCAGACGCTGCAACTGCGGCCGCAGCACCGCGATCCGACGCCCGAGCAGCGCCGGGTCGTCGGCAGGGTCGTCGAGATTCTCCAGGTTGAACGTCGCGATGCGCATCGCCCGCTCGTCCGCCGGATCAGGCGCGGCCGTCGCGCCAGCGGTACAGCAGCAGCATGGCGCGGCTGAGCGGCACGATGAGGCCGTGCGCCGGCAGCCGCTGCAGCGGTGCCTCGGGCACCGGCAGATCTTCGCGCGACAGCCCGGTCGCGCGGCCCGCCATCAGCTTGCCCATCGCCGTGCCGATCGCGATACCGCGACCGCTGTAGCCGAGGCCGGCGAACAGGCCGTCGGCGAGTTCGTGGTACCGCGGCAGGCGATCGACGCTCATGGCGATGTTGCCCTCCCAGATGTGCTCGGGCGCCGCGTCCTCGACCTGGGGGAAGACCTGGGCGATGCGGGCCGCCGTCGAACGGTTGAGCGCGGTGCGCGCGCCGGCCGTGAACAGCGGTGCGGCCGTCGTGATCAGGCGCCCGGAGCGGTCGAGGCGGAAGGCCCACAGGGCCTGGCGCGTGTCCGACAGGCCGTGCCCGCCCGGCAGGATGGTGGCGCGCACATTGGCGCCGAGCGGGCGGGTCGCCGCGTGGAACGTGCGGACCGGAACGATCGTCTGCCGCAGCCCCGGCCACAGGTCACCGGTATAGGCGTTGGTGGCCAGGATCGCCTTGTCAGCCGTGACCGTACCGCCGGGCGTGCGGACGCGCCACGCCGTCCCTGCCCGCTCCAGCGCCTCAGCGGGCGAGCGATCGTGCAGACGCACGCCGGCCCGGATCGCCGCATGCGCGAGGCCGCGAGCATAGCCCAGCGGCTGGATGTGGCCGCCCGAGCGGTGCATCCAGCCGCCGTGCCGATAGTAGTCGCTGCCGGTCATCGAGGCCGTCCGGCTACCGTCCAGCATCTCCACGGGCGCCCCGCGCCGCGCCCACTGATCGTGCTTGGCGCGCACGCCGGCCATGCGGCTCGCCGCATGCGCGGGCTGCAGCCAGCCGTTTTGCGACGCCTCGCACTCGATGCCGTGAAGCCGGATCAGGTCGAACACCAGGTCGGCGCTGCCGGCGACCCAGGCGTTCATCCGCTCGCCGCGCTCCTCACCATAGAGCCGGACGATATCGTCGGGGCTGTGCCGGGCGTAGGTGGGGATGACCTGCCCGTTGTTGCGGCCGGACGCGCCGAACCCGGCATCCTGCGCCTCGAGTAGCACGACGTCCGCACCAGCCTCCGCGGCATGCAGCGCCGCGGACAGGCCGGTGAAGCCCCCTCCGATCACCACCAAGTCCGCCCGCGTATCGCCCTCGAGCCGATGTGATTGTGGCGGAAGTACGGCCGTATGCGACCAAAGGACGCTACGCTGGTCTGCGGTATGCATTGGGTGGCTCCCCGGACACTGGCGACACTTATTCGTGAATTTGCGCCATGCAGGGCGATTTCGCGAATGCGACCGTTGCTATAGGTTCTGCGCTGCCAATCATCCTCATATCGCCGAGGCGCAGCAACATGGCCGATTTTACGGGTACGAACGGCAACGACCGGATCGTCGGAACGTCCGAAGCCGACAGCATCAACGGTGTGGACGGCGACGACGAACTCATTGGCCTTGGCGCCAACGACGTCATCAACGGCGGCAACGGCGCCGACTCGATCGAGGGCAACGACGGCAACGACCAGTTGAACGGCGACGCTGGCAACGACTACATCACCGGCGGCCTCGGCGAGGACCAGATCAACGGCAACGACGGCGACGATTCGCTGTTCGGCGAGGACGACAACGACCGGTTGTTCGCGGGCGCCGGTAACGATCGCGCGTTCGGCGGGGCTGGCTTCGACTTCATCAACGGCGATCAGGGCAACGACGAGATCTACGGCGGCGACGACGACGACGAAATCTACGGCGGCGACGGCAACGACGCGATCAACGGCGATGCCGGCAACGACGTAATCCGCGGTGAGATCGGCGACGACCTGATAAATGGCGGGCTCGGCGACGACATCATCGATGGCGGCGCCGGCAACGACACGGCCAACTTCGCCGGCGACGTCGCCGTCACCGTCGATATGCGCATCGGCACTTACCAGCAGACGGGCGCCGGTAACGACTGGCTCCAGAACATTCAGAACCTGCGGGGCAGCTTCGCCGCCGACACGCTGATCGGAGACGACTCGGCGAACATCATCGACGGCAGCAGCGGTGACGACGTCCTGCAGGGCAATGGCGGCAACGATGTCCTGATCGGCGGCCTCGGCAACGACAGCCTGACCGGCGGCGACGGCAGCGACGCCGCGGGCTACAGCGGCGCCTACGCCGACTTCGAGATCACGCGCTCCGGCAACATCGTCACGGTGACCGACCTGCGCGCCGATGCGGCGATCAACCAGGGCACCGACACCCTCACCGGGATCGAGGCTCTCGACTTCACCGACGGGACCTACGCCACGGCGAACATCCCGGACGGCGGGAATCCGGGCGGCAATCCGGACGGGACCGTCGCGAGCGATTTCGACGGCGACGGCAAGTCGGACCTGCTGTGGCAGCACGCGGTGACCGGCGAGGTCGACACGTGGGAGATGGACGGCATCGCCATCGCCGGCGGCGGCGTGGTCGGCAGCGCGACGGCGGGGGTCTGGAGCGTCGAAGGCACCGGCGACTTCAACGGCGACGGCAAGGCGGACATCCTCTGGCAGTCGACCGGCGGCGCGCTCGAACTCTGGCAGATGGACGGCACGACCATCACCGGCGGCGGATCCATCGCCACACCCTCCGACGGCACCCTGCTCGGCGGCGGTGACTTCAACGGCGACGGCCGCGACGAACTGCTCTGGGGCGCGCCGAGCGGGCAGGTGTCGATCCTGCAGATGGACGGCGCGACGGTCACCGGGACGACGGCGGTCGCCTCGATCGGCAGCGGCTGGGACGTCCTCGGCACCGGCGATTTCGACGGCGACGGCAACGACGACATCCTCTGGTTCAACGACGACGGCAGTC
>Ga0114916_1001574_pt1 | contig 12725 bp, 16 predicted proteins | sample MalvirAntarct_66_FD_83501 | JGI IMG/M metagenome (GOLD analysis project Ga0114916, IMG submission 83501) | Marine viral communities from the Global Malaspina Expedition - Malaspina viral metaG Antarct_66 | ecosystem: Environmental > Aquatic > Marine > Oceanic | place: West Anvers Island... | reverse complement strand
TTTCAGCTTCTAAGGCAGTATCGATAAAGGATTGCATGAGCTGCTTTTGGAAGTCTTTGATGTTATCAAAGCTTTTCATGCTACCAGCCATTTGCTCGGCCAGTTTTTTAATGTCAGATTGAGTCGTCATTGCTTATTCTCCTGTTAGTGGATTATAAGCAGTTACACAAAGTTTGGGAAACTCCCTTTCTGCTACTTTTTTAGCTATATCTAGGGCTTCGGAAAAGTCCTCAAACCTTAATCCCAAATCTGGTATTTTTGCATAAGCTATATTCGTTTGATCAGGCGTATCTTCAAATTTAGCTACAAACTCATCAGATTCTACGATATTTATAATATAGCCTAGAAACTCACTATCATTAGGAAGATCAAATTCTTTGTAGATTTCTTCAATAGGTCTTTCGCTAATATTGAGCTTTTCTAACCTTCTTTTCTTAGCTTCTGCTTCACGCTGTTCTTTAGTACCTCTACTCTTTGCTTGTCCCATACGATCACCTCTTAAGTTAAATATGAAATATTAGCCATTAGTATACTAATGGCAAACTGAAGAATAAATTTTTTTAGTTAAAGCACTTATTAATCCAAACTATTGTATGCTTTTATTCCTGCTTTATCGACTAATCTTTGAGCATTGGAGACCTTATTAGGTGCTGCCACCTCTCTTAATATCAATAACGATTCTAGCACTATCGGCATCAAAGCATTTACCATATCATTCTGATTTGATGTGTTCTCTACCGATTTTGATCCTTTATCATCCGACTGCAATAAGTGCAGAATCTCACTAATATCTCCCTTCATAAACTGAAGGTCTTCAAGAAAAATATTGGTATCTGATTCCAATTTTTTCTTCAAATAGCCACCAGGCGTTTGCCCTGCCTCTGCTGCTATCGCTTCTAGTTTTAGGTAGATTTCAGGTTTTAATCGGAATGATACGATAGGGGTGCTCATAATTATCCTTGTTTACAAATTGTGGACAGTAATATATCATAAAAATCAGTTACTTAAATCGATTTTGTAAACATTTTGTGTACAGAAAAAAGCGTCTTAAATCGGGTAAGTTGCTGATTTAAGACGCTTTTTTTCATCCCGAGGGGGTGCGTAAGGTGTAGTCATTAAATTGGATAATTTAATGACCAAAAAGCAGGTAGAAAAATCGGTTATTTTCTACCTGTCGTAAGCCTTTTTAGCTAAAAAGGCTTATAAGAGCGTTACGTTAGTAAATCGTTAGTAAAAAGTTAGCAAATCGTTAGCTAGATATGAGCAAATTATGAGCAATTACTGTATGATTGATTAAAAGTTAGCAAATCGTTAGCAAAAAGGTAGTAAATCGTTAGTTAGATATGAGCAAATTATGAGCGTTTTTATGATTGAGATAATTGACTTCAAGAATAGATGGAGATAGGAATTTATGGCGAAGAGAACAAAGTTTTCCAAGTTTCGTGATCTTTATGAGGTGATCGAAGAGCTGGCTGTTTCATATACCTATGAAGGTGTGGTTGAGATATTAGCTGAGCGCCATGACCTCATTCTAACGACTGGCACACTGACCAATTATCTTTACCGCTATAGAAAAGAATCAAAGGAATTGTCTGTCGCTACAGATAATTCTAGCAGTAATGTTGAGGTTGAGCCTGAGGTAAGAAAACAAATTTTTGTTGACTTTTATTCTGATGACTCAATCCAAGAAAGCAATACAGATCCTAGTGATGAGTCCTATGTACAGCCCACGCATGAAGAATTAGATACGGCTATGAAGAGATTTGAAGCGAAGCTGGCAAATAAAAGAAATAAATCTATACTTGATAGGTAAGTTATTGATACTAAATAAATAAAAATTTCATAAAGGGACATTTTCCTAGTATAAAAAGGAGCAATCTATGGGTATTGAAGGTGTATCAGTAGCAAGTAACCATTTCATGATGTTTGAAGAGGCGCAACGAGAATACTACCGTCAAATGGGTCGTCTTAACACCTTTGGTTTAGAGAACGAAGCTCATAGCGATAGCATACTTAAAAAGATGTTTGAGCTAAAAGATGAGGAAAGTATGCTAAGAGAATATAGCGCGAGCGAACTCTACGTCATACAAAAACAGCTAGAACAGAAAATTGATGATTTCCTACGTGAATTGGACGAATAGCGTGTTACTGTCACTATTCGTGAAAGACCAAAGCGCTAAAATTATTGAACTGACAGTACTTATCGCTTATATTAAGGGTACATGGATAAGCGATAAGTACTGTTATGAGCTCAACCAATTATAATATCCGTCTGGATCAAGAATTAAAAGACAAGGCGTTTTCGGTGTTAGAGGGCTATGGTTTAACGCCTTCGCAAGCGATTAAGTTATTTTTGCATCAGGTAGCAGAAACCAATAGCATACCGCTGTCTTTTGATTATCAAACAATGCCTAGCACCAATACGCTTGAAGACGGTGATCAATGATTGAATTTGAATGGGATGAACAGAAAAATAGCAGCAATCAACGCAAACATGGCTTATCCTTTGAAGAAGCCGCTCGTGTTTTTCTTGATCCCTTGTGTTTGCGTCAACAAGACCGATATGAAAATGGTGAAGAACGGTGGCAAGCGCTTGGTGCAGTGAATGGGGTGGCGGTATTGCTGGTCGCTCATACTCAAAGAGATAGTGAGGGTGGTGAGGTTATTCGTATCATATCAGCACGACGTGCCACCAAGGTTGAAAGGAGGTTTTATGAACAAGGTTAGCTATAAAGCAAATGAATTACCGTCTTTAAGCGCTGAGCAAGAAGCCAACTTGCAACGATTGGCAATGCTTTCAGATGATGTTATAGATTTGTCTGATATGCCTGAAGTAACGGACTGGTCGGGTGCGACTCGTGGCAGCGTAGTATCATCTGATTCTATGGTCGGTGCTAGTATCGTGAGTCCTAGTATCATTGCAAGATTCCAGGATAAGGCAAAAAAGACCGGCGGAAACTACCAAGATATGATTAACGATGCGTTAGAAGAGTATTTGTTAGATCATTAGTCACATATGAATAGTAGAGCTCATCCTAAATTCTTTATAGGTGCATATTCAATCTAAATACTAACTTATACAGTTTTTAGGAAAGTCTCCTGCTTATAATAAGCACACTATTAGGGATTATCTAGATTGCTAACCCTTTAGTTCGCTGTCATAAATGTAGAAAGCCATATCCCCATCTGATATACAGAATCCACTAATAAGCTGACCTTCTAATTGCTCTTCATCCTTTGAAATGTCATTCATAAAGTAGGTAATATACTTATAAAAAGGTGCGCCTGTATAGTTTTGTATGGCTCTTGCACTATCTCTGACAGTGCTTATGTGTTGATTATTATGAGCATGGTCTATAATTTCTTTGCAGATTCGAGCTTCACCAACAACATTACTATACTGCTCACAAATATAAAGCAGACCAGAAATTGTGATCTTGGAGTCATATGGAAACACAGTGATCGAATAGATACTTTCTTTATCAAGAGTTGTTACCTTAAGCAATGCGTTCCGTAGAAAATATAAATCAGCAATGGCGCTTTCATCTTTTCTCTCATCACTCAATAAATCTTCAAATACTGAGTAATCTTTACCTGTTTTATCAGAAATTCCTAGTATATCTCTAACTTTAGCATAGTTTCGTCCAGGAGCAATTTCTTCAATAATGTCATCCGTAAGGATTATGTTTGACGTGGCATTCTCATCGCCATATAGAGTATTAGGAAAAATAAAGGTTTTACGAGGTAATACTGGAGTAAAACCTTCATCCTGAAAACCCCAAGGCTTATAGAACTTAATTTGAAATAAGTCATCGTTAATGTACTTTAACTTAGCTTTAGCCAAGCCGTGCTCAGTATATCCATTCGTCTTCTTCAAGTTTAGGTATATACTTTTATTGTCAACCTTATCAAAATAAAAGACTAAATTTTTCAAATTTCTATCTTCATCAAAGTAACTTATCTTCCCATAAAAGTGATGAGCATTAGGATTCTTTATGCTCAAATCAAAAAAAATAGTGTCAGTTGTATCGATTTGCCCCTCGTTACTCCATTCCATCTTTTTTATAAATGCATCTCTTATTTTTGACTTTGATTTCTCACTTCCTTCTTTCTTTGAGTTCATATAGCTCATACCAGCAAATACTGTACCTATTGTGGCAACTATAAGCGTTATTAAATTCCAGTTTATATTTTCCAATAGCTGAGTCCCTCAATAATATTTTTAGCCGTCTATTTGCTCATAAAATAGGTGGTTACGCTCCATATCACGCTCAATACCCCTATTACAATACCGGCTCTAGCTATATTTTTTTCTTTTGAAATGCTTCGTTGATGGGAGATGTATAAAGTACTAAGAGATGCAGCTAACTGATCTATTTTCTTGTTGTTTGTATTGTCTTGTATGTCAGCTAGCTGCAAACTTATATTCTCGGGAAGTTCAGCGAAAGGCTCATTTTTTTGATGGACTTCTAATAAGTTTCGGATATTTTCTATTGATTCAATAAGATCTTTATCTCCACTAATAGCGTCAGCTAGCATTATTCTTAAGCCAGATAGAATAGACTGTCGGTTCTGATTGAAGTTTTCTGCTATGTGCTGTAAATCGCTGTAAGTCATTTCTTCTGATTTTATACCCTTCTTTAAAGTTTCAATAAAAGAACTTCTATTAGATCTGTTCTCATTCAAGCTTGATGCAAGTGGAGTGAAACCTATTGCTAAAATTGAGATCATAGCTAATAAGACAGAGAATAATGATGTCATAATGCTAGTCCCATTTTAACTTTCGTTATTACTCGACGTTTCAAGAAGGAATAGTGCCAAACTATGCGCGGAATTGACGGCAAATCGAGCATGCCTAGGTGCTGGTCTATATAAGATTTTACCTTGACCATGAGCTGAACTTCCATGAGTCCTTAATGCCGATATGCCGTCAATAATTGAGAACATCCCTGAAATTATACGTTTTAAATCATCGTCCTGAATTTTACTGGCATCAAGACCGAGATCTTTACTAACAACCTTCCATAAGCTTCTTAAATCTTGTTTTGTAGGCATGTCTAGGGTTCTATCTTCGATATGCACCTTACATATTGATTCTAAGAGATTACAAGAAGCAGAGACTGCATCCAATGGCTCAGCATTAACATTTTTTAGTGCTCTTTCAAACTCAAGATTTATAGCAGGAATATTTTTTTCATGGATTAGCTCTTTTAAATCTTTGCTAGGCAACGATTGACCATCTGCTATTATTCCTCCATTTATATAGGACAGACCATATTTTTGCAGCTCTTTAGTTAAGTTCCTTTGAAACTCTTCTAACTCTTCAAACGACTTAAGAGCAAATTGATCATATGACGGTATGCTGCCTTTATCAGGGAGCTCCATATACTTCTCTATTACTTTTCCAAAATTATTAAGCGGCTGTTTACAGCTCCGATTGATATGAAGTAGCCATTCTTGTATTTTCGCTGACTTATTGAGTCCTCCTACATTGGGCATTTCTCCTGGGACATCTGCATGTAGGAATATACTATCTAAAGAACTATGTGTTTCCAGATCACTCATTTTGTTGGACAATAATGATATTAAAGGTCGTGGTATTTGCTTGCTCATAAAAATGCCTAATTGTGATAACAACTAACAATTGTAACACTACAATCGAATGCATTATGTCTCCAAAAAGACGAGATAGCTTTTAGGTATCTGTCTTTTTTCAACGTACTATTTACATCAACCTAACTAAGAGCACAGTTGCTTTATTTAGGCGTGATTATTAGCCGATAAGATCACAAATTCTAAAACTCCCACCACCTTTTCTTCTTCTCAACCGTCGCTACGGTTGAGTCTTCTGTTTTTTCTTTCTCTTGTTCAAGTGGCGGTGGCTTATAGCCCTGCTCAGATTTTCTAAATTCTAGTAATCTAACTTGGGCAAAATCCTGAATACTCGCGTTGGCTTTATCCAGTGTTTTGTTGAGTTGACTGATCTGCTGCTGATAATTCTCTATCAACTTCTTATGATCGCTCACTTGTTGGCTGAGGTGTTCGTTCTTAAGCTTTTCGAGTGCTAATTGGTGTTCAATATCTGTAATGTACTGAACACTTTGACTGTTTATAGGTGTGTTTTGGACAGTGCTCACTGAACGTTCAGTACGTTTTTTAGAAATAGGCTCACCAAAAACCCGCAACATTTCTGCAATGTCTATTTTCTTATCTGCGGTTCTTGAAAGCTCTCCATCACTGACTTTCTGATAGATAGTTGTTCTTGATACACCCCATTCTTTTGCTGCTTTCGTCACCGATATGTTCATTTTTCACCTAGTGTTCAAGTACGTTTTTAGCAAGTGTTCAGAACGTTCATTGAACAACTATGGCATTAATATTGCTCTTGATCGTTCAATTTATTTCAAGGGAATAGGTTGCAAAAAATAAGCTGCCTGTTCCAGTAACTTGATCAAGATAGCTTACTTCTTACTATGAAAAATCTATCCTAAAGAATTTAACAGCTTGCTACTGTCTAAATCATAGCCGGCTTCTCTGAGCTCTTTTGATAAGACGTGCTTCCAAGCTCCAGTGCTATCTAATTGGTTCCAAATAACACCGCTAAAATCTGTTGGAATTTCTAGTTCATTAGACTTAAATGCACATACCTTATTCCGACCAAGCTTACCCATAAAGTAGCCTAATTCTAAAACAACATTTTGCCTTGCTCTAGATTGAAGCACATCTTCATTTTTTGCTTTACCTACATCATCTGGGGTCAGCAAAATAATTGCAAAGCCAACATCTGAATGAGCTTCAATCTTTTCAATAATAGTTCTTCCTCCACTGGCTTTCTCATGAAGAATTACAGCCTCAAAATCATTTTTCTCTAGAAAACGAGCTACCTTTTCTTTTATATGATCGTCATGTCCATGAACCAAAAATATTTTTTTATTAGAATAAGCTGTCATTTTATCTTCATACCCCTTCAGTTTAGTTTCTATCTGGCTACTTGAAGCTATGTAATCTTTATAATCTCGGATAAAGGGAATGATCAACCCTCTCACTAGGTTATGAATACAAGAGATTATCTTATTGTCGCTGCTACTAAAAAATTCATGAGAAAAATCAACTGCAAAGTCTGAATCATTACCGATTTTTTGAATTAATATATATTTTAAACCTAAATCATATTCATCATTACCAGTCCACTGTAATTTACTACTACCTCTCATACCTAAGCTAGTAGCATGGCTATCTACCAAAAAATCTGCATAATCAACATTTTTAGTTAGCACACTGTTAAATTTCTGCAAACTCTCATGCCGCAACAGCCTAGCTAGTTTTTCGAATAATCCGTCATAAGTTTGACTATGAGAAGCTTGCAGATCTAAAACTGTATTATCAATTTTTTTAAATAGATCAACTGCCATAATCTTCTTCCTCATTTCCAGCATTCAACCTTGCTTCACTAGCTTCACTAGCTTCATTTAAAACCATTTGCCTATATGACTCTTTGATTCCATCAGCCATATTTCTAGCTATAGAGTTAGCTTGATAACTTTCAAACTTTTTATTAATCATAACTTCCATCTCAACAAGAGCTAGTTCAATACTTTCAGCGTTTTTAGCATCAAACTTTATGACTCCTAATTCACCATTTAGTTCATTTGATAGCTTTTGCAGCTCACTGAGAGTTTTATTTATTTTATCAAACCCTTTTAGCTCAAACATTTTATTGACTCCTATTTCATAAATGACGACTTTTGTGAAGTTATAATAGCAGGTTGGTACGTTAACAGCTTTAATTTACAAACAACATAATCTATAGATTTGAGCTGTCAAAAAGAGAATAACTGTCTCTGAATACGTCTCTAATGAAAGTATCAGTAAAATATACTAAATAATTTTTCCTAAATAATAAGTAAAAAGGTTTTTAATGTTTTTAATAGTTTTTAAAAGCTTTTAGGCTCGCTACAGAGCTTACTAGTAAAGGAGTTCGGGGTTGATAAAGCTACCTTTTACGACCCATAAAGCTACCTTTTACGACCCATAAAGCTACCTTTTACGACCCATAAAGCTACCTTTTACGACCTTATAGATACTTTTTAGTTGCTATTGTAGCGATATATATTTAATGTTATGGTTATGCTTAATTTATACATTGTTCAATTACAGGCAAGGCAGCCATGACCAAAAAACAAATAGTTTCTAAAGATAACGATTTGATGGGCGCAAGTTATAGCTTAGGAGTGGCAGAGCAGCGGCTTATATTCCTAGCAATCATTGAAGCAAGGGAGCAAAACAAGCTGATTGATGTAGGTAAGCCTTTGCGCCTTTACGCTAAAAGCTATGAGCAGCAATTCAGTGTAGAAAAACATACTGCATACGAAGCCATGAAACGTGCAGTTAACGGGTTGTATGAAGCAGGATTTAGTTACGACAAGATAGAAGAGACGAGCGGTAAGAACATACATTATAAAAGCCGTTGGGTAGAGAAGATTGCTTATGCTGATGAATTGGGCTGTGTTGAGCTAACTTTTGCGAGTGATGTTATACCGCTAATAACACGCCTTGATAGCTGTTATACCGAATATGAGTTAAGGCAGGTAAGTAGCTTGCAAAGTGAATATGCCATTAGACTATATGAATTAATGATACGTTGGCGCTCAGTTGGTAAAACCAATAAGATAATGATTGATAATTTACGCTCGATGCTAGGGGTTGAGCCTAGTAAATATAAACAGATGAATAACTTTAAAGCAAAAGTATTAGACCATGCTATAAAGCAGATTAACGATCATACGGACATTACAGCTACTTATGAGCAGCATAAGCAAGGGCGTCAGATTGCAGGCTTTACCTTTAGGTTTAAAATTAAGGAAAAAGATACGAAACATCTTGGCATAGTAAGAGACCCTCATAGTATCGATTGGATAAACGGTGTTACAGATGAAGAAGTTAAAGGTATGACTCCAGCGCAAGCAGATAAATATGCGGAGCTACTACACCAAGAACCATCAATCGTAGGTAACTGGTCAGACTGTGATAGCTACTTTAAGGCTAAAATGAAGCTGAAAAAGCAACTACAAGAGCCTAGGTATGTTAGAGAGTACATGTCTCATTTGCTGAGTTGCAGCGACCCTTTCAACCCTAAACTCATAGGATTACAAAAATGATTAATTATTTTGAAAAGTTAACGAAGCAACAAGAAGCAATTCGGACTACATTGATAGATTTTTTTCCACATTTACCTATCCAATTTTATCCATATGTTGTTTATAAATATGATAAAAAACAGTTAGTAAGCTTTTGCAGATTTTTCAACGACTGGTGGTCACTACACAAGATGTTTTACCCAGATGACTCGAATGATGAAGGTTTTTTCCATAACATGATAGATAAGAAGTATGCAGATTACAGCACTGCAATGGATATAAGTTTTCTGCAACAGCAGTCAAACGTCATATCTGATGCTGATTTATTGGATGAATGTATTGATGAATTTTGGGATAAATTTAGAAGTAAATAAGAATTAAGCTTCAAACAGTCAAAATGATGAGTATTATTAGCAACAATCCTATCAAACAAAACAGTAAGGCTACCAATGAGTTTAGACTATCAGCATATCCGTGAGCAGCTACATCGTATTATCCATGACTATAAAGACGCTGAAGGATATGAGAGAGGTCAAAGTCAGAACTTTTGGACACAGATATTCAATGCTTATGGTGTATCGGGTCAAGTACAGCTCAAAGCGTTTGAACATCGTCTAAAAGATGATAAGTCTCAAAAGTATGTTGATGCATTTATTCCTAAACTGGTCATGATTGAACAAAAAAGCCGTGGTCTTGATCTCAATAAAGCTTATAACCAAGTCAGCAAATACTATGAACGCCTAAGCGCAGCAGATAAGCCAAGATATATCGTGTTATCTAACTTCGATGAACTATGGCTGTTCGATATTGAAAACCCTTTAAATATCAAAGAATATAAGTGTCCACTTGCTGATCTCCCTAAAAATGCTGAATGGTTGGACTTCTTAGCACCAAATGCGGCAATGGCTGAGATCGTTGAAGAAAACCCGATTAACCGTCAAGCAACTGAAATGGTTGCTAAGCTTCATCAAGCGTTTATCTCCGATGGGGTAAATGCCGATGAATTAGCGCTATTTTTAACTCGTTTGATCTTTTGTTTCTTTGCCGATGACACCGGCATCTTTGGACAAAAAAACCTGTTAGATGGGTTGCTGAAAAACGAGGCAAGAAGCGACGGTAGCAATCTTAATGAAGTATTCACCACGCTGTTTGATACTTTAAACACTAAAGATCGCTCAAGTCGCCTTCCTGAAAGCTATGCTGCCTTTGCTTATATCAACGGTGATCTGTTCTCTCAGTCAATCCGTATCCCTTACTTTGATGAAAACCTATATAACCTAGTCGTTCAGTGCAATAACCTTGATTGGAGCGAGATTAGCCCTGCTATTTTTGGCTCAATGTTCCAAAGCGTACTCGATATAGACGACACAGCCGACAGCGACGATAAGCGTCGTGAGTTTGGCGCTCATTACACCAGTGAAAAGAACATTTTAAAGGTCATCAACTCTTTATTCTTACAAGAGCTGCGTGATGAGTTTTCAAAGTGCGCTAAAGACAAGCCTAGAGCTATAAAACTTTATGAAAAACTCCCTACATTGAAATTCTTTGACCCTGCTTGTGGCTGTGGTAACTTCCTAATCATTGCTTACCGTGAGTTGAGACTATTAGAAAACCAGCTAATCGCACAGATTTACGGTGAACAAAGAGGGCTGCTTGATATTAGCAGTATGTGTAAAGTTACCGTAGAGCAGTTCTATGGTATCGAGATTGAGCCACACGCAGCTCATATCGCCCGAGTCGCCATGTGGATCACCGATCATCAACTGAACCAAGCCACTGCTGAACGTTTTGGTACGACACGCCCTACAACGCCCATTGTGTACAGTCCACACATTACAGAGGGTAATGCCCTACAAATTGACTGGGAAGACGTTCTAGCAGCCAATGAGTGTGATTTTGTGATGGGTAACCCGCCTTTTGTTGGTACGAAATATCAATCTAAAGATCAAAAAGTAGATATGCAGCTAGTCGCTAGAGATATAAAAGGTTATAAATCATTAGATTATGTAGCAGGTTGGTATATCAAAGCTATGCACTATATGCAGTCTGCGAATCCTCAATATCATATTGAAACTGCCTTTGTATCCACTAACTCTGTTGTTCAAGGAGGTCAGGTAGCAATACTTTGGAAGTACGTTCTAGAACAATGTAAAGGATATATAAACTTTGCTCATCATACCTTTAGATGGAGCAATGAAGGGAAAGGTGTAGCAGCCGTCCATTGTATAATCGTAGGCTATTCAATCCGTCAAAGCACAGATAAGACGATATTTAGTTATGATGACATTGCAGGTGAACCTAAACCTAGCAAAGCAAAGATAATCAACGGTTATCTAGTAGATGCCCCTTTAGTATTCTTCGACAGAGCAAGCTATCAGGTCTCTAATGAATTAGAAATGCTGAGTGGTTGCAAGCCAACAGATGGCAACAACTTGCTCTTGTCAGATATTGAATATAAGGACTTGGTAGAAAAAGAACCTATAGCTAGGAAGTATTTGAAGCGTTTTATGATGGGTAACGAGTTTTTAAATGATATTGAGCGATGGTGCCTATGGTTTGACGACTCTAATCCCATAGAACTTAATAACGACTTAAAAAATATGCCTTTAGTCATGCAAAGAATTGAAAATGTTAAACACCTTCGTTTAGCAAGTACGAAACCTAATACCGTCAAAAAAGCTAAAACACCTCACTTATTTGATGAAACTAGATATTCCAAAAGTAATTATATTGCGTTGCCCGTGGTCTCCTCAGAAAACAGAAAGTACATACCTACTGGTTTTTTAGATAAAAATATAATTCCAGGTAATAAATTGTTTATGGTTGCCAATGCAGATATTTACCACTTCGGTATTCTATCAAGTAGTATGCACAATGCCTTTATGCGTTTGACCGCAGGAAGAATGAAAAGTGACTATAGCTATTCAAGCACTATTGTATATAACAATCTACCGTATCCTTTTGATGCTAAAGATTCAGATAATAAAACAGTAAAAGCCAAAGAGATTATTGGGTCAGCGGCTCAAGCCGTTTTAGACGCTCGTCAGCTATATCAAGATGTTAGCGACGACTCACCTAGCTTAGCTAAGCTATACAACACCTACATGATTGATCCCTACCCTGAGCTGACCAAAGCCCATATCGCCCTTGATAAGACAGTAGACAAGGCTTATGGGTACAAAGGTAAAGGGGATGATACTAGTCGTGTAGAATTTTTACTTAAACGCATAGCAGACATGTAAATCCATAGCCTAAAAATCTTATTAAGCTCCCCTGACCTTTAGTTAGCAATAACTAAAGGTTTTTTTGCCTAAAATCTTTAGTGGGCAAAATCAGCTAAATTAACAGTGAATGTTGGGATAACCCTAAACTGGTCAGAAGTTTCAAATAAAAAGCATATATCGGTTTTATACTTTTCTGCTACTTTTTTAGCTACATCTAGGGCTTCGGAAAAGTCCTCAAACCTTAATCCTAAATCTGGTATTTTTGCATAGGCTATATTTGTTTGATCAGGCGTATCTTCAAATTTAGCTACAAACTCATCAGATTCTACGATATTTATAATATAGCCTAGAAACTCACTATCAT
>Ga0114916_1001568_pt1 | contig 12749 bp, 12 predicted proteins | sample MalvirAntarct_66_FD_83501 | JGI IMG/M metagenome (GOLD analysis project Ga0114916, IMG submission 83501) | Marine viral communities from the Global Malaspina Expedition - Malaspina viral metaG Antarct_66 | ecosystem: Environmental > Aquatic > Marine > Oceanic | place: West Anvers Island... | reverse complement strand
GAAATTAACAAACAAGGCTTGAAACTCTTAGAGGATATTGATCAAAGCTTTAAAGAAGATATTCTTGAGAACCTAACAGTCAAGGAGGCAGAAACCTTGAGTACCTTGTTAGATAAAATTAGATAATAATTAAAAAGTGCTGTGGAGCGGTGTTGTTTGCCATGGCGGACGGAAAGGAAGTAAAATGAAACTAAATAGTATTAAGAAAATAGGAAGAAGTGATTTTGTGAATATGGGGCCTATTAAGCTACGGCAGCCGCTACCAACAGAGGAAATTGAATTGATAGATCCCTTTGTGCTTTTGCATCACTACGGACCTTATCCCATTAACGAATTAAATAATCCATTTGATTTGGGACCACATCCACATCGTGGTTTTGAACCTATTACATTTCTTATTGAAGGAGAGCAGCTCCATAGAGATTCTTTAGGAAATGAAAGTGTGGTGAAATCTGGTGACGTGCAGTGGACAACTGCAGGTCGCGGTATCATTCATGCTGAAGGGCCTACGAAAGACTTTGTAAAACGGGGTGGAGACTTAGAAGGAATACAATTGTGGTTAAATTTACCTGCTGAAAAGAAAATGATTCCAGCAAATTATCAGCATGTAGCGAATGATGATTTTAGAGTGGTTTCTTCTGAAGATAATAAGGTGCGCGTGCAAGTAATTGCCGGAGAATTGCAAGAAACATATGGTCGTATTGCAACACAGACCCCTGTAAACGCATTTATGATTGACGTTCAGGAAGGAGGGGAGATGCAAATTGAAGTTCCGAAGGAGCACCAATCATTGCTTTATCTCTTGAACGGAGATGTTTCCATCAATGATGGCACCGAGCTTCAAAAAAATGAAAATCAACTGGTTTGGTTTGAACAAGATGGCGCTGGTTTTTCAATTAAAGGGAAGGCAACAAGTAAATTATTGTTTTTATCTGGCGAGCCCTTTCATGAGAAAATCACAAGCTGGGGCCCCTATGTGATGAACAATCAAACAGAGATTATGGAAGCCTTGCGTGATTATCAACAAGGTAAAATGGGTTTTCTGCCCGCCTAATATTTAAACGGCCTACGGGCTGTTTTTTTATATAAAATACCGATATTTGTCCGCCCTCATAGCTTACGGCTTTGGAGGTTGTTTTTCAGAGCTTACTAACGGGCGAGTTTATTGCTTGGCTTTGAGGATTATAATTACCGCGCTACGGATTGAGGCATTGTGGAGCTCTCCTCTTAGAGGAAGCGACTGCCGAAAGCCTGGTTCTTCTCAGCTCTGAAGCATGAAGAGCGTAAAAGAAAGCGCCATAAAACAAACACATGGGAATGAACAAAAATACAGTACTCGCTTGGGCCACATTTATTATGATAGTAGTTGGACTAGCGCTAATTGCTTTGGGTGCTTTTAGATATGATGATGTTGCTGGCTGGGGTTTCGCAGCGGTGGGGATAGGCTTCTTTGCAATTGCATGGGTGTTTAATGCCCTGAAAGGAAGGGTTTAGATGCTCGAAGTGGCTCTTCAAATAAACGATTCAACCATTAGACAAAACAACGAACCAACGATTAAATCATTGAACCATTAATTCATTCAACAATTAAACATGTCTGACGATAAAAAAGTAATCTTCTCGATGTCGGGATTGACTAAGACGTTTACGAACGCGCAAGCTCCCGTGCTTAAAAATATTTATTTAAGCTTCTTCTATGGGGCGAAAATTGGCATCTTGGGTCTTAATGGAAGTGGTAAATCTACCTTACTTAAGATTATTGCGGGCGTTGAAAGCAACTATCAGGGTGATGTAGTTTTTGCTCCTGGATATTCTGTAGGATATCTTGAGCAGGAACCACTATTAGACGATTCTAAAACTGTAATGGAAATTGTACGTGAAGGTGCTGCGGAGACTGTTGCTATTCTAGATGAATACAATAAAATCAATGATATGTTTGGGCTTGAAGAAGTCTATAGCGATGCAGATAAGATGGACAAACTTATGGCACGTCAATCCGTACTTCAGGACGAAATTGATGCTACCAACGCTTGGGAGCTTGACACCAAACTTGAGATTGCCATGGATGCGCTTAGAACGCCAGATGGGGATAAAAAAATTAGTGTGCTTTCTGGTGGTGAACGAAGACGCGTAGCCTTGTGTAGATTATTGCTTCAGGAGCCTGACGTACTATTACTAGATGAGCCAACCAACCACTTGGATGCAGAAAGTGTTCACTGGTTAGAGCATCACTTAGCACAATATAAAGGAACGGTGATTGCAGTAACGCACGACCGTTATTTCTTGGATAATGTTGCAGGTTGGATATTAGAACTTGACAGAGGTGAGGGGATTCCATGGAAAGGAAATTATAGTTCTTGGTTGGATCAAAAATCGAAACGTTTAGCACAAGAGAGTAAAACGGCGTCAAAACGTCAAAAGACCTTAGAACGAGAATTAGAGTGGGTGCGTCAGGGCGCAAAAGGGAGGCAAACAAAGCAGAAAGCGCGTTTGAATAATTATGATAAATTGATGAGTCAAGACCAGAAACAACTGGATGAAAAGCTTGAGATTTATATTCCGAATGGACCAAGACTTGGAACCAATGTAATTGAGGCCACAGGGGTTAGTAAAGGCTACGATGATAAGTTACTCTATGAAGATTTAAACTTCAATCTTCCACAGGCGGGGATTGTAGGTATTATTGGTCCAAATGGTGCTGGAAAGACCACTATTTTCAGAATGATTATGGGTGAAGAAACACCTGATAAAGGTTCTTTTGCCATTGGCGAAACGGCCAAAATTGCCTACGTTGATCAGGCACATTCTAATATTGACCAAGAAAAGACTATTTGGCAAAACTTCAGTGATGAGCAGGAATTGGTAATGATGGGTGGGAAACAAGTAAATTCTCGCGCTTATTTAAGCAGGTTTAATTTCAGCGGAAGTGAGCAGAACAAAAAGGTATCATTACTTTCGGGTGGAGAGCGAAATAGATTGCACCTGGCCATGACCTTAAAAGAGGAAGGTAATGTGCTCTTGCTCGATGAGCCTACAAATGATTTGGATGTAAATACCCTTCGTGCGTTGGAGGAAGGTCTAGAAAGTTTTGCAGGCTGTGCGGTTGTAATTAGTCACGACAGATGGTTCTTAGACAGAGTTTGCACACACATCTTAGCTTTTGAAGGTGATAGTCAAGTCTATTTCTTCGAAGGGGGTTTTAGTGAGTATGAAGAGAACAAGAAACAGCGCTTAGGAGGAGATTTAATTCCGAAGCGTATAAAATACAAGAAGCTTATTCGCTAGTTTCAAATAGTATAAAGCTTTTTATATTCTTCTAAATAATGCTCTCTATCGGCTAGACCATTGGTGCCACCGTTGATTCGCTTAGTGACCATAATAACATCATCTGCATCTGCATAGCGATTCAAATTTTTTGATTTCCAAAACCAGCAGGCAGAGCTTAATGCCCATTCGGCTTGCTCTATTAATGCTGGATTGGCAACAAAGTCTGTTCCTGCGGCTGTTGAAAATGTCCAGTAATTCTCTTTTCCGGTAAGTTGTATTAGACCACGCCCTCTATAATTCCAACCATCTCCACTTTCTGTAGTTCCATTCCCTAGCCTATTTGCATACACTACGTTTGCAATTCTCTCCGGCTGCCGTTCATATTGATTTGCTGTAGCCATATTTGGAAAGTACTTTCTGAAAACCACGTATAATGCCTTGGCAGAATAATTAAGATTTTCCTTTACGAGCCTAAAGCCACCGCTTTCATGTGTTATTTGTGCAAGAAAATGTGCTTGCCTTAAAGGTGTGTCAATGCCATATTGTGGCAATACTGTTTCAAATAATGGCACATATTGCTTCGCATAGTTCCAGTTTACATCTGGAATTATTGTTTTAAATTTTTCTTCTGTAATCATTGCGCTTTGTTGCTAATTACGAATATGGATTTAATTTTCTCTATGATACTTTGTAGAATACTAAAAATAGCATCGGAAGAAAACCCTCCTATGAGTGCTAAAAGACTCTTGTTCATTAGATCTACACTATTTGGTCCAGTTACGTAGAGCGAAATGATTTCAGACATAATAAGACCAGCAATCACTCCGAGTACAATTAAAGCCATATAGTAAATAGCGTCTTCTGGAATTAAGGTTCCATTTTTTACAGAAGTGCTTACGGTTTTGAGGAGATAAAAAATGACTCCTAAACCAGAAACCGAAGCCAAATAGATTAGATTTAGAAGTAAGTCTTTCCCAGAATTATTCATAATTCCCAAATCAAGTGAGTCATTGCTTACCGATGTAGATAGTGAGGTACCAATAAAGGCCGCTAAAAATAGAAGTGCTAGTATTACTAAATTTCTTACTAAGGGTAACTTCTGAAATATCGATTTTTTATCCCGACTGTCGTATATTTTTCTAGTGTATTTAATTGATTTTGGTGTGGCTGGTGCCACATTTTTACAGAGCAAGTTGTATGCTCCAAAAAGATCATCAATACTACTGTTTTGAACTAAAGTATTTACATCGGGATTGATTGCAAGGCCATTATGAATGGCAAATGATAGCATATTGTTTACATCTTCGTTTATTCCTGTTTTTACTTCCTCAGAAATACCCGTTACCGGCGTGGTAGTAGTTTGGGTTTTATTTTCCATTTGATAATTTGTTACTTGGTTAGTAATTAGTACGGGAACAAGATACTTTGTAATTAAATGCGATGAAATATGTACTTATACGTAATTATGGGTTGTTTTAATGAAAACGAGCTAATTGTAGTGGAGATGAAGTCTTAAGTTGTTGTTTGTTTTCCTGTTTACGGAGTATGTGGAATGCAAACTGCAACCAAAAATTTTAAAACTGAAAGAATTCAATTCCTTAGTTTTTATCTTGCGTTGGAGCGGAACACCAGTCTAGCTGCGTTCGCATGCAGCAAAAGAGAAGCTTCTGCTGTAGAAGAAGAAGTAACGGCAGCTCCTTATGAACAAAGTCCAAATGAAGATGCTAGTATAAAGTTAGTGTCAGATTTTATTGCCCTTTTTTAATTCTTAGTGCCTATAAACACTATTCTTCAGCTAAAGAATTAAACTCATCTCTTCTGCTTTGAAACCAAGATTGCATCGCTTCAGGAGACTGCATTAAATGTTTGATGTCTCGCATAGCTTTGAGGTGATCTTCATTGCCAGCCTGAAACATTTCCATACCGTGTTTTTTGCTTTGTTCCGCAATTTCTTCAAAGGTATTTGCTTCAAAAACAAAGTCGCAAGCGCCGCCTAATTGTTTACATGTCATTTTTTTCATAATGCAAGGTCCTTGTGTGTTACTGAATGATCAATTTAGTGCTAATATGTTCTTCTTCACTGTCAAGTCTAATGAAATAGACTCCAGAGTTTAATCCTTCGGTTGAAAACTGTACATTTTCATTCGGATTTAATGCCCCACGATGCAGTTCTTTGATGCGTCTTCCTTGCATATCATATAATACAATAGTTCCTTCCGAAGAAAAACGATGTGAAATCGAAAAATGTGTTGATGCTGGGTTTGGGTAAAGTATCAATTCTTCCGAAGTGCTTTCGTTTTCATTCACATCTAAGATGAGGTTATTTAAATCGTAGTGATGCATAGAACGTCCGAAAGTACCGGCATACAGGGTGTTTGTTGGCGTATGAAGTTTTATGTCTCTTATGATGGTTAGTGGTAAGTCGTTACCAAGAATTGTCCAACTTACACCATCATTATGGGAGAACCATACGTTTAAGTCGGTTGCCAAATACAGATATCCATTGGCAGGATCAATGATGATATCATTTGCTGGAATGCTCGGTAAATTTGACGAAACATCTGTCCAATTTTGACCGCCATCAGTTGTTTTGAAAACATGCGGGTCGTAATCTAAAAATCCGAAGCCAGAAAAAGTCACATAGGCAATGTCATCATCCTCTTCTGAAACTGCTATAGACGTAACATAGCGATCGGGGAGCGCTGCGCTAATATTTGTCCAAGTTGCTCCGGCATCGCTCGTCATTTGCACATTACCGTCATCGCTTCCTGTGTATATCCGATTCAAACTCTGGTACGAGCTTCCAATAGCGGTAAGTGTTCCATACGACAGTGATCCGCTGGGATGCTGTCCATTGGTTAAGTCTGGACTTATCGCGCTCCAAAACGCAGCTTTATCCGAAATGTATAAACGCTGTGTTCCGCAGTAAACGGTTTCTGAATCAAAATTTGATAACTCAATAGGTGTATTCCAGTTGTTTCTATCTGCGAAATCAATTCCATCCGTAGCTCCCATAAATGTGTTTCCTCCATCCGTGGATCTTCCTATACCACCGAATTGCGATTCCACATAAATAAAACTATTATCGTTTGGATCCACGCGCACGTGCATTCCATCACCACCCCAAATTGAATTCCAGTCGTTAGCACCTCCAGTTATGGTTCTAATGGTGTTGTTGTCTTGCGTGCCACCATATAATCTGCTTGGGTCCGAATTGTCTACTTCAATATTGTAGAATTGTGTAATTGGAAGGTTGGTAAACTTAGACCAGGTGGTTCCTCCGTTTTGTGAAACATAGGCACCGCCATCATTTCCAGCAAGTACGAAGTTATTGTTTTGCCTTGAGTATTCTAAGGCGTGATGATCCACATGCATACCGTTTATTTCACTCCAACTTGTTCCACTATTGGTAGTTTTATAGATGCGTTGCCCAAGTATTATTAATTCATCAGAGTCCGTTGGGTTTACTCGAATATTTCCGAAGTACCACCCAAAAGAAGCATCGACCCCGCTTAAAGGTCCCGTTGGAATAGCGCTCCAGTTGTTCCCGTTGTCGGTCGATTTATAAATAGCATCAAAGGTGTTTGTGATTTCGTTCGTGGTATATCTCGCGTAAATAGTGGCTGGGTCGGATTCTGAAATAGCCAAGCCTAGTCTTCCACGCTGGGCATCTGGAGCGGGTAAGCCATTGGTTGCATTAAGTTCTGTCCAAGTATCTCCACCGTCGGTCGATTTATGAATGGCAGAAGTTAAACCGCCATAATCGCGTTGCCAAGGCTCTCGTGTACGCTCCCACATAGCCGCGTAAAGGATGTCAGTATTTTGTGGATTCAGTACCACATCAATTGCTGCCGTACCATCTGAAACGAACAAAACACGTTCCCAGCTTGCGCCTCCATTAGTAGTTCTATAAATACCACGTTCGTCATTTTGACCGTATAGAACTCCGGTGGCTGCCGCGAAAACACGCTCTGGATTCGTTGGGTCAATTACGAGCCGTCCAATATGATTACTGTTAGGTAGGCCTACATTGTTCCAGGTTACTCCGGCATTATCGCTTCGATAGATACCATCCCCAAAGAATGCTCCTGAAGTTGCACTTCCGTTTGCTTCTCCAGTGCCCACATAAATAATATCTGCATTAGAAGGGGCAATGGCAATATTCCCGATAGATGGCTGTCCAATAGCATCAAATATAGGGGTCCAATTGGCGCCAGCATCTATGGTTTTAAAAACACCACCCACGGCAGTACTTACATAGAAATGGTCATCATTATCTGGAGAAATGGCAACGTCTGTGATTCTACCTCCTGTGTTTAAAGGCCCTTGAAGCGTCCAGTCTGCACCTGATCTTTTTGATCTGTTAGCTACGATAGCGTTGGTCATGGATACCGCCTCCTTCATAGCCACCTTGTTGAAATGGTTGTTTGGATAGGCGCGTTGATTGTACATCCATTCGTGCGGGTACTCCTGTGCTAATTCTTGAATTGTCTTTAGCGGTTCGCTAGTGTCCAGACAAGATTGAAAGGTGATCAAGCCTAAAATTAAGGCAAGATAAATCCCTTGATATTTATTGAATATAGTTTTCATAGCGGTTTTTTTTTCTGAAAGACGCGTCCTTCTTTACAAATGTAAAACTTAAATAATAAAGTTTACAATGGAAGCTGTTGATTTGAAAAAGCTAGTCAAAACAAGTATCTTAGTAGCTTAAAATTAATTCACATGCATACTATCTTCCGAAGCATTTTTGCTTTATTTTTTGTTTTAATACTAAACGGCACCGCGACGGCTCAACTTCAGAAACCATTTGAATATTTGGATGTTTTTGAGTTGGAATATACTGGAGATCCACAGATTTCGCCTGATGGTCAACATATTGTTTACAGACGAACTGGTTTCGACATTATGAAAGACAGAAGTAAAGGTAATTTGTGGATACTGAGAAGTGATGGTTCAGATCACAGAAAATTGACTGCCCGCGAAGGAAGTGAAGGTAGCGCAAGATGGTCTCCTAGCGGCGATAGAATTGTTTTTACCAGTAGCACGGAAGAGGGAAGTGAAATTTATATGTATTGGATGAAAAATGGCGCTATTGCCAAATTAACCCAACTTGCGAATAGTCCGTCCTCAATTACATGGTCACCAGATGGAAAGCGCGTGGCATTTTCGATGATGGTACATACCAAAGCACCTGTGATAGCAAAGATGCCTCCAAAGCCAAAAGATGCGAAGTGGGCGAAAGCTCCAAGAATTACAGATAGGCTTAAACACGAAGCTGATGGAAGAGGATATTTGCAGCCTGGCTTTAGACATATTTTCACCATTTCTTCTGAAGGAGGAACGCCAAGACAACAAACAAATGGAAATTACAACCACGGTGGAAACCTTTCTTGGTCGCCAGACAACCAGTATATTTATTTTTCAGCAAATAGAAATCCAGATTGGGAATACGAATTTAGAAACTCCGAAGTCTATGCAATCAACACATGGACGGGCTTATTTAAAACATTGACCGATAGAAATGGTCCTGATGCTTCTCCCGTGGCTTCCCCAGATGGAAAACACATTGCCTATATTGGTTTTGAGGATAAGGTACAGACGTATCAGGTTCGGAAATTACATTTAATGAATACAGATGGAAGCAATCAGCGCTCCATTTCAAATAACTTAGATAGGAGTGTAGGTAACATTCAATGGGCTCCAGACAGTAAAGGACTTTACTTTTTATATGATGATACTGGACATACCAAATTGGCGCATATGTCTTTGGCTGGAAAGGTGACAGATATTGTAACGAATGTTGGGGGAACAACCCTTGGGAGGCCATACGCGAGTGGAAGTTATAGTGTTTCGCAGAACGAAAAGTTAGCTTATACATTTTCAGTTCCAACAAGGCCAGCAGAAGTAGCAATTGTTGAAAAAGGTTCTAAGAAACCGAAAGTGCTAACACATATCAATGATGATTTATTTGATTATAAAGATATGGGTCGTGTTGAAGAAATTTGGTACAAATCTTCTGTAGACGGGAGAGATATCCAAGGTTGGATTGTGTATCCGCCGGCATGGGATAAGCGTAAAAAATATCCGTTATTGGTTGAAAACCATGGAGGACCGATTCTAAATTATGGCGACCGGTTTTCTGCGGAAATACAGTTATACGCCGCTGCAGGGTATATGGTTTTTTATCCAAACCCCAGAGGAAGCACAAGTTATGGCGAAGCATTTGGAAATTTATTATACAACAACTATCCGGGTGACGATTATCACGACGTGATGGACGGTGTAGATGCTGTGCTTAAGAAAGGAAAGGCAGATCCCGAGCGTTTATATGTAACTGGAGGAAGCGCTGGTGGTATTATGACGGCTTGGATTATTGGAAAAAATAATAGGTTTAACTCTGCGGTAGTTGCAAAGCCTGTGATGAACTGGATTAGTAAGACGCTAGTAGCAGATAATTATTATGGCTATGCAAATTCACGTTACCCAGGTCAGCCTTGGGAGAATTTTGAAAATTACTGGAAGTTCTCTCCAATATCTTTAGTTGGAAATGTAGAAACACCAACCATGGTAATGGTGGGTATGAACGATTTGCGAACACCTCCTTCTGAAGCAAAACAGCTATATCACGCGTTGAAATTGCGTAAGATTGAAACGGTATTAGTAGAGATTCCTGGTGCTTCACACGGTATTGCCTCTAGACCTAGTAATTTAATTACCAAAGTAGCTCATACCTTAGCTTGGTTTGAGAAGCATAAATAGGTTAGCTGTTTTTTAAAAGGTCTAAAAAGCTAGTTCTACGATTTCTAGAAACAGGTGCTTTTTGATTTTGACTCAAAAGGATATAGCCTTCATTGAGGTACTTTTCTATATGTTTTAGATTGATAAGGTGTGATTTGTGAACCAAGTAAAACTCATGTTTTTCTAACAGCTTATTAAAATGACCAATGCTATTTGAGCTCAACAATGGTTTACGGTCTTGCATATGTATCTTGGTATATCCATCTGTTCCTTCACAGTGGATAATCAAATTTATAGTCACAAATTCAAGTCCGTCTTGTGTTGGTACTATTATTTTTTTGTCTTGGGATCTTTGAGTCCCTAGATTGGCAATAAGCAACTCGTTTTTTCTAAGCGCAGTTTTTTCTTGGATATTTTCGATAGCACGATGTACTACTTCAACAAGTTCATTGTTATCTATTGGCTTTACCAGGTATCCAATCGCACAATGATTGATAGCATCAATTGCGTAGCTGTCGAAAGCGGTTGCAAAGATGATTTCAAAGTTGGGTTTCTCAAAGCTTTTTAGAACATCAAAACCGCTCATTTCAGGCATTGCAATGTCTAGAAAAACAATTTCAGCCTGATGGGATTCGATTAAGGCTTTAGCTTCTTTCGGGTTTTGAGAAGTAGCGACCACTTCAATTTGCGGACAAAAACGTTTTAACTTGTTCTCTAATATCGCAATTGCTTTAGGCTCGTCATCTATTATAATTGCTGTAGTTTTCATTCCGTATTCATTTGGTTAAAGGTTAAGGTAACACGTGTTCCTGTCCGGCTATTTGCTTCTGCACTTTCTGATAAATCCTCAATGGTATACGAAGTTTCCCATTGCTTACTCAGGCTAAGTAATTCGAGACGCTCTTTTATAACATCTGTGGAATGTGCTTCGTCTTTGTCATGATTTTGTTGTGAAACTTGCTGCGCTTGGTTGATGCCAATTCCGTCATCTTCAATAATAATATGGAATTGTGCATCATCAATATATTTAAAGTGAATATGGATATTGCCATTTCCTTGTTTATGAAATAGGCCATGATTTACGGCATTTTCAACAATGGGCTGTAATATCATTGCGGGGAGTTGCTGTTCATCTTCCTCTATAGCCTCATCTACGATGATCCGGTAGGATATTTTATCTTCAAAACGTAATTTCTCGATGTCTAAATAGAGTTTGATTAGGTTGATTTCTTCTGAGATTGTCACCTGTTGTCGCCTTGAATATTCAAAGAAGAGGCGGATGAGTTTCGAAAATTTCACCAAGTAGTTTTCAGATGTTTCGACTTCATTTCGTTGAATATAATACTGAATTGCATTTAAGGAATTATGCACAAAGTGCGGATTCATCTGTCCGCGTAGCGCCTGCAATTCTGCAGCGTGCTGGCGTTTTTGGTGGTCGAGTTCAGCTAATAATTTCTCGTTCATTAACTTGTTTTTTTTAGCCATAAATATGGTAAATAACACCACAACGGCTATTACAATGGCGACAAGAATTAGCGCTAAGGCGAGAAAAATAGTGTTTATATTGCTTTCTTCTGATAACATAAAAATCCTTTGGTAAAACAACCGTATTGTAAAATATTCAGAATAGATATAACAGCATAAATTCCCGTTACATCGAAATCTTCGAAACTAAGTAAAAATTGAATAGGTAAATACCCAATATGAAAAATCAACAAACCTGTTGTAATCCAGAACGCAGGAAGTTGTGAATAATTTATAGCATCTTTCAATTGAAGCAATGAGGCATAATAACTTATCACTAATATTAAAACGATGGAAGTGCCTATATAGACATTGATATCCACGAACGCAGTCATGAATTCAGAAACAAAGAAGCTCACGATAACTCCGATATAAAAAACAAGCGCAAGTCCAATCACGAGTTTTTTGTGCTTCAATATTTTATAAAACCATCCTAGTAAAAATGAATAGGTTATAATATCATACACATTATAAAGCGCATAATTACCAAAATCGTTATAGGTTAGTATTTTAGCTGTAAATTCATTCAGCAAAACATAGATCAAATAATATAAAAAGAACCTCTGGGTAGTATTTTTGATATAATTCCAACGATAAAATATAGCCCCAAGCGAAACGCTCAAGGCTATAGAGGATATAATTTGAAGTATTCCGTTCATATTTGAATGTACTACTTTTTATTGAAGCATTAATGCTTCTTATGTTAGCGTTGTTTTATTGTTGATTCCCAGTCCCACTACCGTTTCCACCAACATGGCCCTTGTTATAGTAAGCCGACCCTGGGATTGGATCTAACTCGTTAAATGCAATTGTTCCTGTAAGCTTACTTTTACTTGAGGACCCTACGGCTCTCATATAAACTGTACTGATGGGCATTCCGTTATCATCAAGTTTAGCAGCTTTATACATTCGAATCCCAATATTCTCATATTGTTGTTCTGACGCTGAAGCTTCAGCCAGAGCTATAAACTTTTTCAAATCTTCAAGGTCAAAAGTGATATGAGATTTATCTGCTGTTGCCTGTGGGAAACGTCCCTGTAAGCCAGTATTTATAAACTCATATTGATTCTGATAAAAACATGCTCTCATGCTTAATGCTTCTTCTTCCGTAATAATGTTTTGTGGCATGGCTACATCATTGTCTGTAGATGAGGCGTTGTTTGATACCATTGAAAAAAGAATAATCGGTTGTTGTTTTGTAATAGTTTTCATAATAAGGT
>Ga0114916_1001566_pt1 | contig 12759 bp, 13 predicted proteins | sample MalvirAntarct_66_FD_83501 | JGI IMG/M metagenome (GOLD analysis project Ga0114916, IMG submission 83501) | Marine viral communities from the Global Malaspina Expedition - Malaspina viral metaG Antarct_66 | ecosystem: Environmental > Aquatic > Marine > Oceanic | place: West Anvers Island... | reverse complement strand
GTTTATTGGTTATTCGTCATGCTGAAAGACCTCTGATTGCTGAAGGTGAGGTTGGCAATGGCCTAAGTTTGACTGAGGCTGGTGTGCAAGCTACACGCCGTTTTGCCAGCGCTTTGAGTCAGGAAATTGTCTCGATTAACAGCAGCCCGATTTTGCGCTGCATACAGACAGCGCAGCTGATTGCCGATGTGCACAATTATTCCCACGAGGATATTGAGGTCAGCCGGCTGCTGGGCGACCCGGGGTTCTTCATTAAGGATGCCGACCTCGCTTGGCAGAGCTGGTTAAGCAAGGGAAGTGAGGTGGTCAATACCCACCTGCTATCCGGCACAGAGACATGGCCGGGATTTCGTGCATTCGATGAGGCTGTGGCTAATATGTACGACCATATGCGAGCCGCACTTTCTGCACCCTGTCCGGGATTGGTTGTGTGGGTGACGCATGACACCATATTGTCGACTTTGGCCAGCAGGCTTTTGCCCCAGCCTTTGACTCTTGCAGATTGGCCCGATTTCTTAGGGGCACTAGACGTGTTTATTGATCGAGATGGCGAGCTGCAGCTGAGTTATGTATCTGCTTTTCATCTGAGTTGAAGCCAGCAGGGATCTGATTTCGGGTATCACTGCGGCAGAACCTTCGTCATGAAGTAATAACGAAGCGCCAACGATTGGCCTACCAAGGACATGTCCCTTCGATCATCGAACTGATCAATCCGTGTGAGCTCGTCTCCCGCTTTGAAGGATCAGCGGAGGTTCCATGCTCTGGTGATGATATCCATGTCGTATATTAAGCAGAGGGGAGCAACCATCCGCGGTGGGCTATCTCCGGATGCAACTCGACCCTGGACAAAAAAATAAAGTAAAGCAACCGTCGCGAGCAGGCCTATCGGCCGCCCGCGCTGGGTTTAACCCGTTCGCTGGATGATTGATCTATGCTGCTCTGCAGCCCCAAGGGCAGATCCAGCGTGCCAGCACCACCAAAATCCGGTGTGGCTGGAAGCGCACCATGATCATCGACAGCGGACGCACCGCAATGGAGCCCGCAAAGATGCTGGTGAATACGATGATGGCGGTAAGATTCGTAGCTCCTTCATAGTTGGCCCCTACAAAAAGCCCAGTTCCGCCAGCGATATGCACCCCTCGCTGCCCACTACGATATGGTCCAGCGTTCTCACGCCGACCAGGTTCAACGCCTCCTTCAACTTGTGGGTTAGCGTACGGTCAGCCTGACTAGGTTCGGGGTCGCCGGATGGGTGGTTGTGAACCAGAATGATGGCTGCGGCGTTGTGCTCCAGAGCGATCTTCACCACTTCCCTGGGGTAGACGCTTGCGCTATCCAGGGTGCCCCGGAACAGCTCGTGAAAAGCAATCACCCGGTGTTTACAGTCCAGCATCAGCAGGGCAAAGACTTCGTACTCATAGGCCTCCAGTAGCGTCTGCAGGTGGCTGAATACGTCCTGTGGCGCTGTAAGTTGCCGTCCCCGACGCAAGCGCTGGCTGGCCAGCTGTTTGGCCATCAACATGATGTCGGCTTCAGTGACTGGTGACTCGATCAGGTAGGTGCCAGCGGTCTCACCGGCCTTGATTTTGTGCAATCGCATATTCAGCTCCTTGGGCCGGGTGGCCAGTCTTAGGCATTCAGGGTTTGGTGCTTGGCTTCCAGCTTTTCAGCCAGGCTGGGTTTGCCCGAGGGGTGCGATGTGGCTTTGGAGAGCGGCTGTTCGTGGGCGCTCTCGATGGGGAAGAATTCCTCGACGATGGCGCTGACGTCTTCCTCGTTGTCCTCGAAGGCACCGTTGCCGAAGCCGCGCCTTGCCGCTTCGTCCAGCGCGTTCTGATCGAAGCCCGCCTCTTGCCGCTGTTGATCGAGCTCAGTTGCGGTACGCAGCGCCTCGGTCATGTCCATTCCGCTGCGTACGGTCAGGTCGGTGTAGAAGATCGGTGTGCCGTGGCTCTGCCGGGTGGACTTGCCACGAAGTCGCAGTTCCAGCGGCAGGCAGGCCAGGCGGTTTCCGGAGATGGCCTGGAAGTAATGAAGGCGTGCGGCCAGGGTGCGGATGCTGTTGAAGCCGGTGGTGCGGAAGACGAAGCTACCCAACAGATCCTCATCGCCAATCACCACGTTCAGCCGGCCATAGGGCTTGCAAGCACCGCCCCTGGCCAGCGAGCAGGCATCCGGTGAAGGGCAGGGCAGGGACTGCATGCCGTCCTGGGTGACCCGTTTGCAGGTCTCTCCGTTACCGACGCACACCGGGCGTCCGGTCTGCCGGTCAAACAGTGAGTAGTCAGCGCGAAAGTTCAGCTCCGGTTCGTTGAACAACAGGCGGACCGGGATACTGCGCAGCTTGTTGTCCTTGCCGTGACGCAGCTCATCGTTGAGCGGATGGACCAGCCAGCCATCGCGGTTCTGTACCTGTGAGGTGATGGTGAACTGGTCATCCTTTTCCGGCAGGCGCTTGCCGTTCTTCTCTATGACCTTGCCGATGGAAATCCGCCCTAGTACCGGCGGGGTAATAGCCAAACCTTTGAGCATGGTGGTTCTCCTAAAAAGGAAAAAGGCCAGCCACGCAGCGCGAACTGCATGGTCTGGCCAAGGGGAAAGACGGCAGTGGAGGCAAGAATCAGCCGATTAGGAAACGCCGGGCGCCGGGCTTGGTGAGTGAGTATTTCTCGCGCAGATGTGGCCTGTCCCTGAGCAGTCGCGCCACATCGAAGCCGACGCTGTCCTTGGTCTTTCTCCAGCTGACGTAGCCGTTAGCAAACTCTGCACGCGTGGCCTCGCCCATCGCTTGCTGAAGCATCTGCTTGAGCTGTGCCTCGCGCGCATGCTTCTCTTCAATGGTCTGACGCAGCGCCTTGAGCTCGACGAATGCAGCTGACAGTCTCGGCTGGTCCCTAAAGTCCACCGTCTGGCCATCGTCCTCCGGATACAGGCAGCGCAGCGCAGTTTCAGCCGAGGCCGTCCCATCTGCGGGTGGCGGCGTGTCGGTTTCGACGTATCTCCAAAACGTCCGCTCCAGCTCGATCAAGCGAGCGATCATCTCTTCGTCGCGCTCGATGCGATGGATCTCCAAGTGCTGGCCACCGAGCACAACCGCCACATCCGCTGCTTGCTTGCCGGTGACAGCGAGCTGGTGCATCACCTGCAACTGCACATATTCCGGCACGCCTTCCTTCCATAGGCGTGCCCCGTTTATGCCGGCGGTCTTGCATTCGAGGATCTGCACATCGTCTGCACCGATTACCTCGCGATCGATGTTGGCCAGCATCCAGGACAACTCAGGGTCCGGATGCTGCAGCACCGCGTTGATGCGGCGAACCTTGTTGCCGGTGCGCTTGCTGTAGTGCCAGGCCACAATGGGCTCCAGGACGTTGCCCCAGTACATCGCGCTTTCTTCATTATCGGGGTCGGTTTTCGGCAGTCCAGTTTCACGTCCCGTCTTTTCGAGCCACAGTTCCAGCTGCGACTTGTAGGGGTTGAGGCCAACGGCGGCCGCGGCATCCGAGCTACCGATGCCTCGTTTGCGAACTTCCAGCCACTCTTCGCGGGGCAATTCCTTCGTACTAATCAGGCGAAGGGCTGACCGGGGTTTGCTGGTGCTGCGGTTCAATGAAGTCGCTTTCATGCTGTTCACCTTACGGGCATAAAAAAGCCCGACCAGCGCGAAGCTGACCGGGCGATAAGGTTGAAATGAGGGTTAAGCGGCGAGCTGTAGAGCCGCATCCAGAGCACGTTGCTTGATCTGCGCGCCCTGGCCAAACCAGGCCGAGTCGAGGCGGTATTCGGTGCTGCGTGCCCGACGCTCGTGATCGACGTACTCGGTCACGGCATTGAGCAGGCCCCAGGCAGTGCCTTTGGCTGATTCCAACTGACTGCCCCGGCCACGGCCTTCGTACAGTTCCTGAACCTTGCGCAGGGCGCGCTCGTTCGGCAGCTGTTCGGGTAGCTGGCCGGTAGGGCTGACCTCGCACATCACTTTCATGAAAAAACCCAAGGCCTCATGCCACGGAACCTTGCGTTCGGCCAGATGGCGCATGCGGAACATGAAGTCGTCCCATTGCGAGACGGCGATACCGAGCTGTTTCTTCACTACCGTCGGATCAAAGCGGGTGTTGTGCGGCACCTTGATCGCCCGGCTGGCACCGTCTAAGGCGATGGTCAGGGTGTTGTTGCAGACCACGCGAATCGTGGTCGGTGTTGCGGTCGTAGCCAGGGTGCCGTCGCACGACGTGGCAAGCAGCAGGTAGCCGTTAACCTCGTCGTGACCCTTGATCGCCGTGCTTTGCCCGGTACGCGCCAAGGCCCAGAACTTGCGGCCGCCTTTCAGCACACCTGCTGTTTCCAGCTCGTAGCCGGCAACTTCGGTGAGATCTCGGTAGAACTCCAGCACTTCGCGTGGCTGCACTGTGTGGTAGCGATTGGAGACGACCGATAGGGGAGCCTTGGTATCGGAGCGATACAACACTTTCTGTTCGGGGTAGGAATGAATCGCGCCAAGGTGGCCTACCGCATCGGATTTGAAATGGACTGGGCTTTCAAGGATCTGCCAGTTCATTCCTGCTTCACGTTGCCAAACTTCGATAGGTTGTTTCTGCGGTAGGTTGTTGCCAAGGCCGTGCCATGGGGTAGCGCCAGCGTAGGCCATTGTTTCAATGAGATGAGCCATGAAGATATTTCCTTACTATGCACACAAATGTAATAGCGTCTTTTTGCCAAGGATAAGCAGAACTATTATTCGTTTTGCGCAAAAGCAATACCGCAATGGTGACATTCATAATTGTCGAATACATGAGTGTCGAACTCTTCACCCATTTTCGCCCCGGCGAGCCCTCCGGCAGTTCCTCCTGCCAGGCCGCCTAGAATAGCACCGGCGAGACTGCCGATAGTAATTCCCACAGGTCCAGCGAAAGACCCGATTAGTGCACCGCTCTGTGCTCCTGCCATAGCTCCGGCAGCTCCGCTGGCTGTGCCGCCAACGGCACCAATAGCACCTCCGATCTTCCGGCCCTGATTACGTGCAACCACTCGAAGAGAACCGCAGGAAGGACAGCAAATACTCATTATCTAAGCTCCTTTAATAGTCGTTGGGCATGCGGGTATGTATTGCCCGACTGCCAATGAGTAATACAGACCTGAAATTTTTTTAATGCGCATCGCTATCCAAACTGAGCCCTTCCGGATACGGGGTCCTGGACGGCGTGCACCTGCCGCATCAAGGCGCTCCTCCGCTTTTTCAGTTGGTTCCTTTCTAAGAAAAAGTAAGTTCCTGGCCGCGGCTGGCGGGCCCTCCAGCAAGGCAAGATCGAGTCGGCAGTAGGAGGCCAGGTTGCGCCTGTAGGCCTCCATCTAAAGCGCCCATGGTGGTGTGTTTGCTTTCAGTATTTTTTTACACGAAGCACACGTAAAGACATTCACCCGGCCGGCTCCTATAGTCCAGCTCCATCAGCTTTGGCACTCGAAGAGGAGAAGCGCCCATGGATCAGAGGAACTCACAAATGAGGATTCTTAGAATTAAGCAGGTTCAAGAACGTGTGGGACTTTCAAGGTCAACGATCTACGACCGAATTAACGAGAGGTCCCCTCGATATGATCCTGAGTTTCCAAAGCCGGCGAAGCTAGGCGCTTATGCGGTTGGATGGCTAGAAGAGAGTATCAATGAGTGGATAAGTAAACGGATGAATGGATCTATCTGATGTGAGCCTAACTATTAAACTGCGCTTTATATTTATGCCTTGGGCTTGTGGCGCTTTTTGATATTGAATGGCTTACCGCAAAGGAGGTGTCTTGATTTCGCATATTGGTTTATTTGTTATTAATAAATTAGCTGTAGCTTAAGATATTTGTTGTTCGGCTACTGTGGGTATGTACTGATTCTTGGATCTGACGGTTTGGTGGGATCCTGTATACAGGCGTTAGCACTGAGTAACAACGACAGGCATTCAATGCCTGTCGTAAAGTTAACGAAAGAGGCTTTGAATGAGTAAGAGAACAACCAAGGCATGTGTTTGGAGCAAGGAGGATGTAATCGAGGGGCTTTATGATGGCTGCTACGATTACTTTAACAGCGATTACGTATATGTCTGTCCGGAAAGGTCTATCTGTGCTGATTTGGTAAGCTTAGAACGCTTAGTAAAGGAAGTAGTATCATGTGGTCAGGTGTTATTCAATGTCAACACAAAAGGTTGGAATAGCTATTTAGTTTACGATGCCTTGGGAAGGGAGGTTATGAGGTTTATCTGGCGAGAGGAATGGATAAGACATCATTATCCGCTTCATAGGTTTAGTCCTCATGTCGAAGCTTTTTTTAGCTGCTCAAACGAGTTTCGGCAAAAGTACTATGACCCCGGAGTTTCTGGCTACTTGAGCGAAGAAGTTTGCGGTGTCGCTGAGTCATTGAATAAAATGATCGAAGCGCTTAAAGGAGTCGTATCTAGCGATTTTTTTAAGGCGGAAATAAATCAACATACTCGCTCGTCAAACAAGAATCGCAGAAGCATTGTTAAATATATAAATGCTCTTTTTGATTCGCGATCTAGGCTACTTGTTGTTAGGGTAGACTTAGGATATGAAACAAGAGTCAAAAGAAATGGCGGGGATATTAGCTATGCCCAGGCGAAGGAGCACAGGGAGGAGTTCTTCAAGGAGATAAAAAAGTTATTTCCTAACGGGGATTTGGTCGGTTATTGCTGGAAATTAGAGTTCGGCATTTCTAAATCTTATCATTATCATGTGATGGTTTTTTTAGACGGCGCAAAACGAAGAGAAGATATTTCGTTGGGGAAGTTGATTGGGGAGACTTGGCGGGACAAGGTAACGCTAGGGAAGGGGGTGTACTTTAACTGCAACTCTAAAAAATCTGCATATAGATCTTGCGGGATTGGGATGATAAGTCATGATGAGGATGAAAAGCGTAAAAATCTCCTAAGCGCTGGGGCATACCTGACTAAGCAAGACATCTATATAAAAATAGCCATTGAGGGTTCAGGGAGAAGCTTTGGGCGCGGAGAGATGCCCAAGCTTGATTTGGTAAAAAAAGGCAGGCCAAGAAAGGGAAAGCAAAAAAAATCTTGCATGAGGAATCCTGGTAGCCTCTTGTTTGAGCCTAGCCCTTAAGTCTAAGCCGCGCCTTTTCGGATAGTGTTTCTTCTAAGGCTGCTTTAACTAAATCGTCATTTTTCATCCATCTTCTTAGGGTTTCTGGCAAGGCTGCCTCGTTCAGAGGAGCCTCTGTATTTGTTATGAATGATTTCATGGCGTGATCGATGCCGTTGATAGCAGCTGTAATGCTGCTCCACCCATCTTCGGGTTTAAGCGTTTTCAACAGTCTTGCCGTCTCTTTCTTAGCTGGCAAATATCGCTGTGAGCGAACTTTTCCACCGCGGCCTGAAATTGATTTGCTTTTTCCTTCTTCGTAGTATGATGGGTGGTATTCGGGAACTTCAGCCATGTATAACAAATGTAATAGATGCGCGACAATCTCATCGGAGATGTCTTGGTCTGTTTGAATAAGTTCCCAAGTGTGCTTTATCATGACGTATAAGCTTTTGAGTAGTTCAAAGCAGATATCCCACGGCCGCTGCAATCTGAAGAATGGCCAGATATTCTGGTAGGTCGTATCTATGCTTTCAGATGCGCTCTTGATTTCTCCTGGTGCCACAACTATTTCTTCATAATCCATTCGTGGAAACTTTGCGATAAAGAGTTCTTTATTCCTTTTTTCGGCATGCAGTAGGAATTCAGCAATGATATCGTTTGGGATTGGCATTCGCTTAGGCTCAAATGTTTTTTTGTGTCAAAGTGGAAAGCTTTTCACCAAGTATAGTCCAGGCTTGAGCCATCTCTTTTACATAGTTATGTCGTTGATATGTCCGCTTGACCTTGTTTTCTTCGGTGTGGTTAAGGCACCGCTCTGCCACTTCGGGTAATACACCCAGAGCTGTCATCAGTGTGGCACCAGTACGACGAAGGTCATGGGGCGTCCACTTCCCGCCTGGTAGTAATAGAGCCTGTGCCTTTGCACTGCGATTGCTCATAATGCCCCTATCTGAGGGGCGCTGTCTGTCACCGAGTTGCTTGGTCACCGTTTTAGAGCAGACTGGACCCGTGTTAATGCTATTGGGGTAGCACCAATCGCTATTGCCACTTAGCGATTCGACTATTTCAAACTGCTCGATTGCAAATTCTGAGAGCGTCACGGTATGGGCTTTGCCATTTTTGCTATCTTCAGCAGGTATCAGCCATTTCCCTGCTTTGAGGTCGATGTTGTTCCACCGAGCATTCATCAGCTCTCCGATGCGACAGCAAGTCGAGAGGGCTATCCAGATAGCGGCCTCAGTTGACGGAAGCAAGCCCGCCTCGGGGGCTAGCCTAGCCAGTGTTCGGATTTCATCTTCATTGAGAACTCTGTCCCGCTCCGTGTCTTTCCCTCCGATCTTGGCTTTGCGGATGCTCGCAGTTGGATCATGGTCAATCATGTCCCGGTCCACAGCGAACCTAAACATCTGACGCATTAGGCTGAAGATCATCTTAGCCATGCGGTTGACGCCGCGGGCGAGCAATGCATCGGTGACTCCAGTGATGTGCCCTTTTTTCACATCTTCCAAAGGCAACTCTCCCAGAAATGGCAGGACGTCCTTCTTGAACATGCGGCGAACCTCATTCCCGCCATCTTTGCGATTGATAAGGTCAACCGTTGCCCAGCGGTCAAACAAATCTTGGACTGTTTTCCTGGCTGCCAGTCGAGCGCTTACCTCTTCAATAGCAGCTTTTTCAGCGGCAAATCTTGCAAGCTCGGCGTCGCGAGCTGCAATACGCGAGGCTTCCTCTGCATCGAGGTGTTCTTTTATATCCTTGGTGCCTGACTTGTGAATTCCGGCAAGCTCTTTAGCCCGTTGCCCGGCTTCGGCGAGCGTCATGGTGCCCTCGCTACCATCTCGGCTGTAGGTACCGAAGGGGAGGGTCACTCGCTCACCGCGACTATTGGTATAGCGAAAGTAAAAAAGGCGTTCACCGCTTGGCGTGATGCGAGCCACGAGGCTGCCGTGACCCCATATAGCGACTTCGCTCAACCATTTGTCGCTTAGCCCGGGTTTGCCAGTCATCTGGCGATCTGTAATCTTGGCCATTAGGTCTAGTTCCCCGTTGCCAATTGGTTGCCAATTGCGATCGTCTGGTTGCCAATTCGTTGCCAAATGAGATCGGCTTCATTCGCATCGCTTTGGGCTATTTTGGACGAGAAACCGGCTGAAGGCCAGTAGAATCAAAGTGTTAGGCGAGTCGCTTCGGATTAGCTTGGAGTTGCTCAGACAGGCAATCACCTGTATGGGGTGCAAGGGGTCGAGTGTTCGAATCACTCCGTCCCGACCAAAAAAACCTAAAAAATCCAGTCACCTCGCGGTGGCTGGATTTTTTTATTTCTGGGGCCTGCAAAATACCAGCAAAACCCCTCGTCAAGCTGCTGGGCGCGGGCTGAGCTATGTTTGGGCTCGAATCGCCACCTGTATCGCTTGGGCAAAGGGAAACAGCATGGATCGCCTGTTTGCGAACTTGTCGCCAGAGAGCTCTATGTAGTGGTCAACCCGTCCCGGGCAGTGGGTTAAGTTTCTCTTCGGCCACCGCCGGTGGTAGCCCGCCGTTGCACTGATGCGGTCTGATCCAGTTGTGGCGGTGCATCAGGTAGTGGCTGATGTCCCGCTGAGCTTCCTGTGCCGTCAGGTAGCCAGTTGCCGGAATCCACTCTGACTTTAAGCTGCGAAACAGGCGCTCCATCGGCGAGTTGTCCCAGCAGTTTCCTCGGCGGCTCATGCTCTGCTGCATCCGAATGGAGCAGCATCTGCTTTGGCTTGCCGCGCTACTCGTAGGCCATATCGAGGGCTTTGATTACCGGCTCGGCATCCGGTTTGGCGGAGAACGCCCAGCCAATCACCCGACGCGTGTGCAGATCCAGCACTGCGGCCAGGTAGTGCCGACAACCTTGCACCCATACGTAGGTGATGTCGCCGCACCACACTTGGTTCGGGCGCTGGACAGCGAAATCGCGATTCAGCCGATTCGGGATATCCCGGGCGCTCAACCGTGGCCTGCTTGTAGGCGTGTGCGCTCGGCTGCTTGCTGACCAGCCTCAACTCACGCATCAGTCTACGCACACGGAAACGGCCAATCGCCACGCCGTCCTCGTGCGGCATGCCCAGGATGCTTCGGCTGCCAGCCAGGCCTCGGCTTTGGCTAAACAACTCGCTGGCCCGACTACGTAGCGCGACGCGGCGAGCATCGACACGGCGACGTCGAAGGCGACGTCGAAGGCGACGGGCCTAGTAGCAAGACCGCGTCCCATCGAAGGCTGAACAGACCACTTCTACCGGCTCCTGCTCACTCAAGTGGTATATCGGCGCGTACGATCGAGTTCGTCCTATCAAGAGAGTGGTAGCCTTTTTTAATATTGCTTTCTCCCGCTCCAGCCGATTGATCCTGGCCTCTAGCTCTTGGAGTTTCTGTTGCTAGGGTGTCAGTGCTTTGCTATTTGGGGTAACGCCCTGGCGCTCGTCTTGGAGTTGTTTCACCCGGCGGCGTAATGCCGAGTCCACGACGCCCAGCGAACGGCAGGCCTCGATATGGCTGTAGCCCTGATCTAGTGCCAAGGCAGCTGCCTCGGTGGAAAACGTACGTCGTTGCTTGCTCATCGAGCACCTCTTGATGGCGAGGATTTTCGCCAAAATCGGTGTCTGGGATCAGTAGACCACTACACTAGCCGGGTTGCCAGGTTGGTTTCGGCTATTGACCTGGGAAGGAGGGGGCTGGCGGTGTGGCTCGATGAGGGTGAGATGGTTGCCTTGGCGGCCGACGTGCTTACGATAAATACGTAGGTTTGCGTGTATTTGATCCGCAAAATGCACTGTGGGATAACTTGCTTTGCCTAACAAGAAAACGCCCGGCGTGCGGCGCCGGGCGTCTGAGGGTGCCTTATCCTGAAGGCCTATAGGCCTACTTCAGGTTGGCGCTTTGCTCTAACTTAGCGAGGCAGGTCGCGCTGCGGGTGGCCAGTGTACAGCTGGCGTGGGCGACCGATCTTCTGCCCCATCGCAATCATTTCTTTCCAGTGCGATATCCAGCCGACTGTGCGTGCCAGTGCGAAGATCACTGTAAACATGCTAGTCGGAATGCCAATCGCCTTGAGGATGATGCCGGAGTAAAAGTCAACGTTCGGATAAAGGTTGCGTTCGGCGAAGTAGGGATCATTCAGGGCGATCTCTTCAAGCTTCATGGCGAGTTCAAGCTGCGGGTCGTTGATGCCGAGTTCGCTCAGTACTTCGTCGCAGGTCTGCTTCATCACCTTTGCGCGTGGATCGAAATTTTTGTACACGCGATGACCGAAGCCCATCAACTTGAACGGGTCGTTCTTGTCCTTGGCCTTGGCCAGGAATGCCTCAATGTTCGAAACATCACCGACCTCATCCAGCATGGTGAGTACGGCTTCGTTGGCGCCGCCGTGTGCTGGGCCCCAAAGTGCTGCAATGCCTGCCGCGATGCATGCGAAAGGGTTGGCGCCAGTAGAGCCGGCAAGGCGTACGGTGGACGTCGATGCGTTTTGCTCGTGATCTGCGTGCAGAATGAAGATGCGATCCATGGCTTTGGCCAGGACCGGGCTGATCGGCTTCACTTCACACGGTGTGTTGAACATCATGTGCAGGAAGTTTTCGGCGTAGTTAAGATCATTTCGCGGGTACATCATCGGCTGACCCATGGAGTACTTGTATACCATGGCAGCGAGAGTCGGCATCTTGGCGACCAGGCGGACCGCGGAGATCTCGCGATGATGTGGGTCGTTAATGTCTAGGGAGTCGTGATAGAAGGCTGAAAGTGCGCCTACAACGCCGCACATGATAGCCATCGGGTGCGCGTCGCGGCGGAAGCCGTTAAGGAAGGACTTGAGCTGCTCATGAACCATTGTGTGGTTCTTGACGGTGCTGATGAACTTCGCTTTTTCTTCAGCTGTTGGCAGTTCGCCGTTGAGCAGAAGGTAGCAGGTCTCGAGGTAATCAGCTTTTTCGGCCAGCTGCTCGATCGGGTAGCCGCGGTGTAGCAAAATACCCTTGTCACCATCGATATAGGTGATCTTGGATTCGCAAGAGGCGGTGGACATGAAGCCGGGGTCGAAAGTGAAGCGACCCGTGGAGGTCAAGCCTCGTACGTCGATTACGTCGGGCCCTACGGTGCCGGATAGAACGGGCAGTTCGATGGCGTCTGCGCCTTCGATGATCAACTGCGCTTTGTTGTCAGCCATGTATGGCCTCCTGTTTTATGCTTGGAATCATCATGGCCCCCCACGCAGGGCCCGCATCACTATAGTGAGATAAATCACAAAGTCAATTTGGGTGAGCCGCCAGCTGTAGAGGGGGTTTAGGGGTGAATTCGCATCACAGAAAAGGCTATTTACGCGAATTACAAACCCAGGCGCCATCCGCCTTTAGTGGCACTTCACCACATTGTCATTAGCGACCTAACTGTTTATAATCGGCGACCGACCGGCAGGGGCCTTACAGGCAGTTTCCTGTGGGTTGTCACTCGTGGGTGGCGGGTACCGCTGCGTGCTCTTCCCAACAACTTTGCCCTGCGGTTTCGGGGCTCTCAAGTGTGATAAAAAGCCGTGAAAAGCCAACGACCTGTAAACCTAGATCTTAGGACAATAAAACTCCCAATCACTGCTTACACCTCAATCCTTCACCGCATTTCCGGCGTGATCTTGTTTGTTGGTGTGGCCGT
>Ga0114916_1001565_pt1 | contig 12764 bp, 23 predicted proteins | sample MalvirAntarct_66_FD_83501 | JGI IMG/M metagenome (GOLD analysis project Ga0114916, IMG submission 83501) | Marine viral communities from the Global Malaspina Expedition - Malaspina viral metaG Antarct_66 | ecosystem: Environmental > Aquatic > Marine > Oceanic | place: West Anvers Island... | reverse complement strand
GAAATATTACTACATTTGCCGACCCTTAAAGTAGGGGTAATTTTTATATATTATTATAGTATGCCAACAATATCACAATTAGTACGAATAGGAAGAGAGACGATTACTAAGAAGAGTAAATCGGCTGCTTTGGATTCGTGTCCTCAAAGAAGGGGTGTTTGTACACGTGTTTATACTACTACACCAAAGAAACCAAATTCAGCTATGAGAAAAGTAGCAAGGGTTAGGTTGACAAATGGTAAGGAAGTCAATGCGTACATTCCAGGTGAGGGTCACAATTTGCAAGAGCACTCGATAGTATTAGTAAGAGGCGGAAGAGTTAAAGATTTACCAGGAGTTAGGTATCATATTGTACGTGGTGCATTGGACACAGCAGGTGTGGCCGGTAGAACACAACGTAGATCTAAGTATGGTGCAAAACGCCCTAAGAAGTAATTAAACTTGTTTAAAAGGAAGTAATGAGAAAAAGACAGGCAAAGAAAAGACCACTTTTACCGGATCCAAGATTTAATGATCAATTGGTGACACGTTTCGTCAATATGATGATGTGGGATGGTAAAAAATCAGTTGCTTTTGGAGTGTTTTATGATGCTATTGATATCGTAGATGCTAAAAAGACTGATGATGAAAAAACGGCTTTGGAACTTTGGAAGGATGCATTAAGTAATGTTATGCCTCACGTTGAAGTACGAAGTAGAAGAGTGGGTGGAGCAACGTTCCAGATTCCAATGCAGATTAGACCGGACAGAAAAATATCAACTGCAATGAAATGGTTGATTAGTTATGCTAGAAAGCGTAATGAGAAAGGAATGTCACAAAAATTAGCAGGGGAGATTTTAGCGGCGGCCAAAGAAGAAGGTGCGGCTGTTAAGAAAAGAGTCGATACGCATAAGATGGCCGAGGCAAACAAAGCATTTTCGCACTTTAGATTCTAGAAAAAAATGGCAAGAGATTTAAAATACACAAGAAATATAGGTATTGCAGCGCATATTGATGCTGGAAAAACTACGACGACCGAGCGTATACTCTTTTATACGGGAGTTAGTCATAAAATTGGTGAGGTTCATGATGGTGCTGCCACTATGGACTGGATGGAGCAAGAGCAGGAGAGAGGTATAACTATAACTTCTGCCGCTACTACATGTGAGTGGGTTTTTCCAAAGGAAAATGCACAACCTACCGAAGATGCAATGCCGTATCATTTTAATATTATTGATACTCCTGGGCACGTAGATTTTACTGTAGAGGTAAATCGTTCTTTACGTGTGTTGGATGGTTTGGTCTTTTTGTTTAGTGCGGTTGATGGTGTTGAGCCTCAGTCTGAAACTAACTGGAGATTGGCTGACAATTATAAAGTTCCAAGAATCGGGTTCGTAAACAAAATGGACCGTCAGGGTTCTAATTTCCTTATGGTTTGTAAGCAAGTTAAGGAAATGCTAGGTTCGAATGCAGTTCCAATTGTACTTCCTATCGGAGATGAAGCTGATTTTAGAGGTATCGTCGATTTAGCTAAGAACAGGGCTATAGTTTGGCACGAGGAAGGTTTTGGTGCTACTTTTGATGTTATTGATATTCCGGAAGACATGAAAGCCGAAGTTAAGGAGTATAGAGCTGCCTTGATAGAAGCTGTTGCGGAATATGATGAGGAATTGATGGAGAAATTCTTCGAGGATGAGGATTCTATTACCGAAGAAGAGGTACATGCTGCTTTAAGAGCTGCTGTTATGGATCGTGCGATCATTCCTATGATCTGTGGTTCTTCCTTTAAAAATAAAGGTGTTCAGTTTTTGTTGGATGCCGTGTGTAGATATTTACCTTCTCCTATCGATAAGGATGCGATACAGGGTACGAATCCTGATACCGGAGTTGTTGAAAAGCGTAAGCCTAGTGTAAAGGAGCCTTTTTCGGCTTTAGCTTTTAAAATTGCTACTGATCCGTTCGTAGGTAGGTTAGCATTCTTTAGAACATATTCAGGTCGTTTGGACGCAGGTTCCTATATATTGAATAACCGTTCGGGTAAAAAAGAACGTATATCTCGTATCTATCAGATGCACTCTAACAAGCAAAATGCCATTGATTTTATCGAGGCTGGTGATATTGGAGCTGCGGTTGGGTTTAAGGATATCAAGACAGGTGATACCATGTCTGATGAAAAGCATCCAATTGTTTTGGAAAGTATGAACTTCCCAGAACCTGTAATAGGTATTGCTGTTGAGCCCAAAACAAAGGCTGATGTTGATAAGTTGGGAATGGCTTTGGCAAAATTGGCCGAAGAGGATCCTACCTTCCAAGTGAAAACTGATGAATCCTCGGGACAGACCATTATTTCTGGAATGGGCGAGCTTCACTTAGATATTATTGTGGATCGTTTAAGAAGGGAATTCAAGGTAGAGGTTAGTCAAGGTGAGCCTCAAGTAGAATATAAAGAAGCGTTAACTAAAACTGCTGCTCATAGAGAGACTTATAAGAAGCAATCTGGTGGTCGTGGTAAGTTTGGTGATATTGTATTTGAAATGGGTCCTGCGGATGCTGATTTCGAAGGCGAAGGACTTCAGTTTGTTGATGAGATTAAAGGAGGTCGTATACCTAAGGAATTTATTCCATCTGTAGAGAAAGGTTTTACAGCAGCAATGCAAAACGGACCTTTGGCCGGATATGAAATGGATACCATGAAAGTTGTTCTTAAAGATGGTTCTTTCCACCCTGTGGATTCTGATGCACTTTCTTTTGAGTTGGCTGCGAAAATGGGTTATAAAGCCGCTGGTAAAGCTGCGGGTGCTGTAATCATGGAGCCGATTATGAAATTGGAGGTTATTACGCCGGAGGAAAATATGGGTGATATCGTTGGGGATTTAAATAGACGTAGAGGAACTATTGGCGACATGAGTGATAGAGCTGGAGCCAAAGTTGTTAAAGGTACTGTGCCATTATCTGAAATGTTCGGATATGTTACATCGCTTAGGACATTATCTTCAGGTCGTGCTACTTCAACAATGGAATTTTCACATTATGCGGAGACTCCTTCTAACATATCGGAAGAAGTGATCAAAGCAGCAAAAGGTATAACAGCATAAATTTAGGACATGAGTCAGAAAATTAGAATAAAACTAAAATCTTACGATCACAATTTAGTGGACAAGTCTGCTGAGAAGATTGTAAAAACGGTAAAGACTACCGGTGCTGTTGTAACAGGGCCAATTCCTTTGCCAACACATAAAAAGATATTTACGGTCTTGCGTTCACCGCACGTGAATAAAAAATCGAGAGAGCAGTTCCAATTAAGTTCTTATAAGAGACTGTTGGATATTTATAGTTCTTCATCTAAGACTATCGATGCACTTATGAAGTTAGAACTTCCAAGTGGTGTAGAGGTAGAGATTAAGGTGTAATTTATTGTCTGACCCTTATTGGGGTTGGGCTACATGTCCCAAGCTGCGTGCGAGGGAAAAACGGAAAAAATAATTTAGGGTTAAATTATTTTGACCCTATTTTTTTGTAAAGAATTTAATAGTAATAATTAATATAAATAAGTATGTCTGGGTTAATAGGAAAGAAAATAGGCATGACTAGTATTTTTGACGAGAACGGGAAGAATATCCCTTGTACTGTTATTGAGGCTGGGCCATGTGTAGTTACCCAAGTCAGAACCGAAGAGGTCGACGGGTATAATGCCCTTCAACTTGGTTTCGATGACAAGGCAGAAAGTCGTGCTAATAAGGCTGAATTAGGCCATTTTAAAAAAGCAGGTGCTTCTCCTAAGAAAAAAGTCGTTGAGTTCCAGGATTTTGAAGGTGAGTTTAAATTAGGTGACACCGTAGGTGTTGATGTTTTCGTTGAAGGCGAGTTTGTAGATGTTATAGGTACATCTAAAGGTAAAGGCTTTCAAGGTGTAGTGAAACGTCACGGTTTTGGTGGAGTTGGTCAAGCAACTCACGGTCAGCATAACAGACTTAGAGCTCCGGGTTCTATTGGTGCTGCATCATATCCTGCAAGAGTTTTTAAGGGTATGAAAATGGCTGGTAGAATGGGTACTGATCGTGTAACGGTTCAGAACCTTCGAGTTTTAAAAGTAGTTCCAGAGAAGAATCTTTTAGTAGTAAAAGGTTGTGTTCCGGGCCATAAGAATGCTTATGTAACTATACAAAGGTGGATGTAATGAAAATAGCAGTTTTAGATATTAAAGGAAAAGACACAGGTAGAAAGGCAAACCTTTCTGATGATGTTTTCGCTATAGAGCCTAATGATCACGCTGTTTACTTGGATGTAAAGCAATATTTAGCACATCAAAGACAAGGAACGCACAAGGCTAAAGAAAGAGCTGAGATCGCTGGTAGTACTAGAAAGATTAAAAAACAAAAAGGTACGGGAACTGCAAGGGCAGGTAGTATTAAATCACCAATTTTTAGAGGTGGTGGTAGAATTTTCGGACCTAGACCAAAAGATTATAGCCAAAAGTTAAATAAAAACTTGAAGCGTTTGGCTAGAAAATCTGCATTGACTTTAAAGTCAAAAGAGAATGCCATTTTGGTAGTCGAAGACTTTGATTTTGATACACCAAAAACGAAAGATTTTGTTCAAGTTTTGAAGACCTTGGGTCTTGAAAACAAAAAATCTTTAATAGTGTTGGGTGATTCAAATAAAGGTGTATATTTGTCTTCGCGTAATTTCAAAGGGTCTGAAGTTATAACTAACTCAGAATTAAGTACTTATAAAATTCTTAACGCTAATAGTGTAGTGTTGTTAGAAGGCTCTTTAGAAGGTATTGAATCGAATTTAAATAAACAATAATATCATGAGTGTGTTAATAAAACCAATTATAACGGAAAAAATGACTGCTGATAGCGAGTTGAACAACCGTTATGGATTCGTAGTTAACCCTAAAGCTAACAAGTTGCAGATAAAAGATGCGGTTGAGGCTACTTATGGTGTTTCTGTGAAGAAGGTGCGTACTATGAATTACGGTCCTTCAAGAAAATCCAGATATACAAAAACTGGTGTGCAGCATGGAAAGACAAATGCCATTAAGAAAGCAATTGTTGATGTTGTAGAAGGTGATATTATCGATTTTTACAGTAATCTATAAAGACAAGAAATGTCAGTTAGAAAATTAAAACCAATCACTCCTGGGCAGCGTTTTAGAGTAGTAAACGGATTTGACGCCGTTACTGCTGATAAGCCGGAAAAAAGCTTGCTTGCTCCGTTAAAAAAGTCGGGAGGTAGAAACAGTCAAGGAAAGATGACCATACGCCAAAAAGGTGGAGGTCATAAAAGAAGGTATCGTGTAATAGATTTTAAAAGGGATAAGCAAGATGTGCTGGCTACTGTTAAAACTATTGAGTACGATCCAAACAGAACTGCATTTATTGCGCTTTTGGAATATGCTGACGGTGAAAAGCGTTACGTAGTGGCTCAAAACGGATTGCAAGTAGATCAACAGATTTCTGCTGGAGCTACAGTAGCTCCTGAAATAGGGAATGCGTTGCCTTTGAGTGAAATTCCTTTAGGAACGATAATTTCATGTATTGAGTTGAGACCTGGTCAAGGAGCTGTTATGGCTCGTAGTGCTGGTACATTCGCTCAGTTGATGGCGAAGGATGGTAAATTTGTTACCGTTAAAATGCCTTCTGGTGAAACAAGATTAATTCTTTCTGGTTGTATGGCGACAATTGGTGCCGTATCTAACTCGGATCATCAATTATTGGTTTCTGGTAAAGCCGGTAGAAGTAGGTGGTTGGGTAGAAGGCCAAGAACTAGACCAGTAGCAATGAACCCTGTCGATCACCCAATGGGTGGTGGTGAAGGTAGAGCTTCTGGAGGTCACCCAAGATCGAGAAATGGTATACCTGCTAAAGGTTATAGAACTCGTTCTAAGACTAAGAGCACCAACAAGTATATAATAGAACGTAGAAAGAAATAAAAAAGTAGAAAGAAATGGCACGTTCACTAAAAAAAGGACCTTACGTTCACTATAGCTTGGAGAAAAAAATCCAACAAAGTGTAGCATCCGGAAAGAAATCGGTAATTAAAACTTGGTCTAGAGCTTCTATGATAACTCCTGATTTTGTTGGGATGACGATAGCGGTTCATAACGGAAAACAATTTGTACCTGTTTTTGTAACAGAAAACATGGTGGGACATAAACTTGGGGAATTTTCACCGACTAGATCTTTTAGGGGTCATGCAGGTGCGAAAAACAAAGGAAAAAAGTAAGCTATGGGAGTTCGTAAAAAACAGATGGCCGAAAGAATTAAGGCTGAAAAGAAGAAGGTAGCTTTCGCTAAGTTGAATAACTGTCCTACTTCACCTAGAAAAATGCGTTTAGTAGCGGATTTAATTCGTGGTGTTAAAGTAGAGCAAGCTTTGGCTATTTTAAGATTCAACCCTAAAGAAGCTTCTAGAAAATTAGAGAAGTTGTTACTTTCAGCTTTAGCTAATTGGCAAGCAAAAAATGAAGATGCAAGTTTGGAAGATGCAGATTTGGTTGTAGCTGAGATTAGAGTAGATAGTGGTGCAATGCTTAAAAGATTGCGTCCTGCTCCACAAGGTAGAGCACATAGAATTAGAAAACGTTCGAACCATGTGACATTGGTTTTGGGGGCTAAAAATATAACAGAAAACTAGGATGGGACAGAAAACAAATCCAATAGGAAATCGTCTAGGAATCATTAGAGGTTGGGAATCTAACTGGTATGGTGGAAACGATTACGGAGATAAATTGGCTGAGGATGATAAAATACGAAAGTATATTCATGCTAGACTTTCTAAAGCCAGTGTTTCTAGAGTTATTATTGAACGTACTCTTAAGTTGATCACGGTAACTGTTACTACTGCAAGACCTGGTATTATTATCGGTAAAGGTGGGCAGGAAGTTGATAAATTAAAAGAGGAGTTGAAGAAAATCACCAATAAGGAGGTTCAAATCAACATATTCGAAATAAAAAGACCAGAGCTTGACGCAAATTTAGTTGCAGCAAGTGTGGCTCGTCAAATTGAAAGTAGAATTTCTTTTAGAAGAGCAATAAAAATGGCAATCGCCGCAGCAATGCGTATGAATGCCGAAGGTATAAAGATTCAAATCTCAGGTAGATTGAATGGTGCTGAAATGGCGCGTTCTGAATCTTATAAGGATGGTAGAATTCCATTATCGACTTTTAGGGCAGATATTGATTATGCTTTACAAGAGGCTCAAACTACATATGGTAAACTTGGTATTAAGGTTTGGATTATGAAAGGTGAGGTTTACGGTAAAAGAGATTTATCTCCATTAGTAGGAATGCAAAAAGATTCTTCTAAAGGTGGTAAGCAAGAAGGTGGAAGAAAACAACGTCGTAGAAAGTAATTTTTTAAAGAACTAAAGTAATGTTACAACCGAAAAGAACGAAGTTCCGTAAGATGCAGAAAGGCCGTATGAAAGGTCTTGCTGGAAGAGGACACCAACTTTCAAATGGTATGTTCGGTATAAAGAATGTTGATGATGCTGCATTTTTGACTTCACGCCAAATAGAAGCTGCTCGTATTGCGGCTACTAGATTTATGAAGAGAGAAGGTCAATTGTGGATTAAAATATTTCCGGACAAACCGATTACCAAAAAACCTCTAGAGGTACGTATGGGTAAAGGTAAGGGTGCGCCAGAATATTTTGTAGCTGTTGTTAAGCCAGGTAGAATTATGTTCGAAGTAGCCGGAGTTCCTATGGAAGTAGCAAAAGAAGCTTTAAGATTGGCGGCACAGAAACTTCCTGTTAAAACAAAATTTATTGTAGCTCGAGATTACGAGGGCGAAAATTAAACGTAAGGAATAATGAAAAAACAAGAGATTAAAGAAATGTCTGTGGAAGGACTTACGGAGAAATTAGCCGAGTACAAGAAGCAACATTCAGATTTGAAAATGGCACATTTTGTAACTCCGTTAGAAAATCCACTTCAGATTAGAAAAGTAAGGAGAACGGTAGCAAGATTAGCCACTGAATTAACTAATAGGGAAAACCAATAATTGGTGGGCTTTATGGAAAAAAGAAACTTAAGAAAAGAGAGAGTAGGAGTTGTCACTAGTGATAAAATGGAGAAATCTATTGTTGTTGCGGAAGTGAAAAGAGTAAAGCATCCTATGTACGGTAAGTTCGTTTTGAAGACTAAGAAATATGTTGCTCATGACGAAAAGAACGATTGTAACATTGGTGATACCGTGAAGATCATGGAAACTCGTCCGATGAGTAAAACCAAATGTTGGAGATTAGTAGAAATCTTAGAAAGAGCTAAATAAGTTATGTTACAGCAAGAATCTAGATTAAAAGTAGCGGATAACACAGGGGCAAAGGAAGTTTTAACTATCCGTGTTCTTGGTGGTACTAAAAGAAGGTATGCGTCTATAGGTGACAAAATTGTTGTTACGGTAAAAGAGGCTACTCCTAACGGAGGTATCAAAAAAGGAGCGGTGTCAACTGCTGTTGTAGTTCGTACGAAAAAAGAGGTTAGAAGACCTGATGGGTCTTATATCAGATTTGATGATAACGCTTGTGTTTTATTGAATCCTGCCGGAGAAATGAGAGGAACTCGTGTTTTTGGACCTGTAGCAAGAGAGCTTAGGGATAAGCAGTTCATGAAGATTGTATCATTGGCCCCAGAGGTATTATAATATAACGGACAAGATGAAAAAGTTAAAAATCAAAACAGGAGATACGGTAAGAATTATCGCTGGTGACCATAAAGGTACCGAAGGTAAAGTTATGCGTGTGGATCTTGATAAAAATAAAGCCATCGTTGAAGGTGCCAATATGGTATCAAAACATGAGAAGCCAAGTGCTAAGAACCCTCAAGGTGGTATTGTAAAAAAAGAAGCTTTAATCCATGTTTCTAACCTAGCGTTAATCGATGGTAAATCTGGAGATGTAACTAGAGTAGGTTACGAAATGAAGGATGGTAAAAAAGTTAGGGTTTCCAAAAAATCCAATGAAGTAATTTAGTTATGGCATACGTTGCAAGATTAAAGAAAGAGTATAAGGAGCGAATAGTAGCTGCCCTTACCGAAGAGTTTGGTTACAGTAATGTAATGCAGGTTCCTAAGTTAGAGAAGATAGTAATGAGTAGAGGTGTAGGAGCTGCTGTTGCTGACAAGAAACTTATTGACCATGCAATAGATGAAATGACTATGATCACGGGTCAAAAAGCTGTTGCTACATTGTCTAAGAAAGATGTTGCTGCCTTTAAATTAAGAAAAGGCATGCCAATCGGTGCAAAAGTTACCTTAAGAGGTGAGCGTATGTACGAATTTCTTGACCGTTTAGTTACTTCTGCCTTACCACGTGTAAGAGATTTTCAAGGTATCAAAGCTACTGGTTTTGATGGTCGTGGAAATTACAATTTGGGTATAACGGAACAAATTATTTTTCCAGAAGTTAATATTGATAAAATCAATAGAATTAACGGTATGGATATTACTTTTGTGACCTCGGCAGAGACTGACAAGGAAGCAAAATCATTATTAACGGAATTAGGTTTACCTTTTAAAAAGAATTAGTATGGCTAAGGAATCAATGAAAGCCCGTGAGAGAAAAAGGGAAAGAACTGTAGCAAATTATGCAGAGAAACGTAAAGCTTTGAAAGAAGCAGGCGATTATGAGGCACTACAGAGATTACCTAAAAATGCATCTCCGGTACGTTTACATAATAGATGTAAATTAACTGGAAGGCCTAAAGGTTACATGAGAACTTTTGGTATTTCAAGGGTAATGTTCAGAGAGATGGCTAACGCTGGTCTTATACCGGGCGTTAAAAAAGCTAGCTGGTAAAAAAGAATTATTAATGGATTCAGGTTTGGCTTTTTGCTGAAAACCGTTTCCGAATTATATATACATGGTAACAGATACTATTGCAGATTACCTAACGAGAGTTAGAAACGCGAGTAGAGCGGGACACAGGGTTGTTGAAATTCCAGCGTCAAATCTAAAAAAAGAAATAACTAAAATTTTGTTCGATCAAGGATATATTTTAAGTTATAAGTTTGAAGAAGATAAAGTTCAAGGGTCTATTAAGATAGCTTTGAAATATGACAAACTTACAAAAGAGCCTGTAATCAAGAAAATACAGCGTATCAGTAAGCCTGGTCTTAGAAAGTATGCTGGTAGCGAAGAGTTGCCACGTGTATTGAATGGTTTGGGTATTGCAATTGTTTCAACATCACATGGTGTAATGACAAGTAAGCAGGCTAAGGCAGAAAAAGTTGGTGGTGAAGTTTTGTGCTACGTTTATTAATTGATTAAAGATTTAGAAAATGTCTAGAATAGGTAATAATCCAATCGCAATTCCTGAAGGAGTTACAATTGAAATCAATGACAATATCATTTCGGTAAAAGGAAAGTTAGGAGAATTGACTCAAGAGTTTTCAGAAGTGGCGATTAAAGTAGAAGACGGTCAGGCTTTTGTAACAAGACCATCGGATTCTAAGGAGCATAAAGCAAAACACGGTTTATATAGATCACTGATACTTAATATGGTTGAAGGTGTTTCTAAAGGATGGACCAAAGAATTGGAATTAGTTGGTGTAGGATATAGAGCAAGTAATCAAGGTCAAAAACTTGATTTGGCTTTAGGTTTTTCTCATAATATTGTTTTTGACTTGGCACCTGAGGTAAAAGTTGAAACTATTTCTGAAAAAGGTAAAAATCCTATCGTAAAACTAACTTCGCATGACAAACAATTGGTGGGTCATATTGCAGCAAAAATTAGATCCTTCCGTAGACCTGAGCCGTACAAAGGGAAAGGAATTAAGTTTGTAGGTGAAATATTAAGAAGAAAAGCTGGTAAGTCAGCTTAATAATAGGGTATTATGGGATTATCAAAAACACAGAGAAAATTAAGAATCCGACGTAGAATCCGTAAAGTTTCTTCTGGTACAGCAGTTAGACCTAGGTTATCTGTTTTCAGAAGTAACAGTGAGATTTACGCTCAAGTTATAGACGACGTAAAAGGAGTCACTTTAGTATCCGCTTCTTCAAGAGATAAGGATATCGCGAAAGCAAAAGGAAATAAAACAGAAATTGCTGCTTTAGTTGGTAAGACAATTGCTGAAAAATCTGTTAAAGCAGGCTTGGACAAAGTAGCTTTTGATAGAGGTGGTAATTTGTACCATGGAAGAGTGAAATCTTTGGCAGATGGTGCAAGAGAAGCAGGTTTAAAATTCTAATATAGTAGTATGTTCCAAAAATATAAAAACGTAGAGACTGTTAAACCAGGCGGTTTAGATTTAAAAGATAAATTAGTTGGTATACAACGTGTAACCAAGGTAACAAAAGGTGGTAGAGCATTTGGTTTTTCTGCAATTGTTGTTGTTGGTGATGAAAATGGTGTTGTAGGTCATGGTTTAGGTAAATCTAAAGAAGTTGCTACTGCAATTGCAAAAGCAATTGAAGATGGGAAAAAGAATTTAGTTCGTATTCCTTTAAACAAAGGAACTTTGCCTCACGAGCAAAAAGGTAAATTTGGTGGAGCTAGGGTTTATATCCAACCTGCATCTCATGGTACCGGTGTAATTGCTGGTGGTGCTGTAAGATCGGTATTAGAATCTGTTGGTGTACATGATGTATTATCTAAATCTCAAGGGTCTTCAAACCCACATAACGTTGTAAAGGCGACTTTTGATGCACTTTTACAACTTAGAGATGCAAAGACTATTGCTGCGCAAAGAGGTGTTTCTTTAGAAAAAGTATTTAAAGGCTAAGAGTAGAATTATGGCAAAGATCAAAGTTACACAAGTAAAAAGTGGAATTAAGAAACCTCAAAATCAGAAAAGAACTTTAGAGGCTCTTGGTTTAAAGAGAATAGGGCAGGTAGTTGAACACGATGATACACCTAACATTCTCGGAATGATAAATAAAGTTAAACATTTAGTTTCCACAGAGGAGGCTTAAATTTAGAATAAAATGGGTTTACATAATCTACAGCCTGCAGAAGGTTCAGTGAATAGAGACGGAAAACGTCTTGGTAGAGGTCAAGGTTCTGGAAAAGGAGGAACTGCTGCAAGAGGTCATAAAGGAGCAAAATCAAGATCTGGTTATTCTAAGAAGATTGGTTTTGAAGGTGGTCAAATGCCTTTGCAACGTCGTGTGCCTAAATTTGGTTTTACGAATATTAATCGTAAAGAGTACCAAGGTATCAATTTAGAGAAGTTGCAAGAACTTGTTGATAATAAGGTTGTGACCAATGAAGTGTCATTAGATATCTTAATTGAGAACGGTTTAGTTGGTAAAAATGATTTAGTGAAGATTTTAGGTAACGGTGAATTAAAAGCACCTCTAAAAATTTCAGTACATAAATTTACAGCTTCGGCCAAAGCAGCTATTGAGGCAGCAGGTGGTGAGGCAATAAGTTTGTAAGCATAAACGAGAGCATGAAGAATTTTATTGATACAATATCCAATATTTGGAAGATAGAAGAGCTAAGAAATAGAATTCTTATAACATTGGGTCTTTTGTTGGTTTATCGTTTTGGTTGTCAAATCGTACTTCCAGGTATTGATTCAACACAATTAGGTGGATTAACCGACAGTACCGATCAAGGTATTTTTGGACTTTTGAATGCATTTACAGGAGGAGCGTTTGCTAATGCTTCTGTTTTTGCTTTAGGAATCATGCCATATATCTCTGCTTCGATTGTAGTGCAGTTAATGGGTATTGCTATTCCTTACCTTCAAAAATTACAAAAAGAAGGTGAAAGTGGTCGTAAGACTATAAATCAAATTACTAGATGGTTGACCATCGGTATTTGTAT
>Ga0114916_1001563_pt1 | contig 12776 bp, 3 predicted proteins | sample MalvirAntarct_66_FD_83501 | JGI IMG/M metagenome (GOLD analysis project Ga0114916, IMG submission 83501) | Marine viral communities from the Global Malaspina Expedition - Malaspina viral metaG Antarct_66 | ecosystem: Environmental > Aquatic > Marine > Oceanic | place: West Anvers Island... | reverse complement strand
TTACAAGCGACGGGTGCGAGTGCCGGGGGTGCTACTGCGCGAGCTCAAGCAGCTAAGCAAAGCAAGAAGGAGGTTTCGGCTAATATAGAGCAGCAAGAAGCTGCTAATGAAAAGCTAAGAGCTCAAGGAGAACAATCGTTGCAAGCTAAAGAACTGCAGCTTACTCAAATGGAAATGAGCGAAGAAGCTAGAGTACAAAGCGCTCAGGCTCAAGGATCCGCTTTCATGTTTGGAGCACAGGAGACAAGAGATATGGCTACGCTAGATAGAATGCAGGGAGGTGTTGATCAAGCTAATACAAATGCAGCCAATGCTAATATGGCTGGAGCACAATCAATGGCTGGTATGATATCAGGAGTAACAGGCACAATAGGAGGATTAATGAGCTCTGGGGCATTTGCTGATGGAGGATCTTTAAACCCTTACGCAGGAGCAATAAATCCCGCAACAGGCTTACCTTATTAATAAAATATAGAACATGAGTTATAGAAATCCAAAAATAATCGACGACAAGTCTGGACAAGTACTTGGTCAGGCAATAGCACAGGGCGCGCAAAACATAACGGCTGGAATAGTCGGCATGGAAAAGCAGAGCCAATTAGCGGCAGCAAAGGCTAAACAAGAAGAAGAAAAAAGAAAAAAGGAAGACGATATATACAACACCAGTATGGTTAAGCTTTCTAAAGACTACAATGCCGACAAGCAAAGAGCGGCTAAACAAACCAAAGAACAGCTAACCGGAATAAAAGATCAGTTTGGCGTTAATATGTCTACAATTATAGACAGGGGCTACGAACTAGAAAAAGCTTTTTTGGGAAATAGAACCGCTGCTAACCGTGAAGCTATGGAAAAAAATAGCGCAAAAAGAGCAGAGATGAATGAGTGGATGCTTAACACAGGAGCTTTAGTCACCAATGCCGAACAATGGGCAGCTCAAGCTGAATCCGATGTGGAAATAAACAATTCCTATCCATCTATTGGTACCGTAGGTATGAAAGAAGACGGAGAGCCTGACGATGGAACCAATGCTAAAGAGCTTATAAAAGCTTTTCTAAACAAAGACGGGTATTCCTACGATTACGATAATGGCAAGCTAAAAATATCCAGGGGTAAAGATCAAGAGCCTTTGTATTTTAGTGGTACCGATTTAGGAACCATAACAGCTCTTTTTAAGTCAAGAAAAGAAACTGGTGTTGCAACAGTACAAAAAGGGGCTGAATCAGATTTTTTATTAGACGGCAAAGTAAGAAACAATATGCTTGCTACCGATGGAACCGCTCCAGACGACGCTAACGGAAAGGCTCCTGTTATACCCGCTACAAAACAAATTATTAATGGTAAAGTGTATTACAGACAAACATTGAATTCCACCAAAATACAAGGAGTAGTAGCTTCGCAAGCACGTATGATGGGGGATATGATTGGAGAAATGGGAACTGATGAAAAACAACGATACCTTAAGGACTTCGATATAACCATGAAAGAATGGAATGAACTAGAAAGCAATAAAGCAAGAACCCTATTGCTTACAGAAAAAGTAGAGGACGTTTCGTTGCAGGCTATGAAGGTAAAAAAAGAAGGCGATAATTACTATTACGACAAACTCCACGGAGATGTACCAAAACCAAATAAAAATAACGGGCCCGGATCTGGACTTACTGGAGCTGAATATTACTCCCAAGCTAATGACAATATAAACACTGGGTTAACTTCTTATGACTCTGAAACACCTACCGCGGAAGGATATAAAGAAAGCGTTACCACCCAACTAAACAAGCTGTTTAAATTTGACCAAGCCGGAAACGGTAATTCTATGGATTATTATTTAGGAGGGAAAAGCAAAAACGCTAAATCCAATTTTAGAGATTTAAAGTTTAAGTACGAAAGGGGAAAACTAGTATTGAGGGCTTACACAGGAGCTGCTGCAGACATAGATGGCGACGAGGACAGAAATTCTAAGGTGGTGCCAATCAAAAGTGCAATGAAACTTGTGGACTTAATAAATGTAAATAACAAAACATCAATGTCTTATGAGCAAAAAGGAAAGCTATCAAAGCTAATTGAAGAAAAGCTAGGATCTGAATTTTTTACTGGAGCACCTCAAAATTAAAAACAAATACAAAAAATTATATCATGCCAAGATTTACATACCTAATAAACAACACTAAAGAAGTATTTGAAAATTACGATAGCCTAATTGCACGCTTAAAGGAAGCGGACGAAATGGGCTGGTCAGTTAAAGAATTAACGGAAGGGGAAGACGAAGAAGTTGAGGACAGCACAGACGTTAGCCGCGCTCCTGCGGAGGAATCCATGATTGAAAAAATAGATTCTCCAAATTTTGGGGAAGACCTTGCGACGAGTGCAAGCGAAGGGTCGGATGTGTTTGCACAACCAGAGTTGGAATCCAGCTTGGAAGATACTTCATTGGATTTACCAGCTGTAACCATAGATGATATAGAATCTGAGGCGGAAAAAAATGAGGTAATAAATTCAGAGGCCCTACAGGGATTACTGGGGGGAGATGAAGATAGGCTTAAGGAAGCTATGCAGGCCATAGCCAAAACCCCTAACATGAGCGGAGATAGCAAAAGCTCAAGGAGAGGAGACGTTACAAACTTTACTCTTTCTTATACTAATCCCGACACAGGAAAAGTAGACGAAACTTTTGATTTAAGGATAGAGGGTAAAGACCTAGATAAAAAAGAAGTATCGAAAAGAGCAGAAGAGCTTAGGAAGTTTTTAAACAGATATGCTGACTCCAATGCCCTAACCGCAATAGGCGATCAAGCGGGAACCATGCTAGGTAGCGCAGATCTAAACCCTACCCAACAAGAAATTACAGCATCATTGCCTTCCAGAGAGCTTATGTTTGAGCCACAAACAAAGGCACGTTTTAATACAAATACAAAATATTCAGGAACCGGCGAAATAGAAGAATTTGATGTATACCCCTACGATGCCGAGCTAGAGGCCAAGCGAAACCAGCTGATAAGCGAAGGCTCCTCTTTAGGCGTTGATGAGCTAATTGCAAAAAGCAAGGACATGGTTTATGCGGGCCTAAAAGAAGCTAAACGACAGGAATTGCTTACGCAAAAAACAGAGCAGTATCTTTCGGAAAACATTGACAAAAGAGGCATAGCTACTTTAGGAGGTGCTGTGTCTAAAACTAAAAAGTTTAAAGCGTGGACAGCAAAAGAAGCTGCGGTTGTAACCAATACAGCTAATTCAGTTGCAAAGACAAAAAACCTAGTATTAGCTTCGCAATATGCCGAGGGGACTGTGTCAGCTGCAGAGCTGAAAATTAACGGTAAAATTGTAATGCTTGGAGACTTAAGTGATGGCTCTCCAATTCTAACCTACGAAACAGGCGCACAAATAACCCAACAACAAAAAGATATTTTAGATGCTGAACAAGTTGAGTTAAATGCTTCTCTCGAAGCGTTTGGTCCTCTAATGCAGAACCTTAATGAAACAGGCAAAAAACTAGGGGACATGGACACGCAGCTAAAGGCGGCCGGATTAAACTTTAGCATACTGGATAAGTCAGCAAGTACCTTAGTTACCGGATTAGGTAGCATAGGGGTAAGTTTAGGTATGTTTGGTATTAAAACAGTAAACCTACTTAATTACGGGTCGGAAGCTTTAACTGGCCAAGTGGGGGCCAAAACTAGATTTCTTAGAACAGATGAAGCTTTAGATGAATGGGGATCAGAATACTCTGAGTTTAAAGAAGACATCAGAAGTCAATACGTAAGAGATCTTAGCGTTGGCGAAGGGTTTTCTAGTGGGAAAAACTTTGCTAAATTTGTTGCGCAAGAAATATCTACTCAAGCGCCCGTGCTTATTGCCATGGCCGCCTCAGGAGGTACGTTAGCCCCTTATATTGTAGGTGCATGGACAGCCGGTGAAAAAATGATGGATATAGCATACGAAAATTCCTTGATGACAGACGGCAACAAAACTGGAGCTTTCGAATCTTATGCAAAAGCGATCGGGGTTGGCTTGGCTAATGGTGTGTTTACGGGTTTAACAACAAACCCTATACTCCAGAATGGTATGAAAATGTTTAAGGGTAACACGAGAAAAGAGTTCTTATTAAATTTAAACGATTACTGGAAGTTAAACTGGAAAAGAAACCTTGTTTATGATAATGCTTTAGAGCTTTCTGGTGAATTAGCTACTAACGTTGTTGAAAACGCTATAGACGGAAGACCTATATTTGAAAACGCGGATCATGTTGCAGTAAGCAGCATGGGATTTTCATTTGCGTTTTCTGGCTTGCCGTTCTTGAAAGGAGCAGGCATGCGCGCATTATCTCCTCGCAAAACCACAAGAGACTTAGATATTCGCCAAAAAAAGATATTTGACCTGGAAGCCGCTTATGCAGCTATAGACAAAAGAACAGTTGCTGGTAAGGAGATAAGAACGCAGCTAGAGGCTTTAAAGGTAATGCAAGGCAGAGAAATAGCTAAAGCAGAGCAAAAAGCCCAAAACGGTATATCTATACTGGGAGCCCAGGGTGTTGATGCAACTACAAGAACAATAAATGAAGCTAAAGAAAAAGCCTCTAATATTGTTAACGACCCTACTCTTTCTTATAAGCAAAAAGAAGCGGCTTTAGAAAAAATACAGAACGATTTTATGATCGCAAAAAGCACTCAAGAGGCTTATCTGTCTAGTGCATTTAGAGATGAATTTATTTTGCTGGAGGCTACGGATCCAGATGGCTATCAAGGGTACATGGATCAAGCTATGAATGAGTTAAATGCCTATGTCGTAACCGACCAGGTTAAACAAAAAGCTTCTGATCTATACAACGCTAAAATAATAAGAGATAAATTTGAAAAAAACAAAAAAGTAAACTCTAGAGCCAGGCTATTTGAAACTACGGCAGAAGCTGTAGCAGAAATAGAAAAAATGGCTGAGGCTGGTAAAATCACTCCAAAGCAAAAAGCAGAAATAATTGGGAACCTAAAGCAAGGAGCAGGGGGCGTTAACATTCCTACAGGGAACACAAGCAAGGATGGCAAATTCACCTTTGCCTTAGATGCAGATGGGCAGACAATTACAACTCCTATAGCAATTATAGAAAACCAGCTTTCAGAGCAAAAAATAGGCGTGATGGAGCACGAGATAAGCCATAGTGTAATGGATAAGCTTTTTGCAAACGCGCCAGAAAAGCTTGTGTCTATGGCGGGTCAAATTCAACTTTGGATGGGAAAAAATCAGGCGGCGCTTGATTTAAAAATTCAATTACAGCTAACTCCATACATGGCTGATTACGCTAAAAGGATCGATAAGGCTACAACAAAAGAAGAAAAACTGGATCTTCAAAAAGAGCTACAGGGCATTATTGCAAACGAGTACATGGCTAACTTTTTTGAACTAGTAGGAGGCGGAAAAGGAATGGACCCATTAGCCCCCGGCAACCAAGCGTTCATGGGGCTTAGTGGTTATATGCTGCAGGACTTAGCCGGAAAAGATTATAACTTTGATTTTAAAGGGCCTGATGATTTTATTGCATTTGCGGCTTCAATAGCTAAAGGAATTAAAGAAGGAACAGTTAATATAAATAGGCTAAGTGATTTACAAAAACAAGTAGATAAGATAAAGGCGGACAGCAAACCCGATGGCGCAGCTAAGCCTACCACTAAACTTTCTCTACCTCTTCAGGACAAATTTGACGAAGCAGAAGACACTTTGAACGATGCCGAAGACATGTTCAATTTGGATCCTAATGATCCGTCTCTTAAGAAAGCTGTAGATGCCGCTCAAAAAGCATACGATATAGCCGAAGCTGCACTAGATGCTGGACCCGTAGCTGCTGCTGAGGCTGCTGGCGAAATTGCTCAAGGAACAGAACCCGTTAAAAAAGAAAAAATAGTTAGGCCTAAAGCGGACAAAAGCAAAAGAAAATACTCTTTAGATAAAGAAGTAAAAAAAGAAATAGAGCCTAAAATAGCCGAGGTACAAGCTATCAATAAGGTGATAAAAGCCGAAGAAAAAAAGCTTAATGCAGAAGCTAAGCAAGCTATAGAGGACCAGCCTGAGGTTGGGGATGTAACTAGAACGTCTAAAGAAAAGCAATTAGTAGAATTAAAAGAGAACCCTGTAACTATTAACTCAAAGAACAGCCCCGATACGACTAAGCAGGCGGCTAAGCGAGATAAACTACAGAATGAAATAGTTAAGGCCTTAGAAGTGCCTATAAGCAAGGCAGCTAACTTATTTACCAATGTATTTTACAACAAAATATCTAGCAATGCCAAACAAGCGGTTAGTCGAGATGAATATCTGGCTAGTGCAAAGGCTAACCTTACGGTTATGACTATTAATGAGTTTAAGCCGGAGACCATTAATAGAAAAGGAGAGAACGTTATTAATGACATTGAAGATATTATATTCCAAAGAGGTGGGCTACGTGCTGTAAAATTTGCGGAAGACTTAGGAGTTGTTGGTAAAGACCAAGGAACTTCTAGGGGAGCAGAAGCTCTTGTAAAAATGGCATCAGGGGATATTGAATTTGAATTTGACACAAAAGACTCTAAAAAGCCAGAAAAAAAATTAGTTAGTGGGTTTAAAGGAGAGGTTAGAAGACCTAGTGCTTTGCTAGCCAATGAAAAGCTTACAAAAGAGGCTAAAGAAAAGATAATAAAGTTTTGGGAAAAAAACAGAGGTAATAAAAAAGTAGAAAGCTTTAAAAACCTACCGGTTGTTATTGATTCATTACTAGCGGAAATATACGGCGTCAGTGAAAATACCTTAACCGCGAGATCAGGTAACTTTAATAAAGAAACATATAAAAGCGCGATCACAGCTTTTACTGAAAAGCAGGCCGTATTCAGAACAGAGTTAAATGGAGAAATGGCAGAAGTAAGAGTTCCTTATGATCAAAGGGATTCTAAATTAGCAGAATTAGAAACAAAAGCCAAGGAAGACTCTAATTTTACTTTTGAAGAATACGCTCCTGAATCTAGGGGAGAAGGCATATTAAGGTTCTTACCAGAACTTAGTGTACCAGAATACAAGTACTTTAGTGGCAAAAGAGGTAGAAGCGCAGGCAAATCAACCGGAATGCCTAGGAACTTTACAGACTTAGCATATTTAGTTACAGGAAGAAGAACTCAAGCTCAAGGAAACAGAGAAGGAGAAATTCAAAAAATATCTATGGACGAGCTATTGGAGGCAATAGGGGCCATTGACGATGGCAATGGAAATGCAGTACCGGATGTAGCTAAGGCTAGAGAGGCAGGTAAAGCGATTAATAAAATGCCTGGAGCACAAACTTTGTTAAGCTTAATAAAGCTTGAGGGGCGCATGATAGCAAATGAAATGAGTAGGGAATTTGGCAATTTAGACCCTATGACAATGCTGGATATGAAAATGGGTAAAAACCCTAATATGTACTCTCGGGCTTTAACTAAAAGCTTTGCAATACCCGGTAATAATGAATTAGTAAAGGGATTAAATGAAAAGCTTGAAACTAGGTTTGGCTTAAACTGGCAGGACAGAGAAGTCGCTAGCCTAGCCGATGTAGTAGATTTCATTTACAGGGATTTAAGAAAAATCAACTTAAACACCGCCAGAACGTTCACTTACGAATACGTAGAACAATTAAGAAGATCGGATGAGGTTGCAAAGGGCGAATTAGCTGAAGCGGTAGGAAGAGCAGTAGGTAATGCTTATGGTACAGCATATAAAAACATACTAGAAAAAGTTGGTATGAATAAAGTATGGAATAGTTTATCTAAAGAATCATTAAAAAAGCTAAGCGATGAAGCCAAGATCAAAAAAATTGAATCTTTTTTAAAGGTATACGGAAGAACCTTTACAAATGAAAAGTTTTTAAACATGACTAATAATGCTGACTTATTTAATGAGTTGGCTAAAGCTACTGGACTCGGTAAAAAAGGATTGAATAAATTAGGTTTCGCTTTATCTGCAGAACCCGGCATAAATCCTAGGACAGAAAAGGAGCAAACTAATATATTTATAAAATTAAATAAAAAACCTATAAAGAAAGTAACGGGTACGGATTACATTAAAAAGCAAATAGCAACTGGAAATACCAATAAAGTTAACGCTGCTGGAGTAACCCTAGAAAAAGACGCTAAAGACGCTCACGAGCTTATCCTTTCTGAAATAAAACCGTTGATAAAATCAGGTGACTTAGCAGGAGCTTCTGAAAAATTAGCTATAATGAGGCTAGGTACAAATGCTTTGGTTCGAAAAGTTTCTTTATTAGGCAAGTTTATTAGATTATCTCCTAAAGACACTAGATTTATATTAGAGCATGAAACAGCGGCTGTGTTTATATACGATGCCTACCAACAGTATATTAATGACAAAGGTACTACCACAGCTAAAAATAAATTAGAGAAATTCTTAAAAGGAGCTTACGTAAATGTTATTTCCAAAGATCTTGATGCTGCTTTACCAAAAGTTGGTGGTGTTGAAAGAATGAACACTAAAAAAGTTAAAAAACTTATCAATAAAAAAGGTACATTTGTAATAGACTATGCCGCTCAAAGAAAAAAATTAGCAAAACAAAACAGCAAATCATTACCCTTAAATCTTCGCCAGGAGGGAATTAGCTTAAGCAAATCTATAAAGCAAGTTGAAAACTTTAATAAGGCTATAACTTTAGGTAATAGCTTAGATCAACCAACTAAAGGCATTAGCGTTTGGGATTTTGATGACACATTGGCTACAACTAAAAGTAGTGTATTATACACAATGCCTGACGGAACTACTGGTAAAATTAACGCAGCTGAGTTTGCTAAAAAAGGTGACGCTATGCTAGCTCAAGGTGCTAAATTTGATTTCAGCGAATTTAGCAAAGTCGTTAAAGGCGCTAAAGGCCCGTTCTTTGAAAAGGCTATGGCTAGAAACAAAAAGTTTGGTAACGAAAATGTATATATATTAACAGCTAGGCCAGCTAATAGTGCCCTTGCTATACACGAATTTTTAAAAGGTATCGGCTTAGACATACCTCTTGCTAATATTACTGGGCTTGCTAATTCCGATCCACAAGCAAAAGCTAATTGGGTTGTTGAAAAATTCGCAGAGGGATACAACGATTTCTATTTTGCTGATGATCATATAGGTAACGTTAATGCTGTTAAAGATGTACTCTCTGTTCTAGATGTTAAAAGTAAAGTTCAGCAAGCTAGGGTTAGGTACAGTCTGCCGCTTAGCAAAAGATTCAATGAAATAATTGAGGATAAAACAGGTATAGAGTCGTTCAAGGAGTACCAATCTGTTAAGTCCGGTAAAAAAGGAAATAAGAAAGGCAAGTTTAGTTTCTTTATTCCTCCGTCTGCAGAAGACTTTATGGGGCTGCTATATAAAACCTTACCAAAAGGTAAGAAAGGAGAATCAGCTATGGCTTTTTACAAAGAGCATTTGATCGATCCTTATTGGAAGGGTGTCTCAGCACTTAGAACACAAAGAATAGCTATAGGTAAAGAATATAAAGCGCTTAAAAAAGAACTAGGGATTGTACCTAGAAAACTTAAAAAGACTTTTGAGTACGAGGACGAGAATGGTAACATGAAAGAAAGTTTGTTTACTAAAGAGGATGCTATTAGGGTTTACGTTTGGGATTCGCAAGGTCTTGACATAGAAGGTTTATCCAATGTTGACTTACCTATATTAGTTAACTATATTAACGCTAACCCCGATTTAAAAGCATTCGCGGATAAACTGATGGAGCTCAATAAAAACAATGAGCCTAAAGCGCCTACTGAAGGCTGGCCGTCGGGCACAATAACATCGGATTTGCTAAATACTTTGAACACTGAGGGTAGAAAACAAATGCTGGAGGTCTGGCAACAAAATGCTGACGCTATATTCACAAAAACTAATTTTAATAAATTAGAAGCAGCTTTTGGTGCTAGGTATGTTGAAGCATTGAAGTCTTCTTTAGATGCGATGAGTACAGGTAAAAATTCAAACCCTACCGGGCATAGAGTTACTGATGGATTTGTTAGATGGTTGAATGCAGCAGTAGGTAACATCATGTTCCTTAACAGAAGATCTGCAGTGTTGCAGCTGATATCCTTTACTAACTTTATAAACTTTGAAGGCAATAATCTTTATCAGGCAGGTAAAGCGTTTGCTAATCAACCACAGTACTGGAAAGATTGGGCGGCACTTATGAATTCCGATTATTTAGTTGATAGACGAGACGGTTTAAAAATAAATGTAAACGAAGCCGATCTTGCTACAACAGCTAAAGAAAGCGGATTTCAGGGTGTATTAGCAAAGATTTTGCAAGTGGGATTCACCCCTACGAAATACGCAGATAGTGTTGCGATAGCAACAGGAGGCGCTTCGTTTTATAGGAATAAAGTCAATGCCCTGCTTAAGGAACAAGTTGTAGATGAAGAGTTAACTAAAAAAAATAGAAAAATAACCTACGTTAACAGATACACCGTAAAACAGGCGGAAGCTAAAGCCATGCAGGAGTTTATTCAGATCGCAGAAACGTCTCAGCAGTCTAGTGATGCTGCCATGACATCCAAGCAGCAGAGGGAGCCTGTAGGACGCATTATATTAGCTTTCGCAAATACTCCATCACAATATGCTAGGATAATAAAAAAGGCCACACAGGACCTCGTAGCAGGCCGTGGTAATCCTAGAACACATTTGTCTAGGATAGTTTACTACGGAGGCATTCAGAATGTGGTGTTCAACTTTCTTCAACAAGCAATGTTTGCGGCAATGATGGGGGATGATGACGAAGAGGAAGATGAAGAGCTTGCCGCAGCTAAAGAAGCTAGCATGACTAAAAAAAGTCTGAAGGTGGCTAACTCCATGTCTGACGGTATACTAAGGGGTCTTGGTATAGGAGGCGCGGTTGTTTCTGTGGTTAAAAACTTGGCTATAAAAATTTACGAAAAAAGTAAAAAAACCAGGAACCAAAACTATGCCGAAACAATAAAAGATGAGGTAATGAAAATGTCTCCTCCTATATCCAGTAAGCTTAGCAAGATGGGTAAAGTTGGTAACGCTTTTGAGTGGGGCAAAAAAGAAATAGAGTTTGATGAAATGTCTTTAAAGCACCCTTACGTTACGGCGGCTACAAATGCAGTTGCGGCTGTTACTGGATTGCCTTTAGACAGAGCTCAGAGTATGGCAATAGATGCGGCAGATATAGCGAGTTCAGAAACAGAAACGTGGATGAAACCTTTAATTGCATTAGGTTGGCCTAAGTGGCAATTGATGTCAGAAGAAGATACTAAAAAGGAAAAAGAAGATAAGAAAGAAAGGTTCAAAAACCTTGAAGAGCGAAGAGATTTTGATAAGCTTAACACCGCGGAAAAAAGAAGAAAAATTTTATCGGACCTTAGCAAAGAGGAACAAGTTGCTTTGTTAAGAAAAGGAGGCTTAACTAGAAAGCAAGTTAGCAGAATAACTAGAGAGGCGGAAAGAGTTGATAAAATAATGGACATGCAAAACAAGGAGCAATTCGACAAAGACATGGAAGCTATTAGCCAGGGCAAAGATATAGAAGAGATTAAAATTGAAAGGCCTAAAAAAGAGGAAAACAAGTATAGCAAAGAAACGCAAAAAAGAATGAAGCGTTTAAACGACATGGTTGAGGCCGAGCAAGTGGATTTGTTAAGAGATCTTGGGCTTACTAGAAAACAAGTAGGAAGATTAAAATCGGAAAAAAGCCGAGTGTTAAAAATAATAGAATTACAAAATAAAAAAAGAAAATATTCTTTAAAATAAACCCCCTAAAATGACTATATCAGATTTGAAAATTTACCTATTAAACCTAAGCACGTTTGCGATCTCTATGTCGCAAGTAGACATGATACTTAAAGTAACCCTTTTAGTTACGAGTATTGGATATACCGCTCATAAATGGTGGTTACTAACTAAAAACAAAAACAAAAAATGAAAAACTTTATTGAAAGATTAAAACACGAATGGAACTCATTCCTATATTACTTAATGTTTAAAAAGAAAAAGAAATAAAAAAAACGCCAGTAAAATTAATTACTGGCGTTTTTTTATTTTAATACACTTCTTAACCATCGCAAGCTAAGCAGTCTTCGTCCATTGCTTTTGCAGCAATATCACCACGCAATACAGATTCTGTCCGTGTATAATATAAGGTTTTAATACCTTTCTTCCACGCTTCCATGTGCACTTTGTTAATCCATTTAGGTGTTGCTACCGCAGGAAAAGCTAAGTTTAAGCTAACAGACTGATCTATATACTGCTGTCTTATTCCTGCCTGGGTAACGAGTTCCAACTGATTGATCTCTTTAAATGTTTTAAAAACTTCTTTGGCAGGTATGTCATGATCACCCACGGTAATATTATCCAACCCGTCAATATCCTGAACTGAACCATAGTCAGCCAGTATTTTATCCCACGTTTCTTCATTGTTCAAATTGTGTTTAGTTAATAGTTTAACAAGCGTAGGATTCTTTCTAATGAAAGTACCTTTAGCACTTTGCTCTGTAAATACATTGGCAGCCCAAGGCTCTATGCCGGCAGATACATTACCAGATAGTTTACTATTAGAAACGGTAGGAGCAACAGCGCGGAGATGAGTATTACGCATACCAGTTCCAGCACACCATAATGGTTCTCCATAAATTTCTGCAAGATCCATAGACGCTCTTTCGCTTTCAATTTTAATCTGCGAAAAGATTTTCCTAGTTTCAAACTGAGATAATAAACCTTCGAAAGGTATTCCTTTCTCTTGGAGATACGTATGCCATCCGAGGACTCCCAAGCCCAATGCTCTCCCC
>Ga0114916_1001562_pt1 | contig 12789 bp, 9 predicted proteins | sample MalvirAntarct_66_FD_83501 | JGI IMG/M metagenome (GOLD analysis project Ga0114916, IMG submission 83501) | Marine viral communities from the Global Malaspina Expedition - Malaspina viral metaG Antarct_66 | ecosystem: Environmental > Aquatic > Marine > Oceanic | place: West Anvers Island... | reverse complement strand
GAAAGAAAATCGAAAATTAAATTTAGCTATAGAAAATGCAGAACACCGCATTGAAATGGAACAGAAGACAAACAGGAAATATATTAAGGAGCAACTAGAAATGAATAAAACCATTTTTGATTTACAAGACGAATTGAAAATTGCTCATGCTGAGATTAGCAGATTAAACGACGTATTGAATTTAAATAACGAGAATCATTCTAGTGATTATAATTCTGAATTATTATATAGCTCCATTGGCTCACTAATATTATCAGGATTAACACTATTTCTTATACCTTCTATTTTTAAGAGTTAAAGATTTTTAGAAAAAGTTTTACTAGCATTCAGATAAGTATGGTTTTAAAAGTATCAGAATCAAAAAAGCATAATAGAAAGCAATTAAAATTTATAGTGTCACAGAATTTGGTTCAGTATATTTTTCATAGGGTATAAAATTCTCTATTTACATAATTTCAAAAGTAATTGTTATCTAATTGTATTTTTCTTCTTCTTCTTCTTGAAATACTATTAATAAGTGTTGAAGTGTTTTTATCTATTTAGTTTTTTGGCTACAATATATTTAGGAGGCCATACTTTTGGTGCTCCATACGTTAAAGGGGCATTCAGCAAATAAAGGTAAGTAAAACAGGAATGCTGAATTTCAATTTCATCAATAAAAACTTGAGACCTATTAAATATATCTACTGCGCCTTTAACAGGAACGATAAACCCTTTCAATTGATATCCTGTTCCAATTTGCACATAGTTTGGAAGTGTATATTCTAGACCGTCTATAATGGCTTTAAATCCATCAGGGCACAATACATAAGGAGGTTCTTTACCATATAATTGTTTCATTTTATCTAAATCTGCAAATCCCATAGGGACAATATCAAAGGGATTATAAACTCTTAAACCAACAGTATTGAAGTAACTATTATATAAGTTTGCAAATAAGTAATTTCCAGCAGACTCAGAAGCAAATGTATAGGGGATGATTATATTTTTATTAAAAGTTTGTAAAAGCCAAACAGCAACTACTGAGGCCAAACAGGCACCTTGGCTATGCCCAGTTACATATATTTTAATACCTAAACCTAAGGAATTAATAAATTGGTAAAGATTTAATTTAGTTTTTGGGTCAACCATTGCATTGAGATGATTCCAGCCATCTGCCATTCCATCAGAGATCATTTTAGCGCCACCAATGTCCCAAGGCAATGAAGAAAGCCCAAGAGAATCCGCATCCAAAAACACTGACTCCACGCTTTCTATTGTGCCTCTAATCGCAATCATATACTCATTAGAGCTTTTGCTTTTAACCACATACATTCTATTGCTTCCTAAATCAGATGGTCCCCAAACTAATTGCCAATTCGCTTTGGTTGCAAGATTTGGGTCATTTAGTTGGCGCAGTAATAAAGTATCATTATCGTAAGCAAGAGTAGCTAATGTTACTGCCTCTTGTAGCTTATTATATGTTTCTAAGCTTAAAATTTCATTAGAGTTCATATTACATTATAGGCTCTTATAAGTTATAATTAAATAACTATCATTATTGTCTTGATCATTAGAATCTTCGGAGGTAACAGTAATAATGGTAGAACCTCCACCAGATGATATTATTGGGTCTTTAACTGAAGCATTGTTAAAAGGCCCATTTGGCCCTGAAGGAGAATATTCAAATAATGCACTTATTGCATACCCTTGTCTAGTCGGTGGGAGATCATAACTTGTTAAACCATTTTGAGTTTTCATTGGTGCTCCTTCGCCAGAGCCTGAAAATATAACAGTAGTTTGACTTCCTAGAATTGACCAGGTAAGAGTTACTCTTTGATAATATGCAGCATGAGCATTACATATAATAAGACCCGATGAGTCTCCATTAATTGGAATTGAAACAGGATTAGTTGCCATAATAATTTGTTTAAATTAATAATTTGATGTTGAGTCACAGTGAACTCATATTGGTTATAATTTAAGACAAGGGGAATGTCAACAGAGAGAAGTATAAAGATAAATCTAATTGAAGTGATATACAATACGTAAAACTACGTATTTTTCCTCTTTCAATAAGGTTAGACATAACTGAATTTTGTGTTCAGTTAATGGCTTTTGACACTATAATTAGGATATGTTATTTGAATTACTTGAGTATTGTGTAATCATTCAAGACTCTTAAGTAAAACAGATGCCTGTAAAAAATAATTACCTGTTTTGAAATTCTTTTTCTTTTCAAATTGGAGATTAATAATTTCACCAAATTTAGTTTTTTGCTCAAGGTGATAAATTAAGTTTATTATGGTATTATAATCACCTTCTAAAATAAATTGATAGGTTTTAATAGTAAGCTCTTCATTTTTAATATTCACATGAGGTTTTAAAAAACTACTAACTTTAAGGGTATTAGTTTGAGCATAATTATTAATAGTGTTCAAAAGACTATTTTGAATAGAACTGTCTTTTAGTTGATTTATGGTAAGAAGGGAATCATAAAACTGTTCTTTTTGTTTTAAGATTGATAATTGTTTAGGTATATTCTGAAATAGAAGATATTCATTTGAAAGTTTTTGATACTCTGATTTTAATTCAAAAGTTTTTGAAAAAGCTAGCTGATAGCAAATTAAGATAGCGACAAAAAAACCAATAATTAAAGCAATATTTCTATTTCTGTTAGTCATTTTTTATCGTGATTTTTATGCTAAATCTTGAAATGTGGTTAGTCAAGTCACTATAACCAATAATTTCAATTTTATCAACCCAAGTAAGAATCTCTAGTTCCTTAATCCAAAAAGAAAACATCTCACTGTCAGTTGAATCACCAGAAATTAATATGATATTATGGTCTATTAAAATGGGTTCATCAGATTTAATCTTTTTTAATAGGGGTTGGTAATCGACTTGTGAAAGCTGTATTGATGACGGGATACTGTTAACTATATGGTTTAAATAATATGAGCTTTTAGAGCTACTACTGTGAAGTATATCATAGACAATCTTTTCAGATTTTTCGATCTTTTTGCTTAATCCAATAATTTTTGATTTTGAATGCTGATTTACGAGTGAGGTTTGTTGTAGGCCTTCTACTTTATTAAAGTAGAAATTGTAAAAAATAAAATTGACTAACAATAAAGAGAATATAAACACAAGTGCAAACTTTGTAAATTTTTTAAAGAATTGAGATTGTGTATACTCAACAAGTAATTCATTTTTTCGAGCTCCAAAATTAGAAAAATTGTTGTTATTAATAATGTATGACAACGCACAAGCAAATGAAAGGAGGTGTGTATTAGCAATATCAAGTCCGTTTATATTATAACTAACAGAGCTAACGATTTCATTGCTATGTATTGAAATTATCTCGCCGTTTTCAATATCTATAGAACTATTAGCGGTATAGACGTCATTAGTCTTTAAAAACGTTGTTACGGAAGACAATGTTGAAATGCCTAAGTTAACTTTAAGAATCGAAATCTTGCTTTTTTTATAAGATTTGATAAGTTCTTCTATATAATCTTTTCTGCAAATAGAAACAAAATGTATTGTTTTTTGGGGCATAACTTCATACACAAAGTCGTTAAGATTAATATTTGGAAAAGCCATATTGACTAATTTCTGAGGTTCTGAAACATTGTTTTCAACTTTTTTTGTGATAACATGCTCATTATTGATTAATAATGATACACCAATATCTTGGGGCAAGATGTTTGATAATTCTGCGATTGAATCCGCTTCAGCATTGTATTTTAAATCAATCTCATTCTTTTTTTTGTTTAAAACAGTTACATATAAACGAGTTGCTCCATTTTTTGAAGTATGCTCAATACCGCAATATTGGTTTTTAAATAGGAGATATGTTTTAATATCTTGAAGCATTAATAAATTATTGTAGGTTTAATCAGAACAGTTAATTTTGACTTACTCGCTTCGCGCTTACGCTTACTAAAGAGCCATTTGATCACAGGTATTCTTGCTAAAAAAGGAACTCCTGATCCAGAATTATTTTTATATTGTTCTTCTAATCCACCTAAAATTGCAATATCTTGATCTTGCATACGAATGATTGAAGTAAATGTCCGTGAGTTTATATCTGGTGGAGCATCTTCTGCAATTCGCTGACCAAAACTTGATTGAATGACAAAAATGTCCAGAAGTACTTGACCATCACTAGATACAGAGGGCTTAATTGTCAGTCCCAATTCAACATCAATAGGGTAATAGTTTGTAAATTCTGTAGTTTGAGGGTTATCAGTTCCATAAATGTTACGTTGTGTTACAGCATAATAGGAAGTTTGACCATTTGAAAAAGTAGCTCTATGACCGTTTAAAGTAGCTAGCTTTGGTGTAGAACGAATTTTTAAATCTCCATTTGCTTCCATTGCTTTAATAGTAGCAAAAAAATTAGGCACCACTTTACCAATATTAAAACTCGCAAAATCATTAAAGCCTCCAATAATATTATTTATAGTTTGTGCGCCAAGCGTTAAGTTTGTCTCAGGAAAAATACCACCTTTTGTGTTTGATGGATTATCTCCAATACCCCAACTAACTCCTGTTTCGATAGTGTTGTTTTTGCTTACTTCAATAATCATTACTTCAATTAAAACAACAGGGACAGGTTTGTCTATATTTTTTACAAAGGCTTTAAATCGTTCTATCTCTGTACTGGCACCAATGGCATAAAAACTATTTAGCTCATAATCAACTTTAATATCTAATGAGGCTTGAATTTCACTTGGAATGAGATCCAATATCGATTTGATTTCACTATTAGATGTTCTAGATGGATTGGATTGGTTGGAAAATTGATTTTGTGAGTTTTGGTTTCTATTAGTATTAAAGTTATCGTATTGATTATTATAGTTCGAATTGGATTGAGAATTAAAATTTCGACTGCTGATTGTACCACTCCCTTGTGGGTCTGAAAGCAGTTCTATTGAACGAAACTGAAGTGGAATAACTTCTACTTTTCTAACACTTAATTGTTTTTCAGTTCCAAAAAAGTAAAGAGTTCCATCTTTCTTAAAAACAAATTTTTCAGGAGAGTTATTGTCTGTAAAGTTTTTGGTTTGTCCATTAGCATTTATAATGTTTTGAGTATTGCTAATTTGGGTTTCAAATAATTTAACTAATAAGTCATCAAAAGTTATAGATTTTGATCTTAGAGAAGCAACACCTGCATTGTCTAATGGAGAGGCTGTGAAAATATCTATTTTCAACTCATCACCAATATCATTTATAATATCTGAAATGGATGTATTTAGAAAATCAACTTCTAAAAGTTTAGTCTCAGAATCTAAAACTTTAAAAAAGAAATTTGAATTTCTTCTTCGTATAGGGCGTTGCGACGTTGCTGAATTTGTAGTATTAGTTAGAGCATTTGGAGTATTGTCTTCGAAAATATAAAAGTCATCTTTGGTTTTCACTACAAACAAATTATTACCTAGAGCCATTTTATCCATTGCTGCATCAAAAGGCATTTGTTGAATATAGGTCGTTAAAGATTTATTTTCTAATCCTGGAGTAAAAACTAAATTTTTACCTGTAACATCCATAACACGTTTGAATACGTCATAAAGCTTATCATTTTTAATATCTATTGAAATAAGATTAGTATTAGGAATATAACTAATTGGAATAATACGCTCTTCAATAATTTTTGTTGGCTCAGAATATGGTTTTATAGACATAATATTGCCAGTAAAGTCAATAGTCAAATTATATTCTTTGCATAGAAAGACTAAAAGATCTGAAACAACAACATTAGAAAAGTTGTTAGCAATATTTATTTTATTGAGCTCTGGAGACACATTAAAATTGACTTTATGAACTTCAGCTAATGCAATTAAGAAATTACTTAGCGTGATATTACTGACCTGTATTTCAGTTTTGAATTTTTCTGTTAGACCAGAGTTTTCAGTTGAGAGGATTTCTAATTGATGACTAATCGTTGCAATTCTTTGGTCTTCTTTTTGAGAAAAACTCAAATGAAACACAAGCAAAAAGATAAAATAGAGGAATTTCTTCATTTGTCTTATAAGTATTTAATCTGTTAGTAATGGATATACTTCTTCTATAGAAGTTATACCACTAGCAACGAGTTCAATGGCATTCGATTTTAAAGTAGCTATGTTATGGTCTTTAAGGTAACTATCAACTTCTAACTCATTGGCTTTTATATGTGCAATAATGTCTTTTTTAATAGGAATAATTTCATAAATGGCCTTTCTGCCTTGATAACCTGTTTGATAACATGTATTGCATCCTACAGCTTTATAATGTCTGGTTAATGTTTTTGGAATTTCAAAGTGATGTGGAAAGACATCAATAGAAATTGGTTGTTCTTGTTTGCAATGCTCGCATAATTTTCTCACCAATCGTTGCGCTACACTTACGTTTAAAGTGCTAGCAATTAAAAATGCAGGAATCCCCATATCTATCAAACGGGATATTGTAGCCCAAGCAGAATTTGTATGAATTGTAGATAGCACTAAATGACCAGTTAATGCAGCTCTAATAGCCATGTTTGCTGTATTAACATCACGTATTTCTCCAACCATAATAACATCTGGGTCTTGCCTTAAAAAGGTACGTAAGGTGCTAGCAAAATCCAACCCAATATTCTCTTTTAACTGTACTTGATTAACACCTTCTAAGGTATATTCTATAGGGTCTTCTATTGTTAGTATATTTGTTTTATCGTCATTTAAGAGTTTTAAAGTGGCATATAAGGTTGTGGTTTTTCCAGAGCCTGTAGGCCCAGAGATAAGAACAATGCCATTAGGTTTCTTAATGGTTTCTTTATAACTCTTCAATTCGTCTTTTGTAAATCCTAAATCTTCCAATTGAATATGGTCAGCATCTTTACTCAAAATACGGAGTACTATTTTTTCTCCGTGTAACGTAGGCAAAGAAGATACACGAATGTCAAATTCATCCAATCCGTTTTTAATGGTAATCCTTCCATCTTGAGGCAATCGTTTTTCTGAAATATCTAACCCAGCTTTAATCTTGAGTTTATTTACAATTACAGGATATTCATTTAAAGAAATCACATAATATTCTTTTAATTTTCCATCCAATCGAAAACGAACCCTACATTTTTGTTCATAAGGCTCAAAATGAATATCACTGCTTCCAATATTTTTTGCCGTTAGCAATAGCTTTTCAAGAAAATCATTGCTATAGTGTAAATCTTCAGTAATAATAGTATTACGTTTTCTAAAGTTAGTTGCTAGATATTGTTGAATATTTTCAGGAGTTTCTGAAATAAGTTCAACTTCTTTTCCAAAAATGATTTGTAGTTCTTGTTTTAAGCTCTGTTCCTTGTTGTCAGATTTAAAAAAGAGTTTTTCATCTTGAATAGCAATAGGCACAATTTGATATTGATAGGCTTGTTCACTGCTAATGAGTTGTGATAAGTGGGTTGGTATGTCAAATTCGTTTTTCAAATCTATTATATGTTATAAACAGAATCAATTAACCCAGACCAATAACCTAAATAGGTAAACAAATAAAATAGACACATATATCCTGCTAGTGGAACATTGTTATGGTTTTTTTTGGAGTAGTTAAACTGATGTAAAATCAAAGAAAATAGTAATGAAAAAATAAAAGTGATTATAAATGAAATGCTAGAAAAAGAAAATATAAGTGCTAAAAACAAAAACAGGTCTCCTAAACCAAAAGCATCTTTTAGCTTCAAATTGAGTTTAAATTTTGAATATACTTTTACTACCATTAGTAAGAATAGAATAAAACTAAAATTAATTATACAAGAGGTTAAAAATAGTTCCGTAAGCGTTGATTTAAAGTGTAAAATGCCACAACAAACACCAACTAAAGGAAATAAAAACCAATACACTTGACGTTCTTTAACATCTTGAACGAAAATAAAAACTAATGCTATAGCAAGGAGTAATTTAAAAATTACAATCACAATTAATCTTTTACAACTTGTTTAGGATTGCCGTTCTCATCTATTTCCCAAACGTTAAAAATGCCATCCCCATCAAAGTCAGTTATTGCAGTTGCCTTAACTAAAAAGTTACTGTTAGTTGCATTAATTAAATCATAAGTATAATTACTAGTACCTCCATCCTTAACACTTTTGGGAGCAATAAAATCCAATTCGTTTAAATCGTTGGAGTATTTGGAATACATGTAACGATACGTTGTTTGTGAATTATAAATATATTTCAATTGTGTTTGGGCTTCTATGCTTTTAGCTTTACTAATTAATGGCATAAGATTAGGTAATGCTAACAACAGTAAAATACCAATAATAACAAGCACTATCAATACTTCTTGGAGATTATAGCCAGGTATTTTTTTTAGTCTTAAGTTTATTAATGTCATTTAAAATTTATTGCTTAATGAAAGTATGAATATACTATCTTATAAATTAAAATAAGTAAGGTTTTACCTTACAAAAAGTAAGGTAAAACCTTACTTAATGTTTGTTGAAGTAATTTAATTAAACAAATCCCTTCTCTTTAGCAATTTGAATTAATACGTTGTCATCTTTAGAGCCAGTATTTAATGCATTTTTTAAATGGCGTTTACGTCTTTCTATTCCAGCAATTGAAAGCGGCAAAACATCTGGGAGGTCTTTAGTTTTAGTGCCAATAGATAGATGATATAACAACTGTCTGTCAAGACTATCAATTGTAAAGTCATTAGACATTTGTTTTCTTAATAACTTAATAATAGATCGACTATAATATGGAGGGTCAATTAGCACAATTTTAATAGCCTCAACGATTTCATCAAAACCAAAATCGGTTTTAATTAAAAAGCCTTCAGGATTAATTGTTTTAATAATGTTATTTAAAAGGAAGTTATCATTATAGCTTGTTAATACAATAATTTTAACATCATCATGCTCTTCTCTTATTTTTAACCCTAAATCTTCTCCTCCTAATATTTTACCGTCATCAGAAGGCGGAATTCTAATGTCTAAAAAAATCAAATCAAACTGGAAATCAGTTGATTTATAATTCAATTTTTCTAATGCCTCTTGGCAAGAGTTTGCAGATTCAACTCTAAAACAAAAGCTGTTGTTTATGGAGTTTAAACGCTCTAAAGCGATTTTATAAATATCAATAATGGCAGGATGATCATCGATAATTAATACGTTAAAAATGTTATGCATACTTTCATATAAATGAGTTAGGGAGAATCAAAACATTTTGTAATTACAACAATGATAAAAAATATTCGCAAATAAATTTTATCTCAAGTAGTAATAGTTTTCAACATTTAAGAACTATATGGGCTTTAAATCAAAATTGAGGGTTTTACCTTACTTATTGTAAGGCAAAACCTTACTAATTTGCAAATTAAAAATGGTTAATTAGCTACATCTCAATTAATAGCAGAATAGAGATAACACACTTATTAAAAAAATTTTAAACTAAGTTTTTAATGAAAAAATTAAGCTTTTTTCTAATATTGTTTTTTGCTTTTATGGCAAATGTTTTAATTGCTCAAGAGCTTCCTGAAATTATTCTACCATCACCAACAGTTGCTAATTTAATGCGATTTGAAGAGGTTCCTGTGAATCACTATACAGGTATACCAGATATAAGTATACCAATTTATAATACTAAAATTTCTAATACACTTAACTTGAGTATTGATTTAAACTATAATCCATCAGGAATTCGAATAGACGAACGTTCAGGATGGACAGGTACGGGATGGAGTTTAGGTTCTGAGAGTGTTATTTCAAGAACAGTTATGGATGTTCCTGATGAAATTTATTCTATTCCCAATGGCAGCATTAGTGCGCCAGGAGATATAGGCACGTTTAACAATAACTTTGATGAATTTGGTTCTATAAATTTTCAAGGTGGAAATGTTCCAGCTCAGTGGGAAGAATTTGTTTGGAAAACTAGTCAAGGAGCTCAACATTATGATTACCAGCCAGATTTATATCAATTTAGTTTTTTTGGGTTTTCAGGTCGCTTCATAATTATAAATGAAAATGGAAATCTAGTTCCAAAAATTGTTTCATCAGAGCAAAAAGTAGAAATTAATATTAATTATAATACTTATTCAGGCTATAATCAAAATCAATTTGAGATAACAAGTTTTGAAGTTATTGATACGAGTGGCAACAAGTTTTTGTTTTCTGCTATAGAAACATCTACAAGTACTTCAGCAATGCAAGGTGCTAACCAATTAAATGAACTTATTGTCCAAGGAGTAAATAATCCACCTAAAGTAATGACTTATAGTTCTTCGTGGAAGTTGACTAGTATAAGCTCTCCAAATGATAATATATTAGCTACATATACGTATAATACTATAACAGAAGAGTTTGATACTCCTAGGAGTTACGAAAGTAATAGTTTGACAAACTTCATAACACTACCAGCAAGCTTAATAGGTTCGTTAAAGTCATATAATGCAGGGCTTATGCCTCCTAAGTGGATGCAAACATGGAGTCAATTAGAAATTCAAAGTTTAAAAATAAAGGACATTACACTTCATAATCAAACAAAAATTGAATTTGCAAGATTTTTAGGGCACCCTGAATATGCACCACTTACAGGATGTCAGCTTAATAATATCAAAGTAAAAAATAATAATGGAAGCATAGTCAAGAATATAAATTTGATTTACAGTACATCATCAAATAATAGATTATTCTTAGATCAGATTAATGACACTACTGCTAGTGAAACATTGCCATATATATTTCACTATGAGGATAAAGATAGTTTGCCTGGATTTGGTAGTGATTACAAAGATAATTGGGGGTATTATAATGGTAATTTGCCATATTATGATATACAGCTTTATGAAAATGCTGTTAAAAAGGGTCTTTTAACTAGCATTGAATATCCAACAGGTGGGAAAAAAGAGTTTGAATATGAATTACATGAAATAGCTTATGTAGGACAAGAACTTGTAAATATTTATGAGTTACCTGAAAATAGAGACTCTGCTTTGAAAACTATTTCTTATGAAGGGTTTGTAGAAACACCACAGCAACAACAATCTCCATTAAATGGTCGATTATTTTTCTATATTGATGTTCCACAAACAATAAATATAAATTATAATGTTTCCAATTCTATTTCCAATGCGATTATATATGGAAACCATAGACTAGAACTTAGTTCTGTTAATTTTTCAGGATATGATCCATACGCGACTGGTGTTCAGCCATTTCCATCATCGGAAAACGATGTAACTAATATTACACCAATTCAAAGTTATGTCTTGAATAGTAATAGTCAAAATGTAAGTATTACTAAATCTGTAACTCCAGGATTTTATATGTTGAGAGTTATCACTTCACCTTTTTATTTCGTTGACCCCTCAAACGGAAGTACTTATTTAGAGGTTGATGCGTCAGTTAATTTAAGTGAATTTCAGTATAACAGTAGAAATTTAAAAGGAGGGGGTTTAAGAATAAAGCACATAAGATTTACAGACAATGGAATTGAGAAATCTAAAACTAGTTTTAATTATGATTTAGATAGTAACGATAGTTCTTTAGTAAATCCCCATGATCCTAATATTCCACTTTCTAGTGGTGTATTTGATGGTAGTATACTTATGACTAGAACATTTCCAAAACGAATGAATTTAATTACACCAATTGAATGTCAGCAAGGAAATGGATTTGCACCTGGGAATTATCCCTCAACGCTCTATGTTTTTCAATCCAAAAAAACTTTGAACTCTATTATTGGAGGAATGACTAAGGGGAATTATGTAGGATATAAAAATGTATCCGTATCTCAATCTAACAATGGTCGTACAGATTATGAATTTACAACTTCATTAGAGTATCCTAATTATCCACAGTTCTATTATAATTGGGAATCTCCTCCATATTTTGAAGCGCCAGTTCCTGATACAGATTATAAAAGAGGTCTATTAACTAAACAATCTATTTATAATAACGGAGGTGATCTTTTAAAGGAAGTTGCTAATGAATATGAATTTGAAGAGGAGTTAGCCACCTACCAGTATTATCACACGTTTTATAATGGCAATTGCGTTTTTGATGTGTTTTATACAAATTATTATAATTTTAGTAATGGTATACCTGATGCCGAGCATCCATGTAGTGTTGATACCACTCCTGTCTCAGGAGCTAATTGTTTACCTACTGATTATATTGGGATACAGCCAGTTTACCACAAATGGGGGAAGTCATTTCTGAAAGAAACTATATCTAAAGATTATTTTTATGATGCTCTACATACACAGTTTAATACAGAGTCTAGGCAAACTTTTGTTTATAACACTGGAAACTTTCAGATTAAAGAACAGAATAGTTATGTTTTTGAATCTGGAGTTGAGCAACACTACAAAACGAAATATTACTATCCTGTAGGGGGTGTCCCAGCAAGTTATAATAATGCTGCAGCTATTAATAAACTTAATACAATAAACAAAATTAATGAGGTCTTAGTAACCGAAAATTATAAAAATGGAAGTCTATTAACAAAAATTCAAAATCAATATTTAGAATTTAATACAGATTTAATAGAATTGAGTGCTGTCCAAGTTGCTAAAGAAAATAACATCCCAGAAGACCGTATAGTTTATCACAAGTATGATCTTTATGGTCATCCATTGGAGGTAAGCAAAGCAGATGGTGTACATATAGTTTACATTTGGGGTTATAATCAGAGCCAGCCAATAGCGATGATAGAGAACCTAGACTACGCTAGTATTCCAACACAAACCATAACCAATTTGCAATCCTTATCCGATTCAGATAATGATCGAACACTAGGAGCTTCGGGTAATGAAGGCGCATTAAGGATAGCTTTAAATGCT
>Ga0114916_1001561_pt1 | contig 12791 bp, 12 predicted proteins | sample MalvirAntarct_66_FD_83501 | JGI IMG/M metagenome (GOLD analysis project Ga0114916, IMG submission 83501) | Marine viral communities from the Global Malaspina Expedition - Malaspina viral metaG Antarct_66 | ecosystem: Environmental > Aquatic > Marine > Oceanic | place: West Anvers Island... | reverse complement strand
GTTGAACAGCCCCCACCCCACCGCCAGCGCCCCCACGAACGCGATGCCTGACCAGCGGACGCCCTCCATCCTCCCAGCGCGCCAGAGGTAGCCGACGCCCAGCACGGTGAATACCCACGTCCCCGTGTGGAATAGCCCGTCCCAGAGCGTGTTCACCTCCAGGTTGTGCACGGTCGTCGCCGCGTACTCCTCGTGTGCGGTGAGCATGTGGTGCCACTGGAGGACCTGGTGCAGCAGGATCCCGTCCACGAACCCCCCGAGGCCGATCCCCAGCGCGATCCCGGCGACGACGAGGGGCCCGAGCCGTCCGAACCGACCTCGCGGAGCGTCCATGCACTCGAACGTAGGAGCGCCCGAGCCACGCCTGCGCCAAGAATTGGCTAGCTTTCGAGGGTTATGTCACCAAAAACGTGCGTTTAGATCCTGCGCTTGCTACGTTCGGCTCTCACCTATCTCCAGTGTCCCTGCGGCGACGAAGGCGCTCCCTTCGCCCGGCCGACGTGGGCGTGAATTGCGAGCATCCCCGATGGCCAACCCCTCCAAGCCCCGAGACGAGTTCGTCGAGGTCAATGACCTCAAGCTGCACTACCGCGAGTGGGGTGACACGCGCAGCCGCCACGCGCTGCTGCTGCTCCACGGCTACGCCTCCACCTCCGAGATGTGGACCGACGTCGCCACCGACCTCGCTCGCGAGTTTCGGGTGATCGCCCTCGACCAGCGCGGCTACGGCCAGTCCGGCCGCGCCGAGGACATGGACTACACCCGCGCGACCCAGCTCGAAGACCTCGAGGCGTTCGTGGATGCCCTCGGCCTGCGCTCGCTGACGCTCGTCGGCCACTCCATGGGCGGCGCCCTCGCGATCTGCTACGCGGCGGAGCACCCGGAGATCGTCACCGCCCTCGTCGTCGTGGAAGCCGCACCCGAGGTGCTACGCACCGGCATCGAGAACGTGCGACGACTGCTGCTGGCCGGCGAGACGTTCGACTCCGTCGACGCCGCCGTGGACGCGTTCCGCATGTTCCAGCCGTACGCCTCCAACGAGCAGTTGGAGCGCCGCGTCCGCGCCGTCCTGACGATGAACGACGACGGCAAGCTGGCGTGGGACTTCGACGAGGCGTTCCGCGACCCGCAGATCCGCCCGCCGGAGCCAGACCCCGGCCAGCGCCGCCTCTCCGACCTGTGGGACAGCGCCGACCGCGTCCAATGCCCGACGATGATCATCCGCGGCCAGGACACGGACATGCTGACCCCGGAGGCGATCCAGCGCCTGCACCGCCGCATCGCCGGCTCGCGCGTCTCGCTCATCGAGGACTCCGGCCACCACGTCCCCACGGACCAGCCGTCCTCGCTGGCCCTCAACATCCGCGAGTTCCTCCAGAGCATCGCGGCGATCTAGCCCTCGGCGAGCCGAGACACGACGAAACGGCCCGCTCTCACGAGCGGGCCGTTTCTGCGCGTGGCGAGGACCGCCGCGTCTACTGGTGTGAGAGCGACGTGCCCGTCTCGAGGAGCGTCTTCAGGTCGCTGAGGATCATCGGGAAGCCACCACCCTGGTTCTCGGCATCACCCGCACTGACTGTCGCACTGAGCGGTGCATTGGCAGCCTCGTGGGTCACAGTGAGGATGCTCGTTCCGGCGAACATCCCGTCCTCATCGATCTCGTACGTCACGCGCGTGAAGCCCTCCTCGATCAACTCCGGCGACCAGAGGTAGCGGTACGTCTGCACGAGCCGCCGAGGTGGATCGACCTCGATCACCTCGCCGTCGACGAGAAGATCCTGCACGTTCGGGTCGTACGCCTTCATCGCCTCGGACGACGGCACGCGGAAGGCGCCACCCGGCCTGAGGTCGTACTCGGTCGCCGTGCCGAAGCCATAGCGGGTGGTCCACTCGGGGCTGGTGATCGCCTCCCAGATCTGCTCGGGCGTCGCCTTGATGTAGACGCGGTAGACGTGCGTCCCCGCGGCGGTCTCAGTCTCGGTCGTCATCGTGCTTCTCCAGTGTGCGTTTGAGGTCGGCGAGCGCTGAGACGCGCCGCTCGGTGTACTTGTCGATCCAGCGGTCATGGACCAGCCGGATGGGGACCGGGTTGAGGTAGTGCAACTTCTCCCGGCCCACCTTGTGCGTGGTGACGAGCCCGGCATCCTCGAGGACGTTCAAGTGCTTCATCACCCCGAACCGGGTCATCTCCACCTCGGACAGCAACTCCGTGAGCGTCTGGCCATCGCGCTCGAAGAGTCGGTCGAGGAGAAGACGTCGAGTGGGGTCGGCGAGCGCCTTGAACACCAGGTCGTCGTCCATCGGGCGGGACAATACGTGACTAATATGTCACATGTCAAGAAGGACGGGCCGCGACCGTCGCAGCCCTACCCCTCGAGGGCCTCGACGAGCGCGATGATCTTCGCGGCGACCGCGGGAGGATCGGCGAGGGCGCCGAAGTGGCCGAGCGGCAGCTGCTCCACCGGCCAGCCCTCGGCGGTCGCGTGCGCGGCCTGGGGGTCGTACGTCGACGACAGGTGGAGGTAGGCGACGCGCGGGCGAGGCCACCCGGGGGCGGGGATCGGCTCCTCGAAGAACTCGAGGCCGCGCGGGTGCACCTCGGCGAGGAGGTGGCGACGCCGCTGGTCGTCCGGGACGAGCGGTGCCATGAGCGCGTCGGACCAGTCCGGGAAGCGGCCGCCGGCCGTCAGGTCGGCGCGCACGCCCGAGGCGAATACAGGCGCATTCGCCTCCAACTCGTCGAGGCGTGTCCAACCGTCCACGGGCAGCGTCGCGTCAACGAACACGACGCCCGCGACGTCGGGCACGCAGATGTCGGCGATCGACGCGGCGAGGGCGCCCGCACCGCTGTGGAGGACGAGCACCACCTCGTCCACACCCAGGTCAGTGATCGCCTCGGCGGCTGCGTCGACGTATGACCGCCAGTACGGCGGGGTGGCGTCCTCGATGCGTGGCGCGACCGCCTGGAAGCCCGAGAGGTGGAGTTCCTCGCGGACTGGCTCCCATGAGGCCGGCCCGACCAGCGGGCTGTGGAGGAGGACGAAGGTCGGGTCTGGCATCGGTTGGGGACGACCTGTCTACGGCTTCGGGACGCCGACGGCGCCCGCGGTGCGGAAGCCCTCGATCTCGTCCCACGAGTAACCGAGTTCGAGGAGGACCTCCTCGGTGTGCTGGCCGAACTCGGGGGCCTGCCTCGGGAACTGCGCTGGGCTCTTCGAGAGGTGCACCGGCGAGCCCACCATCGGCCACTCCTTGCCGTCCTCGTCCGGCACCTTCACGAGGTAGTCGTTCGCCCACGCCTGTGGATCCTCTGCCACCTCGAGGTAGTCGGCGACGGGCTCCACGAGGAGGTCGCGCTCGCGGAAGGCGGCCATCCACTCGTCGCGCGTCCTCGTGAGGAACACCTCATCCATGCGATGGATGAGCTCGGCGTTGCGCTGCATGCGGAGCGCGTGCGTCGCGAACTCACCCTCGCAGAGCTCGGGTGTGCCCATGACCTCGCAGAACTGCGGCCACCACTTGTCGGGCGGCAGCGCGCCGATCATGAACCACTTGCCATCGCCGGCCATGAAGTGGTTCCACGTCGGACGGCGCTGCTCGTGGCTCAGGCGGCCTCGGAACTCACCCGTCCACATCGAGTTGGTGATGCCGAACGATTGGAGCGCGATCTGCGTGCCATAGAGCGAGGTGTTCACCTCCTGGGCCTCACCCGTGCGGTCGCGGTGGTAGAGCGCGAGCAGGATCGAGTAGCCCGAGATGAACCCGCCTACCTGGTCCGCCTGCGGGAAGCCGGCCATCGTCGGCGGGCCGTCTGCGCCCTCGCCGGTCACGGCCATGAACCCGCCCCGCGCCTGGGCCAGCGTGTCCATCGCGCCTCGGTAGGCGTCCGGCCCGAGGTGCCCCCACCCGGAGGCGTTCGAGAGGATGCAGCGCGGGTTCACCGACTGGATCCGCTCGAACGTAACCCCGAGCCGCTCCATCACGCCGTAGCGCAGGTTGTTGTGCACGACGTCCGCCGTCTCGACGAGCTTCCAGAAGGCCTGCTGTCCCGCCTCGGACTTCAGGTCGAGGACGATCGACCGCTTCCCGCGGTTGAGCGAGTGGAAGTACCAGTTCCGCTCCCCGCCCTCGCGAGGTGCGCGGCCCGGATCAGGGTTCGAGTGCGACTCGATCTTGATCACGTCGGCGCCCATGTCGGCCAGCATCGTGGTTGCGTAGGTGCCCTGCTGCCAGATCGAGAGATCGAGGATGCGGATCCCGTCGAGGGGTAGGTTCGCCATCGTGCGCTCCGAGTCGAGAAGGTCGGGGAGATCGGAGCCGGATTCTCGCACGCGAGATCGAGGGCTGACGATGACCTCTCCGGGATGCCTCTGAGACTAGGAGCGCGAGGAGCGGTACCTCCTCGGCATGCGCGTCTCCGTACGTTCGTCGTGGAGGTGACACATGCCCGACGAGGATCGCCAGCCACACCCCAGCATGAAGCACCGCGAGGTGAGCAGCCGCGCCCTCACGGTGACTCGCAACGATGTCCCTGCCGACGCCGCTTCGATGCTGTTCATCGGCAACGCCACCGTGCTGATCGAGTACGGCGAGTTCCGCATCCTCACCGACCCGAACTTCATCCACCGACACGAGGAAGTACCGATCGGCTACGGCCTCCACGCGACGAGGCTGACCGACCCGGCGCTCGAGATCCGCGACCTGCCGCCGATCGACTTCGTGCTGCTCTCGCATTTCCACGGCGACCACTTCGACCACGTCGCCGAGGAGCAACTCGACGACGCCCTGCCGATCATCACCACCCCCGAGGCCGCCGAGGAGCTCCGCAAGCGCGGCTTCGTCCAGGTGCAGGCGCTGGAGACGTGGGAAGAGATCACGGTGACGAAGGGCTCGTCCAGTGTGACCATCACGGCGGCCCCGGGGCGCCACGGACCGCTGGGCGCCGACATCGTCCTGCCCGAGGTGATGGGCTCCATCCTCGAGTTCGGGGCACCCAACGATGCGTCATTGAGGCTCTACATCACGGGCGACACGCTGGTCATCGACGACCTCGCCGAGCTGCCTCGCCGGTATCCGGGGATCGACATCGCGCTCATGCACCTCGGCGGGACGCGCGTGATGGGCGTGACGGTGACGATGGACGCCGAGCAGGGCGTCGAGATGATCCGGACGGTTCGTCCTGAGGTCGCCATTCCGATCCACTACGACGACTACGACGTCTTCAAGTCACCCATCGAGGACTTCAAGAAGGCCGTGCGCGACGCCGGATTCGAGGACCACGTCCGCTACCTCGAGCGTGGCGAACGCCTCGAACTCCCGGCTCCCGCGAAGGCCCGCGCCGACGGCGACTGAGCAGCGGCGCTCGCACGCAGGATCGAGCGGCCCGGAGCCGGTACGATCAGAGGAACACCGCGCGAGGATGCTCGCCTGTCCCGGAGTTGCCTGATGCCTCGAGAACTGAACCGCGTCGTCGTCACCGGCCTGGGGGCCGTCACGCCGATCGGCAACACCACCGCCGAGTTCCTCGAAGGCCTCCGCACTGGCCGCAATGGCATCCGCCGCGTCGAGGCGTTCGACCCCACTGACCTCATCGTGCAGATCGCCGGCGAGGTGAAGGACTTCGACATCGAGCGGTACCTCGACAAGAAGGTCGCGCGCCGCACCGGGCGCTTCGCGCAGCTCGCACTCGCCGCCGGGCTACAGGCCCTCGAGGACAGCGGGCTCGAGGTCACGGACGAGAACCGCGATGACATTGGCGTGGTCATGGCCACGGCCGGCGACGCCTTCAACATGGGCCACGAGTGGGACGTGTACACCAGCCGCGGCTCCCGCAACGTCGACCCGTTCATTGTGACCCGCATGGGCCAGCACATGGGCTCCGGCCGCCTCGGGCGTCAGATCGGCGTGCGGGGTCCGAACACGACGATCAACACCGCCTGCGCCTCCGGCACGGACGCCCTCGGTCACGCGCTGAACCTCCTGCGGCTCGGGCAGGCGAAGGCACTACTGGCGGGTGGTTCGGACGCCATGGTCACGCCGCTCTCGCTCTCCTCAATGGGCCGCCTCGGCGCGCTCTCGAAGAACAACGAGGACCCCGAGCACGCCTCGCGGCCGTTCGATGCGAACCGGGACGGCTTCGTGATGGGCGAGGGCTCCGGCGTACTGATGCTGGAGACCGAGGAGCACGCGAAGGCCCGCGGCGCGCGGATCTACTGCGAACTGGCGGGCGTGGGCTGGTCGTTCGACTCAACCGATGACGCTGCCCCCGATCCCGAGGGCCAGGCGCTGGTCATGAAGCGCGCGATGGCGGACGCCGAGGTAACACCGGTGGAGATCGACTACCTCAACGCCCACGGCACGAGCACCCCCTACAACGACCGGACGGAGACCCAGGCGATCAAGCTGGCATTCGGCGAGGCTGCCGGGAAGCTGCGCCTCTCGTCGACGAAGTCGATGACGGGGCACCTCATCGCGGGCGCCGGGGGCGTCGAGGCGGTCGCGTCGATCCTCGCGCTGCACCACTCGTTCGTCCCGCCGACGATCAACTACGAGACGCCTGACCCGGACTGCGACCTGGACATCACGCCGAACACGGCCGTCGAGGCCTCGATCGGTGTCGCGATGTCGAACTCGTTCGGCATGGGCGGTCAGAACGCCTGCGCTGTCTTCAAGCGATACGAGTAGCGATCGCTCACCCGCCGACGCCTCATGCGTCGGCGGAAACTCGGGCTTCTGCTACGCCGCCTCAGCCCGACGCGCGGCGCGCGCCTTCTCCTTCGCGATGAGACGACGGCGGACGGTCGCGCGGTCCTCGGGCTGACGTCCCTGCCATCGGGACTCTACTGGGACGACTTCTGTCATCTTCGGCTGACCGTAGACGGTGTGTCCGCAGTGCACGCACGAGTAGTAGATCTCACCGATGTCCATGACACGCGACAGCGCGCCTCGGCAGCGGGGGCATGAGTTCGCGAGGATCATCGTCGGCCTCCGGTCGGCTCTCATTCCTCCCGTTGCCGCCTTCGTGACGACTTCCGCGAGGGGACAGTTGAGGGAACGAGTGCATCCTCGGAGTAGATCGTTGACGAACGGTTGCGCGGTTGTTGCGCGGTTGTGAACGTTCGTGGGACGTCGAGCGGTAGAGCGCGAGTTAACGTCGGCGAAACAATGCCATTGCCGCGGCCGCAGCCATGCCAGCTATCGCAGCGACGGGAGCAGCACGTCGAGCGGCGCGCACGAGGTCTCCGAGCGTGACCTCACCACCTCGCACCGGCACGAGCGCCATCGAGGTCGAACGCCGCACCGGCAGCAGATCCAGTTCCGGCTCCTCGGTGACGTGGTCCACGTCCTCGATCACGGGTGGTGGCTCCGGCGGTGACGCGATGAGCGTGGGCTCCGAGGGCGGCGTGGCAGGGCGCGGCGGATCGGCGACGGGGCTCTCCGCCACCAGGCTCGGCCCCGGCGCGAACGTCCACGTCCGCTGCTCGCGCGGAAACCAACCCCACCGAGGCCACGGCTCGTGCGCCGCTGGCTCACGAGGTGGGCGTGCCTCGGGTAACGCCGCGAAGCGAGGCCAGGGCCGGCCGGTTCCCCTCGAGGCACCCATGTCGGAGTCAGAGCTCATGTCGCCCTCTCGCGGCGGCCGGATATGGCGGAAGCACCGCTACTCGGCTCGATCGTAGCGCCGGAACCTCGCGGGTTCGTCCGGCGGGGTTCGCCCGCAGTGGAAACGCCTCGTATGCTGAGTGTGATGGCCAATCTCCCCAGGCTCGCAGTTGACTGCCAGTGGCTCCGGCGGACGATCGATTCGTCCCGCCAGGATCCGTACGCCATGCTGTGCCAGCACATCGTGCGCGACGGCCAGGACTGCGTCGGCCCGTTCCTCGAGGATGTCGAGACCGAGTGTGGCCTCTGGGATCCGAACCAGCACGCGCGAGCACGCGCGACCCGGCAGAACCTCAGCGTCGAGCGCTAAGCACCACCTGTCGGTGCCACCTAGCCTTCGACGGCACCACGTCCCGCCGCTATTCTCGCCAGTAGCCCATCCAACGAGGGGCATGACGGTCTCCCCAGGCCGATCCGGTCGCTGTCTGCACCTCCCCGACTACCTCCTGGGGAGCATCGCGTGACCACCATGGACACCCCCGACCGCACGACTACCAGCACGAATCGCGGCATCACCTCGGCTCAGCGCGCCGAGATCGACGAGGCGCGCGCCGCGCAGTCCTCGACGCGTCGCGCGACGGTGGAGGCGCTCGAGGAGATCCTCTACGAGCCACTGCCGGTGCTGGACCACGGCTTCGTGCGCGTCATCGACTACATGGGGGACGACGCGGCGGTCGTGCAGGCGGCACGCGTGTCGTACGGCAAGGGCACGAAGCGCCAGCGCGACGACCAGGGCCTCATCAACTACCTCATGCGGAACTGGCACACCTCCCCGTTCGAGATGTGCGAGATCAAGCTCCACGTGAAGCTGCCGATCTTCGTCGCGCGGCAGTGGATCCGACATCGCACCGCGAACGTGAACGAGTACTCCGCGCGGTACTCCATCCTCGACAACGAGTTCTACATCCCCGAGCCCGAGCACATCGCCGTGCAGTCCTCGACGAACCGACAGGGCCGAGGCGACACGCTCGACCGCGACGAGGCGCTGCGCGTGCAGGAGATCCTGCGCGACGACGCCCTCCGCTCCTACGCCCACTACGAGGAGCTCCTGAACGAGGACCCCGAGGGCGAACCCCGCGACGAGGGCCGTGCGCAGGTGGCGCGTGAGCTCGCGCGGATGAACCTCTCGCTTAACTTCTACACGCAGTGGTACTGGAAGACGGACCTTCACAACCTGATGCACTTCCTCCGCCTCCGTGCGGATGCGCACGCGCAGTACGAGATCCGCGTCTACGCGGACGTGCTGACCGAGGTCCTCGAGCGGTGGACGCCGATGTCCCACCGCGCCTTCGTGAATTACCGCCTCGGCAGCGCGCAGATCTCGAAGCAGGGCATGGAGGCGATTCGCCGCATGCTCGCGGGCGATCAGGTCACCGCGAAGGACGTCGGCATGTCCATCGGTGAGTGGCGCGAGTTCCAGGCACAGCTCGCACCGCCCGAGGGCACCCCGGACGCTGCCGAGTAGTCCACTCGACTAGGATTGCCAGCGGGGCGGCCGGACTTCCGGAGTACACCCGTGCGCGCTCGCACGTCCCGCCCGCTCGTCATCCTCGTGCTGCTCGCGCTGGTCGCCCTCGCCCTCGTTCTGCTGCCTCGCCCGGCGGGAGCGCAGGTGCCCTCCGGCACGCTCGAGGGGGAACTCGCGCCTTCGGGGGTGTCGCTCGCGTGGTGGGGTGGCGGCACGCCGGAGGCGCTCGTCGCGGCCGCCTCGGACGCGGGATGCTCGGCGAACTCGGTCTGGGTCACCGTCGACGGTAGGTTCCGAGGCTACGCGCCGGCCTCACCGGACTTCGCGAACCAGGGCTTCCTCTCGCTCTTTCCCGGCGGTGCCATGGGCGCGGGCCCCGTCCTCCTCGTGTGTGGGCCGCAGGAGGTCGCCGCACCCTCGGGCGTGCGAGCCATCGAAGGCACCTCGTGCACGCTCTTCCCGGACGACAACCCGTGGGCCCAGCGCGTCGACACGCTCCCCGTGCACGCCAACTCCGGGGGCTACCTCGCCTACATCGAGGGGCTGTCCGGTAACCAGTTCCTGCACGCCGACTTCGGTGAGAACCCGGACTACGGCATCCCCTGGGTGGTCGTGCCCTCGGCCCAGCCGCGCGTGCCGGTCTCGTTCGACTACGACGATGAGAGCGACCCTGGCCCGTACCCGATCCCGGCGGACGCGCCCGTTGAGGCCGGCTCTGACGCGCACGTCCTCGTGGTGCAGGATGATGACTGCATGCTCTACGAGCTGTTCGCGGCGGAGCGGCAGGGCTCGGGCTGGCACGCAGGCTCGGGCGCGGTGTTCGACCTCGACTCGAACGCGCTGAGGCCGGACGGGTGGACCTCCGCCGACGCGGCTGGCCTGCCGATCTTCGCGGGCCTCGCGCGGTACGACGAGGTGCAGAGCGGCGCGATCGAGCACGCGCTCCGGGTGACGTTCTCGCGCACCCAGCGCGGCTACATCCACCCCGCCACTCACTTCGCGAGCAGCATCACCGACCCCGACGCGCCGCCGATGGGCCTGCGGCTGCGCCTGCGCGCCGACTACGACATCTCTGGCTTCACTGGCGACGCTCACGTGCTCCTCGAAGCGATGCGCCGCTACGGGCTGATCGTCGCCGACAACGGGTCGAACTGGTACGTCAGCGGCGCGACCGACCCCCGCTGGGATGATGACCTCAACCAGTTGAAGGGCGTCCCCGGCTCCGCCTTTGAGGTGGTCGACACCGGCCCGGTCTTGCCCTGATCGGCTTCGGAGGCGTATCACGCTCGCAATCGCGGACGGCGCTACGCACGCAGAGGGGCCACAGCCATGACCACCGAGACTGACGCGATCGTCCAGACGCCGCTCGGCAAGGTGCGGGGCGCCGTGAATGATCGAGGGGTCTCGGTCTTCCTCGGCGTGCCATACGCGGAGAGCACGGAGGGACGGCGGTTCCTCCCGCCCGTCCCGAAGGCGCCGCGGAGCGACACCTTTGACGCGACGAAGCACGGGCAGATCTGCCCGCAGGGCGGCGCGATGGTGCAGGGCAGCCTCGGCGAGTCGCGGACCGTCGGCCCGATGCCGGATGTCGTGCCCGGTGAGGACTGCCTCATCGCCAACATCTGGACGCCCTCCCCCGACGGTGAGAAGCGTCCCGTGATGGTCTGGCTCCACGGCCGAGGCTTCGCCGAGGGCGCGGGCTCCGAGGGCTGGTACGACGGCACGAACCTCGCACTGAACGGCGACGTGGTTGTCGTGACGCTGAACCACCGGCTCAACGTCTTCGGCTACCTCCACCTCGTCGAACTCGGTGGCGAGCAGTTCGCGGGCTCCGGCGTCGCGGGTATCCTCGACCTTGCCGAGGCGCTCCGATGGGTGCGCGACAACATCGAGGCGTTCGGGGGCGACCCCGACAACGTGACGATCTTCGGCGAGTCGGGGGGCGGCCGGAAGGTGTGCGCGCTACTCGCGATGCCCTCGGCGGAGGGGTTATTCCACCGCGCGATCGTGCAGAGCAGCGTCATGCTGCGCGCCACCGACCCGGCGAAGGCGACCGAGTTCGCCCGCGCCCTCCTCGTCGCGGCCGGCCTCGCCGAGGGCGATGTCGCCGGCCTGCAGGCCCTGCCCTTCGACGAACTGACCGAGGCGTACCACCGCACTCAGAAGGCGCACGGCGGCTTCCAGTGCGCGCCGACGATCGACCCGACCTACTTCCCGCACCACCCGCACGATCCCGAGGGCGCACCGGCGCCGTCCTCGCTCGGTGTCCCGCTGATGATCGGCACGAACAAGGACGAGATGGCGCTCTTCCTCGCCAAGAGCCCGAAGCGCCGCAAGCTGACCGAGGCCGAACTGCACGAGGACCTCGAGAAGATCTACAGCGAGCGGTACCGGGAGATCCTGGACGTCTATCGTCGCAACCGGCCGGATGACACACCGTGGGACCTCTGGGTCGGCATCGAGTCTGAGCCGCGCCGGCTCGCGGTGAACCATGTGCTGGAGATGCGCCACCGCGCCGGGGCCGCGCCGGCCTACCTCTACAGCTTCGACTGGGAGAGCGACTTCCTCGGCGGGCTGTTCAAGGCTGCGCACGCCATGGAGATCCCGTTCGTCTTCGACAACGCGGACATCGTCCCGATGACCGGCGAGCGCGAGGACCGAGGCGAACTCGGCGACCTGATGTCGACGACGTGGGCAGCGTTCGCGCGGAACGCCGATCCGAACCACGGCGGCCTACCTCGGTGGGAGCCTTTCGACCCCGACCGGCGCGCGACGATGGTGTTCGACGTGCCGACGCACACCGAGGACGACCCGCGCTCCGACGAGCGCACCGTGTGGAACGGCGACCTGAACTACTACCGGTAGCCGGCCTCGCGAGCGCGTCTATCGAGGCCGTGGCGCTTAGTCGCCCGCCTCGGCCTCAATCTCGAGTTCCACGTTCGGGAAGAACTGGAGTTGCCTCGCGCGCTGTAGCTCACCGCGGTGGTCGGGGTGGGCGATGGCGATGAGGTTGTCCGCGCGCTGGCGCTGGCTCCGGCCGGCGAGGCGCGCGATGCCGTACTCGGTCACCACGTAGTCGGCGAAGGAGCGCGTCACCGTCACGAACTGGCCGTCTTCGATCCTCGGGAGGATGCGGGAGACGAGGCCGTCCGCGGCCGCCGAGGGGGTCACGGTGATCGCCTTGCCCTTCGGCGCGATGAACGCGCCGATGTGGAACTCGGGCTGCCCACCCGTGCCGTTGTAGACCGTCGTGCCGAGCGATTCCGAGCAGATCTGGCCGGTGAGGTCGACCGAGAACGCGTTGTTGATCGAGCACATCCGCTCCTGCGCGGCGACATTGATGATCGAGTTCACCTCGCGTACGGGGCGCGTGTCGAGGAGTCCCGACTGCTCGAGCCACTCCTTCTCCTCGTCGCTGCGAGGGCTCACGGTCGTGGTCACGCCGAGCCCTCGGTCGACCGTCTTCCTCGAGTTGTTGATCAGTCCGGACATCATCAGGGGCACCACGCCCAGCGGAGTGATCTCAGAGTGCCAGCCGAGGTCGCGCTTCCCCTCGAACGCCCCGGATGGGACGAGGTGGGTCGCGGTGCGTCCGGCGCCGATCTGGCAGGTGTCGCCATCCTGCACGATCTCGTTCACGTAGCCGGCGATGGTCTGCGTC
>Ga0114916_1001557_pt1 | contig 12814 bp, 10 predicted proteins | sample MalvirAntarct_66_FD_83501 | JGI IMG/M metagenome (GOLD analysis project Ga0114916, IMG submission 83501) | Marine viral communities from the Global Malaspina Expedition - Malaspina viral metaG Antarct_66 | ecosystem: Environmental > Aquatic > Marine > Oceanic | place: West Anvers Island... | reverse complement strand
GTACATCCCCGGCTCATCGATGATCACGCCGCGCTCGTGCACGGGCTCCTCGCCGGCAAACGACGGCAGGCCCACCCACGAGAAGTCGCTCCGGAAGCCCGTGCACCAGATCACGTTCGCGACATCGAGCGCTGTTCCGTCCTCGAGGCGTGGGCGGCCGTCCTCCACGCCCGTGACACGGCCGACTTGCCGCACCCCCACCCCGGCGATGTCGCGCGGCTTCACGCGGACCAGCGGCGCGGCATGGTGCTGCGCCTGTGGCTGCATGCGGCGGCCCATCGGCGTCTTCGTGGTGAGAATGTGCATGGCGGCGAACAGGAATGCCGGCATCACCACGTGCGCTGCGGCACTCGTCGGCCGCACCGGGAAGATCGGCACCTTGCTGCCCGCGAGCGTCACTTCACGCTCGGCCGCCAGCTCGATCGCAATCTCAGCGCCCGAGTTGCCGGAACCGACCACCAGGGCGGCGCCGGGCTGCAGCTGCCGGGGGTTGCGATAGGCGCTCGAGTGCAACTGCAGGACCCCCGAGTCGAGTTCGGGGGCGAATACCGGCACCCTCGGCTCCTGGTAGGCCCCGGTCGCCAGCACCACGTGGTCCGCCGCGAAGCGCTGCTCGCCGGCCGTGACCAGATAGCGGTCGCCGACCCGCTCGATGCTCTCGACCCGTGAGCGGTGGCGCACGTCGAAGTCGAAGCGTGCCGCGTAGTCCTCGAGGTAGTCGGCGAACTCGTCCTTGCCCGGGAAGGACCAGCCGGGGCCAGGGTACGGCACGCCAGGCAGGTGGCTGAACTTCGCCGGCGTGAAGATGTGGAGCGAGTCCCAGCGCTTCCGCCAGGCGTCCCCGGTGCGGTCGTTGGCGTCGAGGATGACGAAGGGGATTCGCTGTCGCTGCAGGTGACACCCCGCGGCCAGTCCGGCTTGTCCGCCGCCGATCACGACGGTCTCGATGTGCTGAATGTCATGCGTACTGGTCATCGTTCAGTTCCTCCATGTACTGCCCGAGCCTGAGAGGCGGGCTAGCGTGCCGCACGTCGCATCGGCCAGAGCGTCGGGGAGTCTCCCGCCTGGATCGCCCCGACCACCTCGAACCCGTGCCGCTCGTAGAGCGGGATGTTGCGCTCGTTCGACGATTCGAGGTACGCGGGCACCCCCGCCGCGTCACATTGCTCGAGCGCCCGCGCCAGCAGGGCCGAGCCGTACCCCTGCCCCTGGTGGGTCGGGTCGACCCCGAGGAGCGGCAGATACCAGTGCGGCTCCGCGGGGTGGTATTCGTCGGTCGCCTCAAGGATCGCGAACGCTGCCTCGCGCCGGCGCTCAACCATCACGCGCTCCAGCAGCCCCACGAGCTCTGCTTCGTCCGGTTGCACCCCGGGTGGCAACCAGAGGGCCGCGGCAACGAAGTCACCGGCGCAGTAGGCCGTGCCCGCATCGAAGGCGCGTCCTCCCAGCAGCCGGGCGAACTCGGGAAAGTGCGTCAGATAGTGCTGCGGGTCGGGGAACGCCCAGCGCATCACGGGGTCCTGGCCGAAGGCCGTGACCAGGGCCGAGATCGCCTGTTGTTGCTCATGTTCCGTGACCGGGCGGACCGAAGACGTCGTCGTCATCCGTTACCTCCTGTCGCTACATCTACACGCCAACCAGGGGTCCTGGTGGTAGGCGGAAGCTAGCGATCGGAGGCACTGCCCCACATCGAACGAACTGTCCAACTTGGTGCGAGGGCTCGTGGGTAGTTCTATGTAGGCGCAGCGCGCCTACAAGACACCGTGTTCGTAGGCGTAGGCAGTCGCTGCGGCGCGGGACGAGAGGTCGAGCTTCGCGAAGATGTTGCTGACGTGCCGTGCCACCGTCTTCTCGCTGATCACGAGTTCTGCCGCAATTGCCCGGTTGCTCTTGCCGGACGCGATCAGACGGAGCACCTCCAGCTCACGGGCGGTGAGGCCCGCGACGGGCCCGGCCGGGGTCGCAAGCGTCCGCTCCAACTCAGCGAGGGCCGGAGTAGCGCCCAACCGCCTGAACACGCTCCGTGCGGCGTCCGCCTCCAGGACCGCGGAGTCATGATCGCCCAGCGCCCGGCATGCCCGTGCAATCAGCACGCGAGCGCGTGCGATCTCGTACGGTGCCTCGATGTCCTGCCACCCCGCCTGGGCCTGCCGAAGGTGAACGACCGCTGAGCGCGCGTCGCCCTCCGCGAGATCGATAGCTCCGAGCGCATGAGCGGCCAGCGCCCGCAACACTGGCCGATCGAACTCCCCGGCGACCGCCGCCAATTCCTGTCCGGCTGCGCGAGCAGCAGCGAGGTCCGACACCGCCAGCATGATCTCGACGTAGGCGCCAAGCAGGCGAGCACGCCCGAGGGGGCCCTGTGCCTGATCGAGGGCGAGCTGAGCCGCCGCGGCCGCTGACGAGTGCTGTCCCTGCACCATGCGCAGGAGCGCGAGTCCAGGATGCGGCGTATGTCCCAGCTCACTTGCCTGCCGGTAGGCCGCTTCGGCAGCTACATCCTCGCCGCGTAACCGATGCAGCTCGGCCTGGGCATACCACGCCGTACCAGCAGCGGCCGGATCACCCGCGAGTCGCTCACGCGCTCGCTGCAGCTCGTCAGCGGCGTGTGGCCACTCACCGTGCAGTTGCATGATCTCGGCACGCCGCACCTGGCAGTCGCCCCGGAAGGGCACGAGGTCTGGTTGCGATTCACACCACCGACTCAGGGCCGCCGTCCACTCCTGGGCGCGGCGTAGGTCGAAGACCTCGTGGCAGGCCTCGATGACGGCGCAGTAGACGATTCCCGCGACGATCGGCGAAACCTCGCCAGCGGTGACGGCGACCATCGCCTCGTCGAGCAGGGATACACCGTCGGGGATCAACCCGAGCCGGGTCGAGGCGATGCCACGGCCGAGCCGGCCCAGCACGAGCAAGTCCGGATCCCGGAAGTGTTCACCGAGCGCGAAGACCCGATTGAACGCTGCCAGGGCCGCGGCCGGCTCCCCGGCTTCCAGACTCTGCAGCCCCTCGGGAATGAGGAGGTAGCCGTGTTCTGCGGTCTCCGGCCCCTCCGGATCGAGTTGGCTGCGGGCGCGAGCGAGCCACCCGCCGCCCTGCGCCACCTCGCCGCGGCTCACCAGCATGAAGCCCAGCCAGAACGCGCAGCGAGCGGCCCGGGCCGGATCGCCCCCTTGCGCGCACGCTTGATAGGCCCGCGCGAGCGCGTCGACGCTGTCCTGGTCCCGACCGGTGAGATAGGCGGCCATCGAGAGACATTCGAGGTCGTCCAGCGCCAACGGCATTTCGCGCGCCGCGGCCGAGAGTTGGGCGTAGGCATCGCCCCACGCATGGCGTCGGAACGATTCACGGCCCTGATTCAGCACGTCCGGTTCAGTCATCGTCTTCACCCACGGGGAGCCACCCGCCGGTCAAGTATGCCCGTTGCGATCTGATCCTGCGGCTATGTTTCAGCCGGCAACGGCAGGAGCAGGCCATTCATTTCGGCCGGGATCGCAGAGAGGTCGATCGGTTGCGCTGCCTCCATCGGGGAGGGAATCGCGCAAACGGTCTGGGGAGCGCCGAGCACCTCGCCAGCGAGGCCTCACTGCAACGGCTCTGCGCCCCGACTCCTGTCCACTGTCACGCTTCAGAGGTTTGTTGGCGTCGAACATCTCGGCGAAGGATGGACAGCACCAACACTGGGAGCATCCGGAGGCGAGGGTCATGGATCCGCAGGGTTCGGTGCGCTCCCGCCTTCGTGCCGCACGCCGATCGGTAGCGACCGCGCTCCACACTCTGCGAAACGGCACCGACTACGAGCGCTGGCGAAACGCCGAGGATCCGGCTCGTCAGCTGACAGAGCGGAACGCGCTCATCGGGGGGCTGGTGCCGGCTGGCTCGTCCGTTCTTGACCTTGGCGCCGGTCGCCAGGAACTGAGAAGGCACCTCCCAAGTGACTGCGAGTACCAGGCCTGCGACCTGTTTCCCGCGCCGGGAGTAGTGACCTGCGATTTCAACGCCGGCACCTATCCCGCCGTCGACCGGCGCTTCGACATCCTGGTGGCCAGCGGACTGGTCGAGTTCCTTCGACACCCCGATCGCCTACTCGCGCGCCTTCCCGAGTTCGGTGATGTCTTGCTGATGTCGTACCCCGTCCGCGCCCCCGGCGAGGGCCTTCAACGGCGGCGTGCCTCCGGATATCTCAGTCACCTGAACAAGCAGGAACTGGAGTCGTTGCTGACCGAGCCGGGATACGGCTGGGAACAGGTGGCGGAGTACAAGTCCACTGGCGCGGGGGTCGAGGTCCAGCCCATCTACCGGGTACGGCTTGCGCCGGGCTCAGGACACTGATCGCCCCGGCGTGGACGACCTCGTGCTGTTCAGCGGGCTGGAGACCTGGGCACGGCGATCGCGATCCCATCCTCGAAACCGCCAGGCTCGCGCGTCCCTTGCCTGTTCTCTCCGTCCCTCCGGCGCCACCGCTGGCCTCCCCCCCAGGACACCGGGAGTGGCCGGCGCATGACAAGCCGGCGCTACGGGCCACGTCCTGCCATACTCGAGGTCGGCGAAGTGTGAGACGACGACAGAGCAGTGTTGCTCACCGCCAGAGTGGTAGCGAATCGTCACGACCGTCTAGCTAGCAACGCACATCCGGGCGTGGGACCGCTGTGGGTACCCAGCCGAATCGGTCGCGGTGGACCGCTCGAGCCGGGCGCATTCTCGCACGTCCTTCAGCTCTCACTCGCCACGGCGTTTGGTCGGAGGGGGAGCCAGAGCTGCATACTCGTGCCGTGCCCTGCGCCGTCGCTCGATGCTCGGAGAGTGCCATTATGACGTTCCGCGAGTTCGCGAGCGACGTAGAGCCCCATCCCGAGGCCTGATGTCTCGCCAACGTTCGGCGCACGTCCGAAGGGCGTGAAGATCTGTTCGAGTGAGTCCGCCGGCAGCCCGATGCCACGGTCGGTCACCACGATAAGTACGCCATCGCCGTCGCGCCGTACTGCGATATCGACTGGCTCCTCGTCGTGTGAGTACTTCAGCGCGTTGTCGAGGAGGTTGGAGAGCACCTGGCGGACGCGCGTTGGATCGAGTTCGACCGTACCGATGTTCCCTTCGATCCGCGTGTGGATGCGCCCCGCGGGCCACTCTCGGCCACTGGCGACCGCCTCGATCAGACGCGCGACATCGGTGGGCTCCAGATGCAACGGCAGCGCCCCGCGCTGCAGACGGGATACGTCAGTCAGGTCTCGGGTGAGTCTCGCGAGGTAGGCAGTGCTCAGCACGAGCGCCCTCGCATACCTGGAGAGTCGCTCCTCGGTGAGCGTCCCGCGTTCATGCGCCCGGTCTAACTGCTGCGCAGTCCCGTGGAGCGCGGCCACCGGGTTCCGGAGTTCATGCGCCGCGATCGCGATGAACTCATCCTTGGCCTCGTCGGCCAGCTTCAGTTCGTGGATGTCGGTGGAGGTGCCGTACCACTGCGCCCCGTCGAGCGCGTCCACGTGCTCCGCGCGACTCAAGTGCCACCGGTAGGAGCCGTCCGCCATGCGAATGCGGTGCTCCGACTCGAAGACCCGGCCAACACGCGTCGCTTCCTGCCAGCGGGCCTCGGTGCCATCGCGATCCTCGGGGTGGATCGCATCCGTCCACTCAAGAGCGCGATCTCGAGCGGCAGGGACGAGGTAGGCATCCCCTCGACGGTTGTAGTAGGTCACGGCGCCGTCATCGTTCGCCACCCATACGAGCTGAGGCATCGAGTCCGCCATCGCCCGCAGAAGGCCGCGCACCTCTCCGCGATCGCTGAGTTCGCTCGCCAGCGTGGCGAGGACGAACGTCGAGGAGGCGGCGATCAGCAGAAATATCTGCAACATCGTAACCGCCTCGGGGTCGGATTCGGCGAGACCGACGAACGGGCCGCGGCCCAACGCCGTCTCGGCGTTCGCGATCTGCGCGAGGATGAAGACGAACCAGGCGCTGCCTCGCATGCCGAACCGAAGCGCGGCCCATGTGAGGAAGGGGATCGTAAAGTATGGCGAAACCAGTTCGAGCGAGCCAGGCGAGTCCCGCAGCATCGCCAGCGAGGTCAGCGCGAGGCCACCACCCGCGACGACGAGCTCCATGAGGCGCCGACGGACTGCCGGCTCTCGCCACGTCAGGAACAGGGGCGCCACCACCAGCACGCCGAGAGCGTCCCCAACGAAGTACTTCGGCCAGACCTCCGCCCAGGTGAGGCCGACGGACGTCACAGTACCGACCGAGCCCACCGTGGCACCGATGAGAGGCGCGACGATCACGGCCAGCCCGATGAACGCCAGGAGGTTGCCGAGCGGGACGAGTTCGCCGCGGTACGAACTGAAGCGGCGCACCAGCAGGGCGCCCAGGAGTGGCTCGATCATGTTGCCGGCGGTCCACCACGCCGTGGCCGCAAGTGGATAGCCATGTGCCAGGTCACCGAGTGACTCACCGAGCGCGATCCCCACGAGGATCCACGGCCACAGCGAGTAGGGCGTCAGCAGCAGGATCGCGACGGTGAGCCCGGCCGCCGGCCAGAAGCCGGCGCCGACCTGGACGGGATCGTTTAGCCAGAGGACGTACTGGGCGAGTGCCAGGTAGGTCAGGCCCGTGACGACCAACAAGAGGGGACCGGCGAGACGTGAATGGGTGGGCAACATCAGTCGCGGACGCCTCAGCGTGAGCGGCGACGTCCAGTCCTCGAAACTAGTTACTGGGCGCCGGGCAGCGGGGACAGCGCCTCGCATTACTCGCAACCCCCAGAGGATAGTAAGTGCAGGCACCCACCGTCTGTGCGATCCAACTCCCTCAGCCGACCCGTCGGAAAAGGGTCCTGAACCGCCTTACCGAGGCTGCCCCTTACAGCAGCTCATGCGGTCGCTAACCCTCGTAGACGATCCCGCCGTCGTGCCAGTCGGGTGCACCGTCCAGCAGCGCCGCCAACTTTTCGTAGCGCTCTCTGTCCAGGGCTCTCGGTGTTGGCGCGGTAGCTGTCTCGGTCCTCGAACACCACGGCCAGGTAGTACTCGTCGGGGGGCGGTATCCATCTTTATAGACGGTGGAGCGTACGTACCCCGGAACGTCGAGGCCTTCGTAAACCTGCATCAGGGCGAGCAGTCTGGAGCCTGCCGCAGCGACGCTGGTCGGCGCGAAACCGCTCTTGGTGGGCACAGCGCTCAACCTGAAGCGCAGAAGGCCTAGTTCCAGCCCCGATTGCCTTCAGCCACGCTGCTCCCGTAGGGACGAGACATCAGAGGGGCAACATTGGAGAAGCAGGAAACGTAGAGCCTCTCCTGTTCGGCTCAGGTATTGTTCGCAGCATGGGGTCAAGCACGGATTGAACGACCGAATGCTGAACCGGATCCTCGAACGTCTCGGGCTTCGCCCGCGTCCCCTGACAGAGGACGAGCAACGCCGCTCCGACGAGTTTTTCGACCGCACTCTGGCGGACTGGAGAGCTGACGAGATCGACAGACGCCCGGATACCCGTGGCGATGGATCGACAAATGCTGAGTGAGGCGTCTCGGCGACGCGCTGGCGCTCGGGCCGAGCCGCCCTCGCCTGAGCCCCCAGCGAAACGACCAGGAGCCCTAGGTCGGGAGTCGCTTACCCGATTAAGGGGCGGGAGGACGGATTGCCTGCCATGCGGCCCGATAACACACCACGGCCGGGGCAGCTCGCGGGTAACGGCCAAGCGAAACGACGAGCTCCAGCCCTAGATCTGATCCTGGCGCTCTTGGTAGACCCGCAGGGTAGCGAGGATGACAGCGTCAATCGTGCTGTTGATCGCCCGCTCGCCTCGATAGAAGCCTGCGCGCTCCTCATCAGAGGCTCCGCTTTCCAGCTCGTGCCAGAGCTCGTCCCGGAGGATCACGTACTCCTCTGTGACGGGCGTGAGTCCGATGCCCTGCCGCTGGCGATGGCGGGCGTGAGCAGCGGCCCGTTCGAGGGCGTCGGGGTGGTGCGCAAACAACTCTTCATCCGATGAGTAGTACAGACGAACGTCGATCAGCTCCAACACGCGCGGCGCATGGTCAATCAGGTCTCGCATTTCGAGGTCGCGCCATGGGCTCCCCTCCCTATGGATGCGCTGCATCCACCGGAACATGATCTGACGTGTACGCGTCCGCAGAACATGCTCCGCGTAGTCGAGGAAGTCGCCGCCACCCGGCCTCGGTTCGTCGAGGCCTCCTGCGAGGGTCCTCTCTCCCGCGTGCGCCCTCGCCGCCTCGATGAAGTCGTCGAGCTCAAAGGGCTTCGTGAGCACCTGATGGACGTTGTAGGACGCGAGCGCGGTGTCGGCGAGTCCGTGCACAGTCGAGATTACGACGACGGGGATACCACGAGTGATGTCATCCACGCGGAGCGCGTCGAGCACCTTCAACGCTTCCTCCTCGGGCGGCAGCAGGTCGAGCAGCAGCAAGCCGGGCCGACGCACGCGCACCTCGTGGATGAGGTCGTCGGGTCGGACGACGGTCTCCACGCGGAGCCCCTCGTCCTCCAGCGTGCTGGCGAAGAGGTGGGCGAGGTTCGGCTCGTGCTCGATGAGAAGGATGAGAGGAGCGTCGTTCATGAAGAACGAACGCTAGGGGGCGACACTCTAAGGCTTGTCGAGGGTCTGTTGAGTTTTGGCGAGGGCGTGAGGCTTTTGTAAGTCATCGCTTTGTCATCTCGAATACCGTCCGAGCGTAGGCGTCTTTATCACGAAGAGCGTTGCGGCCCGGCGGCCCCGTCTTCTGTCGCCGGGTTCTTCCGCTCAGCTCTTGGCGGCGGGCACGGACGGAGCGCTGGTTTAGAGGACGTGAACGGACGGCCCGATGTCTGAGGCCGACATCCTGATAGTCGAAGATGACCGAGGCGTACGGCTCATCCTCACAGACCTCCTGACCGATGCCGGCTTCCCGGTTCGTACCGCCAGCGATGGCGTCGAGGGGCTCGAACGCTGCCGAGAGGCGCTCCCCGCCCTCATGATTACCGACCTCAACATGCCCCGCCTCGGCGGCGCGGAGTTGGTCGCCGCACTCGAAGCCGAGGGCTCGGGGTCGTTCCCGGTCATGTCCCCGGTCATCGTCGTGAGCGGCCAGCACGACGTCGTTGCGCACCCGCCCACGTTCGCGGCGTATGCGGAGCCCAAGCCCATGGACTTAGATCGCCTGGAGGCATGGGTGCGTCGGCTGATGCCCGCTCCCGAGGTCGAGCCCGCGGAATCGAGCGAGCCAGCGGGCGAGCGTCGACTCACGGGTGGCGCCTGACCGTCAGAGCGACAGTTGCGATGGCTGACCTAAGGCACCGCCGAATCACTCTCACGCTGACTGAAGAAGAGGCCTGGTTCAGTGGTGGCGATGTGGTTATCGGCCGGATTGGGATTCTCGCTGTCGTCGCGGTAGCTTCTCCATCACCTACCTGCGCAAACCTCAATACGAAGAAGAACAAAGACGTACTTTTGTAGCACTATTGTTAGCTTGTTTTACGAGCTTCGCGTGTCGGGCGGCGCATCCTCCGCCTCCCCGGGCTAGTCGCTTTCCCTCGGGGTTGTTCGCTCGACCGCCCGGCGAGGCGAACAAGGGGGCGGGTCTCAGGATCCGCCCCCTCTCACGTCCCTCCTGTTCTCGTTCAATCTCCGGATGACGATCGTTCATTCGCTGGGGAGGAGGATCACCATGTCGGACGAGACTAATCCAGCGGAGACTTACGAGGCCTACATGGTGCCGGCGTTGTTCGGCCCCTGGGCGCTGCGGCTGACCCGGTCAGCCCGACTGCGAGAGGGCGAACGTGTCATCGACCGTGTCATCGACGTCGGTTGCGGCACCGGAATCGTCGCGCGCGAGGCATCGCGCCAGGTTGGAGCGACGGGCAGGGTGGTCGGCATCGACGCCAGCCCCCAGATGCTGACCGTGGCGCGGGTCTGCGCGGAGCGCGAGCAGCTCATGATCGAATGGCAGGAAGGGCGCGCAGAGGAGTTGCCCCTTGCAGACGGGGCGTTTGACGCCGCGACGTGCCAGTTTGCGCTGATGTTCTTCGAGGATCAGTCTGCCGCCCTGCACGAGCTCCGCCGCGTCCTGTCTCCGGACGGAAGAGCCGTACTCGCCGTCTTCCAGCCAATCGACCGGCACCCGTTCTACGTCGCCCTCGACGAGGCAATTCAGGAGCGCCTTGGCGTGTCGGCCGCAGCCGACATCTTCAGTCTGGGCGATCAGGACCAACTGGGGCGCATGGTCCGTGATGCCGGGTTCGCCAAGGTGACGATCGAGCACGCGTCGCTCCTTTCCCGCTTCCCGGAGCCGGCGGCGTTCCTGGCGGGCGAGATCGATGTCGACACCGCCTCGATCCCCGCCATGCAAGGACTGACCGCGGAAGAGCGCGCGACTGTCCTCCGTGACATCGGCGAGCGGATGCAAGAGCCACTCAGGCAGGTGACCGACGGCGACGAGGTCGCTCTTGAGTTTCACGTGCTATTGGTCACGGCGACACCCAGCTGATTGCGTTTCACCCTCGGACTCATCAGGAGTCTCAGGAGTCGTGGGATCGAGCGTCCCAGACGTTGAGGAACCGAGGGGTCCATCCGTCCGCGTCGGCTGAGATGGCACCCTTTGGTTCACTTGTCTCACACGGACGTCCTCGTACGATCCCGATGAACGGACGGCCGATGCGCGCACCACCGGGGGCACGGCCTCGTGACTCCTAAGGCAATGTGAACGAGAACGTCGAACCCTCACCTGGTCCGGGACTCTCGGCCCAGATCTCGCCGCCCTGATGCTCGACGAGCGCCCGGGCTATGTAGAGCCCGAGGCCGGTTCCCACGGCACCGGACACGGTCCCCAACCGCGTGAACGGCTCGAAGATCCGCTCGAGGTGCTCTTCGTCGATCCCTGCACCTTGGTCGTGGACGCGGACGAGCACGTCCGCATCCCGTGCCGTGACTTCGACGTGGACTTCGGCGTCCGCTGGCGAGAACTTCTGGGCATTCGTGAGCAGGTTGTCGAGCACGGCGAGCACGCGGTCTGGATCGCAGAGGGCCCGCGCTTCGGGAGGGAGGGTCATCGCGACCTGTGCGCCCCTCCCGCGGGCGTCTTGCACTGCGCCCGCGATGAGCGGGACCAGGTCAACGACCCGAAGGTCGAGTGAAAGGTGTCCAGCCCCGATCTGTGAGGCGTCAGAGAGGTCGCGCCTCATCCGCTCCAGCCGGAGCGCCTGCCTGCCGATCTCCTCGACGTACTCTTGTTGTTCGGGGTCCAGCGTCCCGGAGCGGGACAGTCTGCTTGCGTAGCCTTTGATGCTGGTGAGGGGCTGGGCAAGGTCGTGCGCCACCGCTGCCGTGAAGCGCGCTCGGACCTCCCGCTCAGACTCGAGTTCTGCTCGTCGCCGCTCGCTCTCCTCGTACAGCTCCGCGTGGTTGATCGCGGTGGCGAGTAGCGACCCGATCGAACTGATTGCCTTCACATCCTGCGGGTGAATCCGCTGTGGCACGCGCAGCCCATACCCCATCGTGCCCAAAAGGCGCCCGGAGGCCAGCAGTGGCGAGGCGATCCAGCTGATGAGGCCTTCCTCGCGGACCAACTGGCGGTCGCTCTCATGCACGGGTGGGTGTGTCCGAGTGTCCTCCGTATAGATCACGCGCCGAGCATGGGCCGCCTCGCAGATGAACGAGTCGCCGTCGAGGGGGAGGGAAGCGATACGTGCGGCGGTCTCTTCGCTGATACCGCGGTGGATGCGCAGCCGGAGTTCCTGCGTATTCACATCCAGACGCCAGATGCCCAGGACGATCTGTCCGCCCAGGGCTTCCACGATCACGTCGATCGAGGATTCGAGTACGTGCTCCACGTTCAGGTCAGTGGTGAGTGCGGTCGCGGTGGTCGCGATCGCCTCTTCGTAAGCGGCGTTACGCACCGCCTCGGTGACGTCCTGCGCCACGAGCATCGCGAGTTGCACCGCGCCCCCCTCGTCACGGATCGGTGTGGTGCTGAACTCAACGATGTGTTCGACGCCGGCCGCTGTGACGATCGTCGACCGCTGCTCCGGCAGCTTCGCGCCGGTGAGCGTTCGCTGGAGCTGGTCGGGAGCGATCACCTCATCGCCGATCCGCCACGCGGTGATCAGTTCGGCATACTCGCCGAGCGGGCGCAGGGCCGCTTGTTCATCAGACAGGTCGAGTAAGCGCACCGCGGCCGGGTTGACGGCAACGACGAGCCCCGCCTGGTCGATGACCAGTACCGCCTTCGTCATCGGCGCAATCACCCGTCTCAGGATGGGCAGAAGCTCGTCGAGCGGCTCTTGGGTCGTCATTCAGCCGCCTCCTGCATGCCGCCGTCGCCATCCCCCGACCGACAAATCGGTATGCGTCAGCGTAACCGCGGTGAAGCCCTCAGCACTCATGCGGCTCGCTTTGGACCTGGGGTGGTTCGAACTCGCTCTGCAACTCTGACTTGGTTCCGGCTTGGTCCCTCCGCCACAGGAACCACTCGAACATCGGGACATCCGGCATCGGGCGCGCGCGATGTGCGGGTACAGGCCCACCTCCGAGGCGGCGGATCACCCGCCGTGAACGCCGATCAGTTCACCAGGGCGAGGGCCGTGTCCACCGAGAGCAGCGAGGATGCGTCCGCAGCATCAATCGGCAGCACGGGCACTTCGTCGAGCGAGGCCTCGGATTCGGCCGCATCAGCGAGGCTGACAACGGGGCGCGTGGGTGCGTTGGCGACCGCCGTTGCGACCTCGTCGAGTGGCAGGTCTGCTGCGGGGACGGCGTCCACGACCTCCGAGACCGGGAGCACCGGTGTCGGGGCGTGGATCGTGAGGAGTCCCTCCGCTGGCGCGAGGTCTAACG
>Ga0114916_1001554_pt1 | contig 12844 bp, 7 predicted proteins | sample MalvirAntarct_66_FD_83501 | JGI IMG/M metagenome (GOLD analysis project Ga0114916, IMG submission 83501) | Marine viral communities from the Global Malaspina Expedition - Malaspina viral metaG Antarct_66 | ecosystem: Environmental > Aquatic > Marine > Oceanic | place: West Anvers Island... | reverse complement strand
TCGACGCCCCGGTCCAGCCAGAACCGCATCGCGTCCATCAGCGCGGCCTGGACCTCCGGGTTCCTGACGTTCAGCTGCGGCTGCTCCTTAAGGAAATTATGCATGTAGTACTGGCGGCGGCGCGCATCCCAGGTCCAGGCCGGACCGCCGAACACCGACTGCCAGTTGGACGGGGGCGAGCCGTCGGCCTTGGCGTCGGCCCAGACGTACCAGTCGGCCTTGGCGTTGGTCCGGCTGGACCGGCTCTCGACGAACCAGTCGTGTTCGTCCGACGTGTGGGAATAGACCTGGTCGATGATGACCTTCAGGTCCAGGGCATGCGCCCGCGCGATCAGGGCGTCGAAGTCGGCGAGGGAGCCGAAGATCGGATCGACGTCCAGATAGTCCGAGACGTCATAGCCGAAGTCCTTCATCGGCGACTTGAAGAAAGGCGAGAGCCAGATCCCGTCCACACCCAGGGACGCGATATGCTCCAGATGCGCCGTGATGCCCGGCAGGTCGCCGATACCGTCGTCGTTCGAGTCGGCGAAGCTGCGCGGATAGACCTGATACAGCACCGCGCCGCGCCACCATTCGGTCTGACCGGCGGCGTCGACGACGGGGGATGTCATGACCTGGATATTCAACGCGCACCTTCCGAACGGCAGATCATGTAGTCCAGGGCCGGCACGATCACGCCCAGACTGGCGGGCGCCGAAGCGGCGGATGCGCAGGCCCCGCGCACGGCGCTCCAGGCGGCCGAGCTCGGCTCGACCTCGACCTGGGCGGTGACCGGCGTGGTACTGGTGTTGAACACGATCAGGGTCTCGCCGTCACCCTGTTCGTCGAAGCGCGACACGGCGAACAGGCCGGGGCCGTCGCCTGCGAACCGGACCAGCTGACGGCCGCGCCGCAGGGTTGGGTGCTGGGCCCGCAGAGCAGCCATCTCCGAAATGGCCTTGTACAGCGGTGCCTCGGTGTCGAACGGGTCGCTGCGACCGCCGATGATCCGGTCGTCGGCGTAGTCGGCGACCTGGGTGGCGAACATGTCCTGGCGCGCGCCGCCATAGCCGCCGTCGCCGGCGAAACCCTGTTCGTCGCCGTAATAGAGGGTGGGCACACCACGCGTGAACATCATCACGGCATGGGCCAAGCTCGAGCGGGCCAGCAGTTCCTGATCCGAAATGTCGGGGTTGGCGACCTGGATGAAGTTGCCGATCCGGCCCATGTCATGGTTGCCTAGGAAGGTCGGCAATTGCATCGCCGTCTCAGTCCCGCCCTCATAGTTGACGTCGGCGTCGTACAGCTTGGCCAACATTTCGGTCGGCTTGCCGCGCCCTACCACGTCCGTGACGACGCTCTGGAAGGCGAAATCCAGCACGGCCGGGAAGCCGTCGACGCGGGTGAAGCGCGACAGCACGGCGGGATCGTGGTCATAGACCTCGCCGAAGATGTGGAAGTTCGGGATGCCCCGCGCCTCGGCCCGCTCCAGCATGGCGGGAACAAACGCCTGCCAGAACTCGGGATTCACGTGGCGTGCCGTGTCGATCCGGAAGCCGTCGATGCCGTATTTGTCGATCCAGCCGCCGAAGATTTCGATCATGCCGGCCACGACCCGAGGATGTTCGGTCATCAGTCCGTCGAGCCCGGCGAAATCCCCGTCCAGTGAACTCTCGCCCCGGAAGGTCGAGTCGCCGCGGTTGTGATAGTAGATCGGGTCGTTCAGCCAGGCCGGAACCTTGACCGTCTCCTCACCGGCCGGGACGTAGGGCGTATAGGCATAGTCCGGGCGGGTCAGCCGCGCGAAATCCTCGGCGATCCCGTCGTTCAGGAAACCGTCGTTGATCGGTTCGCCTTCGATGCCCCCGCGACGGGTGAACGGATAGTCGGCACGGCTGCGATAGGCGCAATCGTTCGCCGGGCATTCCCGGTACCGGATCACATCGGCGGTGTGGTTGGTGACGATGTCCAGATAGACCTTCATACCGCGCGCGTGAGCGGCCTCGACAAGAGCCTTCATCGTCGCCTCATCGCCGAAATGCGGGTCCACGGCGGTGAAGTCGGTGATCCAGTAGCCGTGATTGCCGACGTACTCGCGGCCCGGCTCCCCCTGAACCGGCTTGTTCTTGAAGATGGGGGCGAACCAGATCGCCGTCGCGCCCAGGCCCTGAATGTAGTCGAGCCGCTGCATCACCCCGGCCAGATCGCCGCCGTGGTAGAAGCCCTCGTGCGTCGGATCGAACCCGTGGTCCAGCCGCCCGCCGGCGATGCCGCCGGTGTCATTGGACGGGTCGCCGTTCGCGAACCGGTCCGGCAGCATGAAATAGATGATCTCATCCTGGGCGGGGCGTTGGCGTAGCGCTTCGAGCGCCGGGCTCTGCGTCCAGGCAGGTGCCGCCACACACGCAAGAGCGGCCGCCAATGCGGTGCTGACGCCGAATCGATTGTTGCAGCGGTGTCGCGCCCGTCTGGCCATGTCGTTCCCTCCCTGTCCGTGAACGACGTGGTCCAGCGGATCATTTTGCAATATTTTGCAGTGGATTTGACGCCTGTCAATCCATTGAGGCTGCAGGGCGAGATTGCGACGACGGATGAGTTTATCCCTGTTGCGCTGCAATAATCGCGCCTGACCTGTCGTATTTCAGTCACGATTAGCGGGGGCTGGACGATTACAGGCTTGCAACGTTCCCACAAGTTTGCATAACTTTGCGATCAGAGCCCGGACGCTTCATCAGAAATGCGACGGCCTGAGGGAGAGAGAGTTATGAGAACCCACGCCACGCGTCGTGCCCGTCTGCTCGCCAGTGCCGCAATCGGTGCTGCCGGATTGCTGGCTGTCGTCGGAACCGCTGCTGCTCAAGACGTCCCAGCACAGCCCGATCCCGATGAAGCGACCGAGATTGATGAGATCGTTGTCACCGGCATTCGCGCGTCCATCCAGAACTCGATCGCGGCCAAGGCCCGCAACACCTCCATCGTCGAGGTCATTTCCGCCGAGGACATCGGCAAGTTGCCGGATGTGTCCATCGCCGAATCTCTTGCTCGTCTGCCCGGCCTGACGGCGCAGCGCCTGGACGGGCGCAGCCAGGCCATCTCCATCCGAGGGCTCGGTCCCGACTTTACGACGGCTCTGCTGAACGGGCGTGAACAGGTCACGACTGGCGACAACCGGGGCGTGGAGTTCGATCAGTATCCTTCGGAATTGCTCAGTGGCGTAACGGTCTACAAGACCCCGGACTCGGCTCTGATCGGTCAGGGTCTGGGTGGCACTGTTGACCTTCAGACGATCCGGCCCCTGGCCTATGGTCGCCAGGCCATCGCCGTGAACGCGCGCTATGAGTGGAACGACATCGGGGCGCTGAACTCCGGCACGACCGATCATGGCAGTCGCTACTCTATCTCTTACATCGACCAGTTTGCGGACGACACAATCGGCCTGGCCCTCGGCTATGCCCACATCGAGAGTCCCTACCAGTCCGAGCGGTTCAATGCCTGGGGTTATCCGACGGTGGATATTGGCAACGATCTCTACGGAGAGACGCTGATTCCAGATGGCCCACGTACAGTGCGGCCCGGTTATGAGGAGGAAGTCGGGCAGCTGGTCATCGGCGGAATGAAGCCCTACGTCATGTCCAGCGAACTGGAGCGTGACGGCTTCATGGGCGTGCTGGAGTTCCGGCCGAACGACCGGTTCACCTCGACTATCGACGCTTTTTATTCCGAGTTCACTAACACCCAGATTCTGCGCGGCATCGAGTTTCCGTTGTACTGGGGCGGATTGGCGGAAAATCCCGAGCGGAGTTCAACCGTTCTGGGCGGTTGTCAGATCAGCAACAATACTCAAACAGCGGGCTGTCGCCCCGCACCCGTTCTGCGGCCTGGCGCAACAGTCGAAAACGGCCTGATCACAGCCGGTACCTTCGATAACGTCAAGGGCGTGATCCGGAACGACGTCAACACCCGCGACAGCACGATCACGTCTCTGGGCTGGAATACGCAGTTCCAGGCCAGCGACAACTGGAGACTGGGGCTGGACCTGAACTACTCCAAGGTCGAGCGGCAGGACGTGGTTCTGGAGACTTACTCGGGTACAGGTCGCAATATCGACGGAGCGACTGACAGTGTCAGCTTTGTCACCGGCAGCGACGGCGTGCCTGTGCTGACCACGACACTGAACTATGCCGACCCGAACACCATCTTCCTGACCAGCCCTCAGGGGTGGGGTGGGGATATCGTTCCCGGCGGACAGGTTGGCTATCTGAACACGCCGTCGATCGACGACGAGATCAAGGCCGTGCGTCTGACGGCGCGTCGTGACTTCAATGGTGGTCTGTTCAGCTCGATCGATTTTGGCATCAATCTGTCGGACCGCGAGAAGTCCTTTGCCAACGACCAGTTCTTCCTGGGGGCTGCGGGTGACACGACGCCGATCCCGACCCAGTTCCTGCTGGCACCGACCCGGTTGGACTATCTCGGTATTCCGGCGGTCATCAGCTATGACGCACTGGGCCTGGTAAACTCCGGCTTCTACACGCAGGCTCGCAACCCGAACGCGGACGTCCTGAGTGGCAACTGGGTCGTCGGCGAGACGGTCAATACCTACTACGTCAAGGCCAACATTGACCACGAACTGTTCGGACGCGCCCTGACCGGCAACCTCGGTCTGCAGATCGTCGACACATCTCAGGAATCGAGCGGCTTCTCGGCCAGTGGCACGGGCAGCAGCACCGTGTCCATCGCGGTCAATGGTGGCGACGACTACGTCGAGGTCCTGCCTAGCGCGAACCTGATCTTGGAGATTGGCGAGGACCGGTTCCTGCGGTTTGCCGCGTCACGAGTTCTTGCTCGTCCCCGCATGGACGACATGCGAGCGTCGCAAAACTACAACTTCAATGTCGGCAACAACAATGACACGGCCACGCCAGAGCTGAACTCGCCCTGGAGCGGTGGTGGCGGCAATCCGGAACTGCGGCCAACGATCGCCAATGTCGTTGACCTGTCGTTCGAACAGTATTTCGCGAACCGGCGGGGCTATGTCTCGGTTGCAGCTTTCTACAAGGATCTGGAAACCTACGTTTACACGCGCAATCAGATCTTCGATTTCACCGGATACCCGACCAACGCACCGGGCGTTACGCCGGTCATCAATGAAGGCATCGTTTCAACCCCGGCCAACGGCGATGGTGGCTACATCAGCGGTATCGAGTTTGCCGCCTCCGTGCCGTTCGAGGTCTTCCATCCGGCACTGGAAGGCTTCGGCCTTCAGTTCAGCGCCTCGCAAACGTCCAGCGAGATAAAGCCGGACGGCGTGAACGCAACGGCCCTGCCTGGGCTGTCGGAAACGGTGGTCAATACGACCATCTACTACGAAAACAGAGGCTTCCAGGTCCGGGCCTCGAACCGTTACCGCTCGGATTTCTTGGGTGAGGTCGCCGGTTTCGGCAATGGCCGAACCTTGCGCAGTGTCGGCGAGGAAAGCGTGGTGGACGCCCAGATCGGTTACCAGTTCGAATCCGGTGCCCTGGAGGGCCTATCTTTCCTCGCTCAGGTCAACAACCTGACCGACGAGCCGTTCTACACGTTCCAGAATGGGGACGAGCGCCAGGTCATCGACCATCAGACCTATGGCCGGTCGTTCCTGGTGGGATTGAGCTACCGCTACTGACCGCCCTGAACGGTCGAACTGGGCCGCCGCGGGAGACCGGGGCGGCCTTTCTTTTTGCTGGCAGCGCAGGGCACTTTTGGTTACGGCCCGCGAAAATGCGCTGGACGCAACCGCGCACGGATGAAACCTAGAGCGCATGATCGTCGCGCGGATGCCGCCGACGACTCCGGGGAGAGACATGACCGACACTTCGACCGCACCACGCAGGGGCACAGGCCTGGCGTTTGCCTACATCACGACACTGTTTTTCGCTTGGGGCTTCGTCACGTCCCTGATCGGTCCGCTGATCGCAGCAGTAAGGCGGGTGTTTGAACTGAGTTATGCCGAAGCGACGCTGACGACTTTCGCCTGGTTCATCGCCTATGGCATCGCCTCTATTCCTGCTGCGGCTGTTCTGGGCCGGTTGGGATACAGTCGAGCCATTATCGTGGCTTTGGTAACAATGGTGCTGGGATGTCTGATCGTGCCGATCGCCACCATAGTGGACTGGTATCCCGGCGTGCTGATCGCTCTGTTCGTTATAGCTTCGGGCGTGACGCTATTGCAGGTCGGGGCCAATCCTCTCGTCGCGGCTCTGGGTGCGCCCAAGAGCTCGCATGCCCGGCTGAATTTCTCGCAGTTCTTCAACTCACTGGGTACCACACTTGGGCCGTTGATAGCCGCTCCGATCCTGTTGACCGGCGGGGTGTTTGCCGCTGATGCCGTGATCGCCGATCCGGCCACGCGCGCTGAATCGTTGCGCAGCATCGACTTCGCCTTCCTTGCCGTGGCCGTCTTTTTCGCCGTTGTCGCGGGTTTCATCTTCAGCGCTCGCAAAACCATCAATGCTGCGGCACCTGTACCGACGGCCGAGGACCGCATGTCACCGCTCGTCGCGCTGAAGTCGCCTTGGGCGGTGTTCGGCATGCTGGCCATCTTCTTCTACGTCGGGTCTGAGGTGACCATCGGCGATCTGATGACCAACTTCCTGCACAGCCCGGAAATTCTGAATCTTCCCTTGGTCACGGCCGGAAGCATGGTGGCGTGGTATTGGGGTGGGGCCATGGTTGGCCGCCTGGTCGGTGGCTTGTTGATGCTGACGAAGATTCCAGCCACGACTATCCTGATTGTCAATACGGCTGTCGCTGCGGCGCTGTGCCTGATCGTGACACAGACCACAGGGGTTACAGCGGCCTATTGCGCTATCGCCATCGGCTTCTTCAACTCGATCATGTTCCCGACGATCTTCACCCTGACGCTGGAGCGGTCGACTGCACCGATCCCTGCGACGTCTGGTCTGCTGGTGTTCGGCATTATTGGGGGGGCCATTTTGCCACCCGTGGCTGGCTTGATTGCCGATAACGCTACGACGCTGAACCCAGTCTTCTATGTGCCGCTGATTGGCTATCTGTTGCTGGTGGCCTTTGCGGTGGGGGCGTCACGCAAGAAGCCTCATGATCGGGAAGCGCCGGTCGCAGCCACGTTCCACTAGCCAGAAAAGGCCGTCGAGATTGTCGGCGGTCTTTTCGATGTAACGCAGAGCTGTCTGCGCTTTTTACACAAGCGCAGACAGCTCCCTCGTGCGTGCAGGAGAGTACGCGGAGCAAATCGCCGCATTCGACCGAAACCGAGACAACGGCATTGAATAGGCCCACCCCATCCTATACTGCGACGCGTTCTCATTATCGTGAAGGCGTCGTCCCATGTTCCGCACCCTGCTTCTGGCCTCGACTGCAGCCCTGATCCTGGGTTCCCAGGCACAGGCTCAGGATACCGAGGTCACACAGATCGACGACGTCATCGTCACGGGCTCGCAGGTGACCCTGACGTCGCCCTATGCCGGTGGCCAGGTCGCGCGCGGCGGACGGGTCGGGCTGTTCGGCAATCTGGGCGTCATGGACACGCCCTTTGCCACCACCAGCTATACAGAAGAGCTGACCCGTAACCAGCAGGCGCGCAGCGTCGGCGACGTGCTGCAGAACGATCCGGCGGTGCGCGTGTCCAAGGGCTTCGGCAACTTCCAGGAGTTGTACGTCATCCGTGGCTTTCCCGTCTATTCGGACGACATGACCTACAACGGCCTGTACGGCATCCTGCCGCGTCAGTTCGTGGCGGCGGAGTTTCTGGAGCGGGTTGAGGTCTTTCATGGCGCGACGGCCTTTCTGAACGGCGCGGCACCGGGCGGTAGTGGCGTCGGCGGGGCCTTCAATCTGACGCCCAAGCGGGCCCCGGACGAAGCCCTGACGCGGCTGACCGCCGGGATCGACGGCGAGAGCGAGCTGTATCTGGCCGCCGATGTCGCCCGCCGCTTTGGTGCCGCCGATGACTATGGCCTGCGGCTGAATGTGGCGCGCCGGGACGGGGAGGCGGGTGTCGAGGGCGAAAGCCGCGAACTGACCGCCGTCGGCCTGGGCCTGGACCGTCGCGGCGCGCGGGCGCGGTTCTCGGCCGACATCGGCTATCAGGACCACCGCATCGACGCCCCGCGCCCGACGGTGACACCTTTTGGTGCCGTGCCCACGCCGCCCGCCTCGGACAGCAACTTTGCCCAGCCATGGACCTATACCGACGAGCGTCAGCTGTTCGGCGTCATGCGCGGCGAGTTCGATCTCAGTGACACGGTCACCGCCTGGGCCGCCTTCGGCGGACGCCAGGGCGAGGAGGCGAATGTCCTTGCCAACCCGGTGGCGCAGCCCGACGGCACGCTGAGCGCCTATCGCTTCGACAACACGCGCGAGGATACGGTCTGGTCCGGCGATATCGGCCTGCGCGCCAACCTGACCACCGGCCCGGTCGGGCATACGCTGGTGGCCTCGGCCTCGCAGGTGCAGTCCAAGTCGCGCAACGCCTATGCCTTCTCCGACTTCGCGGGCTTTGCCAGCGACCTCTACAATCCGGTCGCGGTCGCGCCTCCGGTGCCGGACTTCTTCGTCGGCGGCGACCTCGACAACCCGCTGGTGACGGAGCGGGTCAACAACAGCAGTGTCGCCATCGCCGACATGATGTCCTTCATGGACGCGCGGCTGCTGGCTACGGTTGGGGCCCGGTATCAGCAGATCGAGACGCGGACCTACGACTACAACACAGGTGCGCCTGCCCCCACTCCAGTCGAAGGCGATGCGATCACGCCGGTGTTCGCTCTGGTTTACAAGCTGAGCGACGCTGTGGCCGTCTATGCGAACTACGCCGAGGCCCTGCAGCCCGGCAAGATCGCGCCGTCCGTCGTCAACGGTGTGCGCGTGCAGAACGAGCAGGAGGTACTGTCGCCGTTCCGCTCGAAACAGAGCGAAATCGGTGTGAAGTATGATGGAGGGACCTTCGGCGGCACGCTGAGCCTCTTCCAGACGACCCAGGCCACGGAGTCGTTCGACATCGTCAATCCGGACGCCCCGCCTGCTGATCAGTTTGGCATCTACGGCGACGGTGATGAGCAGCAAAACCGGGGTGTCGAGGTCAGCGTATTCGGCGAGCCGGTTTCCGGCCTGCGTCTGATCGGCGGAGCAAGCTGGCTGGATACCGAGATCGTCTCGACCGAAGCCATCGGCGTCCCTGATTTCCAGGCCAACGCCAATGTCGAATGGGACGTCCCTCAGTTCGCCGGTCTGACCCTTGAAGGCCGCGCCGTCTTCACGGGTGAGCAGCAGGTCAATGAAGCAAACACAGTGCAACTCGACAGCTGGACCCGCTTCGATGCCGGTGTGCGCTATGTCACTCAGATCGCGGATCGTCCGATCACCCTGCGGGCCCGGGTAGAGAACCTGGCGGACGAAGACCAGTGGGTCGCCGTCGGTGGCTTTCCGGGGGCCAACTATTTGACGCTCGGTGCGCCGCGCACCCTGCGGCTGTCGCTGTCGACGGACTTCTGAGGCGGATGCAGACACGCACCCTCAAGGGCTGGTCGTGGGTCCACAAGTGGTCGAGCCTGGTCTCGACCATCTTCCTGCTGATGCTGTGCATCACCGGCCTGCCGCTGGTGTTCAGCCATGAGCTGGACCACCTGCTGCTGGACGAGCCCTGGGCTCCGGCGCATGCGGACGGACGTCGTCTGTCGCTGGATCAGGTGCTGGAGACCGCACTGGCGCGTCAGCCCGGCGAGGTGCCGGCCTTCATGAGCTTCGACGAGGACCGGCCGGTGGTGAATGTCACCAGCCGGAGGCCCGATGCGCCCGAGGGTCAATACTCCTTCAAGCCGATCGACCAGACCAGCGGCGACGTAGCCCCCCTGGTGGCCGGCCATCCGGTGATGGAGTTCCTGCTACAGCTTCACACGGACATGTTCCTGGGCCTGCCCGGCATGCTGTTCCTGGGGGCGATGGGGCTGCTGCTGGTGGTCGCCGTGGTGTCGGGCGTGGTGCTCTATGTGCCGTTCATGCGGCGGCTGGTGTTCGGGACGATCCGGATCGACAAGGCCGCGCGGACCCGCTGGCTCGACTATCACAACCTTCTGGGCATCGTGACGGTGGGCTGGGTGCTGGTGGTCGGGGTGACCGGCATCGTCAACACCCTGGCGACACCCATCCTGGCCTATTGGAAGGATACGGCGCTGAAGGAACTGACGGTGGCCTATGCCGATCCGGCCCCGGTCGGCGAGCGCGCCTCACTGGACGCGGCGGTGGACCGCGCAAGGGCGGCCCTGCCGGGCAAGACGCTGCAGTTTGTAGCCTTTCCGGGCACCGCCTATTCGACGGATCACCACTATGCCGTCTTCTTCCACGGCGACACGCCGTTGACGACGCATCTGACGACGCCGGCTTTGATCGATGCACGGACCGGTGAACTGGCCGCCATTGCGCCGACCCCCTGGTATGTGAAGACCCTGGCTCTGTCGCAGCCGCTGCATTTTGGGGACTACGGCGGGCTGGCGCTGAAGATTGTCTGGGCAATCCTCGACCTGGCGACGATCATCATCCTGGGGTCGGGGCTGTACCTGTGGCTTGGCAAGCGCCGGAAGGCGATCTGATGCGTCGGTCGTTTCCGCTCGTCGCTATACTGAGTGTGCCCCTGCTGCTTATGATCCTCAGCCTGACCGGCCTTGTCGGTGCGTTGATCTATGATGGAGCCTGGGATGTCATTGGCTCGGCCCTGCTGGGAGTCACCATCGGTGTAGCCCTCTGGGCCTGGGTCCGGGCCAGGATCACTCATCGTCGCTAAGGTCAGTCTGGCCTTCGACCAAAGTCTCTCTCTGCACTCATGAATGCGGCTGTCACTGTCATGGTGACGATCGCTTCGGGCGATGCGTGAGAACAGCCGATAACGGCGAGCTTTGGGAGGCTAGACTATGACCGATAGCGCGATAGGCGCACCGGCCGAACCGGAACATGTGGTGGACAAGAACGACCGCCTGGTGATTCTGGCGTCGTCCGTCGGCACCGTAATCGAGTGGTACGACTTCTATCTCTACGGATCGCTGGCCGCGATCATCACGGCCCAGTTCTTTTCGGGGGTGAACGAGACCACAGGCTATATCTTCGCCCTGATGGCCTTTGCCGCCGGTTTCGCCGTGCGACCGTTCGGGGCGGTGTTCTTCGGGCGGCTGGGCGATCTGTGGGGGCGCAAGAATACCTTCCTGGTCACCATGCTGCTGATGGGGCTGTCGACCTTTGTGGTCGGGTTGCTGCCGTCCTATGCGGCCATCGGCATCGCCGCGCCGATCATCCTGGTCGCCATGCGTCTTATTCAGGGTCTGGCCCTGGGCGGCGAGTATGGCGGGGCCGCGACCTATGTCGCCGAGCATGCGCCCAAGGGTAAACGCGGCTTCTACACCTCCTTCATCCAGATCACGGCCACGGCCGGTCTGGTGCTCAGCCTGCTGGTCATTCTGGGCGTGCGCCTGGCGGTAGGTGAGGAGGCCTTTGCCGAATGGGGCTGGAGAATTCCGTTCCTGGTCTCGATCCTGCTGCTGGGCGTGTCGCTGTGGATCCGCCTGAAGCTGGCCGAAAGCCCGTCGTTCAAGCGGATGAAGGCCGAGGGCAAGGGCTCCAAGACTCCGCTCAAAGACTCCTTCGGCAAATGGCCGAACCTGAAGCTGGTGATCATCGCCCTGGTCGGTCTGACGGCCGGTCAGGCGGTCCTCTGGTACACGGGTCAGTGCTATGCCCTGTTCTTCCTGGAGCGGGTCATGAAGATGGACGCGACTCTGTTGTACATTCTGCTGGCCATTGCGCTTCTGGCCGCCTCGCCCTTCTTCATTTTCTGGGGCTGGCTGTCAGACAAGGTGGGGCGCAAGCCGATCATCCTGGCGGGCTGCCTGATCGCGGCGATTACCTACTTCCCTCTGTTCCAGGCCCTGACCCATGCCGCCAACCCGGCACTGGCCGCAGCCACGGAATCGGCACCGGTGACCATCTATGCGGATCCGGCGGACTGTAATCTGCAGTTCGATCCCGTGGGCAAGACGGTGTTCAACCAGTCCTGCGACCTGGTCAAATCCTACATCGCCAAGGCGGGCGTGAACTACACCAATGTCGCGGCTCCGGCCGGGACGGTGGCAGAGGTCCGCATCGGCAACGACGTGGTCTATCCGGCCTTCCGCGGCGAGGCCCTGAGCACGGCCGACTTCGCGGCCCAGAAGAAGACCTGGGAAGCCGGTCTGGGTGCAGCCCTGACGACCGCAGGCTATCCGGCCAAGGCCGACAGTGCGCAGGTCAACAAGCCGATGGTGGTGCTGATCCTGTTCATCCTCGGCTTCTATGTGACCATGGTTTACGGGCCGATCGCCGCTGCCCTGGTCGAGATGTTCCCGACTAACATCCGCTACACCTCGATGTCGCTGCCCTATCACATCGGCAACGGCTGGTTCGGTGGCTTCCTGCCGACCACGGCCTTCGCGCTGGTCGCGGCGACAGGGAACATCTTCTACGGCCTCTGGTACCCGATCATCGTCGCGCTCGCGACGGTCGTGCTGGGCTTCTTGCTGGTCAAGGAAGGCAAGGACGTCGATCTCAACGCCTGATATCGATGACGTGCAGACAACAGGGGGCGGGTCGACCGGAAACGGTCGGCCCGCCCCTTGGCCTTGCGACACAGCCCGGGAGCCTCTCTAGATGAGTGCGATGCTCAGCCTGGTGATCCTGTCGATGGTGGCCGCCTATATGGCGATGCTGTTCCTCGTCGCCTGGCGTAGTGAGCGGCGCGCGGCGCGGGGCAAGCCGGGGCGCATGGGACCGTGGGCCTATGCCCTGTCACTGGCCATCTACTGCACCTCCTGGACCTATTATGGCG